>JGI24022J15233_10008271_pt1 | contig 11593 bp, 3 predicted proteins | sample Ectturendosymbi2_FD_15233 | JGI IMG/M metagenome (IMG submission 15233)
ACAACTTCAAAACGGCATAAATAAGCTCTGTGTCCACTGAATGGATTGTGCTTGTTTGGTTCATAAAATATGTGGTTACTATTACTATATAAATAAAGGAACTTATGTACAGATAATCAGATCGACAGCTAGAGAATATTTTCGAGGGCGGCACCTGGGGTTGCCAGATGTGTTTTGTAAAAATATCGGCCTTTTTGTCAACAGTGACACAAATTTATCATCGAAAAAATGATAGAAATAAGATGTAGGCCAAGTTGTTGTTATTAGTGAACACTGCGCATTCAAACACAGCCTAACCATATCTTTGCCATTGGCGATAGTAACAATGATTGAGGTAAAAAGTTTATTCAAGAGATGATCTTCGTGCATTCATCACATTCACAATAAGAACTGCTTTGTATGAAAAAAATGTTAAGAAAACATTGAATCAACGAATATTGGTAAGACTTACTAATAATAAAATTTCACAACGTCTGTGTTTTTATGCAGCAGAGTGTAAGGTTCACTAGTCGCTACAATGTCACTCTCTTCCTGTTCATTCTAATGTTGTTTAAATTAAAGCACTATACCAACATTTCAGTGCTCAAATCTGTTTACTTGGCTCTTTTCCATTTCCTATATATCCCCTGCACACAGGGGTGCATTTAGGGGGTCTGTTTGGATGTCATGACAGACCCCTTTGCACTGCAGGTTTCAGCATTGAAGCTGATAAAATATCAAATGCTGTCACTGCACGTCTCTAATGCAGGTGTTTTGAAGCAGGCAACAGCCTACATTTCCCTTGTAACGTTGCATAATACTATTATGAAACAACAATGTTACTGCCTTGTCTAAATAATGTCTGCGCAGTGACATGAAACAATCCACATTTTTGAACACTCGAAATTGGTATTGCGTCGAACGCACGTGTTTCTGAGTTTCCTGCTCTGGCAGTGCCGGCTCTAATGCTGTTAGAATCTCATACACTGCCACGCACATGCAGGAGCTCTTGTAATATTTCTCTTCGTGGCAAGAGGACATTGACATTGTCTAATCACGATCATTTGTTTTGTAGTTTGGAGCTAATTTTTATTTGCTGTTTACACCTACTAGGTTATGACAAAATTAAGTAACTTTAGGCTTTCCTCAGCATCACGCCAAGTAAGGTGGGTTCGTTTCCACTGAAACTATATGTTTATAAGCAACTTCTCATATTGAAAGGCGCAACAGCTAGCCTCAAACTGTGGCTGCATTATCTGAATAAAATATCAATCAAGCGTCATATTTCGAAAATAGCCTTTTTAGAATTAAGCAGTTGATGATGTTGTTTGCTGTGCAAAAAGCAGGGTTGTTGTAAGAAAACCCAACCCAAAAAAAACCATTCGTTTTGTTTCAAAAAGCCCACTTAAAATAATCCAATAAAACCCACCAAAAACCCACTCTTTAATTTTCCTTTGAAAAATCTACTGAGAAGTAAAAAATAAAAGGAGCAGGACACTTTAAACAAAACAAACAGCAACGAAATTGAAAGGACTCAAAAAAAGAGAAGAATAAATCGAACAGTTTGAGTAAATTCTATAAGGTTAGCTCTGCACAACCGGTACTGTAATGACTTTTGCACACAACTTGCCTTTTTCTTGTTGTGATTGGAGAGCCCAAGCAGCAAGAGTGATAAAGCTGCTTCACTCTGTGGCAGCAAGCAACAATAAAGATCATGCAATGCAATCACTCCATTAATTTTGCTTGTTTACGCTACATAAATACGGGTGTTACTGTTGGCACACATGCCATTTGTGATGAATCACACATTCAATGCAATGCCAACTGAAAGCTTCCAACAGTAGTAAAAAGTCTTCTTGGCAGATTACAGATGTGTAGTTAAGGCAAAAGATTGGCAAGTTAATTGATCAACATTTTTACTAACTAGCACTTGCAGCAGATAATGGTATAAGCCATAATAGACCATCTGGAACCACCCTTTGAATGCTGAGTTGTATCTCATTGATGCAAACATCAATTTTGATGTTTATGCCATTGCTACTTGAAAGTTTAACTTTTTTGCAAGTTATCTGTAGCAGACTTTTAACCCCTTTGGAAGGTATGATTTAAATACCCACAAGCAAACTGGCAAATTTGTGAAAAGCCCATAACAGTATCTGTTCAGTAACATTGTTTATTTCTTATTCTTTTCCATGTGGATTTGGTTGTGTTTGTGATGAAAGTATTTTTTGTTTGCAGGAAATAAGAAAAATGCAAGCTATTCTAAAACTGAATCTAAGGGATATAGAGAAGTAAATTTGTATATCTCAATGTGTAATGAGAAAATCCTAAGAACCTATAGTTGCATGTAAGGTTTGTACATTGATAGTGCCAATGAGCTGGCTGAAGAAATTGGCAAAGTGGGATGATCAACAGCATAAGCCAACTCCACAAAATGTTGATGATCCATCCTCTATTTGTTTTGAGGCTTTCAAATCACATTGGCTTCAGGTATATGCAATTTGCTTTTGCATGCCATAGTTGGACGAGTTTCGGGCCATAATGATGTCATGTTCAAACATTCTGCAAAATTTTAAAGCAAATCAATGCTTTGCTTGTTTACTTCTACAAAATGTTTTATAGTGGCAGTAAGCAAAATAAAAAAACATTAAAAAAATTTTTTTTTGCTGGTAACAGATGTCTTTGTGCAACTATATAAGCACAAAATATTTATCTGTGCTACTTGACAAAATGTGTGAGTATATATCTTTCTATCGGTGTTGTGGTATGATTAGATCCATTGTAGTCGACCGCAAGGATTTCTTCTGCAATAGACTTTTTATAATCATTTACTATATATTGTTTTATGAACCAGGATTATTGTTGAAAATTAATTTTCCAGAAACATGTCAACATGCCTTGCATGAGTTTCCTGTCTTCCGTTCTGTCATTTTTTACTTTTGGTGTGTGAGCTAATAATGGGTTAAATTGTTAACTTTTCAAACTGATTCCATGACTAGACCACAATTGAGCTTGTAGTCTTCCATATTTGTCTAGAAGTGGCATGTAAAACTTTGTGCTTAACACCTTTGGCTTCGGATGCATTTTCCTTTAACTTTAGGTATAATTTGCCCATATTGGACAAGTCTTTGCAGCTTCATAACTCTCCACGCAATTAAGCTAGAGAGCTGTTCAATTCCTCCAAAGATGCGGCAAGTCTTCTAGATTGAATTGAAAATAATTGAAAAGTTTAGGATTTTGTTTTTTGTGGGTGATGTCATAAGTAGAGTAGGTTTAGGCATTTTTGGCCAAGGTCATCTCACCCTGGACCCCAATTGCAAGATGGAATTTTTTGACTCAAGTTCACAGTGGAAACTACGCTAAAATCCTTGTTTTGAGCCTTTCACTGGCTTTCAAGTTAGGCCAAATAACCAAAAATTACTCAAATATTTTTTAGCAAAATTTGGATATTTTGCCCTAACTTTTGAATCAGAAATGCTAGAATACCAATCAAAGGCTCAAATAACTAAGATTTTAGCCTTGTTTCAATAAAAACTTGAGTCAATAAAATTCCTGTAGAGGTTGGTGCCCAGGGCCCGGTAACCAGGGCCAAACTGGGCTAAAACCTACTCCATTTATGACATCACCCACAAAAAACAAAATCCTAAACTTTCCAATTTTTTTCAATGCAATCTAGAAGACTCATCTTTTGAGGGGTGGAGTTGCAAAGTGGCATGAAAATAGCGACTCAATATGAGATTTCAAGTACGACATATTTGTATACCAGCACTGAAGGACAAGGCGTTAATATTTCTGTGTTGAAAGCTATAATTACATATAAAACTACACTGTAAGTTTCAGTTAATGTTTCTGTTATGTGATTTGGCTAATTAAGGATGTTGTAGTACAGCTTTTTTTAACACTTTGACGTCCGGGTTAATTTAAGCAGTTCGCAAAAAAACAACTGGTTTGCACGTGGCTTTGCGCGGGAATATCTCCGCTCCTGTATGGGTTATAGACCTGGTTGAAGTGTCAAAAGACGTGGCAAGTCTTGCAGTTTGCACTCGAAAAATATTTTTGGTTGGGGGCAGGCTTTTTGTGAGTGATGTAATAAGTGGAAGACTTTTTGGCCACCTTGGCCAACTTCACCTGGCCCTGGGCGCCAACCATTAGACCAAACTACGGCCCGCGGGCCAAATCCGGCCTGCGATGCCATTTCATTCAGCCCGCAAACGCATTTTGCCAGTAAGGAAAAATAATAAAACCACTGAAAATTTGTTGATTTGGTAGAATGTAACATATCTTTAATCAATCCCATTGTGTAAGATGTCTGGCCCTTGGACTGTTGCGTAATAGCTTATATGGCCCGTGGACAAAAAAGTATAGAGACTCCTGTGCTAGATGGTAGTATTTCACTGAAGTTTTTATTGGAAACAGGCGACAATCCAAGTCTTTTGATACTTTGGATGACCTGCTGGGGTTTCGGGTTCAAAAGTTACGATCTAAGTTAGTAAAAATTTTTGACTAATTAGTTAATTAATTTATTTATTCAACTCTTTGGCGTCTGGCTGCTTTTGGGGATTTTCGAAAAAACACGCCTAAACGCACGTGGCTTTGTGCGGGGATTTCTCCAGTCCGGTATGCTCTACAGACCCGGTAAAAGTCTCAAAAGACATGGCAAGTCTTCTAGTCTGCACTCGAAAAAATTTTGTGCTTGGGGGATGCGGGTTTTTTAAGAGTAACGTCATAAGTGGAAGACTTTTAGGCCACCTTGGCCCACTTTTCCTGGCCCTGGGCACCGTTAGGTGGTAGCATTGCACTGAAGTTTTTACTGGAAACTAGGCCACAATCAGAGTCTTTTGATACTTTGGATGACTTGCTGCGGTTTTGGGTTCAAACGTTGTGATGTAAGTTAGTAGAAATATTTGACTAATTAGTTAATTAATTAATTTGTTTATTTTAGATCATAACTTTTGAACCAGAAACGCTAGAAAGTTGATCAAAGGCTCAAAAGACTCAGACTCAAGCCTAGTTTCCAATGAAAAGTTTAGCGAAACGCTTTGGCCTAGCGGTTGGGCCCTAGGCCAAGCAACATGAGCTAAAATGACTCCAAAACTACTTCACTTATGACGTCAGTCACAAAAAATCCGCACCCCCCAACCAAAATATTTTTTCCGAGTGCAATCTACTAGACTGGTCGATCCGTTTGAGCCCTTGAACAGCTCTCTAGTGCAATCAGTGGAGGAGCTAGGGCGTTGGTAAGGCAACCAAAAGCTGCTGTTTCATAGGCCGAAATCGAAGTATGAATATATCATACGCCGGTTCTCAAAGTGTTGAGATCATAACTTTTGAACCAGAAACACTAGAAAGTCAATCAAAGGCTCAAAAGACTCGGACTTGAGCCTGGTTTCCAATGAAAACTTCAGCGAAACACTTCGGCCTAGCGGCTGGGCCCTAGGTCAGGCAACATGAGCCAAAATGACCCAAAAACTACTTCACTTATGATGTCACTCACAAAAATTCCGCTGCCCCAAACCAAAAATTTTTTTGGAGTCCAATCTAGAAGGCTGTACGATTCGTTTGAGCCCTTGAACAGCTCTCTAGCACAATCCACGGAGGAGCTATGGTGTTGGTAAGGCAACTGACAACTGCTGGTTTGAGGCTGAAATCGAAGTACGAATATATCGTACCCCGGCTCTCAAAGTGTTAAGAAAGTTGGTAGGTACCCAGTAGAGCTCGACCGACAAGGCTTTTTTGGGCCGATACTGATGTTTTTCATTGCCGATAACCAATACTGATATTTTTGTATATTCAAGCAAATAAACACTCCTGGAGCTATTTTGCCTTCAGCGAAACATTTTTAAACTACAGCTGAAAGGCATTACAGTGCATTTTTTGTTCAGGCCACATAAATAAGGAAAATGATTTCACAAGTTACATTATTTTATGAGGCAAAATATTCACTCTTACACTCTTGGAGCTACTTTGCCACCAGCCAAACATGATTGGCTGAACTGGTCACATGACATGCATGACTGTCTCAGTTGACTGTGACGTCTGTAAATGGTGTTAATGGCTCAGTCTGATAGACAAGTAATGTCATGGTTTCAGTGCTGGCAAGCTGTTAGCAGCTTGTTGTTTGCATTGTGTAAACTGTAGACTAATCCTGAACCCTTGTCTCTACGTATTGTACATGTCACATGACCATTTCAACAAGCTGTGTTTGACTAAAAGTCAAATGTAATCTAATAGGATGGTTTCATCCACCATGCCTACTGCATTCCATAGCAATTTCTAGGACTCACAGTTAGTCTAACTCTAAATCAACAAATGCACAAACAGGCAAAGATGTGTTGCGTATAAGTGGGCCTACTCCCTGTGTAAACACCTGTGCCTGCGCTCAGATGCCATGAGTAAGTAAAAAGTAATGCGCGACGCATTAAAACCATCACTTCACTGCGATGAAGAAACGGACAACATCGGATTCTGCGCAAACCTGGATCACTGCTTGCTGTGACGTATGCACTTTTTTTATGCACACTGAACACAAGACTGTCTACCCTAGAGAGAACTTGGTAAAACAGTCAATGAACACAAAAGCACATAACCTAGTTTGTTCACAGACAATCGTCTGCTTACCACCCCAAAACCTTCAGGCGAATGTTACGTCACAAATCATTTTGTCGGGACTATTGCACAGTGGTCTGATTAATGTATGAAGGCTCTGTGCGCTAGGAACAGGACAGTGCATTTGTTTTAATCAATCAGGGTCAGAGACGAAGTAGCAACTTGTATTTCTGAACTCTCCATGCAGAACAACAGCGTAACACTTTTATGAAGAAATATTGCTGATATATATCAGCAGAATTTTGTAGATATGATACTTTGGCAACCCGACATATTGGCTAATATATATCGGCGTGCCAATACATCGGTCGAGCTCTAGTACCCAGTATACACCTGTATGGACCCGATTTCTCTGCTTCTGGGGAGTCAATGATAATTTTATCTTATTCTAGGGACCAGAATCAGGACCCTAAAACACCTTAAAGAACCCTGTTGTAGCATGTTTTCCATCCCTATATTTGTAAATTTCATAAGGATGAACTCTTCGTAGGTAAAACAAAATTACATACCAGCTGTGCATGAACTGCGGCTATTGGAGCTTTCTGATACTTGATATGTTTGTTTTTTATTTCTATTGCAAAGTGTAGAAATATTGTAAAATGGTACTGTTGCAGCCAGCATGGGTACAATATTACTTTTGCAAGTGGTTCCAAAAAGAATTATGATGTCACAGAAACATAGATTGCAAATCAATTTGTGTTTTTGGATTTTTATATTGCGACTCTTTTTGTAACTCGGGTTTTACAATATGCGGCTCATACAAAGAGCAGGTTTGGCCACCCCTGTCATAATGTCATATACTAACAACTGACTTGTCATTTTCACATATTTTTCCAATATGGGAGCTGACATAATAGTGGCACCTTTTCCTGTTTTATCGATTGTTTTAATTTGTATATTTGATGGGTAATTTTGCATTGAATGAATAGTGAAAGGTAAATGGCAAGTTTAAAATTTCTTTTTTGTGTCCAGTAATTTCTGATTTTGCTCTTGATGTTGTGTCAAATTGGTATATACTCTGTGCAGTAAGATTTCCAACATAGTAACTGAAAAAGCTGATGATTTAACAACAATGATTCCATTAAAGACGTAATTTCAAAATCTTTACTGAAATATTATAGAAGAAATATATTCACATGCGTGGAGAAGATCGAATGCTATATTAAAGCTTTTATGCTCAAGGTATGCTTGACAGTTCAGGATATATATAAATGTTGGTGTTGATATTTTGCTTTTTAGATTTGTGAAGTGATGAGTGCAACAAGCCCTCGGCCAGCATTTGTAACTACTAAACAAACAGTTGTGACTAAAATTGAGAACATCACCACAGATGATGTTGATACAGTCAGGAATCTTTTGGAACAAATGATATTTCTTCTTGTTGAGGAGCAGTCATCAGGTGTGATTTAGTTATGTATATTTGCGTAAGCTTTTCCATTTTGTCTCTATCTTTATTTTGTAGTGATTGTGTTGCGTTATGTATTTTAACTATGTTTCAGTATGGCATTTAACAGTTTTGGAACTGGAGTTTTTCACAGGCCCAAGCAAGTGCTTCATTTGTCAAATCAATTATTTCTCTTCATAGTTTTATTGTGTAAATGTACAAACGTTCAAAAGAAAAAGATTCCAGCTGGTACTTTACGGTATCTGTGCTATGTGAAATGGTTTCTGCTCTCTATACTCCTTTTGTACATGGACGAAAGTGTAGACCAGTACTGAAAGTGTTAATAGGGCAGCCAAGCATGTACAAACTGCTACTTCTCAGTGCAAATCTCAATTGTCAAAGCCTTTACCATTGTGTTTAGTATTTAATAGTGTGGTGAGTTTGCATGCATTACTGTGTAATTTTGTTTATTTAAGGACAACTCCTGGGTCCTTTGTTGGAATTTGCAATAACTCAGGATATCTTTGAAAAACTATTTGAATGGTGGAATCAATCGTCAACTTTTAAATCAGAGATGATGCTTATGTTGGTAAGCTTACATGAAATAGACTTCATGCTTTGTAGCTAAATGATTGAATTGAGCAATTTGGATTTAGCTAAAGTACACAGCTCCATGAATCAGAATTTCATTTCCAATTAGTATTGCCACAGTGAAATCATAGCAATTTTTTATGTAAAGCTGCGCCTTGTGATTGGAAAGCCTGAGTGGCAAATGTGCAAAGCTTCGCATTGTGGCAGCAAGCACCAAATAGAGTTCATGTTCCACAATCACTCTATTATTGCTTATTTGCAACACCACACATATGGATGCTATTCATGGTGAATTGCATATTCAACCCCATGCCAACCAAGGGGTTGCAACAGCATGAGATTTTAAATTTTATGAGCAGATGTTTGAATGTGTTGTGGTGACATCTGACCTAACATCCTTTGTGTGTCAAGTGGACTGGTATTCTGAATGACACCAAAGGATCAGCATACTGTGGCCATCATCCCCATATTCCAAAGCTGTTAACATTAGGGAATGTACCAGCATTTCCCTTGTTAACTTTTCTTGAAAAACGTATGCCAAATGTCCAGGAAAGTGATGCCATAAGATAATTGCAACTTAGGTGGAGGATACCCAGTATGGATTACATCTTGGCCATACTACAGGTCAAATTTTCACTCTCCAACGAACGTTTCGTAAATTCTCTGGGAGTATGCTGAGATGTTTGCAATTGTTTTGTAGAAGACCTGAAAAAACATGTACACCAGTTTGCTTGAGAAATACATTGGTTAGTTTTGAGGAAGTATGTTGTTGGTGGCTGCCTCTTACGGGCTGTCAAGTCATTTTACTATTACTCAGAAGTTTGTGTCCATGTCAGCAGGGTTGAGTCACAAGTTCAGCTTGCTGCAGATATTGGAATTTAACAATGGTGTGTACTGTGAGCATCACCACTCCTCTTCATATTCTATTTGAATTGGATAGACAGTCGTAGCCAAGTTGATAAGGGAGTTGCTGTTGCAGGCTGCACTATCAGACATATGCCTTTTGTGGATGTTTTGGTACTGTGAACAGGACCTTCAGCATGCACTTCATGGTTTGCAGTTGCATGTGATAAAGTTCGAATGAAAATTAGCACTAAAATGACAAAGTTATATATATGTCTCTGCAGAAACCATAGATGGTGTATTCTGCAAGTAAGTGGTGATACACTGCAGCAAGTTGTGAAAAATTTAAGTTTCTTTTGATGCCCTTCAAGGTATGAAAGGCAGAATCAAGAGATTGATACATGGATTGGTAAAGCCAGCACAAGTGTGGGCTTTGTTTTTCCATAACCATAAAACAGGGCCTTGCAATCTCTGCAAAGTTTTCTACTGTAATTTATGTTTGTTCTGATGCTCACGTATAGATAGGTTTATTTTTTTTGGTAATTTTTTGGTCATAGACTCATTCTTTTTAAATGAACGAAAAAAATTGAGTCAATTCAGTCATAATGCCTGAAATGGTAGGCTAGTAAATACTGTCTTGGTGAGTTTCAATACTGTTATGGGACAAATAAGCAAAATGTCTCAGCAAAAAATAACCCAGACCTAGACGCTGAACAAGGATGTGATAGTTTGATACATTTCATACCTAGTTTTATCCCTCATCCTGGTGTCAAGCTAGCAGAACTATCACAGAGCTTGGAAACTGATTTATTTCAAAATCTCCTAGGTCTGCTGCCCCAGGACCCTCCCAAAAAGAAAAACAACTGTGAAAAGTATGTAAGTTAAAAATGTGTTGTTTTGCTCCTGTTGAATCTTAGATGAAAGAAATATGGGCTAGCTTTAAAGTGAAAGTATTCTACTCTTGGTGAAGAACCCTGGGTCTCACTAATAGTAAACTAGGATCAGGTGTGTAACAACCTCTAACACATTAAGCAAGCAGCCATTCAAGTGATATATTAACAAAAGTTAGTACATGATAGCAGGGGCGCATCTAGCTTGAAAAAAGGGGTCTGCCGCGGAAGGGCAGCTTTTGATATCACTTTTCAGCGTAAAACTACATTTTCTCTTAACACCAGAAATCGACCGATGAATTTTGCAATTTTGCCAAAGTTCGGAAACCCAAGTTGCTACTTCGTCTCTGATTAATTAACGCGAATTCTCTGTACTCTTCCTTAGGATGCGCAGCCCTCTGGCTAGATCAAGTGGTGCGCAATATGCATACCACACCGTAATTGTCCCCATAAACCGCTCAATGACGTAACATTCGCTCACATGTTTTTGCGTGCGCGGAAAGTAGATTAATGCCTGCGAACAAATCAGGGAAACTAACTACATTCAGGCCTCGTTTATCTGAACTACTTTGTTTCGTGAAATAATGTCGATTTAGCGAGATATCCCGAAATCGGAATCAGACCTGTAGCCACGGGGGGCATTCGAGGGCAATCCCCCATAAATTTTTTGTGCCTCTTCCAAATTTTGTTGCGCCCAGAAAATTTTCTTATAAAAATAGCCTATATAATGAAAACAGAAGTCTTGACCGTCTAAAAATGTTTTGCTCCCCCCAAACCTTTAGACCTGGCGACGGGTCTGGCCCAAGCGAACGCTCAATGGTGAAACAGAAACAAATGTAGGGTAGTCTCAAACGAACTGTCAACTTAAGCAAATATGTAGACTGCATGCGAAACATGACTAAATGAGACTCTCATAGTTGTTTTTGTTTATTAGCAGATCCATGTACATAAGCTAGTATGCATTCAGAATGAGATCAAATGCGAAAAAAACTGTGCAGGAGACCTATAACTGCGTCCTGCAGGGTGTGCCACTGTTACATTCATCGTGCGTCGAAAATTTAATAAACAACTATGTAACAGTTGATGTAATCCGGTTTAGCGTTTTTTTTCTGTTGATATGGCATACCGTTCCTAAATTACCGAGTCGGTGTCGGACAGCGAGGTTTCCGGATTAAAGGGGTGAAATGCAAGGATTCCGGTTAATCACAGTTCGGACAAATGAGGTCTGACTGTATTTGGAATAGATAGTGGTATTGATCTGATTGTCAAAACACATCAGAAAATATTTCCAAGTTATCAT
>JGI24022J15233_10008273_pt1 | contig 11592 bp, 7 predicted proteins | sample Ectturendosymbi2_FD_15233 | JGI IMG/M metagenome (IMG submission 15233)
GATTTAACTTGGCTTGATATGTACATCTGATTGTCTCTATTGAATCCCTGCCTTCACACTGGCGAAACACGACACAACCTCAACAAATGATGCTTTGGACTTCTAATATTCTGAACTTGCTCATTAAAAGCAACCACAAAGATTGCAAATGTCTTAATATGTTATACAGAGTTCGCTTAGAGAATTTCCAAAAAAACGTTTCAGAACAACAGTTTGCTTGTCGATGGACATGAAGTATGAAGGTAAAGCTGTATACATTTGAAGTATCCTCGGCAAGCTAGGATAAAGTGATGGCCACCTGGTTACGCTGTGACAAATACGTATGTGGTACACAATATCCATAAAGTCACAATAGTCTCTTCACTCACTTTTGCGAACTTTGCAAATGTAACCACACGAAATTCGCACAGCTTAACAATCATTCAGTCCTTTTCTGAAAAAGAGATACTTCTGACGAATTTGTCCATTTTTTGGCATCACTGATTAGCTATAATTACCAGAAAGCACTACACTAAACTATGTGCAATGCACTGATCATCGTATCACCGTTCATCTGCAAAGCTAGTGCAGTACCAATAATAGAGTCAGAAGTTCGCGCTCTAATACCAAAGTCATGGAGATATTGAAAAAAGATTTACCACTGTTATGTAACGATTAATGTGAAAGCATTACCGCCTTTCCAGCCGAGAATTAACTCAACAAAAACGTAGATTCATTAGACAACTTGCAGGCCCTCCCACAAACTAAGCTACGCCACGTACCTGCTCGTATCTTGTTGCAGTTGAGTTGGGACAACTGACGGCGTGCAGAGAGGAGAATTCCCCCCCCAAAGCTAAATGTATAAACCGGTCTCCCATATTTCGATTTTAGCATTCTTTTGGTTTTCAGTAGGTTGTTGTGTTTGTGTTTTTCGGATTATTTTCCGGTGATTTGGGGTTTTAGTTTAGCCATCCACATCCGGATTCACCATCATTTCTCACGTTTTTTTCTGAGTGTTGGCTAGTGGACCCTGTACAGTGGCCAGTGGGACCCTTTTATCTAAGTTTACTACCCTAGCTCAAAGCTTTATTTACGCCACTGTTTATAGCTATGTAAAATAAGAAATGTAAAATGGGGGATGTTTTGACATTTTTTGATATCCTCGGAGATTATTTCATTTTTCATGAAAAAGTTGGATATGTACTCCAAAAAGAGGACGTATAGTAGCCCTGCTTAACAATGCTACTCATATGCGACCTGTACAAATCTGAGTAAGGCAGACGTAAAATCTACCAGTAACGAGGAGAGACGTAAGCTAATGTGCTCTACGTGGCTTGGCCTTGCATTCAGTAGATTCAGATACCTGAGCGACTTTAACAGCTGCTTCGTCACAATATCAAATAATATACAAGTGAAATGCTGCCGTCTGGATGACCGATCATTTAATAGCGTCTGCAAACTTTTCTCGTTGATAAAAATGAATAAGTGGCACGCACAAGTCGTTCATATGACTAAACACACGAACAAGATGAGGGCCCCCTTTTTGGTGGGGACCCTGCCCCCCCCCTAAATCCGGCGCTGCCCAGATGGTGTGCGCCTGGAAAAGCGCACACCCAGCCTTGCAACAATGGAGTAAAATACACTCAACCTTGGAACAGCGCAGGTCACAACTGCAGAAAGAAGCTGCGGCTCTGCGCGTATGTCTTGTCGAATACGAGTTTCGAGACCTGAAGGTGTGCGCCTGGATTTTCGCACATCCTGGTTTGTCAAACATGAGCAACAGGGGAGTAAAATGCACTCAGCCCTGAAACAGCGCAGCCCACAACTGCAAAAGCAGTTTGCGCAAATGTGCCTTCGAATATGAGAGCAGTCGAGTACATACATATGGAGCACACCTTCGAGCTGGAAAACACAAAATTATCTTTATAGTTTTTTTGTGAATTTACCTTGATTGCACGATCTGGAAAATGTCACGTCATGTTCAGTTTCACAGGGTGTGCGCCGCACACCTAGCACACCCGGTGTATACGGCCCTGATCACTAGTCTTTCTGGTGCTAACGGATGCTCGTTGGGTTTTTCACGCAAACTCTTGATATACTCCAAAACAAGTTTCAAAATGCTCGGGATGTTTTTCCAATTGTCAATTTCAATTTTTGTCATCTATTTGAAACTAGCAACGGCCAGCGGTTGACTCATTGCCTAGCCACGCAAATTGTTTGTATCCAAATACTGAATGTAAATGTCTTCGTTTGTTTCATCACATTGGTCACCCACTATTATTTGCTTTCGAATATTGCTTGCTTATTTGTGAAGCTCGAAAACCGTTTTCCATCATAAACAACATATCTATGTCCCTCAATAGTTCAAGGTTTACGTCCATTTTCTTCATGCAAGCTACCCAAGTAAGCCATGGGGCTGAAAAACATTGTGCTGGATCAAGTTTGTAATATTTTATACAAACGTCTCTGAAGATTTCAAATACATCTGCAAAAAGAAATTCGTCTGGTTTCAGATACAAGTCATGGTATTCTCTCATTGTTTTCATCTCAAAAAATCCCAAACGTTTTGAGCATGAGTATAGTCTTCGTCTGGTATGTCACTGTTGTTTAACTTTGAATAAAAGTGTGTCTTGATTGAAGTTTTGTTTCACTCAGTTTCTCAAGACAACCAACATAGTCTTAAGGGTAAATGCTTTTTCTCAGTAACAGTTCTGGATTATAAAAAAATTTGCATACGTTTTTAAACTGATTTTGTTCAAGATTATTCACAAGTTTATCAAGACTGCTTGACATAACTCTCAATAAATCGTATTTGATACTTCAATTTATTTTCACCATCATAAATATTTTTTGAAAAGCTAATGTATTTCTCTTCGTTGTTTGGAAGACAATCTTTTTGACCATCAAGATTTTTGATAAACTAACGTGCATCCTAACCAGCAAAGGTGTGAAATATAACTGGAAGAAATTTCGCTTTTCTAAACAAAGTATTACGTTTGTTGTGAGCACAACGTCTGTATTTTCCTGAATGATAGTCATGGTCACGACCTTTTTTATCATTTTTCTCAATAGGTTTATGACAAATCCAACACTTCGCTGATTTTTCGAAATCAATTTTGTCTTCTTTCGTCACAACCATCTTTGTTATCTCTGTTGAAGACCAAACTTTTTCGACGTCTTTCTGAAGATTTCTAAAAAAAATGATGTAACGTTTTCATCTTCTGATTGTTTGGTGTTCAAAACATGTTTGCCTCTTGTTTCATCAAGACATTTCAGGTATATACAAAACCCCGATGGTTCAAGCTTTGGATAGGTTTTTGTGTAACTCTGGGTCATTTTGACATATTTCCATAGGTTTCGTAAAACATTCAAAATCAACATAGACAACAATTGGAACTCTCATTGAATTCTTGTGGTTTTTAAACGCCAGTGTTGTATATCTGTTTGTGGCAATGTATTCTTTGTCACATTGTGTATTTGGCAATATTCATTGCGTGTTGCTAATGTTTCTTTGTTTGAAAAGTAATTAGAACAACGCAGACAGAGAAATGTTTTTCTTTCAGTCTTTGTAACTTGACTCGACAATAATCTTAACATATTTTTGATAAGACAATAATGCTTGTCTTCCAACAACAAAAGATAAACAGTTTTTTTCATCCCTTTAACACCCGCACGGGCCACGTTTTTGACCCGTCAAGTTTGATCGGCCACAACGCCTGAACGCATTGAACCAGAGAGCCAGTGAAAACATTCCTGGATGCGGGAAACGTCGAGGAATTTAATGAACTTGACAAAAAAGCCATATTTGTGCCAGGGTTGGCGCTAGGTGGTTGGGGGCCCCTCCGAGCCTGGACGTTGGGGCCAAGGGCGTATGCAAAGGATTGGGGTGGGGTTAAAAAAACTTGAGCTTGATATTTTACAAAAAAACGTTTTACCTGCGTAAAGGATATTAATTGTTTTCGCATACTTTTTGCTTGCTAATTTGTCGACTTAAAGCAAATACCACTGAATAAACTTGCATGCAAATTTCAAGGAACATTTTGAATGGGCCAAGAAGAAATAATTAGGGTTTAGTGGGAATCTGGTTGATCGTCTGCGTCCAGAAACCATCTCACGACTTTTGCAGACCATTCGTCTACTATGCATGTTTAAGATTGTGTTCCGCGATAGTTCACTTTATCCGAAACAATTGTCTTTATTTTGTTGGCTATTACTGATCAGCGAGAGCGCTAACCGCATTGGCTACATTACCATTTTCTGTAGCATGATAAAACTGTTGCACGAGCTCAAAAACAACAGTTTTATAAAAGCATTCAGGCATTTGCTAATGTCTCAGCAGAGAAAAAAGAAAACTAAAAGTTTGCTGGACTTCTATACATAACGAACAATTTAAAGTTTTTTTTTACGTACTTTATGCACATTCTCAATTCTTGTGTAGTTTAGCAAGATTCGATCTTGCAAACCGGTGTGTGAGCCAGCTAGTCCAGTCGCACACTTTTTATGCTCGACTGCTCGTATTCGACAAGACATCAGCGCAGCCTCATTTTGCAGATGAAACTTGCCCTGACGCAGTGATGAGTGTTTTTTACTCCCTGTTTTAACGCGCAACCTGTTATTTTTGCAGTTGTGAACTGCTGTGTCGTAGCGTTGAGTTTATTTTCCTCCGATATCCTGTCTTGGAGAGCTGATAGTTATATTCAGTTCAATGAAACATGAAATAAGGGGAGTGCGTTTAGAAGAAACATATTATGTCAACAAACTTCGCCAAAACGTTGGTGTGGAAACATGAATATGACGCACATTTGTGACGTCACAAACAGCTCACACCAAATACAAATGACCACAACATGCAGCTGAATGAAACCCCCCCATGAAATGTTTCTGCGTACGCCACTGGCTGGGCCCCCAATGTACATGTCATTTTACACATAATATTTATGTGAACAAAAATATCGATTTATTCTGACAAGCGTTTGTGAAAGCATGTTTCCGCAACATTTACAGCAGACAGACTTAATGAATTTGCTACATTCCAAGCTGGGAAAATAACTTTTTCCAAGTTTTAAGAAATGCAGATGTTTTTTCAACTCATTCATATCTAATGTTTTAGCAGTTTCATTTTCAATAGATACCATTGCCAGATTTGTTCGTCTTTTATCAGTCATAGTTGATCTGTGAAACGTTTTTATTAACTTTAACTTGCTGAAGCTCCGTTCTGCAGTATTGCGTGTAAAGCAGTGATCGGCAAACTTTCTTCATGAAAGACGCAATCCCTCTTTCCATGAGCGTTCACAGAAAGTTTTCCGAGGGGGCAACGTCGACATTTTGCTTGTCCTTTTTAGGTTGTTGACAATGCAAACGGACGTTCACGATGCGCTTTACCCTTTCTGAACCTAAAAGAAAATCCTCCGTTTTACGGCAATAGTCACAAAAAATGCACTTCGTTGGCAGCAACAGCCAGGTATATAGCGATAAGTTGCAAAATAGACTTTTTGCAGATTTTTCAGGCAGGGTACTTCTTTACAAAGAAGCAAATTGCCATGGCCTTTAACGAAACCACAATCATGACTTTATTTTACCAAGCAAGACTTGCCAGCATCACTTGGAAACATGAGCTGCAAACGTCTGAGATCTCGTCCAAAGCAATCAACTACCCTTTCAATAAATCCTTGCTTGTCTTTACTGACTTTTTCACGGTTATAAACTCCTCCTACATAAACCAGACAAGCGTTCAGTCATACACTAACTACGGATTTTTCAAAACTGATCATGGTGCTTTTTGCGCAACACGCTATAAAATTACGTGGTTTCCTGCTATCAGAACTCACTGTCTCCTTGTATTTCGTGAGTTCAACACTCGCTTGAGGAGAAACGACTGCTACCGTAATTTGAGGTGAACACGTGAAGATTCGTTGCCATTTCGATGTTACACAGAAAAGTCCAACAATGCAACAATCTGCTTGCAAGTTTCATAACCTATCTCTGCGGGCAAAGCAGCGGACATGAGTGAACTGCAAGCTCATCACTGCACAACACCAGGACAGTGAACATGGTTCTTGCGCAGTGTCGGTGTCATGCCGGCAAATAAACTGCCGTTGCAAGAATTAAATCAATTCAATCGGAATTAAGCTGCTCACTTCAGCTTTTCTATAATTGTTTGGTTCTTCGTCCAGATTTCGGGGAGAAAATGACCGTTTTCCCACCCTGTGGACGCCCATATCCCCTTCAATCGTTAGCAAAGCCTGTGCTTATCTTTGAAGACCCAATTTCAAGCTTATGTTGTATTCAGTTATCTGTAAAATTATGTTATTGTAATAAACACTATAATGGCAACATCAATACCTTGTTAATGTCAAGCAGTCAATGTTCTATAGTTGTTGCAGTATAGCTTATATTTGATCCCACGCAACCGGCGTTACAAATGGGACCCACAGTTTGCCGACCACTCGGCACAGTGTTATTCGTTAAATAACTGGATTTCTCATTGGTGTAAAGTGTTGCTTTTTGATTGGACAAGTCTAATCCAAGATAGCCTACACAGGATATTACAGGCGCGGGCTACGAATACGATTTTACATGATTGTTACCTTGGAAACCGGTCATTTTATTCTTGTGCAGTGAAAGGATACATCACAGGTCTACAACAGTAGCGTAATTGACGGGGACAAAAGGGTGCGAACCTTCCCCCTGTCCAGCTAAACACAAAAACCGGGACCCATTTAGCTTATATTTCGTTATTGAGTATACTGTTTTGGTTTTCAGCAGAATTTTTTTGCGTTTTTCGGCAGTTCTTTGGACTGCTTTTTGATTTCGGGTTTTAGTATATGGAAATCCACATTCGGATACACTTTCATTTCTCAACTTGTTTCTCAGTGAGGTGAGTAGCTACTTACGGTGGCCAGTGGCCTCTCTCAGCTACGTTTCCCACCCAGGCTAAAACGTGTAGTTACGCCATGGGTCTGCAACTTAATTTTCCTGAATAATTTCTCACTGAGCTATACTAAAATGTTTACAATCAACGTGGATTCAGCAACATCACCTACACATCTGCCAGCTTACCAAAGGCAAATGCTGACAGCTAAGCTACTGATAATGCATTTCGCAATGGTTGGCTTTAGGAAGATAGGGTCGTGTGAAGATCATCTTCCTTGACGTATTAAGTAAATATGAATACAGAAAGGGGAAATGTGTGAAATGAGTTATTGATCGGTCCACTTCAAGTGTGTATATATGCCGCAGAAAAAGTACTCAGTAAGATTTTGGGGCCGCCTTTTTGCTCGGACCCCCCCCCCGCCGGGATAAGGGGGCTCTTCCTCCGGTTCTTATTTGTGCATCTGTCGAAATGATTTTTTGCTAATTTTCAGAAAAAATCCAAAAACACGTTCTCCGCACAGCATTTAGCCTTTCCGATCCGGTTTTTGCGTTTTTGCACCAGTCAGTCCATTTTTGGAAATTTTGCTTCAAATTTTTTTGGTGATGGTGGAATATATTGAGGGGGTTGAAGTGCCTGAATATTAATTTTTTGATTGACTTCATCCAAAGGATTAATTTACCCTTCACAGCGTCTGATTTCATTCATAAAATCTTGTCTTGATATTTCTATACAGACGATTTATTAGTTCTTCTTTACAAAGCTTTGAGTAATTTCTTGTTTATGCTTTTTTGATATTTGCTTTGAATTTTCCACAATAACCATGTTTCTGCTTTATTACAAGGAAAAATGCTTTTTTTACCTTTATTTTTTCTTTAAAATAATTTTCTCATACTCGTATAACAAACATGACGTTTACAAAATATTAATCAAAAAATATTCTAACCACAAGTAGAACCAAGATAAAAAACAAATGTTATAAAACAACAGTGATTAGCTTTTGATTGAAAATAATCTTGCTGAACATTTAGAAAGTAATTACTTTCTTAACAAATTTTTATGAAAATTTTTGCTTGGATTTAAATTTTCATTGTTTCTGGATAAATTCGTGGAGCTGATTCCAAAAATGTAATTATTTTGTTCTATCATCGTCAGTTAACTATCAGTAAGGCTATTTGCATGTATGTACATTAGTGGGTTCCGATCCAAAACAACCTGGTAAAATGTACTTCACAATCAATAGCACAAAGACGTTGAATACTCTGTCAACCTTATTTGGCTGCAAAATGAGGCTTCCTTTGCACACTTACAGGAGGGAGTGCAAAATGTCTGTTTTCTTATCACTGTCTCTGATGCTTTCTTCTCAGTAATCATTAGCCTTCATGCTTTCTGAGTCTGTTGAATTTAATGATACCGCCCGCTTAGACGACGCTTGAACCGTGCGAATGTGCAGGCTAAGCAGTGTCAGAATACCAGGGCTAGGTTAGTATCACAAAATCTAATTGTTATCCAATTTCTTCATCATCCAAGCATTTAAATCATTAGTATAGGCTATCACAACAGGGCTACTGTTTTTGCAGCGATGACTTCCTTGTTATTGTTAAATTGAGTTATGTTTTTCTGATTTAGAAGTCACAATGTTTAGTAAACAATGTAAAAATTCACCTGGCTCTTTTTGTTATGTTTGTGGATATTATGTTGGTGGAAGACACGTTTCAAATAAAATTGTGAGAGAAGCCAATTACTGGACAGCATCTAGACTGTATATTCGAATGCCCATTGGGGACCAGGGCAAGGCCTGGGTTCCACATGTAATTTGTGGCAGCTGTCGTTCAAATCTTGAAGGTTGGTTGAAGGGTTCCGCAAGAATTATGCCATTTGCAATTCCAAGAGTTTGGAGAAAGCCACAAAACCAACATAACGCCTGTAACCTCTGCACGATAAATATTGCAAGTATCGCACGGTCAAAGGAAGAAGAGGGCTAACATATCCAAGTATAACTTTATCCATTGCACCCGTTCCTCAACAGTGAAACTTTACCAGTTCCAAACCCACCCCCGAAAGTAAGCACTTTTGCGTTTATAAAATATCGGTGAATTAACTGCTGTGAGAATTTGATCCATTTCTACATCTTATGTTTTTCTGATTGTAGTTGGAACTTGATGATGAATGTGAAAACTCAGCATCAAACGAAACTTTAGACAGTGATGTGGAATAAGCACAAATAATAAGTTGAAGACATCATTTTCCGCCTTAAACGGAGTTGGATGATTTAATACACGACCTCGATCTAACACAATCTACAGCAGAGTTACTATTAACATCAAGATCGAATGAGTGGAATTTGCTGGGTAATGGTTGCAAAATAACTGCTTACAGGAAGAGGCACTTGGACTTCTCTATTTACTTTGATTTAGTTCAGGACCATTGCTATTGCAAAGATGAGAATGGTTTGTTTAATGCTGTTGGAATAGAACATGGACCGACTCAGTGGCGACTTTGCATTGACAGTTCCACCAAAAGCGTTAAACCAGTTTACTTCATAATGGAACATATATCCGCAAATTCCTCTCGGTTGCCCAATACAAATGAAAGAAGACCACGAAAATGTCAAGCAACTACTCCTTAAAACAAACTATGCTGAATTCAATTGGTATATTTGTGGTAATTTTAAGATGTTGGGGTTTTGTTGGGTCTGCACGGTGAGTACACCAAATACTTGTGCTTTCTTTGCTTGTGGAACAGCAGAGTTTTTGGACAGCACTACGAGCAGATCCACTGGTCGCCAAGGGACGAACTAACAACATAAAGGCACAACGTCATCAAGAAGCCACTTGCAAGCAGAGAAAAGGTTTTATTACCGCCCCTTTACATAAAATTAGGTTTAGTGAAGGAATTTGTGAAAGCTTTGCATTTCAAAGAAGAAACATTTTAAGAATCAGAGTAATGTTCCCAAAAATTTCAGATGCCAAACTAAAGGGAGGAATATTTGTTGGCCCCCAAATAGCTACCATATTGAAATCAAGAACCAGGGGTGGATTAAGGTTATGTGGGGCCCTGGCTGAAATTTAGAAGGGGCCCTTTGTATATATATAATACTGTCGTTAATAAGGAAAAAAAACAAATGAACGCACTGAAGTACGGTATTTGTATTATTGAAACAAAAAAACGAATCGAAGCCCTAATATGGACGCCACAATATGAACGAAACTCTTGATTTCAAGTCTCCATTTCTTGCTGGAGACTTGAAACCATATCGATAAATGTTCGCAAAACACCGGTGGAATGTTTTGAAAATGCAGTGACACCATGGGCGTCGAAAAGGGGGGCTGCGGACCCAGGCCGCCCTGGATTTTGAAATTTGACATTTCCCTTTTTATCATAGTTAAAGGCCACAAAGATGGCGGCAAATTAATCAGTCACATTTTATTGACGGGGAAACTAGTTTCGCGTTTTCCAACGCATCATCAGTCCTGTAAATGTAAGACTAATCTTACAGGCGAAATGTTGGCACTTGAAAACAAGTAAAGAAAAACACACAAACTGTGGCTGGTTACAACGACAGTACTCAAAATTTTCGAAGCTAAAAGGCTGACCTTCCTAGCAGAGATGAGCTGACTGTCATATTTTTCGATCCAGATCCAGTCCTGAATTTTTAAAACTCAGTCCAAGTCCAACCTGAGTCCAAAAAGTTTAAGAAATTTAAAATCCAAGTCAAAAAAAAGTCCAAGAAATTAACAAAATACAGCTTTCATTGACAAAAACTACGTAATTCTTCACCATAACTCAATCCAAATCCGGTCCTGATCCTAAATTTTTGAAGCATATCACAGTCCGGATCCAATCCAAAATCAACCTAATTCGTCATAGTCCGGATCCTATCCAAAATCAACCTAATTCGTCATAGTTCGGATCCAGTCCGATCCAAGTCCAGTCCAATGCTCATCTCTGCTTCCCAGAGCCTCATCATCAACCAGTCACTGCTAAGAAAATCTGCCTTTGGTAGCGGTCTAAGAGAGACAGTTTTCCTCTGGAGATAACACACGTGCGCCACGCGGTTGAACGGGGCGTAACAGTTCACGAAAAATCAAGAAAGACCGAGCCTTTCAACGTAAACTAGAAAGTTTGACCAAGTCGTTAATTTCGATCAAATAGAACAATTAGCTTAACTGAAAAAAATTGTTTTACAAACAAACAATACATTGGAAGCGTGCAATGAAACCAATTTTTGTCGCAAGGCTAAAGTTTGTTTGTTGTCTTCGATCCGTTGAGAGAATCCCTGCCGCTACTGTTTTCCGCAAATGTTAACATTTACTGAAAGAACTACGAGCAGGGAAAAGGGAGATTTGACGAACTGTCCCACCAACAAAAAAGCTGTTTGGAACAAGGAAAAACTGAAAATTGGCTTCATTGTCGCTTCCAATGTATTGTTTGTTTGTACAAAAATTTTTTTCGGTTAAACTAATTGTTCCATTTGATCGAAATTAACCACTTGGACAAACTTTCTAGTTTACGTTGAAAGGCTCTGCCTTTCTTGATTTTTCGTGAACTGTTACGCTCTGTTTGATCGCGTGGCTTCTCTCTAGCATTCGTCATCGCGCACATGCGCTATCTCCAGAGGAAAATGTTTGTAAAGCCACACCAGTGACCCACACCAAGCGAATCTATCGCAATTTATTGCGTAAGGAAACTAGTTTCGTGTGTTACACATCTTCAGTCCTGCGCAAAAGTCGACATATGAA
>JGI24022J15233_10008280_pt1 | contig 11589 bp, 9 predicted proteins | sample Ectturendosymbi2_FD_15233 | JGI IMG/M metagenome (IMG submission 15233)
TGGGCCAACTCTCCATTTCCCACCACAGCATCGGTCTTTGACAAAATCGATTTTAACCCATGAAGTGTTTAGTACGCAAATGACTTACAATACCTCATATACTGCTTGTTTTTGTTATTAAAACAGTCTGTAAATGGTTGTGATTTGTAAAGTAAGTCAACATTTGGATGTGATGTGTTAAATTTTTAAGCAGTGGTTCTACTGTCCGACCGGTCATTCCCCACTTGGCAACTCCGCCATTCCCCACCAGTGGGGAATTCCCCACAGGTTAAGAACCATTGTTCAAATACGTGAAAGTACAATATTGATCCTTGCGTGATAGTGCTATGTGACCATGTCATCATACTGTTAAAACTAAGCTGTTGATTAGATGTGCTTTTCGCGTTGCTAACATTTGAACTTGTTTGCTACTTTGGAATAAGTTAAATTGTACAAAAATGTTAATGCCATTGTCATCGGAAGGGGAGAGCAAGGGTGGACTTGCCTCCTGGATTTTTAAATTTGACATTTTCTATTAAAGTTTTAATAAAACATGGTTATTTTCTTAGTTTTGGGCGGGTAAAATGCAATTTCACCACTTTTGGACCCCCTTGGAAGAACACTTTTGACTAACCCTGGAAAAATTCACTATTGCCCTCATCCTGGAAAAAATCCTTCCGTCCCCCATGGTTACAGCTGACTTGACAAAAACCAGGAATTTTTTTGTAAATTTTTATTTATATCTGCAAGAATGACTCGGTTAGATTTTCTTTGTTATAGAACAGGGTAAAACAAATTAGTTGCAATGCTAAGGTTGTCTGCAAAGCGTTTCTTACATTAGGTTATGCCGTCGTAAAAAGGTGTTTTTGTTTGCTTTTGTTAAACTGGACAGACCTTCAGGGTGGTTTGCTACGGAAAAGAACAGTAAGTTAGCAGTACTGTTACGAAATGCAGATAGTCGTCTGTGAAGAGATATCGTTTTGAAACCATCACTCATTCCGCTTTAGTGTGCAGTTTGTAAAATGTATGTCCAGTCCACTTTGATTACAGGAAAGTCATGTCGCACCTTTAAGAACTGAAAGCAGAATAAATATCAAAAGCGCGTGTATGAAAAAAGTGACGCAACATTTCTGACGATAAACGTTTAGACTGACTTTTTGTAAACAGAGTTGAGGTTTTATGAAGTAATACTTTTCAAAAAGCAAAACAAAGATTAAATGCGTATGGTATCACCACTGACAAGATGAAGTTACTTGGACAAACAAATGTTTAATCGGAGTGGTTGACGCGAAAACTTAACCTGCCCTGGCCTGTCTTGAGGAAAGCAATTTGTGATGTCTCAGGGCGGTTGCATGAACGCCAAAAGTATGAAAAATGCATTTCATCAGGAAAGAAAATAGGAAAATTTAAAAGGTGAAAAAATATGAGAAAAACTTTCATAAAATAAAAAATATTCTACAAAACACGCATGCTTTTGGTGAAAGGCGGTTTTTGTTTGCTCAATGTGATTTTAGAAACAATATTACATAAGCGAAAGAAATTTATAAACTTGAAAAAATATTTTCCCAATTAGTATATGGGTCAGGTGCCTGGTGTGGGGAACCCCACCTGCTCATCCTGACCCTCACAATTTTCTTACAAAAATCCCTGTCGAAAACTGGTTCTATAGCATCTATCGATTCCAACCTCAGCAAAAAGCATTTTCGACTAATGCCAAATATATACCAAACCGACATATTTCTGACATTACTAAGAAGAGTTACTGAGACTGTGATCTGAGATGCATGAAAATAATTCGTTGACGTGCATAGCATTCTCAAAAAAGCAGCACAAACAGTTTCCATTACATTAAATTAAGCTGCTGACTGAACAGATGACGTGCGTATTATGAAGTACCACTTGGATTATACAGACATGATAACCACCACGGAATCAGCTTTCACTAAGTTATAAATATACACTACGACAAACAGTTTTTACTCAGAAAGTAGTGAATGTAGCCTATTTTATGAAAATGTATGCCATGCTTTAGGTGGGCATTCGGAATAACTTACTCTTAAAGTATGACTTTAACTGAAAATAAGATACTCCATCAGAGAATTTCAGATTTCCCGCTTGCCTGGGTGGATTGTTGCAAAGTTAAAAATAACAAATTTCAAAATTATCACTTGTGTGCCCGCATTTTTCTATAAAAATGGAATGAATATTTCGACAGCAATTGTATTGGTCTACGCACATGGAAGCACCTTGAATGACAGTTATCTGCAAACACAAATGGTGCCGGTTCGCAACAGTTTTGATAACATCATCTTCATTACGAGAGAGATTTCTGACCCGGCAACCAGCGCTGAGACTGAGCGTCGTGTGAGGTAAGTAAAGAAAAGCCCCTGGAAACCTACCTTCATCGTTGTGGTTTAGCAAATGTTTCAGTTGCCGTCACGGCCAATTGCCGTCACCAAATTTAACAAAAAAGTGTTTCAAAAAGAAAGAGTGAAAGGGTTCTTACGAACGAAATTCGGCGATTGGAACGTTTTGCTGGAGAGGCATGCTGTCGTGCGCCTCGCCGTGGGCAGCAAATCACCTACATTCTTACAGTTAAGTTAAACAACGAAAGTCAAGCGCATAAAAGTCGATACACTTTGGAAGGTAGAACTTTGGTGATAAAAACTAATGCAAAAAAAACATGCATTGTCTTGTGCTGTTTATTGACACTCAAGCCGTTAAAGTTTCAGAAAAGGGCAACAACGGGCTCTGAAAAAGAAAAAATAGTTTGTAAATAAAATACCTTAAATAGGAAAGGAAAGCAAACAGCAAGAAAACTATTAAGCCATGGCACAATTCTTGCTTAAGTTAGTTTTTGTACAATCTTTGTTGAGGATATCTTGGGTTAACACTGATCAGAAATTCTTGGATGCGATACCAGTTTGTGCAGTATTTTGATACATTTGAACGAAAATATTTGGAATGGTGTGCTGTTGCATTCTCCATGAAAGAACAGCTTTCGTTTGAAACGTTTCAAAACTCTGTAAAGGCACAACGTGACTTGTTTGGCAAACAGTGAAACCGAGTTAACTGTGAGCACAGCAATAGTTCAGTGGTAAAGTGTCGGAAGGTTGGATGTTCGATCCACGGCCGTTGAGTGAATTGCCGCAGCGTCCCTTGGACAAGAGCTTTCACCTCAGCCCCCTCGGCAAGAAGCGAAATTCAGGCTTTGGCCTGCCGCAATTGTTGTCCTCAAAATTAACAAACAAATTAAAAAAGATACATGACATGAAGTAAAACTAGAGGAAAACAAAGCAGGAATGCAAAGAAAAATAAAATTGTTTTTTCTAAACTAAATGGTTGTAAACTTAATTCAAGTATTTTGTTTTAACTGGTGATAAACGTGGATTTTTCTAAATAAAATCAACACAATGTATAATTTTCTGCATGTCCGAGTCCGATATGTGATCTGTTTGACAAGCTTTGTGTCTTCATTCTTATTTACATTGTTTTGCCTAGCTTCACAAAAAACACGCTACGCCAATGTAACTTAAATCGTCAACAGGCCTTTTTGAATGTTTAAATCGCCACGCGCTTTTTCAAAATTGTAGCCTGCAGATGCGCTGATAGTCTGGACAAAAAGACACTTACTTGATGTGTTCTGAAAAAATGCAAGCCACTCCAACATTTGCATATTTTTCTAAAACCGAGTATTACATTCAAAGCAAAAAACGATTAAATCGAAAAAGTCAATCCATGCATGAGAGCATGACACTGAAGACTGTCCCACTGAAAACAGGTTGAAGCAGCGAGAGCTCGAAATGCAATCCACTGAAATGACATAATTATTTGTAAATACTTTGCAAAATACATGCGCTACTCAAAATTTTTTTGTTGATTTACTTGATCAATCGTTCTGTTTTTATCACCACATAGTCGCTGGTGTCCAGCTTGCGACCCGCGGTCACATGTGGCCCGCCGAGTCCTACCCAGTGGCACGCGAGATCATTTTCTCCAAAAGTAGAACATAACCCATAGGCCATACCGATGTAAATTTCGAGCCAAGCGACATTTTCCTGTCAGAATATCTTCTGTCATCTTAAGCATTGAATGATTCCAAATGTTCTTTGTCATGTCAGCAACCGTCACAATAAATCAGCCATTGATAAAATAATTGCGGTCAAGACCTGTGTTTTTACCTTTCGTATGTAACCCTACATACGTAGCTTGCGACCTATAACTTCTCAGAGATAAATATGAGCGCCGTTCGTAAAAAATTATATCGGTCACATTTAACACAAAAACTGCTTTTAAATCTGTTCCGATTTAGCCTATATAATTTTTACGAACGGCGCCCCGTAGATAAAACTCACCTTAAAATGCACTTGAACTATTATTAGTGTAGGTACGGTTTTAATTAGCAGTCGGATTTTGGTTTCATTTACATCCACAATTGAATTACTTCACCAATATTCAGAAACTTTGCGTACATCATGCGCCTGATTCAGCAATAAATACGATTTTATGATTGTGAAATTTACAGCCTTTACTTCAAAAAGTAGGCTGATGAATAAACGCATGCATTTATATTAAAGTTCCTTCCTAGTGGGCTACTACACAGCAGCTCATAAAAATATAGCCTTAGTTCCCCTGATCATAACTCATCACTTTTCAATGAGCAACTGATATTTTCCATAGCATAATTGTGTGCCATAAATACCAGAATACAAAATATGGAATAAAAGGCACTTAATAAGTAATCAAGCTGTTAAAGCCTATAATGATCAAAGGTTTAAAAAGTCTCAGGCAATTAAAATGAAATATTTGACATTTGTGCATTGGCTGTGAGAAATATACCACAGCCAGTGTCAATAAACGTCAACAATCGGAATGTTTGTTTACAGCTTAACTATTAGATGCTTTCAGGAAAACAGTCCTGAAAATATGTTGGCTAGAATTGTTATAAAGGAAATAGAAAAAGAATCTGAGATGGATTGGTTTAAATGAGAGCTTAAACTTAATGACGTATTTTTATAAGATGTTGTGTTTAAGACTTGCAGCTTGCGGAACGACGCAAAAACCTTGTCCTTATGTTTTCTACATTGACAAAGTAAATGATTATGGCGTTCCACTTTCACAACAAGCCCTCAGAAACGTTCTAGATCTGAATTCCTGCCGCGAACGTTCTTCTCCAGGTGAGCAACCGTTATGAACATTCATTTCTTATGGATGAACTCACGTAATACATAAGTGTTTTTATTTACTTATTTGCTACTGCATACCTTATGTTCTAAACCAAGAGTCAGTGAGGTTTTCTGTTGAATGTTTTGTTCACCCTCAAAGTCTAAAACAGTTCCTGTTCGAATAAACACCAAAACACATTTTGCTTGTGGTACAATGCAAGTCCAGCTTTAAAGATATATTTGATTTGCAGAGCACTTTACAAAAATCATGTTCATACATTTTCGTAGCTTACAGTAACTCAAGCAAAAGCAATCTTTAGATAATCGCGAATCGTAAAAACAGTTAAAAGGACGTTATACATACTTTACTATCGAAATTACATGCATCTGTATCAATGTGTTTGGTAATGTTTAGAAATAATTTTTTAAACTATAGATTTCTTTCGGTTAAAGTAAACCCTGAAAATTGTAGTAATTGTAGCACTTTTGTGCTAAAAGCTAATACTCCAAAAAAGAAGTGAAAAGCTTCAGATGTCTCTAATTTGCAGCCAACGCAAAAAGTGCAACCAGCAATCGAATTGCGTGTAGCATCTTCTGGAGGTATGGTGATCGTGCCAATTGCTTAAACATTTACTTCGATCGATTTTCCTCGATATAGTCATAGGGAAACAAATTACAGTAAAATTCGTGTAACAAATCCAAGGATAAAAAATCCACCCGCATGTTGAATTTAATTTGCCTCGGGGCGGAATTTTTGCACCAAAGAAATGTCAGTGATAACATCAAACATTTATTTTATTCCTCCATTTATTCAAACTAAACAATTTATTTTCTAATGTACTTCGTGAATGAGCGTAACCTCATTCGAACCAATACGTGATTTATCAATCTCATCTAATCGGGCGTTTTCCAACTATGGTTTCAAAGCTGGTGTCTTTACAAAGCCGGTGACTGTTGCTTCACACAGGCCTTTGTCGCAGAAATAATTGCTATTCTGCCGCAGGAACGTTTTCAAACATGCCGCCATACCTATTCACTTCGATTTAATCAACAACAAGTGCCGCACTGTGGACTTCGTGGCCAAGAAAGCAAAAGAGATGCTCGTCATATAAAACAGAGAGACATTCCCACACAAACAAATCCCGTGGTTTCAGTTTTTTTGCACCTAGGCCATGATTTATAAACACGTTGTACAGTACGAAATTATGTCTGCTTCCTTTTGCACTCGTTTTTCTGGCACTGGTTATCAAATTCGCGGCTTATTAAATCCAAAATTTGCTGGTACTGAAAGTGATATATTAAAGCGAAGTTTACTGTATTACTTTTAGTGATTTATGACACGCAAGACATGTTAGGAACAAAATTTTCTCCGGAACGTTTAAGTGAGTCTCTGTAACTGTCAGAATTTGTCCACTTACAAAACAAACTATTCACTCAAGGAGGATAAATCTATTGCGTGCATTTTGACCATATCTTGGATTTTGCCACAAATTGCTCCGGATTTTTACAATAAAACTTCGTTTGCCCTAAGTTGAAAATCCGATTTACAACTTTATTAAGCAGAACATTTTTTTACCTCCTTACAACTGTTTTTTAAAGAATACCTTTCAAAATTATCAAAGGAAAAAAAATGAAAAGTACACATGAACTATAGCAAAACTTCATTGATGCTTTCTCGTCAAACTAGTTTAAACCGCCTGTTTTGCAGTTCCGCGATTCACTGGTGCCTGCGATAACAGCTTTGCGACATTTACTATTCCTACGTGCTTGCTTCGTGGGTTGACTGCAGCTGGTCTAGCTGCTATAGACTCAAGGTGTGATTTGACCCAGTGGATGTCCACTGCCGGGAACAATCTCGTTATATCTCTTCCGCTAGGTACCTGTGGAACTCTTATTGAGGTAGGTGTACTGTTCATACTTTGTCAACGAGCAGACGTTATCCGTGGTTTCTCATTTGCCGTTCTTGTTGGTATTTCTCTCGTTGCTAATGAACCTTTCTATAGCCTGTAGTATGCTGAACCTGAAGGCAACTCAACGAAACCTTATGAATTCGATAACGTCTATGAGCTGAGCTGTAAGTTTTTATATCTACAAGCCCAGTGCGAGCATCGCTTGATTGGGGGGCACAGTTATGTCGACTGCGTTGCGTTGAAAGCGCGTTAGAATCTCAGAAGCCTGGAATGACTTTGATGAGATATGAAAGATGCTATTAACTTCACTAAACCTACAGACGGTACTTTTTTCTGTAAAAAAAGCAATTGTGGTATTTGCGAATAGTCCGGCGCCATATAGTCGTCACCGAAATGGCGGCGCCGAAAAGTACCCGACCCGATAGAAACACTTTTTAATTATGGGATATATTCCCAATAAAATAATTTCTTATAATTTTAAGCGTAAATTCGTTCTTGAACAGTTGAAGTTGGGATTCCTTGAGTTATCAACCGTTCATAAATAGGAATTACGCTTAAAATCACATTTCGGTAAATGTACTCACAAAATTTGGCGATAACAAAAGTTATGAGGTGTTTATAATTCAAGCAGGATTGAAAAGCCAACTCGTGGGAATTTGAAATACGCCAATACCCACTTTTCTCACTGCCTACCAAACGAGAACTTGGATTGATCCCATGTTGCACTATGATGTATTGATGTTCACTCTTATTCCGTAGTTTTCGTAAGGAAGATAGCAGTGAACACCCAAGAATGCTATAGCAATACGCCAGTTTGAATTGCACGTACTCTGTATAATCAACTCAAGTACTGCCTGTACACAAGTAACAAAAATCAGCACGCATTGATGTTATTTAACGGAAATTGATTTCGCCATACGGCATCTTCAGTCCAAGTAAATTAAAGGTTAAAACGAGTATGCGCAAAGCAGTGCGCAAAGCAGTGATTATTACGAAACAAAGACAATGGTTGCGTGAAAAGCATATTGAGCTAGCGTTGACAGTACCGTAAATAAGCATTTAGAGTAAGCACAAACAAGTAGTAAAAGACACTAGGTGTGATCAGTGGTGTGTTCAAGGAGAGGCAAGCGATGCACTTGCATCGGGTTCCCCCTTTTGGAGGCCCCCCTTTTAGGTGTTACGCGCATAAATTTTTCTTATTTTTGGTGAAAAACTTATTATCCGCTCATAATATGCTGCAAAGCAGATCATAAGCAAGTACTCTGCTTTCAAAGGGGCCCCCAACAGCAACTGAAATGTGTAAGTACTCTGATTTTAAACTTCATTGAAAGGGCCCCTAAAAGAAGCTTTTAAACTTAATTGAAAGGGCCCCTAAAAGAAACTGTAGTGTGTAAGTACTCCGCTTTCAAAGGGGCCCCAACAGCAACTGTAATGTGTAAGTAGCTTGCATTTACAGGGGCCCCCAACAGCAATTGTAATATGTTAGTACCTTGGTTTCAAAGGGGCCCCCAACAGTAACTGTATTGTAAAATCCCTTGCTTTCAAAGGGTCCCCCAACAGCATTCGTAATGTGTAAGTACCTTGCTTTTAAAGGGGCCCCCAACAGCAACTTTAATGTGTAAGTATCTTGCTTTCAAGGGGCCCCAACAGCAACTGTAATGTGTAAGTACTATGCTTTCAAAGGGGCCCACAACAGCAATTGTAATGTGTAAGTACTATGCTTTCAAAGGGCCCACAACGGCAATTGTAATGTGTAAGTACCTTGCTCTGAAGGGGTCCCAACAGCAATTGTAATGTGGCAAGTAGGCTACCTTGCTTTCAAAGGCGCCACCAACAGCAACTGTAATGTGCCAGTACTATGCTTTCAAAGAGGCCCAAACAGCAACTTTATTGTGTAAACACTATACTTTCAAAAGGGCCCCACCCGGCCCGTAACCAGGGGGGGCGAAACCTGCCCTAGAACATTTTTCGCCCCCCTGGAAAAAAGTGTTTGACATCGTTTAAAACTACTGGACATAGTAAAAAAAATTTGGGCCCCTCCAAGAAAACTCTTCGCCCCTCCTGGTGTCCCAAGCTGGTTATGGGCCTGGGCCCCACCACCATCTCCGATGTGCAAATAAAGAAGCTTCAAATCAAGTTCTACACCTAGAAAATTGTGGGTGAAGATTTCTTCCAAAAAGTTCCGAAGAGACCCTATCAAATAAGAGCAAATATTTATATTAAATGATAACTTATTGTAACAAATGGTAATTTGGAGTGTTCAGTTTATTGATAATTTTATGAAAATGCCACAGTTTAGCAGAAAGTATTCAAGTGGAGCAGCAAAAAGAAGAAAAAACAAGAAAGCATAAATGCTGATGAAAAATGTAAAGGTCTCCTGGACAGATTTGTTATTGCAGTTGGCACTGGTGAGCCTACAGAGGAGAGTGCAGTTTCAAGCACTTAAGTTGTTAATAGTAGCTATGTTTGTCTAGTTCATAACCAGATGTTCCATACACAAAAACTTAAGTTTTGTAAAAATGAAGTTGATTAATACATGCTTTAGAACATTCATATTTTTATCGAAAGATTTCTTTTTTATGTCTCTGCAATGCAAAGGTTAGACATATTTCTCATTTCTTGCGATGCTGTACCTTAGTAAACATTTCCATCAAAAAATATGACAACATGCAATTGTTACTAGCAGTGATCACATTATATCTTTTAAATTATAGAACCTTTTCTTTTTAGTTTACAAAGTAATTTTGTATTATTGCTGTTGTGCTGCATAGACTGCTAATAAGCAAGGCTACATTCATTCTTCTTATCAGGTAGCAGAAATGGCATTTTTGAGCATTAGGAGTACTAATTTTTTCTACAGATATTACAGGAATTTTAGGTGGTTTGAATTTAGCCCATGCTTGAAGTCACAAGTTATTTGAAGCTTGGCAAATGGTGGGTTTAAGGTAAACTTGCTAGGTGATGTTAACTTTTTTTGCCAGCTCTTAGCCAGTATAAGTTGAACCGTTTTTTTCTTAGCACAGATTTAATCTATTGTGTAGGGTACTTGCTAGAAATGTTTGCGGTAAGGTATATGATGGATTATTTCCTACTTTTGCACATTTTTCAAACAACTAGTATCAATGCAAGATGAGGGCAGCCTTGACTCATCCAGCCTCAAAGCTTTCCAAAACAAGTCTCAGGTTGGATGCTGTTGTGCGCTATGTTCTTGTAATTAAAAGGATGCAATTTAAAACAAATTTGTTGTTTTGGATCTTCTTGGTTGTTGTTTATGGTTTCACGTATTTCCATAAAGACAAGAATGTAAACAAATTCAGGATACCATTACCAACTACCAAGTATTTTATCAAAGGGGGAAAGTGTGAAACTTTGAAAGGGGTAAACGTTGTAGTTTTGATGGTGAATGCAGGGAAATGGGGCGTGAAAATAAAGTGGAGGCTCTTGCCTAACTTTATGTTTCCAGGCTTGTCTTCCCACCTTTCAGTGTTTTCGAAGTTGCGTATCGTGAACCCCCTTTTGCATTTTCTCCTGCTATGTTAGTCAGGCCGTAGTCTCAGGAGCGTGTCCTTCGGTGGCCGTATCTTAGGCTTGATCAAAAGTGCTTGTCACGGTTGGCTGAGTATAATGACGTCATAAGAGGGGCTCCTTTTTAGTCTTGCCTCGGGCCCCCCAATCTTAAACCCACCGCTGGCTGTGATAAGACAAGACCAACTAGTAACAATAAGTTAAAACACAAAGAGGGAGGAAAGAGCAATAAATGAGAGAAGAACAAATGGTGCGCCAAAATAAGTGATGATAAGAGCAACGTCTAATCAAGAGCAAGTCTATCATTTAATGCGAGGCAAAATAATTCTGTGCTTGCTAATGCCGCTGATTTTGTTGATCCACTTGTCTTCACCAATATCAAGTTAATCGTGGCTGGTTGTTCTACGAACGTGACTATAAACCATTCACTGATTTTAGGCTTTTTTTCAATCTTATGTTCGTGTACCACATATTGTAGTAAAGGCACCTGCTCTTGGTCATCAGACAAATTGACAGTGTTCCACGAAGAGCGGTGGGAATTCCAACGTTCGAAAATTTATTTGAGGTTTGGGCAACATACTGTTCTTCGCATAATTTACAAGTTGCAAGGTAAATTCCGTAATTGGCGCAAGTTAACATCTGCCTCAACGGAAACAATTTGCCCTTGAGTGCAGGACACTGACTTTAGGTACCATGTTTTCATCGTGCTTGCCAAATTTGCCACACAACCCACAGTGTTCGCATGGTCCCGAGTAATACCTTTGCTGTTGGTTCAAAGCTTCTCTGTGTGCCAGTGATCTGTAGTTTGTTAGAAGGTGGCCGACTGTGGTAGTTCTTTTATATGTGATCATAGCTTCGTTATTTAAAGCTTTTTCCTTCTTTGTTAGACGAAGCAGATTGGGAAAAGAGGTTGGCCAGACACTGTAATTCTTTTTATCACTAGGATTTGGTGGGTGCAGTCTATTTTCCCACTTGGACACCAGTGTAATCATGTCGTTCGTCATATTGAC
>JGI24022J15233_10008283_pt1 | contig 11588 bp, 6 predicted proteins | sample Ectturendosymbi2_FD_15233 | JGI IMG/M metagenome (IMG submission 15233)
CAATGTTGGTGAAAAACTAAGAAATAAACATCAATATTCTGATCGCTAAGGGGGGTGCTTGAGCCCCTTCAGCACCCCCCCTGGCTGCGCCTTTGACAGTAATCAGAATATGAATTAAGCACCTACCATGCTTAGATTTACAAATACAGTAATTGCTATACTGGCAACTGGCTTACACTAGAAACTTTGGGCTTGATTACAAAAAAAATTTAGCGTGCGTATTTCATCTTCCGGTGTCGCAGCAACTAATGGGCCCGGGTACGATTTTCCTCTTGTATCCCATCTCGTAGGCCGTGGTTGTACGCAAATAAGCTTTTACCACCTTTGATGTTGAAAAAGACCTCTGATGTGTCAGTCGTGTCAGCTAAAACCAAAAGCAGACCCAAAACTTTCCAGACACCGGAAAATTCAATGCCTGCAGAGGCTGACAGTTTCGACAAAATTTTATGGCATTGTGAATAGAGATATCAGTAGCCAACACATTGCAAACATCTACAGGGGGGTTTCAGAAGTGGTAAATGTAGCCTACTTTGAGTGCAAGCTTCGAAAGATCGTATTCATAAATTTCCAACCCTGTTTCTATTCCAGTATCAAATATCGATGCATGATCAGTGGTGTAGTGGTGCCGGAGCTCCACTCCGCCACCACCACCAGTGTATTAGCCGTTGCCTACAAATAGGCCTCTGTATAAGCAAAAAGCACGCAGTCTCTGCCTGTGAGTTTCGGCACCTGTAAGAGTTCCGGAATCTTTAGATTGCTACTACACCCCTGAGTATGAACGATGAATTCAGTGCGTAGTGAACTGGCGGAGTACAGCAAAGACCCGTTATTTGGGCTTTCCGATTTCTATCAGCAGTTTTGCGGGCAAGTTACTCAAAACTGAAACCTATTGTTGAGTAAGAAAGCCGGTACGGCCATGGCCGTACCGGACGAATAGGTTGCGCCGGCCTTGGACAGTAATATAATCCAGTCCATCTCACACTGAAATGCACGAAAGATCAATCTTTCCATTTCTGCGAGTGTTTCTTAGTTTTGAAATGAATTTTTCGACACCATGATCGTGGTCTGACTAAATTTCACGCAGGATCCAAGCAACTACAGGTGTGTGTCGTCATAAACATCTCTAGTTACCCAACCGTATAAAACAACAATATAACTGATCATGCATTTGGGAAATATTGAATGCAGGCTAGACTAGAGGATTTCTAAATTATCGTTTAAAATATTGCTGGCCGAAAGTTATCTACTGTACATGTCAACCAAAAGAACTTGAACGGGAAATTAAGAAAAAATCTGGGGGGACCAAGCAGGGTGCCAACCAAAATCTGGGGGGGCCATGGCCCACCCTTAGAACCGCCACTGGTTGTTGTTCTTTTAGTAGTGGGGAAAACCGACGCAGTCGCAATTCTGAGCATTACGAGGATCGCGAAGGTTGGTCCGTTAGAGAAAGACAAAAGGTCTTTACGTCTCTGCAGCAAAAAGCTGCCACAGCTTGAGGCTGTTTCATAGAAAGATATAAGGTCTTTGATTCTTTGCAGCCCAAGGCTGCCATAGCATAAGGCTATTTCTGATACAGGACATAAGGTCCTCTCAGCATAAGGCTGGTCCTCATAATTTTCGTTTATCACGTTTTGTGTGGATCTCGTTCCGTGGGTACATTAAAGAAGTAACGTGCATTAACGAATTTTGTGGTTGTTATCTTGATGTGGACCTGATTGTCAGCCTGGAAGCCTGACTCTTCTTTGCATTAGCGGTGCGTTGAGACGTGAAAATCCGCAGCCCTCATAGTGAAAAAGTCCAAAATGCAATCTTGGGAGAATTTCGGACATACTGGATCCCAATTACTGGCAAGCCAACAAAGTATTCTGGCAAACCATCCGGCGTCTCAACAACAAAAGATCTCACACTTCTAGATAGATCCATCAAAGACCAAAAAGGATGTCTCACTCAGCGATGAGGAAGACATTCTTGAGTATTTCAAACCCAGTCACCATCACACCATCGGACACACAAAAGGTACATTGGGGGAGGAAAATACCATCACTGCAGCCAAAGTGCTTATAGCTGTCAAAGAGATGGAGGCTGGATTGGCTGCAGGCTGTGGTGAAATCCGACATGAAATGCTTAAACCCTTAAATAAAGTTATTTGGCTTACTTGTATGCGTCAGGCGGCCTGGTGTTCTGGGAGGGGACCAGAAGATTGGCAAGCTGGGGTGATCATCCCCATAGACAAAAAGGGGGATAGTGGTGAATGCACCAAATAAGGCGACATTTCTCCTCTGCGGTCTCCTTGAAAAAGTTTATGCCAAGTGCCTTGAAAAAACATGCCGAGAAATAATTGAACCAAAACTGGATGATACCCAGTGCGGTTTTCGTCACCGCCGTAGAACCACTGACCAAACTTTAACTTTCGACCAAATTTTCGTGGAACCTTGGTAGTGGCATAACTAGATGTTTAAGCCAGAGAGAAACTTAGTTGAAAGGGGCCCACCAGCCAACACTCAGAGACAGACTTGAGAAATGGTGAACTCGGATGTGGATGGCTGTACAAAAACCCTAAATCACCGGAAAATACTCTGAAAAACTACAACCTGCTGAAAAGCAACATTATACTAATATTGAAATATAAGCTAAGTGGGGGCCCGATTTTTACATTTAGTTTGCCAGGGGGCGGTTCGCACCCGTCCCCATCAGTTTCGCCACTGAAAAGACAAGTATTACTGCATGTCTCTCTGGAAACCCAAGCCAGTGTATACTGTATGCTGCGAGCGGCATTACACTGCAGCAGGTAAAGAGTACCTTGGGGCGGTATTCACGAGCGACGAAAGATTGACACACGGATTGATAAAGCAAATGCAGTTCTGTTATCTCCCTACGCGTGCATGATGACCCTTTCGTTGTCTTTCAGTGAAAGTACACCCTCGTTTTTCTGCGTGGCCGCGTTAACAACCAGAACCTGGTGAGCGAAGTGAAAGTTGGGTTGCGGACGTAGTCAAGTTTGGATTTGTCACCACATGATATAACGTGAACTTTTTCTTCACGTGGCGATTCATTCAGCCAAACAGTGACTAAATTAGGGCTTACACTCATACGTTCCGAACGGCAAAAGAGGACGTTCAAAGTCGTCGAGGGCCCTTCAGAATTCTTTTTTATGTGAAAAAAGAATTTTGCGCGTTGCGGCCTTGAAAACACGCCGCTCACGCGTACTGAGACCATCGGATCATTGAACAATGAGAGTTCCTGAATCTCACCAGAAACAGTTGTTACAACTTATTTCCTGCAAAGTGTATTGTGAGATGTAGCCATTCAGTTCAAGTCTTTTCTACTTTCGACTGAAAGTGGCTTATTGACTCAATGGCCAGCACTTTAAAGGAGCGAATGAACTTAATTGTTATTAACTTGAAAATCTAAGAAATCATTGTGTGTCGCATGTGACCGGCGTGTTAGACCTCCGGCATTAATGAACAAAACGGTGATTTCACTCAATCTGCTACAACACTCCTTAGAATTTCAGATAAAAATTAGCAAAATTTTTCCTTCTCATGATGTGGATTGCCTCCAGCATCCAGTCCAGTGAGCAAGATTTCTGCGCATTTTGAAGTAATCAGTCAGTCAGCCGGGATCAAGAATATCCCACCAAACGCAGGTAATTCAAGTGCATTTTCAGCCACTCTTAGGTCATTCGGAAACTAGGGTGCATTTCTAACGACTGGTCTAAACGCTCCGTGCGACCGGACAATGCACTCCTTCGAGTAGGTTTATTCAGTTGAAACGACGTGTGCGAAATGCAAACGAAAACCATAAAAACTGCTCAATCCAAAATCAGGCCGAGTTCAAAAAGACTCATGGCCACTGTCACGTGAACTCTTATCAAGATCAGCATTGTTTTGAAAGCATCGATGCGGAACGAATCGTTAAGTCTCGACTTCGACTCCCGGGCTCGGCGACAAATTAAAAGCACTTGCGATGTACGATAGAGGGGCCAGACTCGTCGTACTCCTGCTTCGAAATCCACATTTGCTGGAACGTTGAAAGGGAAGCTAGAATCGAGCCTCCAATCCACACGGAGTACTTCCTCTCGGGAGGAGCGATGATCTTTATCTTCATGGTGCTGGGAGCGAGAGATGTGATTTCTTTTTGCATTCGGTCACCGATACCTGATAGCAACAATGAAGCAAAAAAGATGGTCAACTTCGCGACGCACTTGGGCAGTGTCGTCAGCTCACGCGTACAGTTTTATTTCAGGAAAATTGTCTTTTTGAAAAAGTAACACGATTTCGTGGCATTGAACAGCGGTTATGACACCATGAAATGAAAAGCGTTGTTTGATTCACGATAGGAAAGACGTCAGAGGAGCTTTCTAGAGTGCCGAATAAGCTTCTGTAAAATTTGTTATTTTTTATCGATTTTTATACTTGTTGCTTCGTCAAAGCAGAGCGATTGCGGCTTACAGAGCAATGAGCTCTTGTTTCTGAGTACCTTAAAACTCTCCGTATTTTTCTAATGCCACCCCTAAACCTGAATGCTAACGACTTAAAGCAATGAAATGACAGACAACTATTTCGCAAAGCTACTAACTGTCAAAATCAGTAGACTTTTAGTAATTGCACAGAAAAGTGGGTTTTGGTGAAGCATGACGACCTTACCCAAGACTGAAGCCAAACAGAGAAACGTTTGATAAAAATAAGTTAGCTTCACCAATAGCATGGTTATATCCACGTGTAGCGACATTTTTATAGCATAGTCGCTTCAGACTCGTTTTCGAAAATCTAAACGAAACAAGTTAGGTGACGGTGCAGTACACAGCACGAACTCATAAGGTTGTTTTTTCAACCACAGATACGCTCAAACGATGAACTTCTAAACGTATTAAACCTCTACTTACACATTAAAAAAACTCTTGCGAACTGCTGTAATTTGAGATTCGAAATCTGCTTTTCTTCTTAAAACTGTCAAGTGCACTTCTTCCGGCTACATCGCACCAGGAAACAGACTTTCTCGCTTTTTGCACTGTTATCTCCATCGATTTTCGGTTTGCACACAATTAAGCGCTGTGCGTGCCGCTACATCAGTGTCACACAAGGCCCTGGAGGGTGCGTAACTGTGGCCCAGTATCCCATTAAAAACTACGGTTCTGTAGCACATTGCATCTTCATAAAACATATCTAAAAGACAAACAATCGTGTGTTTCGCTGCAACCCTTTTCTTGGGGGTTTGATTTTTAAGCGACTTGTTAATACAATTAGTAGAAATATACCGAATGGAATGTTTCTGATATATTCTGGTCTAGGACAGGGTTTGATAACACGCACCAATTTACGCAACAGTCTGCGAATAGGGAAGCAACATTAAACGAAGCTGCGGTGACCTGGGGGCGCAATTAAGACAATCTGCGGTTACTTGAGGTGTAATGAGAACGGGACAATTTTTTGCGATAATTCATCTGGAACAGCAAGACGAAGCCCGAAATGGATTATAACAGTATGTATTGGTGTGATTGAAAAACATGTTACGAGAAATCAGTTTTGCATACCTGGATACATGGTTGATCCACCAGATAGCACGGTGTTGGCGTACAAGTCCTTTCTGATATCGACATCACATTTCATGATGGAGTTATATGTTGTTTCGTGAATACCAGCCGACTCCATTCCCAGCATGGACGGTTGAAACATAGCTTCAGGACACCGGAACCTTTCGTTTCCGATCGTTATGACCTGAAAGCAAACGCATTACAAGAATTTTTAAAAATTTTCCAGTGGGCCAACGTCAATTTAAACCATAGTTTTAAGGGGAGAGAAGGGTCGTATGGAAAAATAGCGCAGCAAAGGTTCGATGCGTCCTAACAGCTGGAACATCAAGTAAAGAAACTACTGTTTGAAAGGTTTTACACCAGGGGTCTCAAACTCCAATTGCTCCCAGTGCCAAATCAGGACCTGTAAGACAACCTGAGGGCCGCATGATGACGCTGACGCAACAATGGCGGTACCTGAACCTTACTAGAAACAGCTTTTACATCTTATTACCTGCAAAAGGTAACGAGCATTATAGACAAATGATTTTAGCCGTCTCTGAAATGAATTTGTTCACTCGCTGGCCGAGCACTTCATTAAACACCGGTGAATAAATTAAATAACTTGATTATACGAAAACTTCCAAAACGCATCGCGGGCCGCACAAAATGCCCTCGCGGGCCACATGCGGCCCGCGTTTTTGAGCCCCTGTTTTACACCGACGAACATGGCTGGGAAAGATGCAGGGCGTTTGTATGGAAGTGGTTATGAGTTTTTGGATATGTGGGTGTTGCAAAACATGTTGACCATCAGCCAATGGAGGTTGCACTATATTTGCATTTCTCGGAAAATGATAATTAGTCTGAAACAGCTTATGAACACTCTGTGCCCACCGAATAGATTGTGCATGTTAGGTCCATGAAATGTGTGTGTAATTACTATAACAAAGGAGTTTACGTACAGTAATAATCAGGATCACAATTAGACGAAATTTGAGGGTGGCAACACGGTTCCCGATGAAAATATAAATATCCAATAATATACTACAAAAATAGCTAAAAATCACTGAAATTTAAGGTTCAAGACAGCATCTGAACAATACGAAAGAGAGCTAAGAATTCCATTTTAGGATCGCATTGTGAATTTTCTAGAGAAGCGTGTACGAAACGTTTTATACTGTATTTATTTTGGAGATCTGAAGCAATCGTGGTACCGCGTAAGACCAAATTAAGGTCACAGCACCTGCGTGGTTACCCAAAAGCTATGACGGCTTAGGGATCGGCGCTCACTAAATCGTCCCTGCGTGCAACAATTTGGTTATGCGGTGGCGTACAGGTATATCATCATTCACTCTTTTCTCGCCAGACAAAGATCTGACAAAATTTTTCATCGGGAACTAAAACAACTTGTCAGTACCGTTATTGTCACGTCATAATTTGGTGAGGGATTTTCATATTGCAGTTCCAAAACTAACTAACTGTTCATTGGATCCAATCTATTAGCACGGGCTGCCAGATTGTTTGCGCAGACTAGAAGTTCGTCAACCAAACTAAGTGGTTTTATTATAGTTGTGCTGAGTAATTTCCTTAGTGCTGCAATTACAAGCACAAGCTTTAGAACTATTTCAACGTATGGATGATCAGGAACGTCAAGTTTAAAACTTCTACCTAGCGAGACAAACAGGTTGAAACTTTACGTCTTGCGGGTGTTGATCGCAACGACGAAAATTCAAATTACCAGCAATCAAAAATACAATTAAACCTTTTTGTTGTTTTTGTTCTCACTGACGTAGTAACAGCGGACTGAACCCCAGAAAAAGGCCAGGCAATTTCACAGCTGATGGTTGACATCACTTTGTTGCTTGTTTCGTAAGACACGCATACCAGCCAGCAATACACAACTGTTTTTCTTTGCGCTGAAACATTCCGGTAATTTGTCCAAAATAGCTTAAAAACTTCTGTCATTTATGACTGAAAAAAGCATTATGCCTAAATTAACTTAAATTTTTTCGGTCATTTGAAAAAATTCGTTCAACAACCGAAAAAAACAGGATAGGCAAACATATTAATCTCTTGCAAATAACGCTGTAATGAATCAAAGAAAGCAGGAGGCCTAAGGTCAGAAGTTATGAGACGCATTGGACATCCGATAAACCTCGACATGTCTTGTGTGGTTACCTACCGACTTACGGACACGAGACCCAAGCAGACAAAGCGAAAAGATACTGAAAACCGTTGATACACAATGAACTTGCGGTGGTTGTACTTTTACCAAACTCTGACGAAAGAACTGGCTGCAATATTTGCTTTTTCAGAAAAAACATTTTCCTCTCCTTTGTTTACAGCGAGCCACGAAGTGTTATTACCTAATAAAAAAAACTAGAAAGAAAACGGGAAAGCTATGGTCAAAATTTAAAAACAAATTAAACGTGAAAATTTAACATGTTGAAAAGGTTTTCTTCTGCTTTATAAAATATGCTACTTCCCGATTCGTTTCTAACTCAATAAAAAACTGTGCATTGACACTGCATATTGCATAGTACTGCTATCCACTAGTATCCATCAAGCTTAGGCAAAGTGTTTGCTTAAAACAGCTCACCAACAGCGGGAAGCCAGGTGAAACTACGTTCGAAAGCTTTTATGGATATTCCCAGGACTCTTTCAAGAAAAAGTCTACTTTTCATTAGATCAAAACTGCACATGTCAAAACTCACAACTGTATTTGATGATGCACGGGTGGATACTGCTGCATAAAAGTGGAATTAAACGCGCAGGATTTAGTTAGCTTTCGTATTCGTCAGGTTGAAACGATAAGGTCAAGTACAAATATTTGGTACACAAGCCAACTTCAGCTTTTCTCTCAGGGTGTACTGCACTTCATAATCGGTGATCCGTGGGGCCATTTTTTATGACCTAAAACTTGATAATATGACTTTATTTTTCAGAAAATATGACTTTATATGACCAAACAAAAAGATTTCTTTTTTAAATACGTTTCTTGTACTTCCCTATTGCTACATGCTGTTCGACAAATGCGCGCTTCTCGTGCAACAGCACACTTAGCAATAGAGATCCTCATTAGGTGTACCTATAAACTCCTCAAATCTTTTCTAGTCGCTTTGATCTTTGTAGCAATGGGCAATTTTACCTTTGATATTGTGACTTCTGTTTCTAACTTCGCAAACTGACAGAAGAGAATCGGCAGTAGGTCCAGAAATGGAACGAAATCTACCGTGTTTCAAAATGCTATTGGATGTCATACTATCAGTGCTCGCATAAAATCGGCAGATTTGCTAATACGTTCGCTGTGCAGTGGCTTTATCACACTGCTTACGAAACATGTTGATAGCGCAGATTTGCAGTTGTATATCAATAAATGTTGCACTGTTTCAGTTTGGGTTGCTCAAGTAAAAAGATTGATTGCAGGGTGCCCAAGTGGGTTCGATTTACAGGATGCAGCTTAGACCTCGGGATATAGTACTGTAGTTTCACCTGATATTTTGAGATTGTAAATGGTTTCCTTATTGAATTAGGTTGAAAATATGCAAAACAAGACTTAATGATCTACCATGTAAAATATGACTTTTTATAACTTTGTAACTTTTGTCAAAGGGTGCGATTTTTGTTTTAAAATTCGTTTCATAGTTTTCTGAAGCACAGACAAAAATATGACTTTTATGACTTTAAATGGCCCTATGTGATCGGCAACAGCGCAGCCAGGGATTTGCTGAAGGGGCTGAAGCAAAACGTGATAGCAGAATCGTGTCTTTCTACCCAGCAAGTTTCGCACGGAAGTATATGTTACCTTTTCAACTATAGATGTTGTTTTGCTTTGGATATATGCTTTCAGAATATCTGCACGCTGCGCAGACCCCGAAATAAAAACACAAATGCTATTGCTCACCCCAACATCCATTGCATTTCGAATCGAAGTTAGGATGCACCAGAGATCAGTAAATTAAGCGCATGCCTGCAGCAACGCGTATATGCTGCTAAGGGATGCAGCATGCGCACTATTGCCTGCACACTTTTGTGGGCACCGCTCCTATTGCTAGGTCAATCGTATCCTCCCGCCCGTAAAACGTTTCAGTCAAGTTGCAACAAACTTGTTAATATGCCATCCGTTGGCCGCAGTACTTCCCCCAGAAGAGAAGCGACACGAAACAGTTTTTTTTCGCCGAGACATTTCGGTCATGGGGTCCCGCAATAATAATAAAACTCGCCGTGCCAGTTCACTAGTTTATGTTTTCGGATAGTATGGCCGAATTAAATTTAATTTTTCGGTCATTAAGAAAAATTTGGTTTATGATCGAAAAAAGCTGGGTATGAAACATAAAAAGTTATTCATTAATCTGGTTGATTTTGACAAAACGGAGAGATAGATATAGGATTAACAAATTTCTCGCCCGCTAATGCAGAGAAGAACTTGACCGTTGCCACGCACCTTTCACAGTTTGACTTTGAATTTGCTTATCAAAGGAACTGAATACCTTGTTTTGCGTATGCTATCTGTGCACGAAGCATTACGTGGAACATTCTTAATTAAACGAATAATATGTAGCTTCATTAGAAGTACCTAAGCCAGGTTTTTTTAAGGTGTTTAAGGGACCCGAATCGGGTCCCTAGAATCAGGGAAAATTATCAACGGGTTCCTAGAATCAGAGAAATCGGGTCCCTACAGGTCCATACCGGGGTACCTAACATTTTCCTTAATTAAAAAAAACCCTGATCTAAGCGCAGGAGCCTTGTTGCAGCTGTAACAACCCCGTTATTGCGATCGAACTGATCAATGCGAAAGCGAACGTAATCGCTAAAACAACGTACAGGTAGCTATTGATTGCCGTTTAGAATTCGACAACTTTGATTACGTATTTCAGGCCAACTTCGTTTTGATCTGGTTCTTGTTTCACGTTCGGAAAGCATATTTGTGACGTTCACGTTTCCTATATTTTCGCAAAGTGAAGAAATGCATCAAACTTCTCCACGTAAAGCAAGTGGTATTGGTGTGTTTGATGATGAGAATTGTTCCAAATTTTTGTACATTGCTTCTGGAAGCCTATGTGCACTGCCGGAAGATCGTACGAAGATGAAGGAGTCCAGCTATTTGACAACGTTTTTCGGTCGCCTTCGCGCAGAGAACGCCCCACAACGTTCCTAATGTCATGTTACTCTTATACATGCCCAGGTAAATCGCAGAAACATTGGCGCTACCACTTGCTCGTTGCCGTTCTTCTTCCGGTGGACAAGTGCTGCTCTATTGGTGGTGATCAATGAAAACGTCGAGATTTTCAACCTGATCTGTTTAATCAGAGGAGGAAAGCCTTTTTTCAAATTTTACCGCAAACTTCGCTTTTCGCGATCTTGAGCGCGGTGAGCAACTGATCAGCAGATTTAAGGAAGTAATTAACGCGATCAGCTTGTGGTCACTCGTACTTCACACTGCAGACTTTTAGTGTGAGCACATTATGGGACTCCTAGCTTCGTGACGTTTCAACAACACACAGTGCCGCGAAATTTTCGAAACTAGGCACGCCATTAGACCAACTGTGCATATACGACTCTTCCGAAAAAGAGGGCAGTTCTATTAGTTTAAGTGTACTCTCCACAGTGGGGTAAGCAACGAATCGATGATTAAATCTTTAATAGGAAATCGATTTTATGCACAATTACGCATCCTCAGTCCTTACTCAATTAGAACCTATTAGTATATTTACATGTCAGTCGGCATAGCTTCCGCGTGCTGCTGTGTGAAGTAAACTGTATTGCAAAGTGTGCCGCGACCACAAAGATTGGGAACTACGGGACTAGAACACGGTACACCGAGCTGCTGCTGTGGATGCTAGTACGACTACGCAGGAATTAAGAAAGCTGCTTGGTTATTTCGCAAACCTCGAAAATTCAATCGGCTGATTTGATAACAAGTGTGTTGCTACGCCTGCTGTAGTACTACTGCCGAACTTGCTGCAGTGTACCCGAACTCTAACGAGGGAGTTGTTGAAACTCACGGATGAATGGAACTGGGTAAGCTGCTACGGGAGAGGCTTTAGCAGGGTTGTCCATGGGACATATTTATCTG
>JGI24022J15233_10008286_pt1 | contig 11583 bp, 10 predicted proteins | sample Ectturendosymbi2_FD_15233 | JGI IMG/M metagenome (IMG submission 15233)
TTTTTTGAGATTTTCGCCGAGTCGCTAGAGCGAACAGGAGCGGAGATATTCATCCGCAAAGCCACGTTCGAATCAGCTGCTTTTTGCAATCTGCTTGAATTAACCCGGCTCTCAAAGTGTCAGTAACACAACTTGCACTACAATCAATGCGAAGGCTGAACCTGCTAGCTCTGAAGCAACCCACATCTTGCAAAATGTATTCGATTTCAATAATACAAGGCCACGACTCTTGAAAAACTCTTCCGTGGCCCACAGGTCAAGAAACCCTGAAGTAAGGCAACGTAACAGAAAATACTGTATCATTGACCAGACTCTGGTTAACAATAGCATAAATAAGTTTGTTCAGTGAGTATTGCTTCAGGAAAGAAGTTGTGCTGTGGTACACTTTGTCATATAAACTGTTGTTGCTTGGAGCCCCTGGCTGCCTCTTGTAACTAACCATAGCTTTGGTCATAATTCTAACCAGAAATGCACCTTATATAGTTCTTAAAAGACACATTATACTTCATGTGTTTTTGCTCACTTTCTAAAAACATTATTACCAGTGTCTTCTTTACAAATTTGTTACATCTTTTTATGGTAGACCAACCGAAACAATTCAACTTTGTCAGATTATTTGCTAAGTATGTGTATTGATTGGTATGTATTAGGTCAATTTATAAGCTACCATGTGTTGTGCTGTTACGTTGGTATTGTGTGAAGTATGGGCTTGTTGAACCTACATTTAAACACTTGATATTTATAATTCTTTTAAGTATAGCTAAACTAGTCCTTATTGTTGCTTAGAAGAACCCATGGTACAAATGTAGAATGTTTTTGTTATCTCTTGTAAAAAAAATTTAGTGATGTTAACATAACATATCATGAATGTTACTTTGATGGTGAACTTTACATTTTTAACTCAGCAGAATTGACGTTGCCTTCATTGTTTTACTATCAGTTTTTTGAAATGTTCTAACCTTGTTTGTATTTTACCTTTTTTCGCAGGATTTTGACCTGTATTGCGATGAGNTGGGAAAAAACATGACCAGTCTTGGTGTCCATCAGGATTGTTCAGATTTTGATGAACTTNTGGACATCACTGGGGATATTACAGAAAACACTGAATCATGTACAACTGGTTCTTTAAGCGATTACACAGAAGTTATAGACTGGTACACTATCCAACCACAAATTTCCAAGCCGGAATATGATACACAAACACTGGAAATTGAAGTGAGTTGGTGACAGCATACAAGTTGTGCCTATCTAAAATGCTAATGTGATCTTAGGAGAGCTGATGCACTGGTTTGCATTACTTTCCTGGAAGTTTTACGCCACTAATTTTTTTGCATGAAACTTTGTTCTCGTGTTTACGTGAGAGCAATCTTAAATGTTTGCACTTCTGTGAGCGTGCTTCTATTGGATTGGCCTCAACTGATTTGAAAGTATAAGCATTGCTCACCTCTAAAAAATTCTTTCACCAAAGCCTTTTTTCTAGCATGTACTGTGCAGATCAAGAAAATGCTTACAGGATTACATTCATTTCAAAGGCAAATGCACTAATTTTTCAGATCTTAAGTTCTAATCAGAGATAAGTTACTTCTTGCACATTTCAGCTCTGGAATCATAACCTTCCACTTCTGTACCACAACTCCAAATTGACTCTTAGTCCCAGATTTATTGAATGTTGCAGTTCTACAATCAACAACTAATGAAGTGTAAATTCTGTTGTTGTCCTATTCATTAAGTATTCTCTTAATGTAAATGCAGGTATTGTTTTGTGTATTTCAGCTGTATGACATGATATGGCAAAATATATTTATTTATTTAAGCAAGTCCATGCTAGAGAAAAATATGAGGATTATCACGTTCCGTTATTTTAGGTCTGTACATCTGGTTTTGGTAAACTTTCCGAATTGAATTTTTAAACCAGAGAAGAGCTGCAGCCAGTGTTCCCTCTGAGGTGCGCAACTGCGCGGAACCACCAGAGCATTTGCGCAGTGAAGTCTCATTCTTGCGCACTTGCAATATTCCAAATTGAATACCGCATAGCCCTTTTAACGCTTCCCTAGTTTTGTGTCTGCATGGTTGCGCAATTGCATACGCACTAAAACAAACATTTGCTCTGTATGCAATTGGAACGCTGCCTGCAGCAGCAGGTTATTTCTTTTTCCTTGTCAAAAATTAACGTTGCCGTCTTAAGGATTTTTGCACGCAAGGTGTACCGGCATAGTTGGCCATAGTGGCGTAATTGCTCTTCTGAAATGTTTTGATTACGGTTTTGTTTTTGTAAAGCTGCACTACATGGTTGAAATGTATGTTGTTACTGCTTCATACTTGCCCAACATATCACTGTCGTTCTAACTGTATCCAAAATAGACATGAAGATTTCTAACTGTTGAAAAAGTAGAGGTGACTTATACGCAATCAGCGCAGAAAACACTGCTAACAATGCAAGTTGTAAACACGTTGCAGATCATTGTTAATTTTATGATAGTAATTTCCCCCATTCTTTGATACAGCTGCTATACTGTTGCTATGCCAGACTGGATTTTATGTTCATGTTGTTAGAGTGTAAGGTGTTGAGATGGTAAAATTTTTGCGCAAGGAATTTAGCTTGGGGATATCATTTAGCCAAAGTATGTTGCTCGAAAGTTGTAACCTTAATACTTCTGATGATGACGTGAGACATTGATTTGCTTGTGTGCGACGATGTTTTGCTTAAAAATTTTTTCGCTGCAGAAGGAAAAGTTCAGAAAGGAAAATGAAGTTGGATTGTTGGAAGCTTTGCAAAAGTCGATGGAATTGGAGTGTGACACAGTATCAGAATTTGTATCGCTCTCTTCCTCTCTCAGTCACCCGCCATCGCCTCTGTCAGCGAACTCGCCACCATTTCCTAGCCTGTCTACATCAGTGCTGTGTGTATCTCCCACCAAACATGCTGGGAAAAACGACGCTGAACCGGAAAATCTGCTAACAGTTGATGTCCTAAACGAGTCTTCTTCACCTCCACGGGAAGTGGATAAACCGAAAGGTTCCGTGGTGAGTCAACCCTTAATCTATAATATATGACTAAGTGAAAAGACTGATGCTTTGCACATATGAAGGCTGTTTCTTTCCCAGACGAAGCAGCACCTGCTCGATTGTTCCCTGAGGCTAAACTAGCACATCACTTAAACTTTTTTGGCACCTGTGAAGCAACGATTCTCAAATTTTAACCATTTACTAATCAAGTGCCACCACTTAGTGTCGTGAAATATCAATTTTAATCAAATATCCAGAATCTCAAAATAAATACCTCTATGGAGTTGTGTCGCCTTTTCTGCAAGAACTCGCGGCGATGTGCCGCGAAGTGATTCCCGTGTTTTTCTGTTTTTTTTCTGGTGCATCATTCAAACAAGACCCAGTTCATGCACCACCCTCAAGATGGGTGCGGAGGGGTAAATCAATTCAGGCAATTATGGAATATATAGGTTTTCTAAACCCATACAATCCGTAATTGTCTGAATTGATTTGGCAAAAAATTGCAAGAAACTCTGGACATTTCGTGTTTGCTCCAGCTTAGGCGAAGTTGAAATGTCCTGTGTAAAATCGAATGCAGCGAGCACAGTGAAAAACTATTTCAGTGGTTACGACAATGGCTATTTCCAATATTTCACTGCACAGCCAGTGCACAGCAACAGGGGAGTTTCACAACCAGCGACTTTGTATAAGAAAGAAGTTACGTTTAGACCAGAGAAGGCAATAAAGCCTGCTTGTACAACTAATCTGCAATTCCATCCCGAAGATCTCTGTGCAGTGCTAAGGCCATAGAAATTGTTTGAAAACTTGGGTCAATTATTTTTAAAATAAATGACGTTAAATCGTTCAAACTGCCGTTGGTCTCAAGTGGATTCTTTGTTGCACACTATGCCAAATAATATTCAAAAATAAAGAAGATTTTTTATTACTTTTCTTGTAATCTACACTTCTGCAGTATAAGCTTCAATTCATACTTACAAGTTATGATATTGTGAGGCGTGAAATGCGCTAGGCTGATATTAAAGTTGGCTGAATCGTGTAATATTTGCGAAGGCAACTAGTGATCAGAATGGAGACCATTGACTGTTAAAGTTTTTGAACACCTGTCGTTCATACTCGTTTTTTGAACTCCTATCGGGAGTGTCACGGGTGGTCTGCGGGTCCTTCCGTAATGAGTTCTTGCACCAACGCGTTAATGCCGAACATTGAGGCTGGACAAGATGCAAGTACCAATTTTCAAGTCTTCGTTATGACCCGACTGGGAATCTAACCCAACACACCAGCTTTGATGCGCGTGCTCGACCAATTGTACCACGTAAGCCTGTGTTTTTGTATTATCTTATCTAAAACCAACATTCGCAAAAATCGTCGCCGGATGCATTTAAAATGAGACGTCTCGTGTAAGAGGGACACAGTTTAAATATTTTCTCACTCAGATTTTGCTTCAAATGTGTTACTAGATGCAGAATAATGGTATTTTTGCATTTGGTTAGACAAGATTTGTGCTCGCGCTTAGTGGAACTTAAAAGTTTCTGCTATTGTGTAATCTTTCGCTTTTAAGTGCTTATTCTGATACAAGATCAATGTGCAGCGATAGAATAGCGTGGTTTTGATGAAACAATTTTTAGTGGTGACTATCATGCTGAGCAAAGCGTTGGAAAAAAGCTGGCATCTCTGCATCGGCCTTCACTGCTCTTTCCAGGCTCACTAGCGTCGCCTTGGCCTTTTGTGGTCTGCATAACCTTGTTGAGTCGTTTTTTTTAATGGCAATTGACTCACCTGATTTTGAAAAATAAAGATGTATCATACACCTAGCTAGACTAAATTTCGAAAACTTACAGAAGCTTGATTTACTCATGGGGATAATTGAAATACCTTCCTCGATAAATTATCAAGAATATTCAAAATGTATCAATTACAAAAACAAATTTTTCTTCAGCCTACTACTTAATTTATGACATAAGAACATCGAGTTAGTGGCAAGAACGGTTTTGCCATATTCTACAGCTGTTGACTTTCAGGCTGTGTGTGCCATTTTTATAATATGTTTACGTCATTGCATGAATGAGTAAGGCGCTATACCTTGAAATGGCCAGAGTGTAAAAGTAATTTCATAAAACCGAGGGCCATACGCATAAGTTCAAGCTTCAGTAAAGTTCGCACACCTTGCAAGCAAGCTCCGTTAGTTACACGTATTATCACATCTAGAGGTAGTTTTCAACAACACATGTAAGGGCGGCGTTGGTGTTGGCCATTGTTTTCTAATAACGTGTGGGTTTCAACTTATTAGCAAAACAAAAGTTTGCGCGGCCCCTACCTCAGGTGCAAGTGGCTGATGTCACTGACAAAGAAATGGTAGAATATGTAGTGTCGGCTAGATCCGCAAAGTGAGAATCTAGGCAAGCAATTTCCTATGCATATGAAGTTGTGTTCTCATTCATGTTGACTTCGGTGACTTTTGTTCGTTTGCTGTAGTCAACAGTTCCTTGAACCCACTTCAAGCGAAAAAATTGAATTTTTCTAACATTTTTCTTTGATATGCATGGGGGATAAAAAGTCTGGTGCAAGTTTAGCTGAAGTTAACTTTACTCTTCATAATCAAGAAGAATAAGCCGTCAATTGCGAAGACAACCGAAAAAAATGAATTCGAGTTTTTAATATTCTTACTTCAGTGTTTTTCAAACTTATGATCACACGGTTTTGGTCAAACAGTTGGCGAGAAGTCGTTTTTCTTGCCTTTAACATTGCTCACGAGTTGCGCTGTTTGTAACAGTAAAATAAGCTTTGCGGTGTTGGAAAGTTTAGTTTGATTATCTCTTTGACATGATTGCATTTTTTTCTGCAGCTGAAACAGTTACTGACGGACATGGAAATAAATTATCCACGAGAGGTAGATTCCAACAGCAGCAGTTCTGCAGAGCATGCGTCTGTGAAGTTGAAGTCGCAGGTGTAGTGTTGTGTGTGTCTGGTTTTCACGCCTTCACAAGTACTACGTTTACATGGCCAGTTTTGCGTTGTCTCGTTGCCATGTATGGATAACGAGTGGTCTGGTTCTGAACGTGATTTGCTGAGTCAGCGCCCTGAACTAACCAATGCGTTGGCCACCTTGACAGGAAGACGTCTCGTTATGAAGTGTACGTGGTCTCGTCGCTTGACATGTAAACGTAGTAAAGGAGACCTTTGCGATCTTTCCAAATTTGTTTAGTTTACAGTAATTTTTGAAGGGTCGAACGTACCCGTATGTTCAAAACCAACCCTAATGTATTGCAGGGTAGTTATGAAGTTTTGCAAGTCGTTGAATATCAGACGTTTAAAATCGAAAGGAAGTTGTGTGGGTTGCAGCATCTTATACCCATCTCTCATCTTGTTCGTGTTGCTTTTCATAATGTCATTACCGTGAGTTTTCTAGGTAGCGGTTCTGGGGAAGATTTTAAATATGTTTTCTGAAATGGTTCCGTTTTGATTAAACTAGGGTTTGTAATGCTCCCGATCCATGTTTTTTGACGAATCGTGTAGAAAACAAGCAAGGAAAGATAAAGACCTCGATGTAAACAGAGGTTCAGTGCCTCATGCAGGGGTGCGGGGCCGTCGTCAAAAGCCGGTGCTCCTTTTTTCATGAACATGGCTCCAGCTCCGGAGCTGTTGGCTTTCATGAGTGTGGCTCCAGAGATCTCTTTTTTCATGGCTCCGGCTTCTGTTCGTTTTCACGCATTAATATTTTAATTGTCTTGGTGTGCCTCAAGTTGAATGGAAAATGAATTAAATCAAGTACACCAGCGGTTCCCAAACTGTGGTACGCGAAGGCCTTCAAGGTGGTAAGCGAACAGGCCCACTACTTTCTGTTTATCTTCACAAAAATATATTTATGGCTATGTTTTTTACTTATCGGGTTCTGTTAATTAATTCCTGAATTTTTGTGTACTTGGTTTTAAAATGGCCATTATAAATTCTCACAGCCATTATCTTCATGTCACATTCGTGTCAATTCTGGTTTTCCAAACTTTTGAGCGAATGATATTTGGTAGTTTGAATTTTGCTGGAGAAAGATGGTGGTGATAGTATGGGTCCCACAAATGGTACGTGATGAGAAAAGTTTGGGAACCACTGAAGTACACAAAACTAAGAGAATACACCAAACCTTTTTGAGTAATTTAATCTGGTAGTTTTTTTACAAGCAGCGCTTACTAGAACAGTTACTAGTAGAAACGTAACTCAAGATAACGGTAATACAGTATAAAACAAATTCTGGAAAGGCAGTCGCTGGTTTTGCCGTCAATGCCTGAGGACCTTTTGTTATTTCGTACGATCAGAATAAAAAAATGGCTGTTTGGAAAACTACATTTGTGTCTGAGCATGTAAACACAGACCAGTCCCAATTGACGAAGCATACTTTGCCTGTTGCAGTCTTGGTCATTCCTGCTAACATCGCTGCCCGGGCAAACCATGCAAAAAGCGCAAAACACATAGTCGATGACTTCTCTCATGTGTTCTTTCAAACTTGCGCACGTTTGCATCAAACATAAATGCGAAGAAGTGTTTAAAAGCCCTTTGTTTAAAGCAGTTGTGTGACTTCTAGCAAGAAATTCACCGTTGACTTTTTAAAAACAGCTGAAAACTTCTGATTTCTTATCTTTTGCACTCATTATAAGCAGTGATGAATCGCAAAGCAAAGGACAATTCAACCTGCAAAACTTAGGAGAAAATAAGACTGGCTACCGTGCTGAAATCATAGATTTTTTCCTGAGATGAACACTTCAAGAAAAGTTCACATTTGTTGACATTGAATTTTTATACCCTCCTGGTAATGTACTGCTATACATAGCAATGCTAGTTCGCTACCAATTACGGTGTTTATAACTTGAGATGTTATGCTACTGCTTGTAAACGTAATGTTTCCTATTTAACTTTGCCAGTAATCTAGTAAACCTTGGTAATGGTTTGTAATAAAAATTCCTACTTTGCAATGGCGTGCCATGCATTTCACGCTTAAATCTGCAATGGTTTCATATCTTACTCATGCTCACTGCTTACAGCATGATTCCACAGCTACCAAAGCTATGGATATTTTATTATATACCTCATTGTAGTCTGGTTCTTTTTAGATCGCTACACTGCTACAAACCCGCTTTGAGCTTTGTGACTGGAAAGTAAGATGTGGTTAGTTAACGTTTTTCTTACTTCTACAACAGCGGTTATCAACCATTTTGCTGAAGGGAGCCAAATTCAGACCTATACCATTTTGTTAGAGAAGCGCAAAGAAAATTTGCCGCATGTTAATTTGTTACACAAAATATTAGAGGTGTTACTTAAAGACACTGTCTATTGAAAGGAATCCTTTCCGAGCAAATAATTAGACACCAAGCTCTTACAGAGAATATAATTCGCCAACTAAGTAGACATCATCAGCTCTTTTTCAAATATAATCTGTTATTGAAAGATTGGCAAAAGCCGCACAAAGGATGCTTGGAAGCTGCATGCGGCTCTTAGAACAGTGTTTGAGAAGCATTTGTTCAACAAGTAACATCACGCCTGTCAGCTACGATGTCACAGCCTTAGCGATGGTGAAACCAAAGAAACATTAAAGGTTTGCAGAGATCCATTGCTGCAGTCTGGTGTCGTAATTCGTAACAATCGCGTTTAGTGTTCTATAAAGAGCACACGTAAGTTTATTTGGCAAAACCGTTTGTATCTAAGAAAGGATCCGGAGCTACCTCGCAAATGGGCGTAGCTCCGGCCCTTAATTTTTAATTTGAGCTCCGGCTCCAGGCAAAATCCCCAGCTCCGTTTCCACAGCTCTGGTTATGGTTTCCACTTTTTCATGACGTAAACTGTCGTTTGGAATGATCAACTGCCGTGGATACCCACGGTACACTTCAGTGTATGGTTCGATTGTTTCGGTGAAGCGCATCCCATGCTGCTCTGTTTGTCACGGCACATGTTTGTTACTGCTTGCCAAGGCACGCATGGTGTGCAGCAGTGTGCACGCGACAATTCATACTGGTTGGAAGTTAAGAAATTACTAAGCGATGTTTCATGCGGTCTTGTTCGGAAGCTTTCCAGCTAGGGTTGGAGATGTATGTGACTGAACACTTGCTCACAGCGCGCTACTTCGGTTTGGGTAGAAGTCCCTAATTTCACTCGGGATGATGCAGCATGGCCGCATGTAATGCTCTACAGAGAACATGCCAGTACTTCGGCAAAAAAAAACAGTTATATCACAAGGAGAAAAGTGAAATATTTTGATGGTGTAAGTGACTGAGGCGATAGTATGTAAGAGAACGTGTGGTTCTTAAGTAATGGGTTGGCGTAAAGGCATTCTTGCACCACCTGGGCGACACTTGACGTTTTTCTGCTCTACACGAAACCACCACAGGAATGCCTACTTATGTTAGGCTTTACGTACAAAATGCATGTTGTGAGTTGATTTAGATGGCAAATATTTTAGGTAAAAGTGGTTTCACTGACATCTGAAAGGATATGTTCTAAGAAGAGGTGGATAATGAAAGTTAAAAATTTAAACAACTCTTGTCTCGTTCATTGATTACCGTGATACTTATTCTTATCTTTTGCACAAGCTCGTACGTTTCGATTGTGCTGTTCACACTACTTCACAGTGCCAGTTTCGATCTAAAAAGTCTGTTGCAAATTTTTTAAAGAGGTTGTGTTAAAGTTTAGCGTCATGCTGTCACTTCCATTAGTTAGCGTTCATACAGATCGTGGGTTCGGCTTCATTGCAAGTGATGCCTAAACTCCGTGATTGCTGTCAAGCTTGTGTCGATTGCTGTTGTGTTGTTTGTTTGATACTTTTCTTTTAAGCCTTGAAAGGTCAACCGCACGCTTCAAGATTATCCCGCTGTATGTTCATTGATGGCGTAACGTACCGTTTTGTTCTCTGCAGCGCTACCTTTTCCGAAAATAGTTTGCATTGGTTGCTTCTAGTCTGTCATAACTGAACGCTGGATATTATGGTAAAGTTCACAACACGTTACTTATTCTTTCTGATCATTTGGCTCCATTCCCAAAGTGTTCGCTGATTGCGTTAAACCTGTTTTGAACTTTGACTTAGCAAACTTTTTAACCGTCATGGTTAACGGTGTTTGTATGCTGATGCTTGTTGAATAAACCGGTAACGACGGCCTGTTAAAACCTCGTAGTGGTCCGAAAAGTTGAAAAACTTAAAGATTACAACTGGCATTCTGATCTTGCCTATATGACTTGTCTGATTTCGATGACCTACTCCTCACCAGGCATTGCAGAGGACTCCACCCACATCAGTAGCAACGGTCTTGTTTGGGAAACCCAACGCCGTAAATTGATTTTCGTAAAACATTGCCGTCTGTTGAAAAAACAAATCGATTGTCTTCCTTGCTCGGTTACTGCTAAGTAAACTCCGTGTGTTCGTTGTGCCTTTGATTCGCGTTTCTGATTTTCCAGTTGTTGTCGCAAACGCGTGTACCAGTGTTTCTACTTGTTAAGAGGCAGTCAACGTGTTGTTTGGTTTTCGAAACAGGCTAGGCAAAGTGTTCTCTGTTTTTTAAAGATTGCATTTTCGAAGAAGTTTGCAATAGTAATCTCGTTTAGATGTAGTTTCAACTTCCTGACTGCGCAAAACTCCACAAGGGTGTGTCGTCCATTGGTACTGAAATAATGTTTGTTGGCATTCGCACGTTTTTGTTTCCGACATGACTAAAATTGTCAATATTGACAGTGATCTAGGGGGATTTTGCTAGGGTTTCAATTCTTTTGGTAGATGTAGTAATAGCTGTGATGTATCTTTTTATGTCTTCATCTAAGACAAAATCCTAATGCATTGTATTACTCCAACAGCTTCTAATTTGCTTAAAATTACCTGCGTGACGGTATCAGTGTTGTTGTTTTTGATAGTTTCAGTAATTCTACATAATCGCATATAAACATGGTGGCGTTGGCACCCCCATGTGTGACACTACAAACGTTTTATTGCAGAATGACAGCAGTAACACCGCTGATGGTAAAAATTCGAAAAAGAAAAAGTCAACAAACGTTTCTGCCAGTAAGAAGCCATTTACTGAACTTTTAAAACATTTCGAGACCTCAGGGTCGGAGCAGTCGTCAAGTAAGTCGTATACAGACTGCACAACTACAGTCAGCTTGGTTGATTTCGCTCTTGCTGAAGCTAGTTTGTCGGTTTGTAATTTGTCAGAAACTGCGTTTTAACGCATGCGCACCGGTGGGTGTAACTTGTCAATATGTTGGAAGTCGCAGTACGACGACGAATTACGCTTGTTGGTTTCGCAATGGTTTTTTTTTTTCGTTGTCCTGTTGGCATGAACGTGATGCTTTGACCAAATGTTTAATTCCAGGAAAACCTCTTGCTGGCGCCAAACCAGTGAGGGTTTTGAACGAAACTCGGTACATGCGTCAGTATGGTTCCGCTCCATCGAGCAGGCTGCCATCGCCGACAGGCAAAGAAGCGCCGCCGGCGCCGTCCTTGAAGGCCGGGAAAGCTGCTCGTGCTCGACCTGTGCGGCTGCGAAGGAAGCAAAGTGCACCGGCGTAAGTTGTAAGGCTGTTTTCACGCGCATTGCGGGAGAGCTTTTG
>JGI24022J15233_10008288_pt1 | contig 11582 bp, 9 predicted proteins | sample Ectturendosymbi2_FD_15233 | JGI IMG/M metagenome (IMG submission 15233)
TCCTCCTATAGGGTTGCTGCCCCCGCAACAATCCCCAGAGAAAAAGAGGGCATGAAAATGAATAAAAAAATGAACTGAATCTCACAACAAAAATCCGAAAAGCAATCCGTTCAAATTTCCGTTCAAAATCAAATTTTCCCGTTTATATTCGCAACTTCTGCTTGAAATATAAAGGTAAATAAAAGGTCATCCATATACTTTTGCCCTACTTTTAAAAACTTTGCACTCGTTCTGGAATACCACTGCTGAAGCACTGCTTCACGTACTTGTCAATACTCGAAAGCAAGTCTACATTTGCAAACCAAAAGCATTTTGAAAATATTTCGAAAATTGTTAAACTCTCTTTGAATTTTTTCCTAATTCTGTATATTTTTAGAAATGTTTGCCCGGTTTCTCACAAGACTTTTGGTTGAGGAAAGCAACTGAGCGGCTGCGGATAAAAAGTGTTGGTTGGAAGTGAATGAAACCACCTGGCCATTGCGACCTGGTTATGGAATTTTTAGGTAGTGCCATTCTGCGCCCAATTACCTAAGTTGTTGTTACCTGGTATTATTATTGCTTCACTCTTCACGTGTTCCCAACAGCTGGAATTACATGGAATGCTAACCACGCTGACCAGGTAGAATCCACTGGGTCGAATTGGATTGTCCCGGAGACCAAAACATGGATAGTTTAGTTTTATCTGTAAATAGTAACAATCATTTCCTTATGCGATGCTATGGGTGCAGAAAAAACGATAAAAAAAGCAAAAAATAAAGAAATTTATTTATGAATAGTGAATTTTTTGGTGCGATTGGCTGAACAAGAAGACCGATGCACCATGTCACGCATTTGAAATGCAATGCTTTATACGGGCATTTTCCTTTTTGAATAACTTAGTACTATTGCTCTGCGATATTTTCGAGACGCACAAATGATGTTTAACATATTAACAGCATGTGAGGTTTGCCCGGTGCAACGGGTGCATTAGAAACATGTGCAAAAATTCCGTACCATAATGGGAAGAAACGTAAACTACAATACGTGCAAATCAGAGTTGTAAATGGGCCTCAATTTGAAGCCCGAATCCGGCCCGAGACGAAATCACAAGCCGGAACCCGGCCTGAGCCCGAAATTTATTTTTGAAGCCCGATTTAGGCCCGAAAGCCAAATTTACCAAGTGGATCAAGATATGCGCAACTGCGGGTTATGAAACAACGCAGTGTGCGGGTGTAGCTGCAGGTACCCGTTTTTGTCACAACCGAAATAGCAATCACCGTGACCAAAAGATTGGCTCAAAAAAGCACAAACTTAGCTTGTTTATGAACGATGAAATTGCGGAATGTTATGCTTCTCAAGGAAAAGACACTTTTCCACGATGGAGCTATGGACATGAAAGAAACTATCTAGGATAGCGCTACAGGCATGAAAGCTGGCTTGTAGGTCATCGTTTCGTAAAACAAGTCAAGAATCGCGTAAGTGATTGATCTCTTCGACGCAATGCCATCCAGTGCTAATTTCATTGCCGTTGTTTTCGACCTCTCAAAAAGAGTTTGAGACTAATCCGAACAGAGATCATAAGCACACAGCCGTGTTTGCAAATACAACTAGCTGAAGAAAAATCATAATCACTTCATTCACAGAAATCACCACGGTGAGTGCAACAAAAGTCACGAAAGAAAAAATCTTCTACTCTGAATGTTATAAAAATGTTTTGTATGCAGGCCCGAAATCTGCTCGAAACATTTTGACAAACTTAAGCTCGAATCCGGCCCGACCCGACTTACGACTCTGGTGCAAATGATTCTTGCAAATGCTCTTGAAAACAAGTAAATTAAAATAACACATGCTTTATCACCAAACAAGAGCTCAGTTCTGCAGCGAGTCTGAGAAAAAACACAGTTGGCAGTCAAGGAAAACTCACATTTTCACTGTTATTGTGATAAAGTTTATCACTAAAGCATAGTCACTGATTTCGCGACGGCTACCGCTGATCACAAAGGCCGTGGACAGACGCGCAGCGACTATGGACCGGATTGACGTGGTATAATGGCGCTGCTACACGCTGTGTTTAAGTCCGTCGCCGAATTTAATGTGCGCTCTTTCCAGGGTCAAAAAATATTTGGTACATTTCGTGCCGTATCTTATTTGACAGCATTTTGACCTACAGTGCCGCCTTTCCGGGTTCGACGATTCGTTACCCCCTTGTGTCCATTAGCACAGTTTGCGACAGCGATGACTGTACAGAACGTTTTTCTTTTCTCCTCGTGCAAAACGCGCCATAAATTTTCCGTTCCCTCTATTTTCCAGTTAGTGATGTTTTCGGCTCCAAAGGGTATAGCCCAAGGTATGCCATTTGAAGAGCTTTCTGACAAACTAAAGACTGAAAATCTGAGCTATGGAACCCAGATCGTTTTGGTAAGTACTCTTTGTTTAGCCAAGGCCTCATAGAAAACACTATACAAGTCCATCTAGGAGGCCTTGGTTTAGCGCGCAGTTGCAGTTTGCCAATCTGCGTTGAAGTACTTGTAGTTGGATGACAGTCGTGAGCTGCATAATTACTTTACTGTAAATAACCACAATTTTGTGCTTGTCTAATTTGTTAATCGTTTGTCGCGCGCTCGGCTAACCGACAGCTAAGTCTGTTCGCTCAGTTCAAGCTGCGCTTGTAGAATGCTTAGCTCTGTTTCTTTTGTGTTTCAGAAATCGTATCCGACTCTAAATTGTTGTTGAAGCTCGCTACTTAAATTATGACAAGTGTTTGCGCTGATCATCTTCCGTTCCGTAAGCGATCGCTGAAGAGAATGCGAGGCTGCAGTTCTGTTGATGCGCGGAATTTGTGAGGTGTTAGCGTAGGCGAAGGGTTGTCGGATACGTGTTGAAAAACTTTGTCAGTGCTAGCTCTCCACAACTTGCAACGAAGGCTGGCGCCGCAACAGGCATATTTGACCCGAACGTGATTGACATCGTTGGTAACCAAGCGAAAATCTCCTTAACAGTTAGCCTCATGAGCAGAGCACCTCCGTAAGGTCTTTCTGTACAAATATTCCGTCACGANAAATATGATCGAAACAACGTTTTGTCTATGACGGCACTTGGCTTATGATTGCGGTTGTTGCAGTGACGGGAATACCAGAGCCAGTTTTTGCTACAAGTGCGTTGATAATGAACTTATTTTGTTACCATTGGTTTAGGTGAGACTCGTAGCAGCAACACTTTTAAAATTGCGGTCAATAACTAAACAGCAAGACATTTTTCCCAATTTCTGTTCACCATTTTTGGCGGTATAACAGGTTGTGCTGTTCACAGATTGACTATAGCTCTCCCAACAATGTACTTGGACCAGACAGTGCAACCTCTATGCTTTGAAAGTGCTAAAGGTTTCGGCAACTACGGACAAAAAGAATCGTGGGAAGTTGGTTCGTACGCAATTAGTTTTAGACAAATAACACTGCACAGATATGGAATTCTCATTGGCAATCAAAGATCTAATGCGCCATAGTATTCTTCACGATTTTATGGTTGACAGATAGTTGATAATCCTTAACGATTTGTTGATAAACTTGTTCTCTTTTTGCAAAATGTCAACCTTTGTTATTACAAGCGGTCTGAATGACAGATTTTTGAGCAGCGAAAATAGAAATAAAAGTAAAGGCCCATACTTACATGGTCGAAGGTTTTCAAAGATGCACCCTCTTGTGCAGTTGAAGATTTTGTGACAATGAAGTTTGATTCAACCTCATCGCCGTCTTCAAACACTTTTACCGTGAAGGCAATTTGTTCGTTCATAGCAATTATTGCTGCAAAACAAATGCTTAACTTGTAAAACCATGCCTTTGTATTCACATAAAACCCAGACCATCAAACATGAAGTATGTAACTATCTCTCCACATAATTGTCGGATTTTCAATACTGTCGGATTTTTAATTCAGTTTCGAGAGATTATTTTTTTAAAGCAACTCTAAAACTGTGAATAAAAACATCATCCACACATTTTCCTGCTTCTTTATTTCAATTCGTCTACATGTTTCAAATGAACTGTTCAAGTTTTGAGGTGAGGCATTGGTCTTTTGACACACACTATAGTAGCTTGTGACTTTGCACTATTTTTCGAAAAATTTACTTGTATGACACACGAAGAGCTTAAAGTTTTAGCGATTCAAGGTCCTACTCTTAAAGGTCTTTGATGGTATTTACTGATACAAACGTTCCCTGGACCAACTAGCTTTGATAAATTTTACAGGTGAGCAGCAACCGTTGACATTTACCACTCCTTTTGGAACACAGCAAATTTTAACTAAGACAAATCCGGTGCTTACTGATACCATCTTCAGCTAAAAGAAAAGAGTATTACGGAACATTCTTAACCCAGAATATTTATTTACATTCAAAAATATTTGACGATCAAGGCAGGCATCTCATTTTTCTAGGTAATAGTAAGAAAAACTTCTCTGGTGAAAAACATTGCCATGAAAAAACAACACGTTTTTGAAAAAGAGAAGAAACGGCGAAAAATCAAATGTTTTAAAGCCACTTACTCCTTGAAGCAAGTACCATTTCACTTCTCTTTCGAGCAACAAAATAACAATTTTGATGGAAATATTTCTGCGAAAAGACTACGGAAAACTAAATCGTGCTTATATTTATATTTGTAACCATGGGCGTCCGCAGGGGGGGGGCAAAACGACATTTGCCCCCTTGCAAATTGGGACTAAGAACCAAAAATTTCGAACAAACCTGAAGTAAGCAGCTTAATTCCGATTAATTTATTTAATTCTTACACTGACAGTTTATTTACCGGCATAACCTTCACACTGCACACGAGCCAGGTTCACTGTTCTGATTCAATGCGCTGTTGAGAGCTTGTGTCCGCTCCTTTCCAGGCAAAACTAGGTTGCGATTGCGAAGCTTGCATGCGGATTGTTCTACTGTTGGTCCTTATTGCGTAACAATAACATGGCAGCAAATCCTCAAAGGTTTACTTCAAGTTACGGTAGTAGCAAAGGTTGCGGCAAGTTTGAAAAGTCCATTGTTAGTGTCAGTGCCGGATTAAGGTGGCGCGAGGCCTTTAGCATATAAACAGCGTGCGGTGGGGCCCGAAGTTAAAAATACACTTGAACAAGTGAACCACTGTTAAATCATAAATTCTTTGCACACCATGTGCCTTCCATTATGCAGACTAAATTTCGTAAATACGAAAAACCTGGTGCTAAACAGCAACTGGTGTGTAGATTATGGACTATGGACTGGCATCTCTGCCAGTTGCACTGGTGTAGGAGGCGAGTGCAAGCGCGCCCCCAAAAGTTTTTATTTGGTGAAAATCCAGTCAAAATCCGTGGAAATCTGGGAAAAATCTCTGAAAACCTTCACAAAATCCCTGAAAATCTGAGCAAACTCCCTGAAAATGTGAGCAAAAAGGCGCCCAACATGCTTTGATTTTAAAAAATGCCACCCAAAATCACATTAAGAGCTTTCTTTTGGAGGTCACATTTTTGGAGCTTTTTTTTCAGGCAAGTTTGTGCAACAATCCTCCGCACCCCCAAAACTTTGCCTGTTCCTACACCTATGGCCACTTGAACTCATTGCACCTAGCTACTATTTATAGCTCATACGGTGTCAGTTGCTTGTAAGGTACCTTGATAAAACAAGATAAAGATGAGACTAGGAATAAAGTTTAATCAATCATGCCCTATCGTAAATCACCGCTATACGTAAATTACCGCTCGTAAATCACCGCTGCAGTTAATTCCTAAAGAAAAACAGATTTTCAGAAGAAAAACCCAGAAAAGCATTGAAAATCACAGATCTAAGGGCAAAACCGCATGTTTGGCGCCACTGGCCAAATCATTGTGAAAGTACCAAAGATGTAACGCAGCTTATAGAACAGGTCAATGCGACCTAATAATATTTTCTAAAAATGCCATTCAAAACAGTGCGATCAAGCAATATCTGGAAATTGCTGCAGTTTGGCCTCAATGCCTGAATGGTCCCATAATGTTGCAATAGCATTCATTTAACTTCTTATGACAAATTTAGCAACACAGTGACTTCTTGGACTGAAACAATTTCATACATGATCCGGGTGGATATTACGGGAGGCATACGAGGTAGTTGCCTCGGTCTCCCCTCTTTCAGAGATGCCGTGAGGGCCCCTCTTTTGAGTGTTTTNCACTTAGTTTTTGCAGTGCTTTGTTAGAAAGCTTATGAATGACTCTAGAGCCACATTTAAGCTCTGAACCAAGTCATACGTTTGTCGAAATAAAGCAAAAATTGTGTGCAAACGTTCTAAAAGGAGCGCCTCAACAACCGTGTAGATGTATGTAGACAAACAAGAATATAAAATCAAATGACTTCAAAAAATTTACGATATGAAATTGACTTCCACGCAGAAGCAAATTCCCAGACAGAATGAAAAATTTGACTTGTTTTCAGCGAATGAAGATTCTGTATAGCGTGTGCAAAATATAGGACCCCCTTTCTGAGAGTTTGCCTAAATTCTAATATCTACCCTTGCATATAGAGAACAATTTTCACAGAAAGGACCGCGGGGACCCCGAAAGCGCAGGGCTCGTAGCAATTGCTACATTTTCTACTATTGTTAATCCGCCACTGGTTAGTGTGAGTATGACCTATGTACGTGAGTGAACAGCTTTAATTAAACAACGCTTATGCAGGCTTTTTTTTCACACAGTAGGCTACATAGAAATACGTGTCTTGTTAGAATACAACTAGGCAGGCTTGTGGGAATATGTATTAATCGTTTAGTTAAGTACTTTTCGAAGAGTGAAAGCGTGGCTTCAATCGACGATGTCAGATGAGCGCTTGCCCGGTTTATGTATGAGGAGCGTTCACCATTAAAAATCAGCACAGACAAGCAAGGTTTTATTGAAAGGGTGCTTGATCGCTTTGGACGAGATCCCAGACATTTGCAGCTCTTGTTTTTAAGCGACGCTGACAAGTCTTGCTCGGTAAAATAAAGTCACGATTTGTGGTTTCGTTAGGGACCATGGCAATATTTCATTGAAAATAAGTATCCTGCTTGGAAAATCTGCGGACGGCCTATTATGTAAATCAGGGGTGGGCAAATTACGGCCAGCGGGCAGCATTTTGAGCGGTCGCAGGGCAGCCAAACGTACGTAGATAGTATTTATTTCGAGTCTATACCAAAGTAATTTATCGATTAGATTAGGTATTCTCGAGATTTCATTCCGTCTATGTGTACTACAGCAGTGTCAATGTGAAACAAAACAATAAAAGTTATAATAGCATTATCATTAATATACAATATTTTGAAAGTAGAGTGTAACTGAAGCGTACAAATGTAATATATGCGCCCCCCAGTAGCAATAAAGTTTTCAATGGTGGCCTTCCGTAGAAAATGTTTGCCCACCGCTGGTGTAAATTATCGTAATGTACCTGGTTATTGCTCCCAACAAAGCGCATTATTGTACTTGTTTCCGCAATATGGGCGTCGGAAGGATTTTTTCCAGGGGAGGCGAAATGTGGGACTTTTCCAGGGGTAGTCAAACAGACTTTTTCCGGAAAGGTTCATTAGTGGTGAAATTTCATTTTACCACTAGAAATTAACAATAAATCTTTTTTGCTAAAAATGTAATAGGAAAATGTCAAATTTCAAAATCCAGGGACTTGGTCCTCCCAGTCCCCCTACCGACGCCCAGCAACACGGGGCATTACCTTTGGAGCGTAGAAAGGGTAAAATGTTTTGTTAACGTCCATTTGCACTGCATCGTCAGCAGTCTGAAAAAGGTAAGCAAAATGTCGATGTTGCACCCCCTGGAAAAATTTCTGCGGAAGCCATGTTTGTAATAGCTGTTGCTTTCTACTAGCGATAAAGCGATCGTTATAATTAACTGAAGCAGAAAAGACTAATGCAAATCTCTATAACTTGTGCAAAGGCTGCAACCGATTTGAAAAACGTCTTGGTTTTCGAATTTTCGTTTTATGTTCCGTTTGGACTCAAAGATAAACCAAATCTTAACTTTCAATTTGAAGAACTATTTTGAGCTTTGACTTATAAAATCAGATAAACCGGTGTTTCGTTTTTTGCAAGTAGTTTGGTATCTGACCGATCGCGATTAAAATGAACTTTGTATACCTTTACCACGCCGTCATGAAAAATGCAAAACATTGGATTGCTTCTTAACCACATTTGGCTGTCTCAATGTTGTTATATAAATACTTCTGAAGTTTGCTTACAAATGTGAAAATGATCTCAAAAACTCATTTTTTCACAACTTTTAAGTGCACCAAACGTTTATTTCTGACTTCGCTATTTTCCTATTTTGAACATTTCCAAAACGACAATCTGAACGAAGCTGCTCAATTTTGAGAAAACGTTTTTGTGAAAATACTTACAAACTCGTTACCTCGCTACAGACGAAGTTTTTGGCGTTGAACACTTAGGTCATCCGGGAAGTCTGTTCACAAAGCGATGACTGTGTGTTTATAGCAATGCTGACAACACGAATGTACGCCTCCTATCACAAACAAGGATCCACCCACTTAAAGCATATTCCCCGTACGCAGGAGCGTTCGAGCCTCGTTGACTCATTGCATATGTGCCTAAAATTCCACAAGGCAACTCGGCAAAACTTGCAGCAACAGGTTGCCATATATACTTGCCGCTGCGAGTTTGACGCCAGGTGACGTTAAAAGCGACTTTTCTCTCTTCCCTCTGATTCTGGTGAATGAAAAATTCAACTTTGACGTCTCGTGGACTGGGAGCTGATATGAATTGATTTTCCTGACGAGATTCTGCGTGGAAAGAAATGACACTGACTAGTGACTGACCCTTTCCAGCAAGGCAGCTAAAGAGCAACACTGAAAACTTCGATCAGTCGGAAAATGTATTTATAAAGTGCATAAGCCTCCAGCAAACAAGCAACAAATAGCATATTCCATTCGGTTCTTACGAAGGTACGTCATCAAATCATTTTTTGTTCGTTTGTTACAAAGGGCTCGTTATCATGCACTAAATTGATGTGGAACCTTCAAGACTTTAGCTGTACAAACGGGGTAGGCACGTCAGTTACCCTCCCATGGTCTAAAAGTGGTGAAAACCGTGCAAGATCTTATAAAAAGTAGGCAGAATTACATAAAAATCGGGCCAAAGTTGTTGAAGTTACGTAAAGTGATTGAAACCTCATACTTGGAATTTTTAATATGCATTTTGACAAACTTAATGAAAGTTGGACAGAGGTGTGAAGATGGCCTCTTTTATTAGTGCAGGGGTATGCAAGCTTTTTGCCAGAGAGCCACATAAGCTATTACATACACCAGTTCGAGTTCGAGGGCCGAATATCTTAACGTTATCTGAGCATTTCGGCATGTTTACATTCTCTCAAATCAACACGATTTTCGTAAATATATTAATTTTTCATTATTGACAAAATGTCTTCGCAGCCGGATGTAAATGGCTTCGCGGGCCGAATGGAATGGCTATGCGGGCCAAATTTGTCCCGTGATCCGTAGTTCGGAAACCCCTGGTTTGGTGTGTTGTTCACACATTTACAAAACAAAACGTGGAAAATTCTGGAAAATGTGGTGCAATCATTGAGAAAGTTGAACAAAATGTCTGTATCCACATAAATAAATGGGCTCGCGTACAGCTATGCGCAAAACCATCCACTTACCTAGGGCCACGCACTTAAAATCTTCGCTTTCTGGTCTCATCCGGTCTTCTTGATCAAGGCACGTGTGGTCGCAGGAGAGTTCGAGAATGTTTGCACAGTGTGCAAAATCAATTAATGTTACGAAAAGTGAAATTTTCCAGTAATGCATCATCCCGTGAAGAGGCGCTAAAAGATCAGAAAAAGTATTCTGTTAATAAAAATCTAAGTCACATTAATTTGCATTTTCGTGAGGTTTCGCACGCAGCAATAATTTCTGAAACCTGCAAAAAGCTGTGATGTTCTTGCAAAAATCAAAAATTTTCCACAACAATATTGTGAAAACACGGTATAATTTTTACACTGCAAATAAACCAGTTGTTTTTAGTATTGAAGTAAAATATAAAAGCAAGGTCAGTACAATGCTTTTCAACTTTGTCTTTAGAAGATGGGTTTCAGATCAAGCGTTTGCTTGTTACATACCCAGAAGACATTCTGATTTACAAAACACATGTAACTTACTTACGCAACAACTGTAATTGTGCAGATCTGAATGGTTAATAACCACATGATTTGTTTCTGTCTGACATGAACATTTTGGAAAAGAAGATCAAACACCAACTACCAGAGGAGATCGGTTTCATATGAACCTGAAGAACTTTCCCTTTTATTTGATTATGTTCTACAGCCTCTTTCGATTTGATATCATTAATGAAGTAAAGAGGGGAATGCTCGATGTCGAAATCAGCCAACATTTTCGAGGCCAACGCTGAAGCGCCAACCAGGTATTGTAAAAACTATTAAGCGTAATGAATGACTTTGCCTCCAAAGCCTTCCACAACAAAAGTTTGAGCAACATCTTTTTTACTTCAATTCACACCACACATTAGTGGTAGAACTCAGCCACTGCGCAGTGAAATGTTCACTGTATCATATATTCTGGATGATCGAACAAAAACTTACAGGCTCAAGAATTGATAATCTGGTCAGAAATGAAGGATACGGCCCGACAAAACTACGAGCTAAGGCAGATGCACAAGAGCAACAAAATCTGTCAACGGTTTATCTAAATCGCAAGATTAAGACTACTGACTACCTGGCACCTCTAGAATTCCACCGCCGTTCCTCATCAATTGCGAAGACAGAGCTGTAAATCAGTATGCTTTTTCTGCCGTGATGAGTAAATATGATGGGAAACTTCTTTGAGCAATCTCGTAGTTTTAAATTTCGGTAAATAAAAACTATTATCGACACGAGACTAACAAGTGAAAAGTTCTTTTGCTGGAAACACCAAAGCTACTAAGTTGTATTGGCCAGCTCTGAGACCTGAACAACGCGTAATGACGTATCCTTTGTTCGCAATTGTATCTTCCGACACAAGTCGTCCAACGCTGTTGCGTCTATAGATTTTGCAGATTGTCTCGAAAACAAACCTTCACACGGTTTGATAAAACAGATCAACGTGTGTCACAGTGAAAGAAGTCCTAAAAGTACAGTGCTTTTGTTATGTCAACACAATCAATGCACAATAGAGGTGGATCAGGTTACAGCAGTTCTGCTGGATAGACAATTACTGTCTCCACTAAGGCTTTTCATTGGCGCTGAAGCACATCAACGAATCCCCATACAGTGTTGATGTGATTTGCCCAGTGTTGCTTCATTGAGACCCATTTGAAACTCAGTAACTTCTGGTGCTAAAAAAACGGTTTGAAACAACGTACAGGGTTTTAGCGGAAATCTGCAGACTTTACCACTGATTTTAGAACAAATTGCTGAAAGTTCCCACCGCCTTGATAGCAAAATTTTTAATTTCTCGTTACCAATACAGTTCATTCTACAACATGCGCTCTTCGATTTAGTGTTACCGGATTTTGAAAAGCGATATAAAAATAGCTTTGGTAAACAAAGCCTGCTAGCAAAATGGAAAGAAATATGGAAGCAAGCATGTTACTTACTCAGTAGGGATTGGAAAC
>JGI24022J15233_10008294_pt1 | contig 11580 bp, 11 predicted proteins | sample Ectturendosymbi2_FD_15233 | JGI IMG/M metagenome (IMG submission 15233)
CACTCATTAACACCGAGCACGATGCTAAGCTGACAGTGGCGTAACTGGGGGCAGGGGTTCGAACCCCCTTGGCAGGCATATCTAAAAATGGGCCATCACTTAGCTCATTTTTTGGTATTTAGTATCGTTACAACCAACATTTCATCGAAGACAAAATTAAGTGTGCTTTATTCAACTACCAAGGTGAAAGAATGAAAAAAAGGTCAGCAACGTAAACAACCGATACAGCGGACAGAGTGAACGACAGCGAACGAATGAGTCAAAAAGCAAGTAGTGAACGAAGTAAACACACTAAGCAATCAAGTAATCAAAGGAAAGCAAGCGCAAAAATAATTACGCGCGGAAACGAGCATCACAATCTTCCCTCGTACATGAAAAACATTCAGTATGAGATGCAGATTTTACAATTATCAAGTAGTCCATTCATTGTCAGGCCAGCGTCTGATGGGTTACGGCAGCCTTGACGATCTGCGAAGACCAGAAGCCTCCGGTGAAGGTCGGGAGGCACGTTCGTCTGAACCTGAAGGCTGGCTGTCAGGTTCGTCAGATGAACCATAAATCGCGACTGTCTCAGTCCGATTCAAAGAAGTATCTGTAAAGTTTTCCCAACAATTAGCAGTAGCATGACTACTGCCCAAACTCTGCTCGATACACGTGTCCTGAGGGGAAGCAGTTTCACAACTCGGGTCCTGTTCTGCAAACGAAGGACANAGGGCTAAGTCCCGCGTTGAGACAGACGTTTCTCGCCCATCAGCACAACGAATAAACGCAAAATGTGGATTTGCACACAGCAATTCTACTCTGTCAACGAGAGGGTCGCTTTTATTGCGAACAAATCTCTTCATAAGTACGGAACCAGTCGTTAAAAGCCATGCAGGTAAAGACCTCCAAAGCATGGAACGTCTCTCGAAACACAGGAATCGTTCGTGAGGAGTCTGGTTTGTAGTGGTACAGAGCAACGATCTTAGTGCATGCAAGCGTAGGGAAGAATTTGGTCCCACTGCTCTTCCTGAAGGTTTCTAGTGCGCAGCATGAGTTTCTGTTTTCCACCAAGTCGAATTAAGACGCTCGCACTGAGCGTTCCCCTCAGGGTGATACGGAGTTGTACGGGTCACATTGCGTGATAAGAAATATTCTCGCAATTCCGATGACATAAACGCAGATCCTCGGTCGCTGTGAACGTAACCTGGCATTCCAAATAGATAAAATAATCGCGGAAACATCGCGGTAAGGAAATGCAAATGGGAAACGGCTGAACTCATCAATGACAACAAATGCATACGGTAATTTGCCTTACACGGGTCCATCAAAATCTACAGCAATTCGCTCCCATGAACGCGTCGCCTTTACAAGCGTTTCTCATGCTTGCTTGAAGAATTGAGGCTTTAATTCTGAACAAATTTTTCACTCGCGACAAGTGCTTTTAACGTCATCGAGAGAAAAAGGTAAATTTTTTGTTTCAAGAAATGGTTTAAGCGTCTGATGCCAGAATGACCGAGAAGGTCGTGAATCGACTTTAAATGAGTCTCCCGAATTGGCAGCTGCCACACCGGAAGGCCGTGAAAGTGCGTCTGGGACCATATTTTCTACACCATGAGTGTGTTCGACGCGATAGCTGAAAGTACCAAGCTCTCTTCTCCATAACAAAATTTTATTATTCTTGATTTTTTTACCTTTCAACGGATCTAACATAAAGGCCACGGAGCGTCGGTCCGTGACAAGGCAAACGTCCGGCCATGCAGCAAATGCGCCCACTTGCGCACAGCTTCTATAACCGCAGTAGCTTCCCGTTCCCATGTGGGATATTTTTGCAAGGTAGGAGAAAGCGTTCGCGACATAATCAACCGTTTTGATTCAGAGTTGCAGCGATTGCAACTTCTGACGCATCGCATTCCACACGTAGTTCTTGGTTGCCGTCGATGTTTACTAAACAAGCTCGGAGTAGACCCTGCTTCAAATCTTCGAATGCATCAATTTCATTACCAGACAAAAGGAAGAGGTAGCTTTAGACAAAGCGTAGCTGCGGTCTGAAAACTTAGGCAACCATCGCGCGTAATATGCAAACATACCCATCATCTGTTCGAGCTCCCGCGGATTTGACGGAGATTTGAGTTCAGTCAATGGTTTGAGGCGGTTCGGGTCTGGCCTGATGGACCCAAAAGAGAGTCCGTGCCCCAACAGATCAAATTCAGTTGCTCTTTTTAGTCTTTTTTTCGTTAAATATAAGATTTTCTTCTCGCGAGGCTTTAATGCCGCGAGGTTTTAATCGCGCTCTTCCACGGTAGCGCCACCCACAGTAATATTATCCAGTTAAGCATATGTACGACGGAGTCCATGCTTTTGAATAACGGTGTCAATTATCCTTTGAATTGCCGACACTCCATTCGTTACTCCTAATGGCACGCGTGTGAATTGATAAAGTTTTTCCAGTGGTTCAAACCCCGTGTACTTCTCATCTTCAGGGGGAATAGGCACTTGGTAATACGCAGATTTTAAATTCAAAGTGCTACAATATACACTTTTGACAGTTGCGCCACTTGGTCTTCAATCCGTGGCAAGGGGTATGCACCACGCTGAGTAAACCAATTTATCGTTTGACAATAATCAATTGCAATTCTAGCCTTGTGCCGAACATCGCGTGCCACTAAAACTTGAGCTCGCCAAGGAGTACCAGCTTCTTCAATGACACCTGCTTTAAGTAATTCTTGGACTTCCTTTTCAATGAACTTAGTGTCTTCGGCATTGTGCCTTCGAGCTGGTGTAGCAATAGGGTGGCAGTCAGAGTTAAAAACGCTAGTCACGGAGGGTTGACTTTTGCAACAGCTAAGCAGCAGGCAGGAATTTTAAAGGGCGTTCAGCGCCACCAATTTTAAATGTTTACTTCAGAATGGAGTTTCATGAATTCTTGTCCCAAAATAACATCAGAACAAAGGAACCGTAAAGCACGAAAAGTCACGTTTTTGTAGGTTCGTTCAGCGGCGTTAATATCAATAGTTAACGTGCTGAGTAGTGACTGATATAACGACGTTGAGGCCATTGCTATTCTTTCACAGCTTTCGGCCAAGTTTCCTAAACGTCTCACGAACGAAACACCGATAAAATTACGTGAAGTACCACAGTCGAGAAGAGCTTTAGTGTCTGACCTCCAACAGTAGGCAAAGTAGCTGAAGCAAGACTCACCGGAGGATTTATACCCACGGCTGAAGCTAAGAACNCGGCGGAAGTTGAGGTTGATTCAGGTTCACCCGACCAAGAGCGATGAGAACCCTTGCTTTTAGCGACAGACTCGCGAATAATGTCCCTTGATTTCGCATGCCTTGCAAATGCTGTCCCGAGCAGGGCAGTTCGAACGAGTGTGATTCCACAAACCCCCACAGAAGAAACACAACCGTTTGCCTTTCGACTGTTCGTTTTTTTTGTACAGCTAAAGCAACAGTAGGAGATTCCGTCTTTGCAGAACTATTATCCTCTTTGCAGTCGGCAATTGCTGAAATGGTAGCTGGCACTTTGCATGAGGAATACGAGGCCGACTCTTTTTGCGCCGTGTCCAGAGAATCTGCAAGATCAATAGCGGTTCGTAGATCTAATTTTGAGGATCGGAATCTCAAGAAACCTCATTGAAACAGGTTGTTATCTGAGAGAAATATACGTATGTCTATCACAAACAACGTTAAGATTTTGTCTTATGCTGGCAGTTGTCTGAGTAGTCTCACCAGAACGCAGTTTACGAACTAGGCCCAGTAAACAGCGTTTATTTATTTGCTGGTTGCACAACAACCAAAACTGAAAAGGCTGTAGAGATAAAATATTACAAACAATTGCAAACAATGCTTCCCTCTCTTTCAACTTAGGAAAATGACAGTTTCGTAAAACATAAAAGTTTCAACTGGGGTTTTGTACAGTCAAGTACACAACCTTACGTGAAAGCTACTTTTGTGACACATCTTTATTTTGCCAATGGCAGTCCAACAACATTTCGTAATGCCGAAATCTTATTGAAATGTTATTTCACTAGATTTGACTGAGCCATGCTGGCTGTTTGCGAGGGATGAAATGACGTTTCAACAAAAAACAACGCAAAAGGAAAAATATTGTCACAAGTTGGACAACAAAAGTTTTAAGTGATTGAAAAGTTTCAAAAATACTGCCCATAAGAGTTTCATTTATACATACCACCGCAGACTACAGAGCAGAGCGTCTGATAGCAATTCATTCACAGGGTGTAGAAAGGAGTTTGTTTGATTTATAGTCGTGGATATAATCGTTAATATCTAACTTTCAGAAATTTTCGAGAGTGCTTTAAGTGTAACGGTTGCTCAGATACATCGCAAATGATTGATAAAAAATTTTTGTTACATACGCAACTATAACAAAAACATCCTTGGCGAAAAAACAAAACGTTGTCATGCAAAAATCGGCATCCCAAGTTTCACCAAATCTATGAATATTGAACTTTCACATTTCTGAGCTGTCGCGATGTTACCCAACACCGAGTGCTCACGCATAACAATCACAGTTTTTTGCCAAAAAAAGATTCAGCTGGACTGTAAACGTTCATCTCTGCACAGACGTGCACGATAGATGTTTAGCCCGTGACAAGGAAACGAAGTGTGGGTGGCTGAGCTGACATCCTTCCCACCTACATCAGCACAAGAAACGCGTAACGCTCCGCGAGCGGAAACTAGAAATACGCACATCAAGGTTTGGTTTAACACTTCCTCGTTCTACATCGTCACAGCTGACAGCAATTTCTGTACAGACGTTTCGCAAAACGCGCTGAGCAAATGTCCGCGACCAATAAACATGTCACCACTTTCGTTTTCACGCTGTAGCTGCTCGACAAGCGCGACGCAAAATTTGTCTCGACGTCTACGCTGCCAGCAGCATTGCGTCAACGTCGGAATCCACACGAATCGCAGCTACACGTCGCAGAAAGCCCTGATGGCAGTGTTTAGAGCGATCATGTTGTCGTCCTTATCCACAAGCTCGTCTTCGAAATTGTCGTCGACGAACGTCCGAACTTTACGGAGTTGTGCGACCAAGAAATCGCACTGCGCTGTACTGAACTTTTTCGTGACGTCTTTGGTAGGGGGTCCTTTTTCTCGGGGAGGTCGTGGAGGGGGAAGCTCCAAAAATTCTATTGAAAGGTCTGGGTCTGCAAGCAAAACGTCCATGTTAATCGGCAGTGAAATGTGAAGCACTAAACTAAATCACGAAACATATTGAACAAAATGGCAAAAAACATTCAACCAAATCGCTTTCTTTTGTTTGTGAAAAATATAATCTGCTGGTTCGTAGTGACGATAATTATCTTCAAAGTTAAAAAGTTACGGTTCATTCTGTGAGTGCTGAAAGTACATTCTGCATTATCAGGTTAAAATTATCCAAGTCTTTCTGAAACACCACAGTGGAAGAACTTTCTTGTCAACTGATATATATCTCATTCACTTGAACACTAACTTTGTTGCTCGAGTTTTGCCGCCTTCAATCAATTTATCTGAGAAAATGAGCTTGTTACAAGCTGCATATTTTGAATTTGCTTATTTGCCAGCAGAAACGAAGTCCATGGTACAAACGCACACTGTCTGCACAACGCAGGTTGATAAAAACAGACAAAACAGAACGTTTTGCAACGGCCTTGGAGGCTGGACCACAGGGTTACACATAAATTCTTAGCACTATTGTTCGCTAACTCGTAACACATGGTACAGTACAACACTACTGCAGAGTAGGACGCTAGTTCCTTAACTGGTCGAGGTCAGGTAAAGTATGAATGCGTTGTGGCATGACACGCCCTCAAACGAACAAATACTGCAATGTCCGGGCATTCAGTCACAAAGTAAAATACGGTTGTAGTGTTCAAGAATAGGGACGAATATAAAAAAATCTGAATGCATCAAATCACGCAACCATACGTTATTAGACTTTCTGCATCGTTCGAGAAACAAGTACTTGTATTTTCATATTAATGCTTCAAATGTAGAAGTAGGTATACATAAGGCCTCAAAAGTAGGAATGTTATATTGAACTTGATGAATATTAAAACTCACTCTCCAGGGCAAGTTGTATAGAGCTTTGCATCCAAAGTTATAGGCCACATGTAATCGCTGCATGCATGACTTTCTGAAATTACACCATAATTGTGATGCATGCATGAGCGTACAAAAGGAACGAAAAAGTACATTTTTAACTGCATTTGAACATTGGGAAAAGGAGACTCGCAGCTTGTTCGCTGCACAATATTGATATCGCAGTTGTCTCTGAATGTCTCTGTCATCTGAGAGCTCAGTATCCAGTAAAATCCCCAGATATTTGTAGTGGTTAACAGATTTTACACTTTGACCACCCAGTGTCAGTACTAGGGTGACTGTGCTTTTTGCACTCTTAGCCTTAAACGTCATACAACCAGTTTTTCTGCAGTTGAAAATAATTCCATGTGATTCTAAATAAGCCCGACACACATCACGTATACTTTGCAACCCACGTACACTTGGGCAAAACACGCAAACGTCATCAGGGGACATCAAATGATTTCATAAGACTTCACCAATATAACACCTTGCTTTAATGTTGTTTATTTCAGTGGATAAATCATCTAAATATACGGCAAACAAGTATGGACCCAATGCTCCCCCATATCCCACCACCTGCAACCCTCAAGCATTACGTACAGTAAGTTTGGCACTGACGTTTCGCATTGGCTGAATCTACTTTGCAACAGTTTTTATGGTTTTCTTAAAACCAAACAGTCTTCTTCTTTCGTGCTTTTTGCGAAACGTGGTGCAAATTCATTTCACCCAGTGAAAAGCTTAGTATACACTGTATTACATCCTATAGTTCTTTGAAGTGATAGGCAGCTTTATTTCTACTGCCATAGGTGGCGAAACCGGGGGAGCGCATAGACCTAGGCTCCCCACTTTTATTTCTGGGGTGTCTGCCCCCCCACTTTTAACACAATTAGTAATGGGTCCATTGTTAAATTAAATTGTTCAATGAAAAAAATATTGCGGAATTTTAGCATTATTTTGTCAATATTATTTGCAATACATTATTTGTAAGTGAATTTGACAGGATTCATAATTGTGTGGCAGACCGTGCACAGTCTGTCACCGTGCTATGGCTTGCTTACGGCAATGGTGTTGTTGAACAGTGTTGCCAGGTGGTATAAGACAGCACAATTTTTTCCAAAAATGTAATTTAGCATGCTTGTGTGCATGGGCGTCGACANGATTTTTTCCAGGGGGGCACAAGTGGATTTTTCCAAAAGTTTTTCAAGAGGGGGCAAAGTGGTGGAATTTGTGTTTAGCCACTCGCACTAAGCAAACAGCCATTTTTGCTGAAATTTTCGAATTCCTGCCCCCCTTCCGTCACCCATGCCTGTGTGTAGGAAAACGTTCGTGCCACACCATTAAAATTGGTGTAATTTCAAACGCTTTAGCACCATTCTAAATAGTGAAATTTTGCTGAATCTCATACAAAAAATCAAATATTTGACAGGTCAGTTTCAATTGTGTTTTTGTTTTTTGCATTGGCAACACTAAATATCTATATTTTATTTCTGCTTTGGCAACACAATTGGCATCCTTACAGGCTACTTGCTAGCTGCTACATATGCTTTGTCTTGTCTTTGCATTCCGGTATCTAATGCAGTTGCAGAATGAGTATTCAGTGATGTTACTTCTGTGTTCAAGATGTGGAAAAGTTATGATTTTGAATGTGTTAAAGACAGGTATCAATGCTGTGTCATTTCTGCCTGTTTTTCAAGCTATGTTCTTGTTTTTAATAGCCCGGTGGCGATTCCGGCACACGGGTTCCTCGGGCTTAGCCCGATTCTTCGATTACGATTTATATTGGAGAACGCGAGCTTGCTTGTTTCGTATATTTGTGCCACCACCCACGGTCCCACTTCACTACGTTGTTAACTCGGGCTCTTTTCTATTGGCCTTCACACTGTTCATATATTTTCGTTCCATGTCTTGCCTTTTGTCAGAGGCGAATTTTCATTTTCGGGGCCTTAGGCTATTTTAAATTGGGGGCCCTTCTTGAAGGTTTGCGACGTCTGATGTCATACAAATTAGCACTGTACGTGCTCGTTACATTCACTGAACAAGTTGTTCCAATTCATAAACATATTATAGTACTTTATTCTGAATTGCCTCGATATCAGGAACAAAAACAGTCACAATGAAACTAACGAAAAATGCAGCGGTGAAGTTATCTGACCACACTCCCAGTACATATTTGTTGAGTACCTCACTGGCCTTGTGTAATCTGAAAAATGAATTCAGGCGTTTTGCTCCACACATTATACGTAACAATAACCAATTCTCAACGCCATAATAAGAGAATGCTCATCGTCATTCACTTCAATCTTTCGCGCTCATTCTTCTATATAGAGATCTTTTGTTAGCAGCATAATAAAAAAAACGTGCATTGAACCAAAACAAGAATACAAATATAAATGTTTACAGAAATGCTGGAAATTGTCCTTACTCCCAAATTTTGTGGCCCCGAAATCGGAGGCCCTAGGCTTAAACCTTTTTAGCCTAATGGTAAATCCGCGTCTGCCTTTCGCTTTCATGTTATAGGTGACCTGGATAAAACAATATCGTTGGTAGCAGGCGTTGTCTCGACTTCCTTCCCTCGCGCTTTACTCTGGCTCATCCATTAGAGCTCGTGCTGCCCTATGCAACTAAGCATTTTTGAAAACATAATTCATATCGGACTGAATTTTTTTAAGCAATGGATTTGTATAGAACATTGGATTTTAAGTCCAATCTAGTGGACAGTTCCCATTTCGAAAATAAATTTCAAACGAACGATAAATTGTCCAATAACTCGGCTAAAATGAATGAGCCTATTAAGCAGAGGCCTTACTGGCGTTATTACTGCTCATTTTTACTCAACAATGGAGAAGTTATCATAAGAACTTCTTATTTATTGTTACGTAATCAACGTCACAGAGCAACGATAATGCCATCCACAATGAAAGCAAATGGAAATTTTCAGTGACGCAAGCGTCGAACGGTTTTATTCAGTCAGTATAGTATGCGTGATGATCCCGAGTGACGCTGCTGGTCTGAGTCGCCCCTGTAACAGCCTATTTGAATTTCAGGTGTCTAACCGATGCGTTTTCATGGTAGTGTGATTTTGTCTAAAATAGTGTAAATTAGGCCTTCATATGGAATGTAGATAATGATGTCATATTTAAATTTTTGTGACGGCACAGTTGCCAACCTAAATAAAAAAGATGTTCAATATCTTTTGACGTGCATTTGTGCCCCCCCACTTTGAAAAAGGTTCCGCCACCCATATGTACTGAAGCAATACTTTCTTTGAAAGGGCTGGTTAACCTGAAAGATTTTTTATTATGAATATTAAGCAAATAGTATTCGTGCGTAATCTTGAGTGGGTAAGAGTTGCGTCGAAAGACTAGCGTCAGCGGATGCCGCAAACGCTATTAACGCCGGTCTGGCAATGCAGACAATCAAGATTAAAACACGAATATTATTTTGATGAAAACGAAAAAGCAACTGCGAAATTTCGAGGAACTCACAATTTCTAACTTCTGGCTTCGGAGCTTGAAATGACTTGGGTGGTCGAGGAGGCTGACTCAAAATTTTCACGCCTTTGTCGATGTTTTGGACAGTCATCAAAATGGAATCCAACTTTTGAGCCATTTCAATGGGAATCACTGTTCTCACTGATCCTGACATAGGACGAACTGGAGGTAGAACGTCAATTTGCTCGTAGAGGTCTATCACCATTTTCTCATTAGGAGCATCTCTAGGGGGTAATTGCGGAGAAACGTGTGTCATTTTAATAACAGATCTTACCAGGTTAATTGCATAAACAAAATCTGAAACTGTCTCTGTCAAAAATAAAGCGTCTTAGTAAAAATAAATTTTGTAACATGCTACTCCCCTCACAAAGTCGGATAAGTTCGATGTGACCTACATACAATTCATTCGTTAGTATTCATCCTACCACTTTATAATTTTCGTTGGTATTCACCCTACTGCGAAAGTCTAGGTCTTGCTGAGAGGCTACCAAATCCTACCGAGCATTGCAATCGTCATGCTCACTTTTTGAGAAGCGCGGTTTTCTATAGCAAGCAGCAAGCTAGCTTTACCAGCGTACGTGGCACCAATCTGGGAAGAATGCCTCATCCGTTTAACAGATATCAACCTCTTAAGGCCTGCGCAAGTTTCGGGTATCGCGACTGCTAAGCTTCAGAAACCAGCTTCACGTCTTTTGTGCGAACCCACGTGCCATGGCAACTGAACCGAGCTATTGCTGGAACGCATATCACGACTTCGTTTATTTACATTGTCGGCGTAATGCCAGAGATGGAAAACAACGCTGCGTGGTAATTCAGCTCCTTCCGTGTACAAATCAGTTCTTTGCCTTTTCCTTGTTTGGCACGAGTTGGTATGGTGATGTTGCCAAGCGAAATAATGTTCACCACACATGATAATGCCACTTATTCTACCGATTACACACAAAAAAAGCTATACCAGTTGCCCAACACTGCATCATCAGGTTTTGTGGCCACATTAGCTTTGTCTTCTTTGATATCCAAAATTATTTAGAAAGTCAACCCAGATTAAACCTTTGCTTTCACTTAATCTCGCTGTTGATTTGGGGGCAGGCAGTTTCTTCTCGCGCCTTAAGCCTGATGACAATGTAACTTCAGCAGATAAAAGAAAACGCCTTAAAGAGAATTGTATTCTGTAGTCTGTAGATACTTTGAAATCAACGGCATGCGCAAATATTATTAGCCTATGTAGTGGATACTTAAGCAATGACACTGTTACAGCAAGTCTTCTCAGCTTCCTTCTGCTCATCTGGACAAATCTGTTCAAAGTGGAGGGAAGTGCTTCAACTGGCATGTAAGATCCCAGAAAGCGCGTCTTCACAAAAATGCCTCACGTACTTTTTTTCCTTTTTATTGCTGTTAGCCACTAGCACAGGGCCTCCGAAGCAAATTTTGCAAGGCGGGTCAATAGTCTTTTAGAACACTTGGGCCTCAAGGCTGGTATAGAATTTTCTCAATATAATCATAGTTGGATTTCCATAAAATCTCTATCTAAACTCTCATATAAAATTTCTAACAGCTCTACATGAACCCCGTGGGTGGCTCTTAAGCCAAAACGGAATTTTTTCATTTAAAACAAAACGTCACAGAGATCCGAACAGTATAAATAGATTTTACGATTATCCTGTACACACAAGTAGCCTACGTTCGCGCAAACGACGTTTCTCTTCGCAGCAGCAACAGGACTGTTGTCATAAATGTAGGAGCAGGCAATTTTTTGGGGGTGCGAAGGATTTTTGCCCAAATTTCCCCAAACTTGCCGGAAAAAAACTCCAAAGAAACGACTGCATTTGATTTCATTTCGGTCGCATTTTTTCAAGGCCATTTTTGGAAAAATCAAAGCACGTACAGCGATTTTGCGAAGGTTTTCACACATCTTGCCCAAATTTCCACGGATTTTGCCCGGATTTTAAGTGATTTTTCCCGGATTTTCACCAATTCAAAAGTTTGGGGGATGCGCTTGCACCCCTGAACCCCCCCCC
>JGI24022J15233_10008295_pt1 | contig 11579 bp, 7 predicted proteins | sample Ectturendosymbi2_FD_15233 | JGI IMG/M metagenome (IMG submission 15233)
TGGCACTTGTCAGAAGCTGTGCGTTTTTTTTTTATCTGGAATACCCAGGCGTGGAAACGTAGAAAGCTTAAGCGGATGTTATCTTTCAAAGGTCCTTCACAGATGACGTCTAAATGCTTTGTTGGTGTACGGGATCGGCAAAGTCTGTTGAGGCACCGTCGGTAACACCTTGCCGAAAGCCAGTGGTTGGAGGCATTGCACACCGTTTATTTGCGCGAGTAGAACATATTTGGTGTATTAACAACATTGACTACACGCGGGACTTACGGTTTTGCACTTCTGCCACCGGAAATATTTTAAGCACTGCCTAACAAAATAACAACGCATAGTTTCTTGTTCGAAAACTATCGCAGATAAAACGGAAACAAATGATGGTAATCCAACTATTCTGTCTGCTGTAGTACTAAGAAAAACATTTTAGAGTTGGCGTAATGTTAGCCGGTTAACTGGAGGAATAACACATCCACTAATTTTGGAGGTGAAAGTGAAAAGCATGAGGCGGTCACGTTCAAAGGTGATATTTTTCCCGTGACACTGGAAGGATACGTCCGCCTTGTTCTGATAAAATATGCGTTGTCATTGGTAAGCGATTATATGCTTCAGTTTGAACGCAGGCGTCGTGAACTTTACAGACGGTGGCTTCGCTTTGTGAAAGTGCGGTATTTGCAAAGATTTGTACCGCCGAAAAACATCTCAAACTTTTGGTCAACACTGCATCAGTGGGGCTGGTTCAGTTGAACTCTGAAGTTTTGGATCTTTAGTCATGTGCAGTGAAGCAAGTTATTGGTTTGTCAATATTTACTACGAGCCTGGGGCAAACATCTAAAATGAGATCCAAATAATATCTAAGTGGAACGTTTAGTGTTTTGCCGGCGGCCAATGTTTGAACTTAAATATATGTCTGCTGAGAACGGAACGGTGTGCTCATTTTCACAGTTCGGTCCATTGCCCTCCGGTGCCTTGTACGCAGGCAAGAAGAACAGGCTGAAGTATTGCTACGTAGCATACACTTTTACTTCTGGGCTTCCTTGGTGTGTTCTGTTTAAAATGATTCATTCGTTTGTATAGCCGTCATATTGTCTTGGAACAATTTGCCGGAAGAGAATATTTTCATGGTGGGAAAGTTTGTTGTTTTTGCAGGTCTCCCTTTTTGGTTCACCTGAACCTATGGCACTCCGTGGTGCGTCCCAGAGAGCTGTAGAGCGTTTTTTGCCCGCTTTTTTGACCATTTCTCATGTTTGAGAACGAAGAAGTCAATAAAATAAATTGTCTTCAAAATTTTTCGTAGAATTTCACCGTTTTCCAAGCGTCTTTATCGACAAATGGCTTCGCGACTCGCGAGCCATTCACAGCAAACGCAGACACTATTCGGGACAGCTCCTAGGAATTGCATATTTTACTTTGACAGCACCGTTTTTCCTATCGCTTGCTGATTGGTTGATTTTCGTCGATACGCAGTTATTTCGAAGGTTGATGTCATCATAAGGTTGTTGTCATCACAATAAATTCGGGCTTCACAGTCATCCATCCCACCACAGATTTACCTCTTTTAGTGGTTAAGCGTTTAGCCGGGTGTTTCGGGGCTGGTCTAACTTTCCATTAAGCATCGATTGAACTGTACATCAGCTTATTAGCGTCGAAGGTTTTGAAGGCCACTGCAATTACGCTTGAAAAAAATTTTTGCACGAAGAAGAATGTTGGCTGTGCAATGCATGAAGAAGTTATTGTTTGCAGTAGGTGTCCTGTGAAGACAACGGCGTCGTTATGTTTTGTTGCTTCTCATTGAAGCCTGTGCCAAACCGTCAAGAATAACGCAACTCCTTCTCCACGTTTGATTTATAAGTAGCGTAGATGTCCTTTGAAAGCCCGTGTTTCAAGCGTGAGGGCTTTTATGCGGCCTATGATGGAAAATCGATCTGCAGGCAGGCTGATCCGAACGGACCTTTGCACGTAGAAGTTAAACCATCTGCTCACGAGCCGCTCAACAGACCATTGCCATATCAATAAACAAAAAAGAAAATAAAAAACGAACAAAAACGATGTGACAAATCATACATACCCCCTGTTTCAGGTCACTACCTTTTTTGCACGCGATTTAACGTAATTGCTGCACGTGTGTGTTACAAATTATAACACAAATATTCCTTCCGTCTGGCACAAAAGGCGGCTGTTGGTGATATCTGCAACTGAAGGAAAGGAAAGATTTTCGTATTAGGTCGAAAACTTAAAAACTTTTCAAAGCAAATGTTCATCGGATGCTCTTGCACAGCATGCTCTTAAATTGTATGTCTATAACAGTGGTTCGTAACCTTTTTCACGTATCTTACCCTTTTATCAAACAAGATTACCAGATATACACCCAATACACTCCGTGGTTCTCATTTATTGAAAATACGAAATTAACAAACTTTTACAGTTCAGAATGGTTTGTAAAAATTTAAATGGCTGCAATTTATGGTTCAGTAAATTTACCCCCTTGGGAGATGAAATTTACTTCCAGGGGTAAATTTACCCCAGGTTAAGAACCACTGGGCTATAACATGAGAATCGTGTATGACTGAGAACTTCGTCTGCGTTTTGTCGCCTATCTATTACAACAAGTTCCACGAACTGCTAAGCATGGGTTATTGCACTTACTGGAACAGCCAGCGGTTCACCGAATCGCGTACGATATTGACGATTTCACCAGTTTCTTGTAATCGGAAAATCGTTGTCGTGACGCGAAATGCTGTGACTTGGACGCGGTGGCAAAACACCACAGCAGTCGTTTGTCGTCAAACCCTGTTCTCAACTTCAACCCGCACTTTAAAATAAGGAGGTTGGCCCAAGCAGCCTCGGTGCGAACAATCTGTTTCTGATAAGCTTTTGCCCTTCTGATATTTTTTAAAGGAACGTTGTGTGTTGGACTAGCCCTTCATATAACATCAGTTTTCATGTTGTGCAAGAAAAAGTGCATTTCAAACCTATGTTTCGATATCAAGTTTATCGCTGCACGGCAGCAACGGTGTCAAAACACAGTGGCACGAGCGAGTCTGGTATCTGTCAACGTTGATCCACCCACGCTATGCTGAAAGATAACTCTCTCGTGGTTTTGAACTCAACGGCTATTTGCTGTAACTCCCCTATGAAGTACGGCGGTTGCTTGGGAACAGTACGACGTGTGAAAGTTTAGCAGTTGCACTTGCTTAACCGCCGCCCTGTGACTGTGTTTCATTGTGCTTATACCGTCGCTCCCGCAGTTTAAATCGGCGAGTGGTGTACAAGGATTTTTTGCTGGACCGTTTCATAGTTTGGCCGCCCTAGGAGTTGTGCTTGGTTAATGACTTCGTCGCATATGGTTGCATGCAACGTGCACGCATTGTGCGGTGCACCAAAGAACAAGCGGCGAATCTTGCTCTCTTCTATGAACATTTAAAAGCGCGATAGAGCTTATTTTGTACATGGCTGATCTTGCAGTGCTTGTTGCGTGTAATTGAATCTGTGTATCAATGCGCTGAAGACCAAATTCTGAGGCTGTTGTCTTTCCGGTAATTGGCGTAGTATCACGCTGTTTGCAAGCACTCGCCGAAGCTCTGAAATCACGTTGGTGCAATTTGTTATTGGCATGTAGTCTGAAACGTGCGACTGAGTAGCCCGCAATGCGAAATGGCCCTTCTGAAGAAAACAGGCTAGGGCCAATTGTGAGTGTTCAGCTGCATGAGTAGTTGTCGTTGAATCGTATTTGAAAAGCGTTTTCTGATGGCGTTGTTTATACAAAAAAAACGAGCATTCAGCAACTTTACATAGCGGCAGATAATTGTAACTGGCCATTCGTTGCCAATCAGTTAAATGGAGGCCAATCAACCAGGCGTTTCACCAGTTTGCGATTGATGACTGAGCCTGTGCTTGCCAAGGTTCGTGTACGTGCAAGCGCCGTTTGACAGTTTCATCAAGATCGATTTAATGACTACTGGCTTTTATTTTTCATTTTTTGTAGAGTACGCAAAATTAATTTTTTATTTTTTTCTATTGAGCGGTATACATCGATGGAACTCGCTTAGTTGATCACCAGTATTTGTGTTTTATAACTTTATTGTGGGTATTAGACTGCTTGGTGCGGAATGAGGCGATGCACGTAACTCATAAAAATGCTTACTTTTGGAGGCAGACCGCGTTTTGCTAAAAATTGCCTTTTTTCACTGGACTGAAAAATTGCTACGGTATTTCTTTGATCCACAGGTCACAGTGCAGTAATGTGCAATGAAATGGTTCTTCATCAGATAGTTAGCCTTTATGTATGGACAAATTTACAGTCCTTCAGCAAGTATTACATTACTGAAGACATCGTTGTCTATTGGGTGGAGGTGCCCTTGAAGAAAGCCTAATAAAACTTGCGTTGGAAATGCAAAGCGTTTTCGTACGCATGCGCGTGTGAACCAAGCAAGAGGGTAGCACTACCAAGAGCTCAGTTATGCGTGTGAATCGCGACTCAGGCAGCGCTGTATATTGTCATGGAGACCGACATTGCCATGTTTTTGTAGACGCTTGTGATCAGGTTCTGTGTTCGTTCTGTTGAAACTTGGGTAGAGGTTTGACAACGGACAGCAACTGCATGCAAGGCGCTTCAACAGCAGGGTCTGACGTCAAGCCCCTTGTCCACTTGATTAATTACAGATAGGGAGCTTGTCATAAGAGCACGGCGTTTGACGTGCTTGCTCGGTATAATCTTTCCGCCGTCAGTCCCGTAGAATTTTTAAATAATTCATGCACGCCGCAAGCGAATGACACACAAAGACGATGGTATGTTACCCCAGAGAGCACATCATTTTTCTTTTTGGGTGACCGCAGGTTGTCACGCAGGCAAGAATAAAACCGAAAGCAGCGGCTTGCACCTGCTTGTGTGCTTCTGCACAGTCTAAGTCTTGCATGTAAAATTGCTTGTCAATACCTCTCGCGTGCAGAGCCCAGTTGATCCATGCCTAAAATGGAAACTGTGGTACCGGTGAAATCTTCGGTTAAGCTTCACGTAATCACTTTAGCGAACGCTTATACATAGCGTTCAGGCAAACGTTTTGTATTGGAGTTGTCGTTTTTATTGAAAGTGTCTGGCAGGGGCTGTTAGTAGTATCGCGCTCGCTGACTGATGGGTTTATCACTAACCTNAATGCGTGCCGCTGAAAAACTTACGGTATATGACTTTTTAGCTTGCTGGCAGAACGAATTAGTGTGGTCTTCGACATAGAGGCGGTGTAGTAGATCTGGATTTTGAATCGGGGTTATTAAACTTTTTAACGGTGTGTGAGGGAATTAAAGCGATGTGCACACTACGCTCCATCAATGCATGCCGTGGACTGGCGGGCGTTCTGTTGCGATTATAGGCTATGACTGGATGAAAAAAGTATTGCTAACTATAAAAGCTTTTATCTTCTTCCAATGGCATTGCAAGGCTAGATATAGCAGTAGTTTTCGGGCTAGAGAGAGGAAAACCAAGTGAATTTCCATCGCTGATTTAGTTGAGGTTTTAAAACACGCTGCCTTTTGTGTGCAGAAGTATAGGTAGATTGAACTGAGGCCAAACTTCCGTTATGTTGCGTTTTACTGAGTTCAGTTGATGTTTATTAAAGCGGTACTATGAAAATAAAATTTGTTTGACTGAGCATCAAATTTTTGTTCGTGAAAATGTTTAGAAGTGAAATACCGGTATCTTAAGACATCATAGGTCAGCCCCAAAGCTTTTTCCCCGCCAGAATTAGGTAAAAGAAGATCTTGCAAGTGGTGGAATTAACCACTTTTACTTAGTATGCACGCCATAGAAAAAAGTTAGCAGGGGTAGCGCAGGTGTCGATTAGTCGCAATGCCTTTTCTCATACACGGGTCAGTTTGGTTGTTTTCGTAGTGAGGCGTCGAGAAACGTGTGATGTGCCACGCAATTAGTGTCAGCGTGCGCGGCTTGAGCACGCAAGCCATGAATTCTATTGTGACCGTAAGTGCTGAAAGCGATCCTACAACTAAAGCGACTGTCCGATGAATCGCGTTACATCACCATCAAACCCTTTTTGTTGCAGCCCGTAACGAACCCGACAGCAGAGAGGACAGTGAAATTTAAGATGTGCGACCCAACGGTTGAAATACCCGTGTGCGACGTGACTTCTACGGCTCGCTGACCTTGTCATAACTGAACGTTTTCTTCGTAGGAGCACTTGCATATTTTTTTGCAAAGACGCGATTGAATCGCGTGAGTTCTTTGTTCGCATCTAAAACTATAGGCCGCAGTTGAACACACGCTGACCATAGCCATCTTACACCACAAAACGTTTGCTTGTGTGTTATCGCAAGCACGAGCAGAAAATTGAGTGCCACTTTGTGTGATTCCAAACTACTTTTGCTAACCCTAGCTTTGTGAACTAGCCAAGAGCGGTGTATGACGTTCGTCATTGCGCACAGATGCTGTTTAGTTGAGATTGAAGTGATGGGTGACGCTTGCGGACGTCAGGGATCACTTAACATGAAACTGAGAGTCGTGTCGCGTTTGATGCTTTTTGTGATGGAACATTGCTCTAGCGTTAGGCAGAGGTGCGTGACGGCGTAGCTTGCGCCCGTCGACCAAATCATGTGTGCTGGAGCGGTAGAAAGTATTGTGTTCTGTTGAGATTTGACGCAGATCAGTTGCGAACGCTAGGTCAGATTGGCAGCTTTCAGCACAATGCGCTTAACCATGACTGCGTAACAGACGTTTTTGCGGTAAATAACAGTCTAATTTTTTCGGCCTTTGAGCTCATGTGACAATAGCCATTTCGCTGTTCAGGGTAGTTCGCTCTCTGTGAAATACTACAAGACCGCGGAGGCGTTCATACTTCTTCAATGTGCTGTGCCAGAATAGCGAGAAGGTTGTGGTGTGATTACAGTTATCGAAAGCTACGGCCGCGCTGCCAGTGTGCATGTAAACGACGTTAGGCAATCAGTTCTCGTTTTTACCACTTATTAAAGTGGTCTTGGTCAAAAAGCGTTTCCGCTGAATGAACGCGTAGATTGCATCAAAACTGTTTGTGGACACCATTTGCTATTTAGTCTCTGCCTTGTCCAGTAGCATCCCTGTAAGCTCAAAAACGAGTTTGCTTTTTTACATTGCAGTAGCTGAATTATGTGTGAAAGTTTATTTCAGTGTTTTTTATAGGTTTTCTTGCTTTCTGGTCCATTGTTTTTCTTATCGGCCGTGAACAGTCAAAAAATTCGGATTACAGGCGGAAGTCTTTAGCAACACGTTTGCAACAATACCTCATCAGTAGTCTTGCAAAGAAGTTGACGAAAGTTAAACCAATTAAACGACTAACATAGTGTAAAGCAGGGAAACTTCAATGCGTTGAAACAGCTAGTGATATTTCTAGCTGGGAGGCCACAAGACATCATCAAAACGATTAACCCAACACGCTACTTGATAAGGGGAAAACCCTCGCTGGAAAACTTGTGAACACTCTGCATTACTTATTACTCTTCCTATCTTTACTGGCACGTCGTGAAGCTTTCGTTTTTGAAAGAGTTCTCTATAAAATCAATCTAGACGGGAGAACGGATTTTGGAGCTTTGCTATGTTATGCAGGCTACCACCTAAATAATGTAGTTTTCAGGGCCACCTATAGGCGATCAATGGCTTCTCTAACTGGAGCAAATCAAGTTGTACAACAAAGCAGGCTTTTGCCCAACGTAGTAGTTGACAATGTAAACAAACAGATTTAAGTTATTCTGCTTTCATACACACATGGATTTACGCCGTTATATTTTATTGGGACAGCTGTCGACGAACAGTAAACGCTTTTATGAACGCATGAACCTTGTTTGTTTTGGACAATATGTGCATGAACCTTATTTTGGAGTTCCATACCTCACTCAAGGTGAAGGTGCTTTGTTGTCTTCGTCTGTGGTTAAGCTTGCTTTATTAACGAATATTGCTCGTAGTTATTAGCTGCGTGCACTTCACAATCAAATTTCGCAAGTTTTCAGGCGGTGCTAAAGCGGGCGTTGCACTAGTTGCCTGCAAGCAGGCATTAGCGAATAGCGATTGGTTTGCCCAGGTGACATAAATTCATGACAATTTTGATACCAGCAAATGCTGTGCTCAATAAAAAATCAGTTTAATTCCATAATTATGAATATGCAAAATAATATTGAAAAATTTCCCGAAACACAAGGGTAACTGAGTACAAACCTGAAAAAAAATTCAGATTGCGCTGTAGGTACAGTCAAGTGCCTTTAATTCAAAGCAAGATTAGACTTCCAAAGAATGAAGATCAGTTGCCGGGGCAACAGGTGTGTCTCCAAGAATTCTGAAGCAATAAAAGTTATTGTAGCAGTAATGCAATGTTGGTTGCTACTTCGCCGCTGTATCGGTTACTACCATGACAAAAGGTTTAAATCTTGAGGCACCTTAACAATGGAGCATTAAGCATCTACGTCACAGGCGAGAACAGTACCGAGCAGTGAGTAATTGTAAGCAGTGGTGGAAAATTGCGCGTCTTAGGCACGAATAAACTATGTTATTACCGTACTTTGGAGATACCGTTGTAACGCGATCTTGTACGTTGCCAAGTAATAGTGCACAGTACACACTGGTGAAATACCCATTCGTGTCTTAACTAGAAACAGGCGCCATAGATTCCTCCGATTCTCGACCAACTGACGATTGCGAGCATAGGTGGCGTTGACAACACGTCGCTCCACCTGGTCCGAAAAAAGCCCAGCAGCCAAATTCTACCGCCTAAGATCATCTGATCAGCTTATAATGTGCAGCCCAGCACCTGAACGACAGCTCTTCCTAATCTATCGCGTTTATCACTCATGGGACCAGCTTCGCGTTAAGCTGGCTCAGGCTTATGCAATATGCATGGGCGTCTGAATGATTTTTTCCAGGGGAGGCCAACAGTGGATTCTTCCGAGGGTAGGCAAGGATTTTTGCAGGGGCTGGCCAAAAATGGCGAAATTTCATTTTACCCATAAGAAACCTTTTTTGCTATAAATTTGATAAGAAAATGTCAAATTTCAAAATCCAGGGCGTCACCGTTCCCCTCCTTCAGACGCCCACGGACCTATATGGTGGCTCATGCAATGGTGAAATCAAGACGTATAGCATAAGTGTGCCGTCAGCTGACAGTTTCCAACCGCGTTCACGACTTAGTTCGAAAGCGGATTTGCACAATAACATTTTCAACTGGTCACGATGCGAGTGCAACTTCAATGTTTCTGGGTTGTACCTTCAGAGATCGCGTGCTTATGTTTATGCAAAGAGATGCGTTTGCAACAATGCCCTTGTCAATTGTGAATTGATAATGAACGTGGTTGACAATCCTGGGACCTGTTGTTTGCCATAAATGTTGCAACAGAATTAAGATTTTCTGATTAAAAAATTGTGGTACCGGGAACACTGCCAAGTTACGTGTTTCAGTTTCTTGTGCCCACAAAAATATTATCGTTCAGTGCTTTTGTGGCCAATAACTTCATTCTACTTGTGCTTAGGACATGCGTGTGTTACTGTGTTCCACACAGTTTAGATGAGATGTTGCAAACCTTGACAAATTTTTCATCCGAACAGGAGTTTGCAAAATTGTGCTGTAGTGATCGGCATATTTCTACCGACCCGAATTATTGACATCGTTCTGATTTGTGTAAAGCATGTTTTCCGGAAGTGTTGCGAGAAGCATGAGTCAAACATGTCGGCCGGGACGGTGTTCTGTTAAGGTTAAGCAAAAGCATTAAACCTCGAATGTTTTATTTCTGTGTGGACTGAGGGTATGAAAGGCCTTAGACTGGCCATACTAGCAATTGGTGAATTGTGCAAACACTTACCAGTCAGGTTCAGAGAGTACGGGGTGCGCGGCAACCAGTTACTGGCCGTTAAATCAATGTATTCCTGCTCAGAAGTTTGTGTCCGTGTCGGCGGAGTTAATCATAACCATCCACCGCGGGTGTTGCACTCCGAAAAGGGTGTGTGCTGTCACCATTCCTCGTCACAGTCATATCAAGGTCTCCCAAACTTTTTTTTGCCAGAGGACCACATAAGCTATTACACAACAGTTCTAGGGCCGATCGTATCTTACGCAATACGATTGTTTCGTGTTATGTTACGTTCTACCAAACCAGCAAATTTGTCTTAAATATATATTTCGTCATTACTAACAAAATAGCTTCGCGGTCCGGATTTGCAGTTTGGATACTCCTGGTCTATATGAATTGGTGGGACAGTCATAGCCAAGTCGGCACGGGTGTAACTGTTGGAAGCTGTAGTGTAGAATCAATCGTTTGCTTTCTGTGGACGATTTGGCACTGCTAGCATCTTCTCAACAGGGTCTTCAGCATGCACTTGATCGGTTTGCAGCTGCGTGCGACCAAGCCGGAATGAAAATCAGCACTGAAAAGAACAGAGTGTTATCATGGGCGTCCGCAGAAATTTTTCCAGGGGGGGGGGCAAAGTCGACATTTTGCTTGTCTTTTTCAGATTGTTGGCGATGCAACGCAAATGGACATATAAAAAAAGGAAATGTTCAGTGTTACAGCAACAGTTGCATACAGCGTATTCCTTGTTACAAAACTTTACAGTGAGCAAATGTTTGTTTTAGTGAGCATGGATTTTTTAAAAATTAAGTTAGCAGAGTTCTAAATGAACTATAAATGTTGTGAACTTTTAGAATAAGTGTGAAATCTTATGAAAATACGAACAAACTACATATTTTATTCAAGTAGCTTCTCCTTTTTTTGTACTTTTTCAATGATTTGGAATGTTGCAAGCGCGCGAGATGAGATTTCACTACGCAGATGGTCTGCATGGTGGTTCTATGTATTTGCGCACCTTCAGAAGGAGCACTGGTTGCAAAAAATGCATTTTGTTGGCAGAAATGCTTCATTTTCACTCATGTGTCTTTACACATAGTATAAACCAGGGGTGGACAAACTTGTTCAACAGAAGGGTCATCTTCAGAAACCAAAAACACCAGCGAGCCGCAAAACCAGTTTTTAGTGTCAATACAAATATGGTAAAGAATGCAAGTTTTATATTAATTGATGCACAGTACGTTGTCAGTTTTAAATTTTAATATAATTTTTGCAATCCCCGAAAATCTGGACAGTATATTGTTAAAGCTGTGCAAATTAATTCTCCCAAGCGTTCATTTTTCAAGGTTACACGATAGTTTGATTTTACGAACTTCATTACAGAGAAAAAAATCACGGCAGTATGTTGGCCTACACACGGAAATGTGTTATACACTGGTATTTTAAATTCTGGGTATTTACTGTTTGGATCCTGTCGCCCGAAATTAAGTGTAGAGTGGCATTGACTAAAGTTTTGTTTGAGCAAGATTTTCTTGCATTTCGGTCGGTTTTATTTCTGCAGAAGACAAGTTTGTAACAAACGGTTAGCGAACTGGACAGCCATCACCGAAACATTAACACTGAATGGATTTGCAAGGAGTGCCAAGCGTGGTTTTAACTTCTTGGAAATGGTCAAATCTGGCTCGGAACTCCTCCAGTGGTCTTACAATTTATTTTAGTATTCTTCCATTTTGTGGTCTCCAAATGTCTCTTCGCGAACAACATTCTTTCTCATTTTGACA
>JGI24022J15233_10008298_pt1 | contig 11578 bp, 7 predicted proteins | sample Ectturendosymbi2_FD_15233 | JGI IMG/M metagenome (IMG submission 15233)
GCATCGCTCCTCCATTTGTGCTTCTTAACAACACAAGCCTTTTTTTCTTGAATAACTTTCTTTATAACTGTACACTGCAAAATCTCGACCTTACTCCTGGAAAAGTGGGCTACGTTGCACTCAGCATGTGACTTGCTGACATCCATACTTTCACTTGATTCACTGAAGTATTTCCTTTGATAGTTACTATGCTCTTTTTTACAACTACCTTTAGCTACTAAGTTTTTTTTTAAAGAATTGTGCATGTCAACTTTCTTTGAGGATCAACAACTTACTGCAATATCTTTCATAAGTATAAGATGATAACAGCTTAAAATCTGAATTGAAAAAAGTGCCAAGATGAAATTAACATAGAGATTACTCACTTCCTCTTGGTATAAGTTGTCGCTTAGCTCCAGACAACTGCTTAAAGTTATGTGGCAAATATTGTTACGTGTCTTACTACGAAACAATAATCACTGCAGAGAGAAACATGGTTGGTACATTAGCTTACAAGAAATTCAAGCTAGAGCAATGGTTCCCAAACATTTCTCACAGTCATACCCCCAAATGTTGCATTTCACGAAAAAAGAAGAATACGTGGTGGTCATCTGACCAATGTTACAAACAAACAGCCAGGAAAAGACAGACAATGCACCCCCCCGATAGATACGGTGTTAAAATCTGAAAAGTTAACACACTTCGCTGGAGCAAAGGACATATGTGGGACAATGTGACTATTCTTGAAGAGCATGCATCTGGTACACCCCTGGAAAATTCTGGTACACTCTGGGGTGTACGATACACTTGGTTGACAGGCACTGGTCTACATACAGATATGGATCAGAGTTTGATTGGATACCAGCTGTGATCTTTTTCTCTTGAACATTTGCACATTTACACATGAAAACTATGAAGAGATAGTGGATTCATCAAACGAAGCACTTGTTTGGCCTTCGACTGCAAGGTGCTTTTTTGAATGGGCATACATGTTGTAAACTCACAAAAACTGCCCAGCACCCAATGTAATTTTTTAGGGAAAACCTCCAGGATCAAAAGTTGAATCAATGCTGAACATGTGACTGAACTGTTCCTATATGAAATTAAATAATAAAACATTACAGTAACAAGTCATTTGAATCATTGGTTTGTGCATTGATGATTCTGATGCAATTTCAAACAAATTAAAAAATTTACCATGGTTTTCAAAGTTTAGTTGAAATTCACGAACTTGCTTGTACTCCCTGGGGACTCTGTAGTGTTTCGACTGGTCTGAAGTTCCCATTTCCACTTGCTTGCACTGGAGGCCATATGCCTGTTTTCATAGTGAATGCTGCAATGGTTGCAAGTCACTGCATGAACTTTTTCCTTGCACTGATTACCCATTAATTCTGAACACGAAGCTAGTAATGCTGAAAGTGTCACTTTTCAGGCCTTGAGTATGACCCAACTGTGAATTGAACCAAATGTTCATGCTTAACCTGCTGTACCACTTAGCTGTTCTCTTTCAAAGTTAAAATGTTTAAACTTATGATTGACAGTTTTCCTTATTTTGAATTATTTATGTCCAAGGTTGATACATAGCATTGATTGCCATATTGGGATGCTAAAGATAGTTTTAGTGAAGTGCAAGTAACCATGTTGGCATGTTAGTTGGAACTTCAGTTAAACCATATTTTCTTAAGAATGAGTAGCTGCTATCTAACTATTAGTTAATATGTTATTTAAAGGAATTTAATTGAAGTTTGGGTAAGCAACACAACTTAAATTTTTCAGTTTAAAACAGGGGTGCAAACTTTTGTGGGAATTTTAGTAGTGCACACATATAAACTTTGCCATACAGCATTCATATGCATAAAGTATAAAATGTGAACAACCTAAGAAATAATATTTGCAATTTATTTCTTACCTCTATTTATGTACTGACAAAATTAAGGTTGGCTGTCTTCTTTCACGTATGTACAGACAAAATAAGGTTGGTTATCCTCTTCTAATTACGTGTATGCCTCTGCTCACCTGAGGCATGCTACAATAGTCTTATATTCCATATATGTACTGCTGTGTCGCTGCAAATCCTGTTTACACACAAGTTTTTGGTTGCACAGCACGACTGCATTTTTGCATCCCTGGTTCAACTANAGGATTTATTGAGGTTTTAAAGCTCTGTATGGAAAAAGTAAGTTATGTAGCCACAGAAGNTTTATCTTAGCAGCAAAAAAACATGACAATTTTTTTGGACGTTAGTGGTACATGTGAACCATAAAAACACCAAAAGGTNCTGATGAACGAAAAGTTAGGAACAGTTGGGCTGGACAGACAGACAGAAATACTGTAATGTTTGGTGTACATTTTGTACATTGTGGTTCAAAAAGATGTATCCATTTTTGATAAAGTAACATTTAGTATTGAAAGGAATACATTGCAATTTTTATAGACATGTCTTAAGGTACAGACATGTAAGTTTTGTGTGGTGTAGGTTTTTTCCTCGTACACCACCAGTTTTGAGCACAGTCCAGTAGTTTCTAATGTATTCAATCCAAGCTTGGTGCTGAATCACTGTGGCTACTTACACATTGAAGTTTGAGATGATCCTGTCCAACATCTCATGGAGAATTCTTCTGATCTCTGTTTGAATGGTATTTTATGAGCACATCAGTAGTTTGGAGTTGTTACCTTAGACCCTGTCTTCTAAATTTCCCAGCAAAGGGTAATGGTCTTGAGAATGTCCAGGCCAAGAGTGGTCCATACAACAGGAGACGAGCCTGTCACCAGGGAAGTAATTATGGAGGTATTCAAGTAAAGCATCTGAGCAATGCAGTGTTGCTCCATCCTGCTGATAAATCACAGTATCCATGTCCACTCCTTGCTTTCGCCTCAGTGCTGGGATGAATTTTTTTCTCATTAGTTCAATGTATTGCTCTGTGCTCACAGTTATAAGACATCCATCAGCATCCTCAAACCAGTATGACCTGATAATGCCATTGTGACCCAATGCGCACCCAAACAGTCACTTTCTTCGCACTAAGTGGATGATACTGATGCTTGGGGGGCTGAGCCCAAAAGCATATATTCTGTTTATTCACATAACCACAGAGGTGGAAGTATGCCTGGTCACTGAAAAAATGAAGTCCAAGAAATCAGTGATGATCTTCAATTTACTAATTGATGTTTTGCCCAAAGGCATGTCTCTCAGTCTTATTTGCATCAGTGTGAAGTTGTAAAATCTGTACCTTANGTGGAAACAGGTGAAGATCCCANTGCGTACATGCATAGCTGAACTCCTTGAAAGATCTGTCTCCTGGGACAATTTGTCTTGTGTGTTTCCTTGNAGACAACTCCAAGCATTGTCTCACAGTTACAACGTGATTTTCTTTGTTCTGGGTGACTGTGGCTGGCCACTGTTATCCTGTAACTTCCTGTCTCTCTGAATTTTTCCTGGAAGCACTTTGTTGTGAGTCTGGTTGGAGCATTTCTGCTGGGAAAGCCCCTCAGAAATTGTTTTTGAGTTTGGACAATTGATTTTGCATTAAAGCCTTGAAAATGATAGCGATAATAAAATGTATGCATCTGTTTGGACTGCCCTGTACAATGTTTAATAACCAAACCTTGCTTCAACAAAATATTGTGTGGAATTCAACTTTTATTAAATCGTCAGCATGTTGCAAATCCAAAACTGGGTAGTATAAGTAGGCTATTGTATAATTTTTTAAAGCCTGACAATGTCTTCATTCTTACTTGGCTATTTCTGTATATGCTGTATGCACTTACAAACTATATTTACTCCAGAATTTTATTGTAGTTTGTTTGCAATTTCACAGTTTTTGCACCAAATTATTTTTATGTAATATTTATCTGCAGGCTGTTAAAGATTGGCTCTCCCTCTTCTCATGTGTTCGATACCCAACAAGAAAACCCATTCCTCGAAGTGGAGTACAACCGGTCATTCCTCTCTTGCCATCATTGCCCATTACAAGCCATCCTCAAGCATTCACTTTATGTACGAGCAGTGTGAGCCAACCATTAGTAACTGCTTGCTTTAGTGGTAGGTCTCCAACATCATCACCTGCGGTTGAAGTTGAGGAGCAGCTGAAGAATGATGCAGATAGCAATCAAGGCAGGCAGCTGGATAATAAGACAGATTTAGGGGTGGTGGAAATGCCTAAGTCAAACACTGCTGCTGACATTGACATGACAGGTGACAAAGAACCTGAAACAAAACCGAAAGGGAATAATCCTACTTCTAGGACTAAACAAAAAGTAGCTTCTGGTGAAGTTCACAGCTCTGACGCTGTGCAAGGCGATGTGCTGTTGGAGCAAGAAATAAATAATCAAAGCAAAGCGGACATCATACCTGTTAAAAGCAATGAACTTGAAGAAAGTGGTGGATCCGGTGTCACTCCTGGTGTGGATGTAGAGATGAATGAAGAAAATAAGGAAGATAAAGTGCCTGATGTCATGCAAACTGAACAAGAATCACCTTTGAAACAATCACCATCAGTGGTACAGGTGTTTATATTAATCAAACAACTTGTGCTTTTTGAACTTGAATTAAATGTCTGAGTACTCTGACAGAATCCAGTTAATAACTGATCAGTAGCTGAGAAATGCTTATTTTTGCCTGCTAAAAATGAAATCAGCTGGTCATTTACTTTTTTCTCTTCTGTTGGAAAGTTTTAGTACGGCTATATCAAAATTTGTATGTTTTTAGCCCATTAAGCATAAATTACCTATGTCCTATTTAGACTTCATCAAAACTTTTCCATGCAAGATGAATAACACTGTCAACAGTTGTTTGCAGGTGAAATTATTGTGTTAGCTTTAACTGTCGTAATGCATTTGATGTGAGACTGGCACTTGCAAGTCTCTGCAGTGTGATGGTCATGGATGCAGTGTTAGTGCAAGAAAGCACATGGGGTGACCTTGCAAACAGGAAGCTTGTTCATACCTTNAAATATTTAAGCACAAGATGACCAAGTAGCAATGGAATAATCTCTATTGAAACTTGTCAACTTGGTGAACAGGTTGAACATACTTGCTGATATTTGTCAAACCAATGTTGTAGTGCAACTGCAACAAATGGCTCTGAATGTGTGGTCTGAGGGCAAAAGTTTTAAAACCCATCCTGTGNGGTTTCCTGGTGGAGGTTGTCTCAGGGATGAAAGTCTTGAACCAACTGCACAGGGAAAAAATGTAACAGCCATGGATGACCACTAATGCAGCATCACCATGACAAAGCATATGGGGCATCCCTGCAAACAGAAAGCTCATTCATGGAGACTGAGTAGTAGTCCAGTGATTTTGGCTAGTGTTCTGTCTGATTGAGTTGGTAATCAGGTTGAACATACTTTCTAATAGTTGGCTAAAAGATAGTTATGTCAAGTGGCATTTAAAGACATTACAAGCAGGCATCAGAACACCCAGAAGAAGAAACAGCTTAAACTAATTCCCAACATTAGTACTACGGAGTTATGTGAATAGTGGCAACCTAGGCAGTTGTTACAGTGCTTACATGATAACGGTGAGTTGGCAACTCAGGAACTCTGAAGTATCATTCGTGAAGGAAGTGCAGACAGCACAAACCTTAAGATTTTCTGCACCCTTAGTGTCTGTGTGTTGAAATAACTATTGTGGAGGCAGATGCTGTGTTAGTTTTAAGAATTTGATCCAGAGATTTCTGTGTGGTTAAAATTGAAATATTTAGCCAGGCTGGCTAACAGGCATTTATGGTAGTCCGACTTGGTTTTTAATGAATTAAAGTTGTTCATGTGAGGTTTCCAAGACTGTGCAAATCAGTTTGGGTTTAAAGACTACTAGCACATCTAAACTTTGTAATGCGGGTGAAAAAAATGCTGTTTTAAGTAATTATCTGAAGATGATGTTCTTATGAGTACTGAGGTGTGAGAGTGTGAGAGTTAATACTTTTTTCATGAAATTGGTAGATCACCTAATTTGTTTTTTAGGGTATATACTAGATATCGACCAATAAGGCTTGTTTGAGGCTGATACCAATATATCGGCCATTGATGAACCGATAACTGATATTTCCAAAATTTTTAAAACTTGTTTTCTGCCTCATTATCAAAAATAAAATGTATTTTATGCCTTACCCTTTTTTTAACTTCAAAAATTAGGATTTATGAGCCAACATTCTTTAAATTGCAGCAATTTCAATATTTTGCTATGATGTTTAATTAATTCGAATAAGTTGTTAGCATAATATATACTGTCTGCAATGAATAAACACAGTACAGTACCATGAATAAAAAGAGAATGTTAAAAGTAACAAAGTAATAAGAACAGGACACTGAATGAAAGAGAACTGCTTACAATGCTTACAACAAAAAAAGCAACAACAGTGCTTGAAAGTAGAAAGATGGTGAGCAATGAAAAGGAAGAAGGAAGTACAAAACAGAGCATCAAGTTAAGGTTAAAGTTCGTACAATACTGCATTCAATTAACCATCGCCAAAAATAAATTTGTCCAAAACACCAGTAACTTTTTTGCAAGATAACTGTCTTGACTTGCTTCATTGTGCTTTCTTGCGCAAATTGTCTGGACACGTGAGGAATATAACAGCGTTTTGTCAACACCCACAAAGGCCAGTAAAATTGGTTGTTTTGGCTGATATCAATATATCGGTAAAACCCAAATATTGGTCGATATATCAGTCTATCTCTAGCATATACCATACTATTTTAGACAAATTTAGTTGTTAATGTTTAGCAAGTAAACTTACCTAGTAATATTGACCAGGCTCAAGTCTGAAAAAATATAGACATTAACTTGTCAGTCATAAGCACAGTTAAACTTTGTTTATAGATTATATCTAGCTTTCAGTGTGTTGGATTTCATGCAATACAATTGGTAGATTTGGTGATGCAATGGAAGCTCCAGTCTTATATCCTAATTAACATTTTGTTTACTTCACTTAGTTGTTTAGCTTGTTTTAGCGTGCTCTTAGCACTCAGTTTCTATCATGGATTTAATTTTTGTTTATTGTTTTTAACCTTTCACATCAAAAGTTTAAGTTTGATAGGTAGGTATGTTCTTCATTGTTAATCTGGAATAATCATTCTTGTTGTTCATCGTAAAATTGTTGTTGGGACTAAGTTTCACACATTTGCGAGATCCAAAAAGCATAACTGTGGGAGCTTGAATTCAAATTGTAGATAGTGGAATCACTTAGTTTTTGATTTGTATTCCGTAACTGATAGACAAAAAGTAGCATCAGCAATGGCAGTATGTTTTCAAGCATTTTATTTTGAACTGATCTTCCTTTTGTAACGTGCTAATTAGGTCTGTGATTAAGACGACAGTATCAGCACTTCTTTTCTTGCAGCAGCTCACACTCTGGCCAGATTGTTAGGTAAATTATAAAATCTTTCTTTGGTTACAATGAAAATTTTTCTTGTCACCATGTACACGAATAAAGGTTTGAATAGGTAAAGTTCATGGAATGGAAACTGTATATATATATATATATATATATGTTTTTATTACCCTTTGAAGCGTAACAAAAATGAGTAGGCTGCATCAATTCTACAAAGGAAAGCTTAACAATGCACTGCACAGGTAAGTCTCCTTATGTTTTTGTGTGTCTAGATGGAAACTGAAGACTCATCGTGTGTTGAAAGCACAATGACTCCAATGCAAACTGATGAAGCAGATAGTGATGTATCTATGGCAACTGCTCAGAGCTGCACTGCACTTCAGACAGACATTGATGATATGGGGAGCCCATTCACATGTGTTGAAGAAGAGAATAAATTAACAAAGCATGCAGCGCTTACACCAGAAAGATGCAAGCAGTCGACAAAAGCTTCAGAATCACCTGGTGATGAAGATATGGCTATGCCACCTTTGTCAGAGGAAAAACACCCTGCAACTAACTCTGGTCAGGAACCTGTAACAATGGAAACATTAAACATTTTATGTGAATGCTTCTACTTGCCTTATGAACATGGCATATATGGAAGAGAAATGGTTACTAAGTTCAAGTGGTTAAAGGAAACAGCTTTTAAATTGTCAAACACTATGAATAAGAAAACAGAGAAATACTTGGATAAGGTATTATTTAACTTTTAGTTCATATGTAATTGATAGGATGTATTCTATATCATGTGCCCTTAGGTTGACCCAATGCCCAGATAAACGATATGGTGCTTCAAACACTTGTCTTCTATCTGATGTAATCTTGCACTGAACATTAATTTGAATATTAAAAAATATTTTCAATGTCACAATCATCATATTCAATGCAGAACAATGTCCAACTATGAGAAACTGAATGCAGGTTATCCTACTGCAATGTCTGTAATTATTTTGTAGTGTTTAACTAATAATCAATGGCATTAATTCTAGATGTAAAAACAAGGTTTTCTAGTTCCCAACATGTTTTCGATATTTTCCTGCTATTGTTTGCAATGAATTTCCAAAGGATCAAGAAAAAATGAAGCTGATTGATGGTAAACCAGCAATGGTTGTACTTTTTCCATCTGGTTAATTGTTCGCTGCTTCTTTGCATTTTTTGGAATTTGGACATCAAAATGCCACATTGTGTTACAACCTGTAATTTCACAAAACAAACAATTATGTTTCTGAGTTTTTCAAGCTGTGTAAATTCCATCCTTTGCTGTGTAGAAAACGCAATTGCACTGGGATGGTTGTACATAATCATTCTATTTCTGCAAACAAGATTTAAATGTATTGTTAAACGTTATTGTTTTTTCATTGTTCAAATGTACAATGTTGTTAGTGTTGGGGATTTATTACATTTTAAATACGAGCAGCTGATGTTCCTCTTAAGAACTTCCACTAATTTACTGTTAAAGTGATGCGGAAGTTGTTTTTGTGATATTTTAATTTGATTCTGAAAAAGTATCCATAAGTTGTAGTACATGCAAATAGTTATCTCACATAATGCTGACAAAGAATTCACATTCAAAAATGTTTTTTATGAAAAAACTGGTAAAATTAGACAAGCAAAAGTGAGGTAAAGATGCAAATATCCTGTGCTTGTTAAGTGTTCTTGTTAATAAATGAACTGATGCATCAATTTGGTGAAAGAGTTGGTTTCTCACCATTGCCAAGATCCACCTTGTGTTTTTTGTCCCGAGCACTGATATTTAAAAGTATACTGTTCAGTATTATTTTAAGTTGTTTAACTTGTAATTTTTAAATTGAATCTACTTGTTAGAATGGCTTGTAAATAGTACATTCCCAGAACTGAAATATTCAGTTGGTCAAACATATGCCAGTTCACGTGTATTCCAACTGAACAGTCATCATCACTCATTTCCTTAATAGGAAGAATCAGATTGAATCAGCACTTGATGTTTTCTTCAATATTTAATAATGGAATTGACTTTATAGTAAGCCTGCTCCATTCTCTTGTTGCAAAGCTGTGTTTACTTAGCATTTCGATGATTTTTCTGAACCCATATTTCTTAAGCCACCATTTAATCAGGTCATTCATTTGCCTTTTTACCCTTTCAAAACTAGCAGCTCCATTTTAAAAGAAGATTCTTATTGGGTAAAACTCCCTAGCCATACCCTGTTTTTCAAGTTGGTTTTGCATTGTGATAAAATATCTGTGCTCTGGATGCTTTTGTGTTTTTTCTGAGGATGACTTCGAAATAACATTGCTTTATTATGTAATTAGTCTCCACAAAAGTGACTGAATTAAATCCATCAGCAAATTTTAAAAAATACAAAATATATTTTTTGTAACACTACACATCCTCAGTCCTGAAATCTATTTCAAAGGTAATTAAATCGAATATAATAGATGATGATTTTAATGGAATTGACTTTATAGTAGGATGACTTCGAAATAACATTGCTTTACTATGTAACTAGTCTCCACAAAAGTGACTGAATTGAATCCATCAGCAAATTTTAAAAAACAAAATATATTTTTTGTAACACTACGCATCCTCAGTCCTGAAATCTATTTCAAAGGTAATTAAATCGAATATAATAGATGATGATTTTATTCACAGTTGTACTGTTACTGTTTATTAGTAAATCAATTGCAGCCTATTAATCTATGCTTTCTGTATAATTCATTTAGGCTCTGGAATGGTCTGAACGTGCATTGTCATTTGATGAGCAATGTACGAGATTGCTTAAAGTCTTCAACCAGATTTGTTCTTGTCCTAATCGAGCATTAGTCTTTGACTTGTTCCCATATTTATGGGACATGAAAGGTGTTGTTACAATGCTTCGGTCATACATCAAATGGCTTGGTAAGAGGAAAGTATGTGATACCAATTTGAATAAGTTATTCTCACAGTTATTGCAGTATTGCTTTTCTTCAAAATCACTTAAATCCCCTCTCTATCAAGTCAGTAGCACTAGAATCAGCACACATTGATGTAATAAACAGGGTTCCCACAATAGTATTGAGAATTGCATTGTGAAATCAGTTTCCAAGACCTTGAAAAAGTATTGAATTTGGCCAAAATGTACATAAGTATTGAAAAAGTATGGAAATTCCAAATTCAGACATATGTTTATTCAAATACCGCTGGTGACAGTTTTGCAAATGTTTTTTGCATTGTTTTCCATAAACAAAATTTTGGAAACATGAAGGTAAGGGATAATTAGGGCCATTTTTTATGACCAAAAAATTTGAAAATATGACTTTATTTTTCAGAAAATGAAACTGTATGACCAAACAAAAATATTTCTTTTTTCAGTACGTTTATGGTGCGTCCCTGTTGCTACATGCTGTTCAACAAAAATGCGCTTCTCATGCTTAATAATGCAACAGCACACTGGCAATACAGTCCCTCATTAGATGTAGCTGTAAACTCAAAATCTATTCTAATTGCTTTGATCTCTGTAGCACTGGACAATTTTACTTTTGGCATTGTGACTTCTGTTTCCAACTTCGTAAATGACAGTTGACACACTCGTTTGAAAGAGAATCAGAAGTAGATCCAGAAGTGGAAGGAAATCTGTTGTCACAAAATGCTATATCATGTCATATACTAGATTAGATGTGCAAAGGCTTTATCACATTGTTTACGAAACATGTTGATAGCGCAAAGTTACAATTGTATGTAGAATAATTGTTGCAATCGTTGAAGTTTCAGTGTGGTTTGCGTAACTCTTGGGCGTCCGGCTGCTTTCGGGGATTTTTGGAAAAAAAACGCCTAAACGCATGTGGCTTCGTGTGGGAATTTCTCCGGTCCGGTATGCTCTACAGAGCCGGTAAATGTCTAAAAAGATGTGGCAAGTCTTCTAGTCTGCACTCGAAAAAAAATTTTTTGCTTGGGGCGTACGGGTTTTTTGTGAGTAATGTCATAAGTGGAGGACTTTTAGGCCACCTTGGCCCACTTTGCCTGGCCCTGGGCGCCAAGCATTAGGTGGTAGTATTTCGTTTAAGTTTTTACTAGAAACTAGGCTACAATCCGAGTCTTTTGATACTTTGGATGACCTGCTGGGGTTTCAGGTTCAAAAGTTATAATGTAAGTTAATAAAAGTATTTGACTGATCAGCTAATTAGATAATTAATTAATTTGTTTATTTTAGATCATAACTTTTGAACCAGAAATGCTAGAAAGTTGATCAAAGGCTCAAAAGACTCGGACTC
>JGI24022J15233_10008306_pt1 | contig 11572 bp, 6 predicted proteins | sample Ectturendosymbi2_FD_15233 | JGI IMG/M metagenome (IMG submission 15233)
CAGTTGTCCAAGATGGCAGTTGTCCTAGCTGGAAATTGTCTTGCTGGCAATTGTCCAGTTCGCAAATTGTCCTGATACCATCACTGGCAAATATCTTGTCTAAGATATTCAAACTTAGTGTTAGTTTAAAACATCGTTTAAAAAATAAATCTAATTTGGAAAAATGAGAGCCCGTCGCTTCATTAACTCCACAAAATTTTAGTTGAGCAATATTTCAAAAAAAATTGATACAAAGCAAATATATTTTCTAAAGCTTTGTATAACTTTCACTGATGGTCATTGGTGGAACCAAAAACAATGACTTATGACAACTTGATTAACATCAAGTCTACCCAGTTTAGGTGTAAGTCTTATCACTAGGGCAACCAATTTTTTGATCTAAAAACGTAAAATTTTGACTATATTTTTCAAATTTTGACTATATTTTGACCTATCAATTTTCTGCGTTTTCTGTTGAAGTGCGGAATGCAAAGCATGTTCATATACAGCATTAGAAAACAAACTGATAGGTTTGTTCTGTCGAAATGAAACAAAAAGCAGTTTATCTGGAAAATCTGATATACCATGTTTAAAAAATGTCTGGCTACTTTCAGTTCCATGAAACAAACCTCGTTGTTGCTTGCACTGAAGCAATGTGCTTCCACCATAAAATAATTCACCCTTAGGTATTGAGGTAAACTGAGAAGCATTTTCATGCAGTATGCTTCGCACGTTTGAAGAATTTGGTTGCTTAACCTTATTGATAACTACAGCAGAGTCAAATCTCCGAACATTATTAAGTTACAACACTATATATGCATAATGGATTGAGCATTTGCCAAACCAAGTAGACTACTGCAAGACCACGTTTCTTGGATTGCCATGCCTAGTCTACTTAATATTCAATCTGCAGGGGGAAAAACAGGCATTTGCCCCCGCTGCAAATTGGGACTAAGAAACAAAAATTTCTAGAAAATCTGTAGTCAGCAACTTAATGCCGATTGATTCACCTAATTCTTGTAATGACAGTTTATTTGCCAGTATGACACACGCACTGCACAAGAGCCAGGTTCACTGTTCTAGTTTCGGTTTTTACATTAAGCTTGTCAGGGGAGGGGGGAGATTTGCCCCTTCTGCCCCACCGTCAGTTACGACACTGAGTGTGAGACTGTGAGTGAGACCAATGTGCCTGAGCGAATAGTTACAAAAAATACGCTTATGCATTCTTCTTTTTACACAGTTTAAAAATACGTGACATGTTAGAATACGTCTACGCAGGCTTGAAGGAATACGTCGTAATTGTTAAGGTTTAATTCTGATTTCTGAGTGAGATCCCAAACGTTTGCAGCTCCGTTTCGAACTAACATTTCCGAGTCTTGCTAAGTAAAATGAAGTCACAATATGTTGTTTCGTTACAAGACCGTGGCAATCTTTCTTTGTAAAGACGTATCCCGCTTTGAAAATTTGCAGATGGTCTATTTGCGTAAATTATCGTAATACACCTGGCTATTGCTGCCAACGAAGCGCATTTTTTTACTGTTGCCGTAACATGGTAAATTTTCTTAGTCGAGTAGAAAGAGTAAAGTATTTTGTGAACATCAAATTGCATTGCATAGTCAGAAACCTAAAATTGATAAGCAAGATATCGAGGTTGCCCCCCTGGAAAAATTCCTACGGACCCCCATGTCGTCCAGTAGTGGGTTAAACAACATTATTACGTCAGAAGTCGCAACAAACCCATTATCATTTCAGAATTGCAATTAAACTTGCAAAAACATATCAAAATCTGTTGTTGTAACTTAAAATAAAATATCGATAACAAGAAAAAACTGTGCTGCAAGAAAATTTTGACCTAACGATAACTTTTGACCAAATGATAATATTTGACTTTTTTTTGACCTAATAACTTTCGAGTGGCTCATGGTATCAACGTGAAATTTGGTTTGTGGACGTTTCAGAAACTTTTAAAAAGGCAGAGAATTTTTGACTTTATTGACTTTTGATTGCCCTTCTTATCACGTTTTGCGCTGTTTACTTCTTGCCTGCCTGAAAGCATATTGTTTGTGGTTTACAGTTTCTTGAACAATTAACATTTTGCAGCGAGAAATTATGCACACAAAATTGACGTAGCATCTTTCAACTTTTCCGGACCTCACAAGTATTTTTAATAAATTGAAAACACATTTGCAACAAAAGCAATCCCCAACTAGCATCTCAATTTTCAACAAGTACTTTCAACTGCGAATTAAAAAGGATGCAAAATTGAAAAAATGTGCAATCGAGAAGCCATCCAAGGTTTTCCAAACTTTGAATATTATTTTAACCGGAATGGTGTGAGTCATTAGACTTCCATGCAACCGACAAACAGCTCAGAGTGTAGTTTTACCTGCAGTGAGTTAAAGAGAGTGAAAAACCAGGATAAGACGACTTGGTAAGTGGCATTATCCTCCAATATCATCAAAAACCCAAACACCCAAGTCATGCCCATCACCACACAAACGGATACGGCAATCATAAAATCATCTTTTTTACCCCTCTTGTGAGCAGTTGACTGAATCTGCTGACGAAAACGCAGTTATAATTTTTCTTCAACAACATGAATAATTTGTTTTGTTTCAAAATATTCTTTTTTTCTTTTTCTCAAAAATATCATATTACGTAGCAAGGTTTTCCCAGCTCAGCTAATTTTTTCAAAAATTGCATCATAATCATAACCTAAAAATTACGTGTTCAAACTCAAAAGTATTTTCGTTACACAGGGTTTTTCCGCTAGCGCGAAACTTGACATCACCTCTTTTCATATTTGAACTAGTAAGCACAAGGTGTTCACGAGTTTGAGTGCAGTATGAGAAATTTCAGGATCGGTTTTTCTGAATAAACGCAATGCAACACAAACCTCCAAACGGTTGGTCATGCGAAAATTATCTGCATGTTTTAAACTTTGACATTACCTTGGATTTGTGGCAGACAATCCTGCGCATGACCAGACAGAAACAAACTATGTTGAAAAGTGTCAAGATTCCTACTGGCAAGAGGAAGCCGTAGTTGTGCGACTGATGGTAAAGCCAGCACACATTGCGCGCGCGGTAAGAAGACTGAAAGAAGGGATCATCTGCAAGAAAGGCTCAAAGATCAATCTCAGCTTGAGTTACGACGCATAGTTCTTAATGCCGCAGTCGGCTATAGTGCAGCGAATTTGAAATTCACTGTTAAAACAACTGAAATTTTGTAGGATGGACTTGTCGAAACTTTACACACGCCAGTTACATTTTCTTAACCACTCGCAACTTAGCAACCAAACAGGGGCATGCGCCACTTGTTTTATGTCTTATTTTAGCGCTTCTCGCAAGTAATAGAAAACAAAAGCTTACTTGGGACGTATTTTTTCGCATCGACAACCAATATGGCAACAGTACTGTTGACAAGAACAATGAAAAAAGGGAGCGAATAGCAAAGTATTGCTGGCAAGGTTGAAGATCTTTGATCAATGAAAGCGACCTTAAAATAAAAGAACGAAACTTTGATATTGCATTAGAAACAATGTGTTTGGTTCCGTTGAGATGATGCCGCGTTTAGACTCACCTACTATGTATTTCCTAAAGCAAAAACGTTTTTATGACAATTTCAAAATCAAACAAGAACCATGAGTGGAAGGTAAGAGTCGTTTTAAACAAACTTCAGCTTTTGAACAGGTCATAATAGGCTCTATATTTGGAAACCAAAAGAATCCGTTTCGCCAAATGCAAAGATGTTAAGGTCTTTCCTGCAAAGTCTTACCACGTCGCAAGCGTATAAACAATTATTGGTATCAGACTATCTCTAGTTTCAGCCGATGAAAGATTCTAGCACCTCCTAAAAAGTTTGCCATTCCTACATGTGCTCGACGTTTTTCAAAAATATCATTGGTAAAAGTAGTTGGGCACCACCATCCGAAGTTGCTTCACTTATGCGTGACACACTTTTACCGAAGCCGTGCGCGTTTTCATGTTACCGTAACAAGCCTAATCAACAGCAATTCCGTTTTCTTTTGTTTTTCGGTAAGGGTAGTGAAAAAATGATCACGTGTGGTTAAAAGAAGAAAAATGATTAGAGTTCCTCGCTTTTTTCCTAGTGTTTGTAGAGGCTAGAATTGCCTTCTGTATAATGCAAATTTGCATTTTCATGTAATTTACTTGCTATGTTTTCAAGTGACGCACGCGAAAAACGCAATTAGTTTTCCACGGCAAGACAATATTCTAGTGCAAACTCGGAGAGCTTCAGAAATCGCGAAATTTACCAGCAAAAAGAAAAATTTATGCCAGAAAGATTATACGCTAACTGGCAAGCAGCGAGTTTGTTTGACCTTCTCACGTGAGAAAAAGTTCTGCGCTGAGCTAAATCTTAATTGCTAATCAAGTCAATTGGGAAATATGTTTGGTCAGAACAGTGTAATCTCTCTAACTATTAAGATTTCCATCTTCACCTGTCGAGCATGTATGCTGTGAAAACGTAAAAATATACACAACAAATATCTACATACATTGGCCAAAGCTTTATACATGTTGTAAGCGTTGGCACTCATCCAGAACCAAGTGACAAGTAGAAAATAATGGAGGAGAGCAGTGGAAAGATAACACGTGGCAGATTGCGAGATGTTTCCCACTCCGAATAAAAATATAGCGTTCACAACGAGCAGGTTACAGCATATGTTCAGCAGGAAAGTTGTAGGTTGCCGTTTGCGAAGCTCCCTGATATGACAACATAAACAAGCCTAAACAAAGCTGTTTAGTGAATGTAAGTAGCACATTTAATGTAACTGTTTTACAAAAAAATGCCTTCATATATAAGCACAGATAATATTGTTGTTTGGAATGACCAACAGTTCTTTTCTTGGTTTGTTATTGTCTTCAACGAAACCTAAAAATTAACATAATTTTCAAAATCCAGTTTCAAATTTCAGCAAGGTGTCTGCTCCATAAAGACGACACAGTCAAAAGCAAATCGCAAATTGATTTACTAGGAAATCGATTTCACTTAATTTACGCATCTTCAATCCTTATAGATTCTTCACGATGTGAAGACAACAACATAAAACAAAGTGGTTTTTGAAGTAGAATTTGTTCCCATTAAAAAGAAATCGAAACGTAAGATATGGGTTTTCTCAATGTGAGTAGGATCGGCTAAATGAGCAGCTTCATGAATCAATCTTTGTTTACAAGGTGAGATTATTCTCCTATTGTTAACGAAACACACACATTTTGATAAGATAAAACCAGAACAGGAAAACGTTGAGGCAAGCCTTGTAATTGGGGCGGGGATTAAAAAACGAACCACGTTTGGTTGCTAAGACTCTGACGCGTTTTTCAACAAAAAAATGTTGAAACTGTAAAAAATAAGGAAGTTGCTTTTTTTCAAAAGCAACGCCGCCACTTACTTAACTGCGGCGTAAACCCAGATAGTAACAATAAGTCCCAGGATCGAAACAGAGCATCCCGCGTAGCTCACAACTCCAAGAGCAAAGGCTGAAGGAAGCACTTGCGTGCTCTGGGTAAAAAAAACATGGTTGAACTGCGTTTCTCTGTTGAATTATTTAATTGCAATTATTGAATTATTTAAATCTTCTAGTGATTCAAAAGGAAAAGTTTCACTTTCCTTCTGAACCGATAGTCCAGTTTCATCAGTCACTTTGAAAAAACGATCTTGGCAAGCTTGGAACAAAAGTTGCGAATGTAATTTCACCAGGAAAGACAACTTCAATGCAACCGAAAGCAATAGTTAAGCAGTAAAAGCTTGTGGACATTCACAGCAGCTATTCCATCGAAAACTGTACCATTGCTGTCGATCGCAACTTTCTTGAAAAATTGGACACGAAACATTTCGTTCTATCGGCTAATTGTCACGATAAGTTTCAATTACAGGTGTTGCATTTTTGTAAATGGTTTGAAAAGAATCGGTGGCTTTTGTATATACTCGAAGTTGAAAAGGATAATATCGTTTGGTTTGATCTTACAAATTCTTGTTAAAACGAAACGAATTATTACGATTGTATAAATACCATGATCTCTACTACCCAATTTTGCAAAAAACGCAGTCGTTATTCTCTACGCGTGAATTGCATGAAAGCATTTCTAAGGCATATCATTTACTTTAAATATAACTCAGAAATTTGAAATCCACTTTAGTACTTTAATCACCGTAAATTGTATGCATAATGCTATTGATGTTATCCACACCAGATACTAAAAAGAACTAAATAGAACCCAAATCAGGTTTACTGAGGAAGTAAAATGATCACCTAAAAGGTCTGAAAAGTTTTTTAGATTTGCTCACTAGCTCACCACGATCATAGAAAAACTTGCTAGTTTGTAGCATGCACATTTTGGAGGAAAAGTTCCTGCTTGAAGTGAGCATCCTGTAGAAACCCATTGTCCATTCGCAGCTTCATACATTCCGCACATTGTCCTTGTGACAATTTCCTGCAAAAATAATATTGTTGAAGTCTCTTGGTTTGTCCAGGACACTCACATGCTCCAGTCACTGATAGTGTACTTTCAGTTTACAAAAGCATTTATATAAAGTATTTGCCTGTTCTTTTACCCTTTGCGAAGTCTAAATCGCTTGAAAAAATTAGTTGGACCTACTGTTGAACCGCCATTCCATAGAGACACAATTTGTTTTTGTGATAAAACCAAAAACAGTAAGATTCAAATAAACTGACTGTCATCTTTGGGGCAATTTAGCACAAAAATGGACTCGCAAATAAAATATTTCAGCATATCAGTTTTTTTAAGGAAAGGTATACATAATATGAAGCATTTCCCAGTGCGAGGAGAGGCGTGAAAGCAAAGGGAGTTGGAGGAATGCAAGTCCAAAACCATGCATCACCAAAATCAGGAATACAACACCAAAAACATGAAATAATATCCAAACGACTGCAATTTATGTAATAATTATAAATTCAGTTGGTTCTCTTTAGGGAGTCTCAGTAAATCTGTGTCACATTAAAAATATTGGAGGTTCAAAATTGCAAAGTGAGTACTCTGAAACATGTCTAAACCAAACAATTGCAGATCTGGATTCAGTCTTAGTTAAATCTCTGAAGCAAAGTTACTCAGCGTTTTGAAATGAATTTGGGATTGACAACAATTAGAAGCAGTGCTTCATTTTGTTTTCACCTTTTTCTCTATTTTAAAAACTGTCTATTTAGCAATACATTCATTCAGTCTCGAACATGATTTGTCCAAAACTGCAAATCAAAATATGAACAAACACATTCACGTTTCAAGTCGATACGGTGCAGATGAAAATATTTCGCTCTAAAAGAACATCATCACTATCAGAAAATGGTCTTTGAATTCAAGAATAAAACGGACAAAACGGTCAAAATAAGTCTCAAAGTTCCATCTGATAAACAGTGCATTACAGACAAAAGACAAAAAGCCCTAAACTTGTTAAACAAACATTTTCCAAAAGCTGTGCTTCGTGAAAAGTGCTTTGAACAAAGTATGAATAGCCACAAAATAAATGCTAAACGGATTCCATACTAGTTTAAAAATTTAATTTCAACATGTCTGCCATACACTTTTCACCTGCCATACAATAATTGTTTATATGAACAGATTTTTACCAATCTCATATCATAAGCTAAATCTGGAGATAACATGTAAATCCAGGTCATTTGTGGAACTTTATGGTTCAGAAGCGACATTTTAATTATCGCTTTCCAACCTTCTCTGTTGCGCTTGGATCAATCTGCGAGCTTTTCCATTTGACATGAGTTTACGTGACAAGTCTAACGTGCATGGTTTACATTTTCAGATTTACATTCTGCTTCACTATATGGCAGGGGTTAACTATTCTTTTTTGCAAGAAACGAAATGTGAACACATAGACAACTAATTTTTTGCGCTTTAAAAGTCATTATATGTGACTATCATTCGCAGCACGCAGTAAATGTAGCCAGAAAGGTGTTTGCCTCAAGTTATCTAGCTCATTTGCATACGGGCATTGCACTTCCCATAGTCAACCAAAGCCGTTGTCTGGTCGCTTCGGATATACTGAAGAAAAGTTTATCTTCATTTTTCAACAGGTCAGGTTGTCTCTCACACATTTTGACTACAAGCTCTGCACTTCATCTATCACAACACTGATCTAAACGTTGTGAATAAGTAGCTGCATATTATGAACAGACCGAAGTTTCTGCTTCGAAAGAATGACACGAGAGCTTAGAAGAAAAAGTAAACGCGTGCAATTATTATCATTGAACTGTGACTTGCCGACGTTTCGCTCCACTGATTTCTAAGCAGCGTCTACGTTCCAATTAGTGCTTACTTTCAGGGATCCATTTTCCATTCGAACGCTTCCTTGCTTGGCTGTAATGTCACCAAACTCGATGGTGATGTTGATGTTTTTCAGGAGCGACAGTTGGCCTCGAATGCTTACAGACAGTACCTGCCAAGGCACACCCGTTTCATAACGTGTAAATGGTTCATTTTGCATTTATACGCAAATATTTACTAGATGAAAATTAGCTCTTCTCATATGCAGCCTTACCCAGGTATATTACTATAATGTTCAAAATGTTGACCTACGGCAACAGTCACAAAAAATGCGCTTCGTTGGCAGCCATACCCAGGTATATTACTATAATGTTCAAAATAGGCTATTTTCAGATTTTCAAAACATGGCTCTTCTTTTCACAGAAGTACTGCCATGGTCTTTTAACAAAACCAGGGTGTCGGAGTCGCAAGGAGTCGGAGATTTTTGGGTGGAGTCGGATTCCTAAGAATACAAGGAGTCTAATTGAATCATTTTTTCATCGCACACCTAAGGAATCCAACTCGTGCTTGTTGAAATGGTAGGCCTACAATTTCTTTTGGAACTATTATTGAAACAGAGAATTATTGCTGTGTACCACGATTTCCATTAATTGCCTGTTGCTACAGAATTGTTGACATTCAAATTTCATTCACGTTATGTTAGTGGGAGTTGGAAATTTCGGAAAGGTTGGAGGCGGACGTTCTCCCTCCGCAACCCTGAACGAAACCACAAATTAAGACTTTATTTTACCTAGCAAGACTTGTCAGCAGGCCCGTAACTAGGGGGCGCAGGGGGCTTCTCGCCCCCTGGAAAAATGTGTTGGACATAGTTTAAAAAATTTGGGCCCCTCTCAGAAAGCTCTTCGCCCCCCCTGGGCGCCCAAGCTGGTCACAGGCCTGCTTGTAAGCGTCATTTCGAAACAATAGCTGCAAACGTCTGGAATCTCGTCCCAAGCGATCAATCACCCTTTCAAAAAAAACTGTGCTTGTTTTTGGTTTTTGACTTTTTCGTGGGAAACACTCATCACACATAAACCGGACAAGTAAACCGGTATGTTGACACTACTATCGGACAACTTACTAAAGTTAGAATACCATTCAGGTTCACAAAATTGAGCAGATGAAGCATTAAAAGATGCCACAGCAAATGTAGTTTTGTACTCAGTACTCGCTCAGAAGTCAGAAACAAACATTAACGATTCAGACCTATTCCCACAAGCCAGCGTAGATGTATTCTGACAAGCCATGTAGTTTCATACTGTGTGAAAAGAAGCCTGCATAAGAGTAGTTTGATTAAGCTATTCACACAGGCAAATTGTTCACGCGTGTTTTTTTACGCTAAAACATTTGTCATTTGTCACACAATAGTATTTGAAAACTCGCCGTAGCAGTATTTACTATAGCCTACCGTTTCGGGCTTTATGACCGGATCGACATAATTTTTATAGGGCATTTAACAAAATTTGGTCTGTGACGAAAAATTAACTCAGGTTCATATTCACAGTCTCACATCAACAATGGACTTTTCAAACTTGTGGAAGCATTGCCACATATTCACCAATTCTTTTTTGCACACAGTATAACGCTGCGTGGCTTGCCGCTATCAGCACCGTCTCGCTGCATTACCTGCCAAGATGACTGCGTTCAACAGTCACATGCGGCAAAATACCTTCTACCGTTACTTAAAGTAAACCTTTAAAGATTTGTTGCCAAACTATTGTTACGTAATAAAGATGAACGATAGAACAATCCGATCGCACGTTTCGCAACCTGCCTCTGCAGAAAAAAGAGCGGTCATGAGTGAACTGTGACCTCATCACTGTTTGAAACCAGAATAGCGACCTGGCTCTTGTGTAGTGTGAGTGTCATACCGGCAAATAAACTGTCAATGCAAAAATTAAATCAAATAATCGGAATTAAGTTGCTGACTTCAGGTTTTCTAGAAATTTTTGTTTCTTAGTCCCAATTTCCAGGGGGGGAATGCGCGTTTGCTCCCCTGCGGACGCCCATGGTCGTTTGATTCTCGCAAGATCCATACCGCAGATACTGTTGGGGTATGCTCTGCACTGAGAACAAACTATTCGAGATACTCCAAACAAGTCAGATGTACGAGTATATGCTGCATAAAGCCCTTTTAATCTTCAACGGCAATCTCACTCCCAATATTACGTCGGTTTAGCTGTCACGCACAAAACGTTTTAGCACGCTGAGCCTACAAAACGTTTTAGCACGCTGAGCCTACAAAACGTTTCAGCACGCTGAGCCTACAAAACGTTTTAGCACGCTGAGCCTACAAAACGTTTTAGCACGCTGAGCCTACAGGTCTCAGTGCAGGGCCGCAAATGTTGATGTTTTCGGAGTGGCAAAAATGATTACAACTTGATATTTTACCTGACAACTAAAAAAGTTTTGGCACTTTCGAAATGTTTTTGAAAATTTAGGGAATGGCAATAGCTCAGTGGTAAAGTGTCTGTCTCCAAATTGGAGGGATGGGTACTCGATCCACAGTCACTGAGTGAATTGCCGCAGCACTCCTTGGGCAAGAGCGGTCACCTCAACCGCCCCGGCAAGAAGCGCAATTCAGGCTTCGGCCTGCCGTCAATTGCCGTCACCAAAAAATCAACAAAAAAAATATATATATTTACTAGTTTTCGATTTGCAAAGCGTTATCCGATAAGTAAAGTTCGGTATATCGAAACGTTTCTTGTTTTAAGGCAAATAAGAAGACTTACATTTTATTCTGAATTTTCTAAAGCTTCCGTAACAATGCAGTCTGTGACAAAAGTTTAAGACTACATTTAAGGAATCAAGGCATGCAGCTCTAAAAGCTCTTATCTCAATTAATAACGCGTGTTTTTCTCATAGCACCTAATTATATTACTGGCGTATTGCATAATTGCTTTTTGCCGACGTTCTTTCATTTATTTTCCTGTATGTTGCTGAAGAAAAAGCGTTTCAGTCGACATCATCTCAAATCAAAGATAGAAATTACGGGTGAAAAACATCTCATAGCGAACACAAAAGGTCTCAAATCGTAACCTTAGGCGATTTGAAATTGTCTGAACGTGGGCTGTACAGGAAATGAAGGTTAGAAAAACAGCTGTACACAATGCAACCATGACATACCACAATGAAGGTGTTTTCAAAGGACAGAAAAGTGTCTGGCCGACCAAGGGTTTACACCAGTGGTGCTCAAACCTTTTGGCTCGTGGGCCACATTTGTCTTTCAGAAACCCTTCGCGGGCCACAAGAATTAATAATCTCAATAAAAATTCTCTAAAAAATTCTCTTAAATG
>JGI24022J15233_10008310_pt1 | contig 11569 bp, 10 predicted proteins | sample Ectturendosymbi2_FD_15233 | JGI IMG/M metagenome (IMG submission 15233)
TCACCTTTCAATAAATGTAATCATCATTGTGGTATCATTTAAAATCCTGGATTTATGCCCAATCGCTTTGTTTCAACAATTGTGAAACACCCTTGATTTGGCAGTAAAAAAGAAACGTACTTACAGTAGCGTTTGTCGAAAAACAAAAGACAAACAATTATGGTTGTACTGTGTTTATAAGCATCAGAGAGGACTATGAAACCGAGCGTTTCATTCAGCAAAGTCACCCAGGCGTTTCCGATTGATTCCAGCCAGTTTTTTTGCGATCCAGTCGTATTTTAGTGGAGCACGTGCTTGCATACATGTCGTTGTCCTCACTTTCTGTGTGCGGGGTATGCTCGCTGCCATCATCAGAAACGGAAATGTCAAAATCATCACCTGCACGTAAAAAATACTTCATTTGTGCGTCATTTTGTAGTTGAAATAACATTTTAAAAGTTTGTATCTTAACTATAAAGCAGTTGAAGTAAGTTAAACCGTGCTTGTTGTGCCACAAACTTTAGGTAAAGATAAGAATTGCTGTAAAGCTTAAAAATTGCACATATGTGATGAACGCAAAACAAACTGACGCTTAAAGGAAATGCAATCCTGAAGAGTGAGCGAATTACGTCCATGTTTCTTAAAACTGTGCGTCGTTGTCATTTTTCAAGAGCGTCGCACAAAAGTAAATTCGGTGCAGTTTTGTTTAATGACCTTATAACAGTATAATTCAGTGCAGTTTTATAACTTTACCAAATAACGGTTTTTGTTCAAGTGCGATCATGCCACGGGTGTACAACCTTTTGCTGTTGCCGGCCGCGTTACTTTTGTTTATATGATGTACGGACACCAATGAGTTCGAGTTTTGGTTATGAGATATGCTAAGTGCCAACCAACTCAGGAACACATTCAAACATATATTGTGTATTCATTATATAACTCTTTGTGACATCACCATCCAGATTGTTACGCATCGTTTCGACTGAATTTCTTGCCTTGGGTTTGTTTTACTTCAATATACGCCAGCACGGCCGCCAAATCTTATATTTTAAATTACATGTGGAAGGCCGCAAATTTCATTACCGAAGGCCGCAGGTTGTGCGCCGTTGGATTATGCTAGCAGAAGATATCTCATGATTACCTAACTGTCACTATTGTTCACTAACAAACGCATTAGACAGTTTCAATTTGCTGTTCCTTTTGCTACTCATGTTGTTATTCGTAGCATTTGCCAACAGGTTTGAAATCAAGCAGCTAAAGCTTGAGTTTTAATTTGTACTGCAGTTTGCATCAGACAAATGAAGGCTGTAGTTGGCAGTTAAACCAATGTTGCAACCTGAGGGCTAATCCGCGATTGAAAATAGGATGCCTAAAAATTTTGCAAGTATGACAACAATTTTTTTAGATTTCGCGTTCATAAATATTTTGCAAAAAGGAAAGGAAAAACGCACTGTGTTGTTTACAGAACAATATTGGCCAGTGAAAACATGTTACCAAATAAGCTTAAACGTCATTTAACATCATCACATTGACAATTTGTGGATAAACCCAGCTAGTTTTTTTCTCGGAAAGTGAATGATCTGAAGTGAAGAGGTAAGGATCCATCATTTAACAGTTCGCGTCACTCCCAAAAAATGTTTTATCAGAACCCAACCAAGTTGCGCATATAGCTTTCTAAATTTAAAAAGCATCACGTCGTTGCTGAAGAACTAATACAGGGTATTTGCTTGCTGCAATCGGTGCTGTGCATAGGTGCTGCCCAACAAATAAATTTCGTGCCACTATCTCATGACATCATGTGTCGCTAGATTCGTGACAAGGCGGAAGACATCAACGATTGATTGATTGATGAAATAAAGCATCAAGAATTCCATCTACAGTTAGACAAGGCAACTGATACCAGCCGAGATGCACACCTGATTTGTTTTGTTGGGTTTGCTAACTTCACCAAACACAAATTAGTAGACGAGTTGCTATTTTGCAAACCTATTGAACTTGGATATGGAGGAATTGATCAGTTCCCCACAACGGACAATTTCGTTTCAACAAACAACTTAGGTTGGAAAAGCGTAACAACTAATGCACAGATGGGGCCAATGCTGTCTGGCAACTGCTGTGGACTGTATGCGAAATCTGTAATTCAACATGCACCCACTGCCGCGGGAAAGTGGATCGATAGCATGATTTACTGCAAGGCACTAGTTGCTACTTGGCGGAGAACTGAGTCCTGAATTTGGCGACGCAGCTGAAGTCGTCATTAAACTTAAAACTTGCCGTCGAAGTCAATAGCTTTTGATGCTGCGTAGCAAAACGTATCTGGAAGATGCCAGTGCTTTACTTTCTTGTCTAATTTGCTTGAAAATAAATGTATGATGCCGCCTTCAAATCTATAAATTTAATTGTGTAATGTCTATCTTCGCTTTATTAGAAAATTACTCAGTGTTTTCCGGATAATGTATCAAGCTATGAATGGATTAGCGATCTTTTCGTCCAACCTACCGCAATCTCTTTCACCCTAACAAGAAAGAGAAAACTATATTGACATTACTTGTGTTAAGCCCCGAAAAGAGTGTTCAACCCAAGTATCTCGGGAAATTTGAAGATCAACTTAAACACGAATATCCAGCTTTGACGAAAAAAGCGCTACAAATGGTTATCCCTTTTACTCCGTCGCATTTGTGCGAAACAGGGTTTTCTGCCATAGCCGGGCTTGAAACTAAATACCGATCACGAATAAACATTTAAGGGGGAAATTGCTGGTGGTACTTTCACAAAGTTATCCAAGATTCGACTATCTAGTGAAAATAGCACGCCCGCAAATCACATTAAATGATGCTAATTTCTTTTGTTGTTTCATTAACTTTTCCAAAGGCGTCACAACGAAAAACGTTTGTGTTCGCTTTCGATCTCTGTTCAACAGGCAATTCAGAAGAGCGATCAAGAAGTTGAAATAAATAACAATGTACTGTGCTACAAGTACCGATGCATGACGCAAGAAAAAAAAAGATAATAGCAATGCCGCTAATCTGAAGACCAAGAGTTGAGTGAATTGTCGCTAAGATCGTAAACCCGTGCAAAAACAACTCCAATGGGGGATCGAACAGGACGTTCCATATAACAATCAAACTTTTCGTGGACTAACTGAGAATACTCTTGACTATGTCCTTGTGTTCTTCTTAAAACTTTTCAGACAAATGGAAAGATGATTGTCAGTTGTCAGGCTTTTATAAAATAATTAAACGATTGTAGGCCTACGCTTATTTTGATAGACACAATACAGACGGCAGCATCTCTGTCGAGACTGTGACGAAAGGATTGCTTTGAAGAAAAAATAGCAGCATTGCACGTGGTCAGTGAGATATATCTGCCTTATCAACTTTTCAGGGAAGATGCAAGCATATCGGTACACATGTCTCAACTCTCAGGTACTCTCGCTACAAGGACAAGCCATACGGATAAAACGTTTCATTCCTCGGCTTTACGGCACACAGATTGAGCTTGAAGTAGTAATATATGTCGTGATAAATCTAGATTTCGGGCTGTGACGTCACACCCGGTGACATCAAAATATACGTCATTTTGTCGGATAGTATTTTTTAGTCATAACGGACGCCATTTTTTATAACGGTTGATATTTTCCACATTTCCAGTCACAAACGTCACAAATTTGATGGTGGTTACGTCACATCCGATGACATCACAGTCGACGCTATTTTGTCGGATACTATTTTTTGTCACAAAGAACGCCATTTTGTCATAAAGTTTTTTTAAACACCGATGGTCAAATTGTTTGACATGTGCAAACTGATTTTTAAGAATGGTGTTCAATTTGTTTGAAGGGTGCAAACTGATCAAATTGAGGGAAAATATTTGTCACAAAAATTTTTCGCCACATTTCGACCGGCTTGAGTCAGTTCAACCTTCGGTAATTGCTTCCCAAGCGCTGTTCAGCACTGTCCCTGGAAAGTAGTCGAGCTGAGTTTTCACTGCAAAGCTTGTGATGTTCTATTTGTGTACGAAATGTGTTCCAGTTGTTGTCGTTCAACAAAACGCCAGAGGCTGCATTTCGCTGCCCTTCCAATGTTTTTTTAAATGAACAGGTCTGTGCTGGACGTTTCATTCTTAAATTAAGTGAAATGTCTCGCTGTGACCAAAGCAGCATGGCCGACCAGAGTAACCCGATGTTTCCTCCCGCCATGCGGTCTACCATTCCTAGAGCACATTTCCTGATTTGACGTCAGCGACACCGGCGCAAGTCCATGAACGTCTGACGGCAAGGAAACGCTGCCAAATTTGCGGTCCATCGCGCCGAAACGACGAGGATCGCGTTTCGAAAGTGTGGACTTGCTGTGTGCGAGGAACACGTTCGCATCCTCTCCCAAACAGCTGAAAGTAAGGCGTTGCATGCAATTTGGTTTTCGTAGTATAGCGCATTTCAACGTTTCTACTGCGTGAAGTGAATTTGTCTGCAAGCGTTGTGGTTGTGTGTCCAAGTCCTTAGCCCAGTTTTACGCTTGTTGGATGTAAAGTGAATAGAGCGTTAGTCTGTCAATGATAACCATGTTGTTACTTTGTAAAAAGTGCGCTCAAAACAAGCACTGCCGCCACTGGGCCTTGATGTTTGAAATCACTTTGTATATTATTTTACTGATCGATTGTGTGCAGCAGATTGCCAGATATTTTCGTAAAGAATTTGTCCAGTTTGGGCCAAACACATCTTATGCACAAGAATTCATAAAAACTATCATAAAAATAACACATTTTCATGTCTTAACCAAATTTACTTTTTTTTGCATATACCTCCACCAGCTTCGAACATATCACGACATGGGTCATGGAAAGACCGCCAATAAAGGCTACTGGCGGAATTTTTATGTTTTCGTGTATTTTAACTGTCATTTGGAATCGTACTACCTGCCTTTTTTGGGGAGGGGAATGTGTTTGGTTTTGAAATAATAAAATTTTTCCCACATGCAACAAGTTTCTTTTTTAGTGTGAGATGAGCTTGGGAGTAGCTTCTGAGTTGTTCAAACACGTGCCTGTGCACCTGAAACGTTTGCATGAACTTTGGTTATGGTGGGAACGATGTTGCATGAGCGGGGCAAATTAGACAAACATTGTTAGTTTTGAAATCATCTACTCTTCTTGGTCCCGTCTAGATGTGGAGCCAACAAAATTATCTGAGATTGCTATTTACCGCATATAATGCAATCTTTGTGGGGTTTATACTGCAACTCGAAAAACACTTAGAAATTAACTAAGAAGCACCCAACCGAGATCGTCTCTTACAGCCTGCTGGTATGTTTAACACTTTAATAATTGTTTGATGTTATTGTTTTCATCTGGTCACGTCAGTCGACTACTGCAATTGTAGTGAAGAAAAAAGCAAAATCCTCAGTTAACCTTCAAGTATATTACTGTAGTTTAGAAGAAACGTCTCATGCGTGGAAAATTGCTGAGCCATAGCTACTTGTTAATGTGAAGGCCAAGCACACTTTGTATTTCCTCTATCAAGATATAATTCGCCAGATAAATATATTCGCTTAACTACTTGCGTGCAACAAACAGTAGTTCACGACATCAGGTCATGCGACTTAAAATATAGCCTAAACCCATCATATGTGATTTAATAATCCAGTAAATTGCAAATTCAAATCATTTTTCGTTCGACTGAACGAAGCATTCAAGGTAATTTTCTGATAAAAATTGGATAACTAGAACTCACTAGCATAATTTCATTTGTACTACGACGTTCTTAACTTTTAAGGAAGCACTGGATTGATGACATTATTTTATATAGTGAAACATGGGTTGGTTGGACATCCACAGTTGACGTAAACAGCACAAAAATTCCGAAAACTCAGCTTTACGCGCATAGCAAGCAGTTTCCTGAATATTTTGCCGTATTTGATAAACCATCGACCTTTGCCAGCAACTGGAAAGGTCGAAGTGTCATTGAGATCTTACCGAATTGCCTCCCGTTAAATGTTGAACTTAAATCCACATCCTACTAACTCATGCTTCGTGATTGGATCAAGCTAAATGGACTTCAATTTTAATTCACCCCTTGCACTGTTGATGAACGGCGTTTTTTGCCGGTTTTTGTTTCAGTATAACGTATCCTCTGCATTATATGAGGTGGAACGTATTGAGCTGCACAGTACTTCTAACATCAAGGAAGGAAACGACGCTTTCTGCTGTATAAGCAACTTAGCATCTTATAACAGTGAAAGGATGGCTCACGCCACGATTTTACTAGAACATTTGACGGTGAGCACGTTATCAGAGGATAAAATACTCTCAGGCATCAAAGAGGCAGCAAACGAAGAGTTAAGGAAGAAATAGGAGTTGTTATCGATAACACGACAGACAAAAGAGTTCTGCTTATGCAAGAATTCGCAGAAAAACTTTGATATCGACAGGCTGGAAATGCATTGTGCATACTTTGCGCACTTCATTGACTCTATCATCTAAGCTCAGTAGTTCTTTTGTCCGTGGTGATGCAGAAACAGAAGTTGAAGTTTTTTGCAACTGGTTTCCTCACGTGCAGATCGCTTTTGCTGGCTTGGGCCAAATTTATAACATTGCGCTTTTCGTAAAAAGAGTATTAGCAGCAAAGTGTAGAGGAGATACCATGTTTTCCATGTAAGACAACTTTAAACATAAAATATCTGCATTTGAACGATGTTTGATTACACCACCAAAATGCTGGTTGAATATTCGCCTCAACCATGAAACGCTTTTTGATCATAATAACGAAATATGTGAAAGCTTCCTTCACTCTAATGACTCTTTGAGAGATGTACTGCCGGAGAAGAAGATCGTCGAACAAAGAGGTGTTTAGTAAAAGCTGAAAATAGATGGAAGGGAAAATACACTTGTGCAACGGTAGCATTATATTGACTTGAAAAAAAAAGTGGAAAGTTATGTCTTAAATGCGCGTCAAAGCTTCATCATAATAATTTCGAACCAAAGTATATCTACGTTCCAACGTACTGTTTATGATATGTCAGCCTCCTGAAACGGAAATTTAATAAAAATTATATTGCTTTGCTTCTTGACGTAAGGCTTCGACTTTCTACAGCATAGGTTACTAACCTTTTTTGAAACTGGCACCCCTATCATAAAAATGAAGTGGCATTTGCACCCCTCGTTTGAAACAAAGCTAGAAATCACAAAAACAGTCCGATTTTGCAGCATCTTCAAAATTACTTCTCGCAATACGTAGGCCCGCTGACAACGCAACACAAAACATTCAGTAATATTGTTTAACTTCCATACCTTACTGCGCATTAGAAACAAACCTAGTGACTTTTTTGTTGCTGCCTATCTGAAATTATCCACTCATACCTTGGCACACAATTGCTCAGAGACACGCGCAAACCGTTCGAGGGTTCAAACGGTTCCAACACTTGTTTTTTAACTCAGCTAGCGAGGAAAATTCAGATTTGCAAAACTTTGTTGTTGCAAGGGGCACTACAATAGACGGGGCTTTTGTACACAATTTCTGGTAACTTTGCTTGGTTAAACACCAGAAACTGTCGATCTGTGTAGCATCAAACAACAATCTCGCCACAATTGCGCCACAACCATTCCAAAGTCACAATGTGCTTACAATCGCATCACCATCTTCCGCGTGGTAACGGCAGCGTGAAACAGAAATACCAATGCACGCATTTAGTAATTCAAATTGATAAAGTAGCAACCTTAGCTGGAATAATTAGCATGGATAATGTTTCTTCGAGTAATAGTACTTGCAAGTTTTCATAAATTTCGTTTTTATGAAAAACATATACCCAAGCCCAAGAACATACAAACTCTCACCCTCGAAAATTGCATCTCGGACCCCCGAAAATTATCTTTCGGATCCCAGGGGTCCGGGAACTACCGGTTGGGAACTACTGTTCTACAGGCTATTGCAGGTGGAGATGTTACTGTAAAACAATTGAAAACTTTGAGATTATATAACGAAATAGGAATGAATGCGAAGGTCAAATATATGCAGACTGCGATCGTCAGAAAAGATATTCCCGGTTGCTCATGTGCAGCATTTGCCTAATTTACAGCTTTAAAAAATTTCCTATTTTTGTATGTAGTCAAAAAATGCATTTCAAAGACAATTCAATACGTTTTTCCGCAGTTCCTTTGCTTTTAGATTTGCCTCAAACGTTTCTAAACCGTTTGCCTTTGCCACAAAACATTTTGGGAATAAATATCATTAGTTCCCTATTTCTTGGTGAAATTGTTCATTGTGGCATTTAAGGTAGGCAAACGTTTTCCACAACTGATTCCCGCCAGATAATTTTTCAGTTTTAAATGTTCAAGTTAGGCAGAGGCCATAAAATGCACGCTTAGGATTTTCTGCTTTCTCAACAAATGCAGCATTTCATCTACAAATCCAAATATCGAAAACACTGCAAGGAGTTATCATCAGTTTTTAAAACTATTCGAAAACAGTTGGGAGCTCAACAGTTAGTTGGAAAAACCAACGCATAAATCAATGGTTCCAATACCTTTTTCATTTCAGTAGTTAGATGTGCATTACATTTAAACCACTGATTTTGTCCTTGATTTCCTTTATTTCATCATTCAGCTGTTATGCAAAGACTCACAACAGTAGCAGTTATGCAAGGGATTTCAAGGTTCTATTTTCGCGAGTGGCACAATGGAACGCCGCGCAGGTAGTGCAGGTGGAATATCCTCATGCCAAGCCTTTGCCTCTGAGACGCCCTTGTGACTCTTTCGTACAGTATGGAAATGTATTTTTGATAATATAGTGCTCTTAGTCTGTTTTTGTAAACTGAGCAGTTGTTTGTGACTTACGGCATGCTTTTCCGAACGTTGTGTAAGTCGAGCAATCCCTTGGGCGCTGAATTCCAAGTTTTGCATGAAGTTGTAGCCTTCGCTGACACAAAAAAAGCTGAGCGTGCTGCAAGTTTAATTTTCGTTAAGTTCTTATTGTTTTAAGGTGGATCATGGTCCAAACTCGACGCAAATTTTCCAAAACAGAAATATAAACAGAGTGTGTGTTGTTCAGATAATTCTTAGTAGTGGTATCTTCTATGTAATTCTGGATTTGGCTCCTTCTTTCGAAAGCTGTGTTGTGCTCCTCTAGCAATGCTAGATTTACATTCTATTTATCAAATGCTTGATTTAGCTCCTTAAATCCCCTCGAAAAGTAAATGTCGGTCATTGCAAGTGCCAACAAAATTAGAATATAATGCTAGGCTTGACTCCTCTCAAATGCTACATCAAACGTTCCTTCTCTCGAATGCTATGTTAAACTCCTTCAATTTTCTTGAAAGCAAGACGGCTGCTTCGTATCGAATGTTGCGATTTTTGGACGAATGCTCGAGCGGCAACCACTAAGTACAGCTCTAACTTGCTAAATATGGATAGTTAGCATTTCACAAGTGAGAAGCGAGGTAAGTGAAGTGAAGCGCTCGGTTGAACTGGTAAAGATGTAACATACATTTTAAGACTGCGCATATTTCAAGACTTTAAGATATGAAATTTGAACAGTTAACCATTCAACGCAATATATTTTATAGCGTTCAAGATCAAAGTATTTGAAAAACGTTACTTTAGACGAAATATCCTGCGCACGTTGTAAGCTTTTTGATTCTGGTCAAGAATTGAAAAAGTAATGCGAAGAAGTCATTTTTCAACATGGTTCAGAAATAAAAAAGTGAAATGGCAATGAATCGGTTTCTTTGAAACCCTTTAACGCCCGCGCCGGACACTATAATGACAAACATTTTGGTCCCCCAAAGTTTTTGGCCCCCCGAAAGTTGTGGGCTGGCTACGCCACTGATTAGAAGCGAGCGAGGTTTGATTTGTTTTATGCCAAAGCGGTGTCGAGCGAAACTTCGTGAACAGATGGCATGTTGCGGAAAAATTCCGATACCTAATGCTGTAGACGTTGTCAGTTGCTATCGTCACGTTTTCTTCCGTTTGTTTTGCGCACGAGAGTGAAACGCTGACTATGTGCGCAGTGCCAGATATGAAAATGCTACAGATAGAGCATAAATTTGCTTTTTGTCATTTTGTTGGTTTAACTAAGCTATAGGCAACAACGACGGAGGCATTTAAATCCTTAAACTTCGTGAAAGTAAATTCCAAGTGCCTTGAAAAAATATACCGCGAAATAATTGAACCAAAGCTGGGTGATATCCAACGCGGATTTACCTCCACCATAGTACTACAGATAAAATTTTCGCTCTCCAAGATATGTTTGAGAAATTTTGGAAAATGTATTGGATTTCTACACTTGATTTGTCGATCCCGAGAAAGCCTACGACCTGTCAAGCGAAATATCTGACCTCTGCGAAATTTCTGACCTAGCTATTTTGCTTCTCAAGGAACGAAGTTTGGAGATTACTTTTTTGCTGTGTGTTCTGTAAATTAAATTTTTTTTGGTTAGATGTCAGATACCCACAAGCTAAAGTACGGGAATAACTACAAACACTGAAAAATATTGGACTTAGTCTTAGACCTCAACTTTTTTCTTTTTCTAACCCTAACCCAATAATCGTACCTACACACCAAACACAAAGCCCTAATGATCAGTTTTCTCAGCGTATTTAATATGTAGAATAGTACTCTGTGCATGCGCACATAGCGTGAAGTCAGAAATTTCGCTTGACACAGGGCCCCTCTAGAAAAGTTTTGGGGAGTGTTGCGGGGTACGATGTTAAAAGCCGCCTGTTACATGTCGTCGGTTCATTATATTCCTGCTTAGAAATTTGTGCCCCGTGCAGGCAGCGTTAAATCACAACCGTTCTCCTTGGGTGTTGGACTCCGACAAGAGTGTGTGCTGTCACCACTATACTCTTCATAATCTGCATGAATTGGGTAGACAGTCACAATGTGTCGACGAGGGCGCCACTGTTGGAAGCTGCAGGATCAACTGTTTGCTTTTTTGCGGACAATTTGGTGCTGTTTGAATCCTCTTAACAGGGCCGTCAATATGCACTAAATGGGTTTTCAGCTGCTTACGCTCATGCTGGGTGAATATTAGCACTGAAAACACCGATTTCCTATGTCTCACCAGAAACGCTGGTCAGTGCATGCTAAAATTAAGCAGGAATACATTGCAGCAGGTCAAGAAGTTCTAGTGCCTTGGGGTGGTATTCACAAGTGGTGGAAGGCGGAACATGGAGATTGATACAGGGATTGTCAGTATTGTATTGAGTAACGTCTTCACTCCCACACGCAAGGCGCTTCGCCGGTTGTCTGGAAACTTGCCCAACCGTAGACCGCAGGCCCACGGTGTATTCGTGGACCGGTGCACGATATACTCGTACTTCACTTCAAATGCCAACCATTGAGCTCCGGGTCGCATGTTTTCCTCTATAAAGTACGAACATTTCGTACAAGTCTCTAGAAACCAGAAATATATATTTATAATGTTATTTGACGTACGGTGTGGTCAGAAGAGTAATTCAAAGCAACCGTAGTTTATTTTGCCTGCAGCCATGGTGGTTTTGCCTGCAGTCACGCACGCGTTTCGCCGAGTGCGGAAATAAGATCGGCCTACTGTAACCCGAAATAAGATCGGCCTGCTATAACTCGAAATAATCGGAATAAG
>JGI24022J15233_10008313_pt1 | contig 11568 bp, 9 predicted proteins | sample Ectturendosymbi2_FD_15233 | JGI IMG/M metagenome (IMG submission 15233)
AATCGTCGCACCTACACTGCCTCTCGTTGTTCGAGTGCCTTGTAACCAGGAATCACCACAGGTTTGTGGACCCCGTCGCTGTCCACACACTGCACCTGCGAGGAACTGGCCTCGACGCGCGCTTTCGTACACAATTAGGCGAGTTGAGGGATGAGTTCCGCCGGCCGCTTACGAGGACAAAGGTTTGTATTTTCAAGTGCTGGTTGAAGGCCTTTTGACGTACCGCTGCTCGTCTTGCAAGGCAAACAGCACATTGTAGATTAATTGTACTGGCCTTCATTTAGGGAAAACAGAAACAGTTGTAAGCGCGTTTGCAGTAGGCAAGTATACCGTGTTGATTTTCGGGAGGTATTTGACTTGAAGAATACAGTTTGAAGCCCCAAATGCATTTTGGGTCAAAAGTGTAGAAGGTATTCACAAACCAAAGATTATATCCATAAGCAGGACTGGCGGGAGTTTTGGATGCTGACGATTGGAATATCTTAAGAATTGGAAAAAATATTCATCATTTTTCTCAATCTTTACTCAAGACAGTATGTCTCTTTTTCTCGAAGCACTCTACTTAATATCTCTTTTTCTCGAAGCACTCTACTTAATATCAACCAAAGGACAAGTACTTAAGGGAGGCGGGGTAAAGAAAAGGTTAAGAACCACTGGTGTAAATCTTTTGAAGCACTACATGACACACATTAGCAGAGAGCGGTTGCGGCAGAAACGAAAAGCTAGAATTGCGTTATGAAGGAAATTTACTTTCGACTTTGTTGCGGTATTTCAGCAACACGTCAAGCTGGTCGCAGAAAGGCCCCTTGCCATGACAACCTTGCTCACTCTGATTAATCAACTGACTGCAACGTCGCCACGTGATGTAGTTCTCCCACCGAAATGCTCGGCTAAGTAAAAGGTTAAGATTTCTTTTCATTTTTTTGGGAAAAATATTAGCCAAAATCGCAATAAACTGCAAGGTGAAATCGAGCCACGGAATAAGAAGCGCGGTTATGATAAGAGCCAATGACTTTTCATTTGCGAAGTTGAAGTTGGATGGTTTGGCATTTTCCGAAAACATTGTACAGACTTGCTTTCGTACACAGTGAGTTTGTACGTGATTTATCAGAATGTGTGCTTTAAATCGGGAGGAACAGTGGCACATTGCTTTGTGTGCAGAGCAGCTTGCTCGACCTAGACTAGAACTACTTGAGACCCAAGGACTGAGAAAGTGATAGCTCCGTTAACTGAGCAATTTAATTTTTTATTAGATTGTTTTCCAGATGTAGCAAGCACACAATGTTTCGTGTATACTGCTGAGTTTCAGTTTTATCTTAACTTCTGTGAGAGCCTGTATAGCATTTGTCGAAACAGTGAAATTCCTTAAAATACGTAATCTGATTCAGAACAAACTGCACCGTCCCGTAGGCTCAGATCCACAAGATTTTACTGAATGGAAACAAACAGCAATGCCTATTTACTAGAACCTCTAGAGGTTTCTTTTACTGGGTGAAAGCTGTATTTTCACAAAAGCGAAGAGCGTTAAGTTAGTTTGGTTCCGTTGATGGCACAAAAAATCAAGGTCAAGGTTATATGTTCCCTGAAACTGAAGGCGAATACTTCGAAATAAAATGATGCACTGTACAAACGCACTAGAAAGTTTTCATGGAAACACATCACGATGCTTATCAAGTACACTCGATAGGAATACGTTGCCGATGTTAATTTTAAAAAATGAGGTAGACCTGTTCGAACCTGAGGAGATCACAAAAGAACAAGTAATCGCATTTTAAAAACGACCTCCCTCATCTCTGCGCCACGCATGGCGTGTTGTTTTATTATCTTATTGTCATCAGCAGCAAACAAAACACAAGAAAGCTCCAACTGTTACTTTCATGGCTTTAATCCAAGGGTGGGGAACCTGTTTACTATCATGGGCCGCATGAATTGTGTATTATCACTGGCGGGCCGCAAAATCAATTAATTTTATCCTAAAACTCCACCATTATCTAACAATGAAGAAGAGTGTCTTCTCTTGACCTACTATCTTAATGCTTTCACAGAGCTTCATTTTGACACGATTTGTACTCTATGTTGGGTGACGAAAATTCTGGTGCGGGCCATAACAAACGCTCACGCGGGCCGCAGGTTCACCACCCCTGCTTTAATCATTACCTTTCAGTGTAGTCGGTCTGCTGAAACGCTGAAATTGTCAGAGGTTCAGGCCGGTTGTTCTCTCTTACCTACAGATGCAAAAACGCAACATCATTTTCCACGTTAGCGGCTGTGCTTAATACTTTTGTAAGGTAAAGAACAAGAGCATTTACACGATGCTCACGCAAAAGAGAGGGGAGGGAAAGTTTGCAATAATTTGTTTGGGTGTCTAATATGAGGAAGAACCAAAAGCAGAACATTTAAAACAAAAAGCGGCTGCAGTTTAAGGAACGGCGCCTTTACTGTACGCTTTCGCATGGACACGCGCAGACGTTGCGTTGCAACGTGCAAGTCAAAGCTGATGTAACGTGTTAGTAAAATGTTTGCTACGTTTTGGCTTGTTTCACGCTATGTGAGGTTTAAAAGACAATTATTACTACGCCGCAAACTCATGTGCTCTCCACAGTGTGGGAAAGCAAGGAGTCGATCAGCAAATTTTTAATAGGAAATCGGTTTCGCGTAAAAATACGCAGCCTCTGTCTTGAAATTTACAAGCAAACTTACGGGTGAAAAGTTGAAAGGCTAAAGTAAGAGCAGAGAAATCGATGCTCTGACTTCTGAGCTTGTGTTCTGATTTATTCGTTTTAGTCTTTAGTTTGTTTCTTCCTCTGCTCTTACTTCAGCCTTTCAACTTTTCATCCGTAAGCTTTGCTTGCAAATTTCAGGACTGAGGATGCGTAATTTTACGTGAAATCGATTCCCATTAAAAATTAACAAATCAATTCCTCACTTACCCACATTGCGGAGAGTACTTATTTGAATATAGATATCTGCAAATTTGAATCATCGCAAAAAATGAAAGCAGAGCCCCGTTGGCTGATTCCTCGAATGCTTACAGAAAACCTAGAGCTTTTAATTGTACACCGCATACTGTCCAATCAAATCACTTTTGTCAAACGGTACTTCAAACTAAACCTTAGTTCAAATTCAAATTGGACGCACACACCGAATCACTTAAATTTACAAACCACAAACCAAACACTCAAGTTTCTTTTCCGCAACTTTTGTCGGTATTTTGATTTAACTAGAGCAGTTTTACCATTAAAGCGATTCACCCACTATAACAAGAAAAATGAGAAAAATGATCTACTCAACAGTCAACTGGTAAAAACGGTCTGACGATGACAAAAACGTCGCCATTCAAACAACATCTGTCAATGAGAAAAGAACTTATTGCTTGCAAACTTCTTGTGTGCGGAATTACTGGCCACAAATTACCAAGTCGTTTTCTGTTTCGATAACTGAAGTTTCAATCTCAGCTTCTTCCATCACAAACCGCTTCAAACGCCTGCAGCTCAGAAGCAAAGCCAACAGAATTTTCCCTGTCGCTTTTGACCCACTTTTGGACACCACAATGCTGTTGCTCCCCTGTCTCCCCTTTGAACACACCTAAGCTTCTTTTGCAGGCTTATCCTGATTTGTGCCAATGTGTCACGCAAACATTCGTCACGCTGTCTCCCGGGTCTTCTCAGATATGTGCTTAAGCTACAAGTGTTTAGAATGTTTATGAGAGACACTGACAACAAATGTGCGGGTCCTGGTTTGCAAGCCAAATTTTGTTCTGAACCGATTGTTGGGTTTTGTCGTTAAATTACACATCGTAACTGTATCTCCATAGCTTATTGTACTTTTAGCAGCCTACAAGGTTTCTGTTTGAACTCCTCAGCAGCTTTGCCGGTATGTTGCTGGGAAAAGTGTGACCAAACGTGCCCCGTCGTGCAGCACTACAGTAAACCTATCCTCTCCCTACGACGCTGGCTTTCAGCTTCATGAAGATTAATGCAGGCAAAGTGGACAAAAACATCCAAGCATTTGCAGAAGCAGAACGAAACTGTCACTGCTCTGTCATCCATTGTCAATCCAATATTGACAAGACTCACACGCAATCTTGACCACGTTGTAGTTAATCCTCCAATCGCTAAGTTTGTTCCGCAATAAATACGCTATAAGAGCATTACTAGCCTAGAAAACAGCAAAATCGAACACCTCATGCAATTCACTTGCACTCACCGCAAAACACCAGTCCTTTCTGTTGCTTAATACGCTGCGTGCAATATACGTGGTTAAGGCGCAATGTCGACCTGCGTCAAAGGCGGTAGTTGAAAAAGTAGCAAGAAAGGTATTTAATTCCAGGCGTTCATGGGAGGCGACCCACGGCGTAACCAAGCCGATGTATCTCTTGTTGAGCAGGTCAAAAGGTCTCAGATTTCGCGATTGATTAGTTGTAATTAGATTCGATTAAAGAGCCACAACAATGCGAATTCCACAATCAAATACAAAACAATCGGCTGCCAAACGTCGCCATGGCGACGCACGCCGGTGTCGGTCTCAGCCATCAGGTTTGTCGTTGGTGATGCTGGAAGGTCAGTTCGGACATCAAAGATAGCATGAAAAGTGTGCTGTCAGTAAAATTCCAGGCATAACCACTGCGTTCCAACGAGACTATGTCACGATCTCTTTGACATTTTTGTGTATCTTCGATTGTGATGCAAAATTTGAGTGACATCTTTCCTCTATCATCAGCACATTTGTGTTGTTTTTCGGCAACCTCAAACGAGGTGGTGAGATGGTTTCAATGTGCAATTGAGTTTGTTTCGTTAATTGTGTTGGTACAACGAAAATAGATTTTGTTTAGAAATTCTTAGTTGTTAGTTTTCGTTTTTTAATCACTGGCGCATGCGGACCTGTTGTTTAGGGGGACAGTCAAAAAAGAGGGCGAATGGTGGCCAAATGCTGAGAAAATATAAAACAAGGTCATCCATTTTGGAAGCTGTATTTTAGAAAAAGGGCGCTAATTCAGGGATGCTTGGAGCACTTGGAAGGCCCGTAGCCAGATTTTAAGGTTTCGAGGTCAAATATATTTTTAGGAGGCAAGACTTTTGTTTTTGTTAAATGTTTAAAACAAACTTTTCAGGGCACAAAAAATTGGGGGAGAACAAAAAGTTTAGGGGTTCACTGCCCCGAAAGCCCTCCCATGGCTACGGGCCCGGCACTCGGGCCAAATTGCTTCCTGTGGAACAGCCATTGAGTGATAATAAATTTTCATTTCGAAATGTGTTTATCACTACAGATAACATTAATACTGTTTTTTCCACCAGTGCCTTTAATATCAAGATTTTTCCGATAGATCTTGATATGGAGTAATGTCCCTTAGCGGTGAGTTGGTTCTCGTAGCAAAAATTGAATTCGCGAAGACTGGTGTTTCAACGTTCTATACTAGATTCTTCCACGACACTAGATCTTCAATATGATTGTTTTGCTTTGTGAATTACGTTTGCAGTCAATTATGCTGCATTGAAAGATTTAGCCGTCTACACCGCCTTCAAGATTCGCAGATGAATGCTTGTTTACCACTCTTACAATGTCTTGGGCGTGACTACTGTCTAAGAACTCACTTTATTGATTTCAACTAAAATGCCAAAAACTGTGTGCGCACTTAAATTATCTGCGCTGTATCAAATAAACAAGAAATACATTTTTCTCAACCGGTGCTTTTAGGTTTTGGGAAATGTGGACTCTGTTTCTCACACAAGCGCTCGAGATAACATAGTTCACTGCATAATTGACCCTGTGCGCTTTGCTGAGTGTGACACCCTGATATAAACAAATAATTTTTTGTCGATCTGAAAGGGATTTGAAAGAGAAAGAGAAATAGTATAGAACTGACTAAATAACAGCAAGAATTTTGGCAACAAACAAATGAAATTAAAAAGTTTGTTGCGGCTAAAACATTGAAAACCCGGAAAGTTTTGAAATAGATTGAAGCATAAAATTGTGGCTGACTTATCAACTTTATCAAAAATGAAAAAGCCTTCAAAAACTGTTTATAGTTTACGGTTTATTTCAAAACTTTTCAGATTGTTTATTCAAATGTCAATCAGAAATGAAGCAACGCTAAGGCAATTCAAAACCAAAAGAAGTTAATGTGACGCAAAAACGCTGAAAACAAGCCAGAACTGCCAGTGATACACTGTGCGTAGATTACAGGAGGTGAAGGAAGTTGCCAGCAAACTACTATACCAACAACTGTGAAAAGAATATGTATGACTGGATAACTTGCACAGTCATCGGTCTACTTAAGACCTGCGCAAAATTGCGACGTGCAGCAAGACATAATCTCAGAAATTCAATAAGTCCGCACAATATGTTCATATTAATTAACGATGTTACGGGTATGCCGGGTTTTGCAGAACACATGCATTTTCTGTAAATACGCTTTATAACTTTGTAAATTAAGTACGTTGTTATCGTGGACTAATGCGCTGAAACTAAGACGTAACTTCAACAGGTGAACAGCAGAAAGCAAATGAACCATTGCTTAAACAGTTTGTTAATATGTGTAGGATTCGCTCTGTTCAAAACAATTTAACAACGACATTAATCAAATGAAATTAAGAACGAGCAAGAAAATTAAGCATTAAACAACACGTACGCATGAAAATCGACGTATTAAAATACTTTAACGAGATGGAGAGATCATCTACGTTGATGTCGGGCTGCTGCTCTTGTATTGAAAGTGTCCAGTGTATCTTTAAAAACAAAAAATACTTTTTGAAGCATTTTTAGTTTAATTTTTGGAAGCTTGTTTTTTGTTAGCACTAGTTTTTGCGTATTTCAGTACCTTTCTTTCTCATTCCTTAACACTACAGTTTGGTGGGAGGGCATGCAATCAAGCATTTGCCCCGGGTTTCACCAGACTTCTGCTCGCCCCTGGATGTAGGGCATGGACAGACGGTTTTCCGAGAAGTCATGTCCTCTTGATTATTTCTGAAAGACGCATTCTTGCAAAGCTTGTCGAAAAATACTTTGTCAATGCTTGGATGGTCTAACAGTTTCAATTTAAAAAAAGGCATGATTGCATCACGCAGCCGACGCTGTTTTCACAAAAATTAGATCAACAATCGCTCAATATGGATGGACCACAAAAATTGTAATCACTTTATGTTTTAATTTCATCGCTTTGCAATACTAACTGAATCATAATGGGTCAAACACTGACAGGTGCTAAATATTTTTTCGACGCTCAGCTACGTTTACAGGAAACGTGTACACAGCATAGGATTAGATCAAAAATTAACAAACGATGCTTTGCCATATTTTTAGTTTATAATCTTTCTCAAATAATCTTACAGTGCGGACAAGAACGCTTTGATTTCACTCTCCGAAATATGTGAATCCAGAACAGGACTCCGCTTTAACTCTCTAAAAACCTGCCCGTAAGGCTAACGAGCTCAACCAAACACATGAAACAAGCTGTTTTCGAACGTCTTGTGGAGCTGATATCATCGCTTTAGCCGGATTTTAATGCAAGAAAATATGTGGCATAGCAAAAGACAGGTAATTTCTTCCGAGTTAATGACACAAATCCAACATGCGATGACATTGGTCACAGTGGCCTCTGTGATTTCTGAACACAAAATATCCCATGTCTACAAATTCTTCGTAGAGTGTTGCATTTGCAGTAGATTAACAAATTCAAATTTATTGACGCATCTACCACCTTCACCGTATGCATCAGGGTTGTGGAACCTATCTACCACCACGGGCCGCATGAATTGTGTATTATCGCTGGCGGGCCGCAAAATCAATTGATTTTATCCTAAAATTCTACCTTTATCTGACTATGAGGAAGAGTGACTTCTCTTCAAGTACTGTCTAAAAGTGTCTGCTTACCATCGAGCTTCGTTTTGACGCAATGTTGTACTCTAACATTGGTAACGAAAATTCTGATGCGGGCCATATCAAATGTTCACACGGGCCGCAGGATCCCCACCCCTGGTGTAAATCAATGCTTCACAGCACTTTCGTATAACTGTCTGGTTGAGCAAAATACTGAAAGGCCGTCAATGAACTTTTATAAAGATAAACCATGTTTGCACCCATGCTTTCACCTGTATTAATTTTATAAAAACGAAAAGATTGGCGTACAATTCTGTTTTTCGACGCAGCTTAAAAAATCAGGCGAGAGAAGTTTATGCTGATAAACTGAGACTGAATTTACTCTTTTTTAAATGGATCGGTTTTGCAATGTTTCATTTCAAAATACTGAAATGAAAACGGGTCTGAAATGTGCAATTTTTACGGTCGGAGGAGAGTTTTTTGACATTTCTAGTGGTTTAACAAACAACAAGACGTTTGCGGCACCAGGCGCGGAAGAGCGTTTCAACTGGACGTCTATCACCTGTTATGAGTAGAAAATAGTTTCGAAAATTGCCCTAAAAATTAAATGCATTACATTCTCATAGAGTTGCAACAAATTTTAATAAGCGTAAATGAATACACTACATCGCCAGTGTGACATCACGTCACACAACGCCAATAAGAAATCATCTAGTTATAATGGGCGCAGTGCAACGCAGACAGCACAGAATTAACCTAGTCGAGCGGGGAATCTCTGTTACTGGTGCTCCTGAAATACCACGCTCCCTTCATTTTGAGTTCGCGTCTGCAAAAAAGAACTTAACACCAGGAAGGTTAAATTAGGTGTAAATAATTACCTTTGCAATACGATTCTCCCAAAATAAATTCGAAATTCCTCAAAAAGTATGCTTCATCTTTGGCTACTTCCTTGAAGTTAGAAGTATAAAGTTACCATAATTCGCTGCTCGTAAGGCACAACCTTTCGAAAAATTAAAATAGTACTTATCATTTGCACGAATCACCAATGAATTTGGTCTGAGAACTGGAGATAGAAAATTGAAAGACAACAGTGATTTGCATGAAATTATGTCCATCTTTTTGCTGTTGGAAATCATCAGTGCAGATTTCTCCAAATAAAATGAGATGAACTGGAAAAAATGCTTTAAATGAATTTACAAGAGAAAACGGAAATTTTTTGCTACTGGAACACTTGAAAGTCTAGTTTTTGCACGCTATAAGCCACTAGTGGCAGCATTGCTTTGTTATAATCCGCTCGATGAAAGTTGACTGAACACTTATGAAACAAAAGCGTAAGATTGGTGACAGCGTCAAGCTTCACATTTACAGAACAAGTTGGAAAGTTTTTACGCTGCGTCATGCAGCTCAAAAATCAATGTACTTTGAGTTAGTCAGTGAGCATGGGTTGAAGGTCAAGGAAACGCCAACCTAAACGTCAGGTCACAGACTTTTTATTCTTTGCAGATATTTGCCTTCAAGCGAAAAGAAAAATAAAATTGTAATTCTTGAGAATTGAAATTCACTCCATCAACACCTCTTACAGAGCCAGAAGATGACTTACAGAGCCACTAATGTTAAAAAGGCTGTTAGAGTCACGTCTGTAAAATACACAATACGATAATAACGAACAAAAGATTTAAATGTATCAAAACGCAGAAACAAATGACACGTTGTTTTGCAGCTTATTTCCACAAGATGCAGTCGGTTTTGCGGTTTGGGCAATTTTGTTTCGAATGTACTTTTTCTGGTCAGTCGAGTGTAGTTCAGCTTGACTGCATCACTGCCACAAAATGTTAAATGCACGCTAGCAGGGCCGCCGAGGACGACCATTTGTTCAACAGGGAGTTTCGTAACTTCTCTCTAAATATATACGAATATCAACCATCTTTTACGATGTCCTGCCATCGTCAGGACCAATTTAATACGTCCTGTAAATCCGGAGATTCTCCTCAACTTAAAACATGGACTATTTCACACCACCTGTGTTACTATTGTCACTCATAGCGTCAATAAGTTATTTCAACCAGTGGTTTTCAACCTTTTTGTACCGCGACCTAATATAGCAACCAACTATAATCCAAAGACCCCCATTTAAACTCGAATAAACCAATTGGAATACAGGTGTGCACATAAAACATCTGCTCGCGGCCCTCCAAAAATGGTTCACGAACCCTCTGGGGGTCGCGACCACCAGGTTGAAAACCATTGTTTTAAGCGCTTTCAGCACCACGCACGTTTCCAAAAATGTAGTCTGCAGACGTAAAAACTGTCCAGACAAATAATATCAACCCAAAATGATTGCAACTTTTTTGTTTCTTTTAACAAAGAACAAGGCATTCAAGTATCTTTTATGTTTTTAATTGACAATGTTCAGTAAAGCAAGAAGTGATCAGAGAGGTCAATGTATAAATGACATTGAAAGTTACCCAGATGTTTTGAACAGCTAAAAAGGAGAGCGGTTTTACTGTCTGTGATATATATTTGCTGAGTTATGTCCAAACCCTTTCTTTAGCCAATGGTGTATGGTTTTAAATTTCAGTGCCAAATTACGGTTTTGGTGAAAATCTCAATTTCTGCTTTTTTTGCACGCACACGTCTCATTCAACTTCTTTGGAGAAGAGACAGTCCTCGATCATTGAAGCGAGGAGCGTTGTTTCGCCATTTTTCAGTGGTATCACCCAAACCGACTCGTTAAAACATAGTTTGATTGTATTAACACCGCACTCCCTTGGCGATACTGCGCGTTCTTATCTATACCTAGAGCATGACGGCCAAAGGCTCATTTTGTGAGTGATGAGGAATGATGATCTTGTGAGGACGGCGATCTGCAAAGCCAGCTGCTGCTCGTCTCGCAAAATTGCAATACATGTTCACCGCAGATTATTCTCGACTCACAGTAGGCATACCTGTCGGGCGGTATTACGCCTTGTAAACTCAAGATAAATAAAAGCTATGAGTAAACAGTTTTGAGAACGAATAACAAACAAACATAGGAAATGCACCAACTGACTTTTTATTGAAAAACTGACTGTTTTTTATTGAAAAACTGACGTTTTTTTAATTAAAATTCTAAATTAGACACATCAAACATAAGGACGTAATCATGCTATAAAGCGTATTGTCGTGAAAATTGAGATACAATTGTTGAAAACCGACGAGAACTACGTATTGTGTTAAAAAAAGAGGAATTTTTCACATTTTTTGTGTTGGCTATCGCAATTTTTGGTATCAGGTTCATTTGATCTCGAGGCGCATTATTTCTTCTATAAACGTACCGCTAGTGGCGGTCGTCCACCGTTGCAACGTTCGTGAAACGCTTTTCTGATTTCATTCATTTGATGTTGAAATCTTTTTGGAAGTAACTATGATGCAGATTTTTGTGATTAGAAATGCATGCATTGTAACTGTTGTTTAAAGAGCTAAGCCGCTGGCTTTTACTCAATTTACCATATTTATGGTTCATTTATTTTTTTTAAAGTACACTTTTTCAAATGTCTAAGGCAGTGGTTCCCAACCTTTTTAGACTTGCGACACCCTACAGAGAGAAATACATAGTACGCGACACCCAGTGGCCCACCTATTTGCTTTAGGGTTTGAGGACAGTTTGAAAATGTATTTTTGTAATGATATATTGAAAAACGTATTATCTCGCGGCACCCCTGGGTATTGCAAATGGCACCCTAGGGTGCCGCGGCACCCCGGTTGGGAACCACT
>JGI24022J15233_10008315_pt1 | contig 11567 bp, 12 predicted proteins | sample Ectturendosymbi2_FD_15233 | JGI IMG/M metagenome (IMG submission 15233)
GGCAGTGGCGAATCTAGGGTATTCCACAAAACTCGAAATAACTCATGTTACCGGAGTTACAGTTTATGCATTAAAACATTTCAGATACAAGCTTCGTTTGAGATATCCTCGCTCAGTCATGCTTCGTTTGAAGCCCCAATAATTTCAATGTGTTGAAAACGCAAGCACACTTCTAATTTTCATCACAACGTTTAAAAGCATTATCTAAATTTTGACCTACACCGCCATCAGAACATCAATATGTTGGTACTAAAGTATCGGGGCAACAAAAAACTTGAGTCTCGGAACATCGTTACAGGTCGGCAGAGACGCCACTGCTAAAACAAAAGTTTTTGTATGTTTTCTGATTGTCACACCTGATTTGATTGATTAGCACTCCGGTATTTTGCTCATCGTTGCACGTCTCTGGCTATGTTACAGCATCATTCGTGGTTCGTTTGAACAGACACTTCCGTATAATTTTGCTCTTCCCCGATGTAAGGGAGCACAGCCACGCTGTTTAGCTACATGGCAGATTCTTTTTACGGTATTTTCGAGATGAAAGTACCGGTTTTATTTTACACACATTCGTCACTGCAGTTTCCACAAAGTGTCCTCCAGAAACGTGCGCTGACTGACATCTGAAGCGATTCCTTTTCTTCACAATTCTGTTCACGACATCTGCGAAACGAAAGCAAAGTGTTTGCGTTCACACACATCACTGCGTTGTCTGCAGTGCGTGCCGGATGCTGAGCACCTTTTGATATATTGCATTTGCATGTGCAATAATACTGAACAACGTCGTCAATATTTTCAGGTTGATCACGGAGCACATCGGTTGACCGCAGTGTAGGATTTCCACAATTCAATAATGTGTCTTAATTTTTTGAGGTTCGTCATTTTTGAAAATCGATCAGCACACCTGAAAATCACTTCTGTTGTAAGGTTTTTGTTTTTGTTGAGTTCGCTGACTAATATCATGGAACGTAACATTGTGAACCATACGCCTGCTTCAATAGTTTGTCTTGGCACTATCAACGCAATATTGTGTTCTTAGTGATAGTCAACATCTCCATTTACCTATATCCCTGGTAGGCTTCAGCCTTTCCAGATCCAAGGAGGCCTCCAGCAAACTGTGGTACGCATAGAGGCATTTACCGATACAAGATGATTTCGATAAAATATTCGTCAACAATTTATGTCGTAACTATTCACGAAATTCAGTTTTATTCATTTGATCAGATTGCGTATTGGTAAAGTCTTCTAACTAGTTTCCATTAATGACATTATGATCCGATGGTGAAGTCACATTAAGGCTATATTGTCGTCTGCGAAACAGATGTGAAAACGTGTGAAAAATGGAAGCTATACTAGCATTAGTGCAGTTAAAAGGATGCTTGATGATCATGCGCGATTAAAGCAAAGTGGTACTAGACACAATAGGGTGGCCCAAAACCCTTTGGACAACACCAAATGTTTAAAATCCAACACCAAAAATAAACTTTATCGAGCACTAAATTAGTTCAGTCTTGATCTAACAATGAACAGGATGATAAAAGATGCGGTGGATACAATTGTTTTGTGCATTCTTACTCAATCCTGTCACAAATTCCCTAATAACAATCTACTTACAAGCAGAATCCAAGGCACGTTGTGTTGCATTGGTAATACTTATACACACAGCGTGGAAGGTTGTTTATATGAGCCCTCGTTTTCGAATGTTGTAAGTTAAAGCCATATTTAATTTTCGCTTAGTATAATGATACAGTCGCAGGTATAGGTATAACACCATAACCGGCACATAACTAGAAAGATTATTCATGGGCTGGAAGGTGTTCTGATGTTGTAATGTATAAACCAGGGTTTCTCAACCTGGGCCCTCGGCCCACCATGGGGGTAGGGAGCGGTTCTCCGCGGGCCACGAGCAGATGCCTTTAGTAAATATCTCTGTCGTGATATTGCAAAACTCTTGATGAGCAGGGGGCTACAAGTGTTGAGAGTCTTTGGAAGAGGGCCAAAAAACATGAAAGGTTGAGAGCCACTGGTATAAACCATCAGCATCAATGAAAGGTCTGTGGCGTGGAGCGAATNAGCAACTAGCAGCACAATCTCCTGGCAAGAATCTGTTGAGGGTTATAAGTGAAATGTTAACTAATAATGTCAAAAAGATAGATGACAGCAATAATGCGTTACATGGATTCGAAGCTTCAGCTGCAAAATTTAATTTTGTGCAAAACGATATCGAGACTTTGATAAAATCACGTGTTCCACCTGACGTCATAGTATCAAGGTTGAAACAAATGCATTACTTACTCAAGTGATTCACAGTGGGTGCTTGGTGAAGAGAATGAACTAGAGTTGAGCAGTGCAGGCGACAAAGAGTACAGGCAAAGTTGCTTGCCAAAAGAATCAAACTCTCAAAAAAATTATTTACTGATAGTGTGCAACAGTTCATAGAAACCCAGAAGGCAAAGCAGAGGAGCCCTACCACAAATTGGTATATACTGCAGAAAAACAATCCGTTACGCGTGTGTCACAAATCGATTGCAAAAATAACTTTAACAGGAAAGATTTGGTGCTTCTAATAATGTAGTCATAAGGAGGGAAAGAACGTGGGGAAACGCATTTCCGTTGCTTGTAAGAGCTGGGACTCACCTGAATTTCAAAACAGCAGGTGGTCGATGACATCACCGCTAAGAGCTTTTGTTTGAGAAAGCACGAACGTTGTTTCCGGGTATAGGCTTTTCAAAAAAACCCTTTGCTGTCATTCGCGTGAAAACCTATACGTCATACGTTATCTCTGCATAATTGCTGATAAACACTGCATGACTGCAATCACGGACAACAAGAGAGGAATGCGTGAAAACAGCAAGCCTGTTTCGTGTGCGATGCTTCATTCTCAAATGACTTTGACAATCATCAGAACTCTGCAGATGAAAAGAGAAAAGGGGAAATTGGGCGTGCAATGAAAGATGCTTTCTCCTGTGAACAATGCTGTAGGCGCTTCAGTTTACGGGCATAGGAACCGCATGTAGAGAAGGATCCTTTGTAAAAACTTGCCTGATGCTCCGCCAATACGGTCATTTGCGATACAGCCAGCTAGTGACTCCACAATTTTTGCCGCATACAGGACGTATGCGGTGCTCGCTTCAATGACTGTTATTGTGAACAAGCGTGAAGCTTCCGACTGGCAAGTGTCGCTAACGAGGTTTTGCGGCATCATGCATCGATTAATATACTCGCATAATCGATAATCGAAAGAAAATTTTCTTGACTGGACTTTGAGAACTGACTTAGGTAGTTTTGGGGTGAAGAATCCAAATCTGAGCTCAGATGTCCTCTGTCACATTTTGTTCGCAATATGCGTGTGTTCCGTATCAATGGATTTCGCAATAACTGCTCGTTCACGACCTGTTGCCCACAATGATGAAATACCCGTACCCATTTTCTCCAAACTACCAGACATTGATGAGGGCGAGTTTACCGTTTTAAGTCATTATCCACGTCTGATGATGAAGAAGAAGAGGATATTGTGCATGAAGAAATGGATGCTGATCTACTTTCGCTGTTAATCCAGTCCGATTTGAACAATCTCGTCCTAGATTTAAATTTGCCAAGGCAATCTGTTGAACTGTTGGCATCCGGGCCACAGGAGAAACATCTTCACAAAACTGCTGTAATTGCTTTAATTTATCATAACCGGAAGACAAAATTGACAAAGCACTTCCTCTCTGACGGCGACTTGTTTGCTACGCCGATGTCGCGGGATCTCGTCTTGCTATGGGCATGGGCGTCGAAAAGCACGTCAGGAGGGGGGCTTGCTCCCTATCTGGAGTTTGATAATTTCAGCAAAATAGGTTGTTTTCTTAGTTTCGAGTGGGAAAAAAAATTTCACCATTTTTGGCTCTCCTCTGGAAAAACGTTTGGAAAAATCCACGACTAGTTAGTGACCCCTCCGTGGAATAAATCCTTCCAACGCCCATGACTATGGGTTTTCCTATATATCATTCAAATAACTAAAGACTTTTGATTGATTTTGATTTATCATATGAAGCCCGAAATGTGTTTTACACCACATAAATAACAGGTGTGAATCCATCGCTGTAGGACACTCTGACATCCTGAAGGAGAATAACGCAATCATAAAGGTTGTGATTGAAAGACTAAAATATTGCGACCGCTAGTGGTTGGTCAGTGTCGATTTGAACATGGTGAATTTCCAATTGCGTCAGCAAGGAGATCACGCTCTAGTCCATACCCTTGCTTTTGTGCTACTGAAAGAGTGAAGCCAACAACGAGTATTTGTTATGAAAATAATGGCCACGCAGAAATGTGATGAAACATGGAGAAAAAAATATCATAAACAGGTTGGTCGGATAAACGTCACTTTACCACCAATACATAGCAAACGTGGCCGAATGAAACAGTTTGTCAAAGCACTTGTTAGTTCTGGACACTCTTTTGCCTACATATGCTCGAACATTCCTTATCTCAGCTATGGGAGAAAAAAAGCATGGATATTCGATGCGTCTCAAATCAGAATGTCGTGACAGCAGTGACCCCTGTTGAGGCTGGAGCTTGGAATTCGTTTGATAATGTTGTTCATAACTTCCTTGGCAAAATGAAATCTGAAAGTTACAAATAGTCGAGGAGCTTCTCTCCTCAGCCTGTAAGAACTCGCGAGTAGGATGAACATTGGGTCTCGTGTGCCCGTAAGCATTGGTCCAGCTCATTAAGTCCCGCTTGCGTCAAGCGTTTTGGCGCCAACTGGCGCCAACTGGCGCCAGCATATTAGGCCATAACTAGACAGCCGGTTGAGCTAGAGAGCTTAATCGGTTGAGAAGTTGTGGCCGAAAAAAACTTGCCCAAACTGAGCAAATGCGGAATTTAAAAAGGATAAAGAATGTGAAGAGCAGGGCGAAACGTTTCCATCAGGATATCAAAATGATGTAAGGACGTTACCAACGGCCGATGTAACTGCAACATAATGGTACATCACTGTTGGAGTTTAATGAGAGATGTTCCAAATGCAGCACGTGAGTGATTAGCAACGAAGATGAAGCTTACCAGTATGGTATGTTATCATAAGTTGACTGCTTTGTACCGAAATATGATGTAGATTGTTGTAACATTACTGATAACTCTAAAGTGACAGTTTTACGTTTTTATGCATTTTCCCATGTTTGTGGTTTACGAAACTGGTCTGACAAAGGCGACAAACAAAGGAATCTGTCGAGGAAATATTTTTAATAGGAAATCGATTTCATGTTGCACTACATATCCTCCGTCCTAAAATCTGCAAACAATGCTTATAGGTGAAACGTTGAAAGGATAAAACAAGAGCAAAAAAGCAAACAAACTCAAGACTAAAATAAATCCGAACACAAGCGGCAGTAATTAAAAACTAGAAAATACGGGTTTCCCAAATAGTTGCTTTCACTGAAACTTCAAACCTATCTGACGCTAATTATTATCGAACAATGCAATAGACCCACTTATGCCCGAAACGAGCACATATCACTCAGAGCGTTGGTGGAATGCGTAAAAAAATTGCTTCGTAAAGCTGTCAGCCTTATTCCAGGGTGCACCTGTGAATGCTGTACGCTTGGCGGGAGTTAAGGACGTTTGCTAGCACACTGGGTGGTGCAATAGATCAAACAACTCAACGGACAACGCAAACGTGTTGCAAAATTGTTTCACACGGTGGAGGAATCATGCTTTGAATATTAATTTGTGTGTCACATTCGTGATACCATATGTGTTCACAAGTATTCAGAGAGTGAAAACTGTGTTGTTCTACAGAAGTAATAGTGTGAGCTAATGGCTAAGCTTCATGCATAGGTGCGGTTATTTACGATGCCACGGAACACTGAATAGACCCGTGATAAAGCCATTTGAACTTTGCCCTCTTTATGATTTGGTTTGTTGCAATTCGTTCAGTGCGATGATCATCTTGTGGAAAATTTGTTCCAAGTTTGGCCAACAAACTGTTGACGGCACATCACACAAGTCTGAACATATGTGCACATGTCAAAGTTTGGTTCGGCGGGAATGTTTAATTTTTTGTCATTATTGGTGAAAGATGTGGTACCATGGATTTGTTGTGTTTTCCATAGCAACCACAAAGTGCACATTTCGTGCAAGGCCCTGACGCACTTTTGATTTGCTTTTTCGTGTTTCTTAAAGCAAGGTGTTTGTAGTTTGTTAGTTTTTGTCCAATTATGGCAGGTCTTTTGTATGTAGTCATAGCCTTCAAACTGAGCTTTTTTTCTTTCTCCGATAGGGTTAGTAGTTGGAAGAAAAATGTAGCGAAGCCTGTGGGTCTTCTTTTATCTCGCATTTCGGGGAGCGTACCTGTAGTCTTTTCCCCCAATCTGATACCAATGCTAGCATGTAATTTTCATGTCCAAAGGGACGTTTGTGAGGATCGATTTGTCTTTGAATCGGTTTGAGCTGCTCAGGTGCAATAACCAACTTTCCTCAGCGCCCTTGAGAGGAAAAAATGTGCTGGTGCGAGACCTGTTTTGGCCTCCTTTGTAAATCATAACTGATTAAGAACTTCATTAGGTTTTCAATACTACGACTGGAAAATGATATGCTTTATTAAATTATTATTTTACGTTATAACTATTTACCAATGCCATTAGTTAATTCAGGCTGATCTCAAAAAATGCATGTAATGCAGCTGCTTGGCATCTTTCACAACTATACTCAGGTAGTACACTATAGCAGTTATCACTAGCAAAACAAATTTAATAATGTGTAGCCCCTATACAGTAATGGAAGGAGAATAGTTTAAGTTATTCACTTTGGCATGGATTCTCTACCAGTTGTTGGCAGTTTTCTTTGATTTGCTGTCCCGACACCATACTTGAATAATCGCCTCTATTAGCTTGGTTATGGTGGTACATTCCAAGTTTTGTAACCGAAATTTGTTATTGATCACAAATTCTAAATGGGGTTAAGATCTGGTGAACTTCCTGGCCAATTTAACACATTTAATTTGTTTCTTGAAAATCGCATTCACGTTGTTAAAAGAAAGGCATGGGTAAAGATCCAGTCAGAATATTCCTCCAACATCAGAAAATTAACTTCTGATGTCTGGAATGAATTTTCTTCAAATTACGTTAATGCATTTAGCTGAAGTCATCATATGTTCAGTGGCATAAGTGAACCTACTCCAGAAAAGCAAAAACTGCCTCAGAACATCTTATTTTTGGGTGTTTTACTACCTCATTGAAGGGGAAAGGACTTAACTGCTCACACTTTCTGATGCTGACAAATCCACTGTGTTTCCCTGGAACGAAAGGATGCATCAAATCCTCCTGTAAACCAAAGCTCGTTTTCCTTGTATACTTTTTGCAATTTGCAATCGTTGTTTAGCTAGGTGTTAGTGTTCCTAAAACGTACAACGTGACTCCGTTTCCTAGGTGTAATATTTACCATTAAAAATCACAAAAATTCTGTATACAGCACATGACTCTCAACACACAATACAAAAACTGGCTTCATTCTATAACACTGCTGAGCTGACTAAAGTCATATGTGACCTCACAAAGCATATTTTTTATTGTTCTGTCACGTCACGCAGCACTTAGTGCATTGGGCTAAGAACGGAACAGCAGCAATTTAAATATTCCCCAGAGCACACCAAAAGAAATGGCGATGCACTTTATAAAGACTGAAACAACAATTTTATTCATTTAATTTGCACAAGACTGTATAAATAAAATTATAATAATAAAAACTGTATGCATAAATTGTCCATTTCAATTTTGAACTTTGAGGATCGTGGGCCCCCTAGAGCCTAGACTCTTATGGTGCAGTGAACCGGCTGCACCGTTACACCTCCTCCCGTTGGGCCTGCTTTCAGTTTGGTAATAAGGCTGTCGTTCTCGGCTGTGGGTGTGGATACACGGCTTTTACATTTGTGGTAGTCCTCATACCTTCAGTTATTTCCGCCATTTTGGGTTTTGCCACTGACAAACATAAAAGCTTTAAAAGCCACTTGCGTTTGCCTTCTCACTTAAAACGAATTCTATTTCTAAACTACTTTACAATCACAAGTGCACACTTCACTACTATTCCGACCTCTGATTCTAAGGATTCTGACTCCTGCTAGCTCCCAGTCGATACCAAAGAAGAATAAAAAGGGCTTTGCACTTGTAACAAACTACTGTAAACAGAGCGTTATTATTGCAGCTGCAGAATGCAGCTTGGAGACCTGGCCGTAATTTCATATGTCTTGCAACAGCTAGATCAGCGCAGTCGGTTCGATTAACTATCTTTCGATAAAGCGTCGGTACGATATAGGGCAAAAGTCACAAACAGGCAGTGGCGAATCTAGGGTATTCCACAAAACTCGAAATAACTCATGTTACCGGAGTTACAGTTTATGCATTAAAACATTTCAGATACAAGCTTCGTATGAGATATCCTCGCTCAGTCATGCTTCGTTTGAAGCCCCAATAATTTCAATGTGTTAAAAACGCAAGCACACTTCTAATTTTCATCAAAACGTTTAAAAGCATTATCTAAATTTTGACCTACACCACCATCAGAATATCAATATGTTGGTACTAAAGTATCGGGGCAACAAAAAACTTGAGTCTCGGAACATCGTTACAGGTCGGCAGAGACGCCAAAGCAGCGGTTGGGCAGGGTGGCAGAAGTAGAGTTGAGGGCAATGGAAACTTACACAAGACAAAAATCGCAACTAATTATGCTTGTTTCTGTTTAGCAACAATGTTGACCTAAACAATGGTAACAGAAATAAAAGAAAACTCTTCTGAATTTCCTGGGTGCGCGAATAGTTGCAATAAATTTGTTTCAATTCGGTATTGATAAACCATGAAATTTCCTATAATTTTGTTATGAAAAATCACCTCCGCCCACGTTGCCCCTTTTCGAGAAGGTAGGGGGGCAATGTTCCGCCATTCGCCCACTCTCCGATGTCCCTGGAATCGGCACCTGAGTAGAGGTACTGATAAAAAAATGGTTCAATTGTCGATTCCATACACATTGCACACCCGATTGATATTTTTAAAAAGGTATTTTGAAAGGTGATAATATCTATTCTGTATTCATAAACAGTACTAAACGTGAGTGCTTCTAACAAGAACATGCAAGGCAGCACTTATGTGTGGATATCAATTGAGCGAATATAAGAAATGAAAGGAGTTGACCATGCGCTGACCAGCACGCATCTAGAACAATGATTTGATTGGATTCAACAAGTTTCGCTATTTATGATGCGACACAAAATGCCTTTGGAAGCAAGAATCCCTGATTCCACATTTGCAGTCCCTTCTGCGGTTCTGGGACAACTGCCAACCGCAGTGACAGATAAGACTTTTAGGGGCCCTGAGGCACAATTTTTCGAGGGCCCCATCTTTTCACTACAAACCAATGTCGCATGGTGTCCCCATAATACTCGTGTTCATCACACAAAATAGCACACTCTGCAACATCAAATGAAAAGGGTGGATATGTAATGCGAAAATGAAAACGTTTGTCTTATCATAAACTCAGGAATGCGAAAAAGCTCTCAGTTTTTCTTACCATGTTAAGACACTCAAACTATAATAGAACTCTTCGTGCTTTTTTGCAAGCAATTCATGTATCAGCTTGTCAAAAGTTTTGTTTCTGTGATAGTTCACTCTCAATATTCATCAGTGACAAATTATTTAAACGTTGTTGGTGGTTGTGAAACGTTAATACTGGCATCGCGTTCAATTACAGCTACACTGATTTGATAACTAGACTTTGACGTTACTTTGGCTTCGTTGTGCCGCACTCATTCTTATCCAACGATGGCTTCTTAGATCTTACGTTTAATGTTAGAGATTAAGCCTGTCTCAAACCCATGTCAGCAGACATGGCATCTTTTTCCTAATTTGCTCATCTCGTTTTTCTTGCTCTACTCTGTGTTTTCTTTTTGCCGCTCCACTTTTGTATTTCCGCTGCGTTTGGCCTGAATTTACGATATCTGTAATCTCAGTTACGAGGCACACTGTTTACCCACAACACTGAAGGACGACAACCTTCACTGTGAAGCTAGCCTTTCTAACTGATGTAGCTGTATCGGGAATAAGTTCCCATACCGTTCTTCTACGTCACAAGCGCCTGTAATGTATTTTTTCCTGTTGCACGCATAGTCGATATATCGCAGGGGCCCCGAAATACTTTGGAGCGACCTTAAAAACTTGTTATAAATTCTCGAGACCCAAACGTTTCGTAAGCATATAATTTTGTAGAAAATACTCCATAATTAAACATAAATTTTAGAACTAGGCGTACTATTGGCAGTAGCAATTTTCGTGCACAAAGTTGTATGAAAGTTAGCACATAAAGCAGTAGGCCTAAATGGTTGCATTTATACTGTCTAATGAGAATGGCGAATTTGAAATGTAAATTTAAATTATTACGTGACCCAGAGTGGGAGGTCTAGCAACCCAAATTTGGGTCGCCACCCACTATTTGCGGACCCCTGGTATATATGCATTGAACGTTGGGCAACAATCATAGTGCCTAGGTAGGCTACAACTGTATGGAATGATAAATTTCATGTTGGGGGCCCCTTGACTGCAGGGGCCATGAGGCCTGTGCCTCAAGGGCCTCATAGCTAATGTGGCACTGGCCAACCGTACAATTGTTAACTAGGCAATTGCCAACTGGACAATTCCCAACTAGGACAACTGCCAACCAGGTCCCAACTTTAAATTATTTCTGTAGATGCTGTGCAAAAGGATTATGCAACATTATGCACGTTGTGAAGTGATATTTTTACGGAAATGCATATACGCAAAAATGGGCCCAACAAAACGAAAACAAGCAAATATTTATGCTTTATCGATAAATATGTGTGGTAAAAATGGCTATTCCCTCTTTTGCTCGTTGTCTGATGGTCATTAGTACCAAATATGAACTCACACCTTTCGTACTCCGTATTAATGTCGTGATCAGGTCGTTTGCCGAACACTGTACCTGCCAAGTTAAAACGAGTGGGAGACAGGCGAGAAACACGTTAGACAGACTACTTCCTTACGTGTATTGGGCTCTGAATCTCATTGCTCTACTTCGTTATGTTGTGATAATACTCAGTTATGTTGTAACAAACAACACTTATGTTGTTATAAACATAACAGTACATAGTTATGTTGTAACAAGACACAAAAGTGCAAAAGAGACAAGAGACCGATAAACGCATGAGACAAAAGATAAAGCTTCAATCTAATGTAAGGAATTTTTGATGGTGATAGTTTGGTAATTTCATTTGGTAGATATGTTTGCGGCAATTAAAGCGAAAAGCTGAAAAGCAGCTACTGGGTACATTAACTGGGTATTGTTTCGTCTGAAAAACTACCACATGAGGTAACAATGTCATAAATGCAATGTAGAGAGAGGTAGGATATCCAAAATAATATACCAAATGGCAATAAAAACCACTGACAATAAATGATAATGGCCAGGGGCGCAGCCAGGATCTTTTAAAGGGGGGGTTGAAGTTATGGAAGCAAAAGCCTTGAAAAGGAAAAATTGCTTGTGATTAGAATAGTCAAGGAAAGCACATAATTTGTGGATAAACA
>JGI24022J15233_10008316_pt1 | contig 11567 bp, 6 predicted proteins | sample Ectturendosymbi2_FD_15233 | JGI IMG/M metagenome (IMG submission 15233)
AAACGGGGGGCCAAGCAAAAAACTGGGGGTCCATGGCCCACCCAGGTTCCCCATTAGAATCGCCACTGTGGAATGCCATCAGGATCTATGAAAAACGCAAAGCTTCTAAGAAGAAAAAGCGCAAGTTTCTGGCAGTGTTAGCTAAAACGCCGCGACTGAATCGCTTTTTCTAGGAAAACTTTCAAGCAGCAACATTGACGTAGCAGTGACGTTAACCAGAGCACCTGAAAATGAAGGTGAAAATCAAGACATTAGCTTGGAAAAAACTTACACACTCAGCCTGGCTGGCCATATTGACACGTTATTTTTCCGGTGTTTTTATTTGTAATCTCTGGTTTCTACTTATTGTTCGGGTGAATGTTGTTTCTTGTCGAGTCACTCCCTAGCCTGTGAAATATTTTTTCTTAGTAAAAATACACTCTAGTGTTCACTTCTTGCATCTAACTGTATGTGATTTGAGTAAGCACATTCTCGACTACCGGAAAAAACAAACGGGAACCTTGCGAATCAGCGAAAACATAACTTTTGCAAACGATGACGTCATGAATTACGTCATAGGGGCCCACCAGTAAAAATTGCCCCGGGCGCCCCTACTCGTTAATCCGGCTCTGACACCAAGCATTTCTTATGGCACGCAGAAGCTCCAAGTTTTACATATCGATTTTGTTATGATTCACGAAGAAGGTATATTGAGCTTGAATTGTATAAAAATACTTCTGTTGTTGGCACACTGAATGATTTGAAACCTTTATGTCGGCGCACAAGTAGCAAAGGTTGCCGATCCCTGGTATACACCAACTAAAATCATCCGGCTTACTTATAAGAGTTTGTGCAAAAAAATTGCGTGGTCATCTATTGACAAATTCAAGTTTAGCTTTCAAGAATTATATTCTGACAGGTGCTACGAGATGTTGTCTTATCCCTGATGTCTCTAGAAGATCGCGAAAAAACTAGAACTATCGCTACAGCAACCACAGCTGTCATCTGTGTAATTTTTCTTCTGGCGACCAAAGAGCTCAGCGAAAAATACAAGCACAAACTTCCTCGAGGTGTTCCTATTCCTGGTGAAATAATAGTGGTAAGCTGCAAAAGATTTCCAGTTGGTTTCCGAGGAGAGTTGTATCACAAGAAGCTTATTGGATTATTTAAACCATGCATTAGAGCCAATATGGTGAAATTGCCGAATGTGCATGCTTCTGGGCACACAGTGGTGATCTTAAGAGATTACGCGTTTAGATTTGCCTCATCACAAGGACGTCCGCCTGCATTGTCTGTTAAAGCACGCAGTACTTGTCTTCAATCGGATGCAATGCACGCCGGTATAGATCAAGAGTCAAGCTGTAGTGAAAGGGAGAATAACTCTGGATTTGCGTGCAAGCATGGAGTTTATATGATTTTTATGGTATAAACTGGTCGTTGTTATTACGAATTAAACTGTGACGTTTGAATGATACTAGTATTTTATAAAGTTTGTATTTCGGAACATTAAGTTGAATTTCCCGACTTAGGTAATTTTGGGAACATCCATTTCCTATGCTGTGGATCTCCAGTCTCTCTATAACGTGATTATCATCGGGGACATTCCTAGAGGGTGAGAACGCACGTACGTGTTGACTTGCAAAATTTTGTTTGGTTGCTTAAGCACAGTAAGAAGTACTTTTTCATTGTGAAACAGGGGTCGGAAAATACCTGGTCGCGAGCCGGTGCCGGTCCGTGATCAAATTGTTACCGGTTCGTGTGTGACCAAGGCAAAATTGGTCCAAAAGTGACTGGAACGACTAACATAAGGAACACACTGCGGGTGCCATTGACTATACCATAATCCCTACAGGTCAGAGCATTTTATTGCTGCAAAGCAAGCCCAGATCTCTCAAGACATCGGTGCTATGATGAGTTACGAGTTGTAATAAATTCGCATGTTCTAAACATTCATTAGTTTATTGAAGGCCGGTCCGCAAAATAAAGTTAGGTTGAAACCGGTCCGCAACGCGAAAAAGTTTGCCGACCCCTGTTGTAAAACATACATTTTCATGAAAAAAGGATGCTTGATCTCATGATCGCACATGCTCAGAGCATAGGTTATCAACCATTCTTTGTACGTGGCCCCCTGCAGAGACCATCAACGCCGGTGGCCTCCTGCCGTTCAATAAAAACGTAGATGTCGTTTCAACATATTGTATTTACATTAGTATTCGCCGCTCTGTAGACGGGTAAGGCGGTGAAAACCTCTGCTCGAGTGCTCGCGGCTCCCCAGAAGTGCTCTCCACCGGCCTCCGGCTGAAAAACACTATCTCAGACCCTTTAGGTCTGAAGAACGTTATACTCTCTGCAAATGACAGACTACCGACACCATCTTCTGACGCGATTGGAGAAGTTTCGTCTACGGTCGGTTTTGCAATTCCCATTGCAATTGTTGGTTACACTCTCTGTGTATCAATCGCAAAAATATTTGGGAATAACTTTGGATACAACATTTCTCCAAATCAGGTTAGTTATAGAGACAGACTGCAAGCCTGTGTAATGGCGCTAGGGCCATTACAAGGTTCGGCGCGGTAGTCACCACAGATAAATACCTTAGCTAGCTGAGAAGTATAAAATCCCGCGCATCCCAATACAGCATAGAGTGATCATGGCATGTGCTCTCCTTTGCTGTCGATTCGGACGCTTTCCCCGTGTCGCGCTTATCGCTACTTTAAATTGGCGTCCAACGTGGGGCGTTGCGCTACACTCAGGACTTAATGACTTCCTGAGTTGATGAAAGTGCGCAGGTAATGAGAAGCGCGGTAAAGTCATGAAGTCCTGGCTGAGCGTAACACATAAGAGGCCCTACGAACCTTCGGCCAAGACGGGGGAAGAAACTCTAAAAGGAGGGAGTAATGTAATGGTGCTAGGGCCATTACAAGGTTCGACGCGGTAGTCACCACAGATAAATACCTTAGCTAGCTGAGAAGTATAAAATCCCGCGCATCCCAATACAGCATGAGTGATCAAGGCATGTGATCTCTGTTATTGCTGTTGATGTTGCCACTGAATGTTTGCCTGTTCTTGTTGCCTTTGCAGTTGCATCAGCACAATTTATCTTGCAAACAGGGTAAGAAGAGTAAAAACCAAGCATTTATTTGTAAAACCGCTAACAAAGCTAATTGAATTCCAGAAACAAGTAGGCCTAATGAAAGATTGAATTTAGGGCAGTGGTTCTTAACATTTACAAACACGCCGAACCCTTACGCAGTTTTCCAAGCTTTTGTCGAACCCCATTTTTGCCCAATATAACAGAAAGTAAAAACTGCTGTGATGTAAATACGCTTTTAGTCATGTTTCAGATGACCTTCGTCGAACCCCTGAAATGACTCCGTGGAACCCTAGGGGTTCGATCGAACCATAGGCGTAGCCAAGGGGAGTCCCATGAGTCCATGCATCCCAAATTTTTACAAACATCCCAAATTTTTAGCATATACACACATTTTGTGTTCTGAAAAGCAGCGTACCAAACAAAAATACTGTTGCTCACCTAAAGTCAAAAATTTTGGCTGGCTACGCCACTGGATTGAACCCAGGTTTAGAACCACTGATATAAGGGAATTAACGCGTTATTAGCTGTGTTTAATACGCCCTACATGTGTGATAAAACCGACAATGTGGCAAGAAAAAATAGAGAGACCTTGGGTAAGGTAGTATTCACCTCCGCGTAAATGCGTATCCTGCATAATCACTTGGGCTGGCGTGCTTTCATGCCAAGTCTCTCAGCTCAATGCCTGCAAGATTAAGTTTTTGTGCAATTACATTTTCAGGAGCTTGTTGCTTACGGGTGGAGCAATGTTGTCGTGTCTTTTTTCTACTGCATTCCAGCTTTTCCTTCAATGTCAAGAAGTTGTGTGCAGGCGAGTATAGAGACTGTTATTGGTGCAATAGCTTTTTTTCTGCAGTTAACAGATGGCGACATTTTAACTCGAAGAAAAAATGTCACTTTTAAGGAACTGCCTGAAATACACTAACAATTAGTTTTTACAAAGTATGAAACTTCTCAATCATGCATTCCGGTTTTCTATCTGTTGAAGTGGGCTACACCTTGTTAACGGCTACATGTTCTGTTTCAGGTGGACAGTGGAGGTAAAACCCAAGTGGTTGGTTTTGTTTCAGCGTTTCTGATATTGCTCGTTCTTCTTTGGATTGGGCCACTTTTTAGGACTATTCCCAGGGTATGTCTTAGTGAAATGCATTTCTGAAAGTTTCTGTTGGACAACTGAATATCTGTATGTTGCGCAACTACTGCCGTCAAATCCGAACATTTAGATTTCATAGCAGAAAACCTTCTTATATGCCGGTGATGACCACAACATACTTTACCGAACACTAAATATACCCCTATCATGGGTAAATTGTTTTAAGAAGTCAACAGTTGCATTATCCAAAATCTCCTTTTCCATCTGGGATCTTATAGTACTTCATCACCACATTATCCAACTGAGACAAGAAGCAGTTTAACGTTTTCCATTTACGTGCGTCTTAAGTAGATTCCAATAAGAAAACAGCAACCTGAACCATTTTGATTCCTCACTTTAGGCTTGTCTGGCGTCCATCATTGTTGTTGCGATTAAAGGAATGCTGCGCAAATATAAAGATTTTCAACCGTATTGGAAAACAAGTAAATTTGATGGAATTATTTGGGCTGTCACCTGCTTTTCAACCATTCTTCTTGATGTGGTGAGTCAAACCTTGATGTACTTTATACATCCAGTTATAAGAAAATGCTTCAGGGTTGCTACATAAGCGCGATGTGGAAGAGTTCTTACTAGTACATTAGTACCATGAAGCCGAAATGGTTATTATAAACATAGGTGAGTAGATTCAAGGGTGTCCTGCTTATGAAACTACAATCACTTGTTCCACTGTTGTGAATAAAAGGTTTGAAAACCACCGCTTTAGTTTGAAAACCACTGCATTACATTGCATTAGAAAGAAAAACATTTTTGTGTTTCGTGAAAAAATGAAACAATTCTGTCACCAACAACTACGCAGCCTACTTTCCTCCTGACCTGTCCTGGCTTAATTTTGCAGATGTACGGCTTAGCAGTCGGCGTTGGACTTGCATTGCTTTGTATAGTCTTTCGAACGCAGTGCATTGAAACTCACATTCTGTCCCAGGTTGGCAACACGGAAATTTATCGAAAAGTTACTGAGGTAAAATCTAACACCGTATGCTTTGTTGTTACTGGTGCGTGACCATCCAAACCAAGTATTTGCTTCTATACATTTATGGTTTCGACTTTAGTTTGAGAAACTGGAAATCCAAGCATGACGGAAAGTAAACGAAATCCCGCATGCGTAATAACCTTACTTAAATGCCCAATAATTGCAAGGCATGCAGCTATTCGCCTCTAGATCTTCATCATGAAACCATCTGCGGATTTCAGAGCACCGACCGTTCTGAAGAGTTCGTTATAATATCTTTTAACGGACCGCTACATTACCTGAACAAGAGTATGCTGCGAAGCTGTTTAGTGAATGCATGCCAGCTGGACCCGACGTTGGTAAACGCACGAAAAAAGTCAACGCAAACGAAAGAAATGATTACAGAGGTGAAGTTAGCATGCTTCCAAGCACAACATATGTGATGGTTACTTATGCTTAAACATGTTTGGCTCAACGTGCTAAAAAGAAACTCTAACGGCAATAAGCTCATTTTTAAAAGTCTTCATTTAACCGTCCAGGCGTATAAAGTAAAAAGTTTACTTTGTCCTTTATTTTTTTCTTGTGGATCGAGTTTGAACCAAGATGAACAGGTTGAAAAAACATAAGGCAGGGTATCTACAACAAGGAAATTTTTTCTTTGCTTAGCGAGAAGTACTACTGTACCAAAGTTAACTAAGCAAACTAATTTTCAGGCAAATATGAAGAGAAGTGATGACAACAGCACTTTAGAAAAATCTTGTAACATTGCCACCGGAGCAATCAATCCCTCGTTTGAAGATAGTGCAAGTAAGATGAAATCCAGGATTACACCCTTTCTTATGTCGGCATAGTTTAGAATTTGAAAGCATTCATCGCAGAAGCCTCAGATCAGTGGTTCCTGAAGTGGGCGGTACCGCCCCCCTGGGGGCGGTGAGAAACTGTTTCAATGCGTAGCCTTATATTTTTGCAGTCGTGAAATGCGCTGACGTAGCACTGAGTGTGTTCTACTCCTCTGTTTAACTCGTTGCCGGATAATTTTGCAGTTATGCGCTGTTCTGTCTTAGCGTTGAGTGCTGTGCTTTCCTCCAGCCTCCTAACTTGAAGCGCTGATAATGTTCATTACAGCAATACATTGTACAATAACGAGTAGGGAGAGTGCGTGTAGAAAAATATGCATGTTGTGTCAGCAACAGGACTCTCACAAATGCAACTCCAAAAATCCCTAGAACCGTACCAAAACATCCCTAACAGTACCAAAAACATTACCAAAACATTCCAAAAAATCCCTAAATTTGTGGTGGTGCAGCACATAGAGTAGGAGCAGGCAAAATTTTGGGGGTGCGAATGATCTTTGCCCGAATTCTCCCTAAATTGCACGAAAAACTGTATAAAAGAGTGACCTACAAAAAAAAGTTATGTTATTTTGGGCGCCGTTGGGTGCCATTTTTGCTCATATTTTCAGGCGTTTGCTAAGATTTTCCGGGATTTTGTGAAGGTTTTCTGAGATTTTTACCGGATTTCCACGGATTTTCACCAAATCAAAACTGTTCGTTCGCACCCCCGCCTCCTATACCAGTGGTGCAGCATAAAATCGGAGTGCTGTGATAAATGGTAAAAATAGAATCAAATATGATTTCCAAAATAAACTGAAATAGTTCATTTTACACATTTTCACTTTTCCGAAAATCCCTAAAAAATCCCCAAAAAGGGCCAAAAGTCCCAAACTAGGGACAAAATCCCTTAAAAGTGAGAGCACTGGTCAGCAAACTTCGCCAAAATGGTGGTTTGCAAAGAGGAATATGACGTCGTGTTGTGACGTCACAAACAGTGTTTGTCCAGTAACAAAGACCACCATACGCCACTGCTCAACACTAGCATTTGCTAGTGGGGCATACAATCAAACAGTCGCCCCGGGCATCAGACCTCTGCACGCCACTGGTAGGGGGGCGATCGAAATTTGTTTGTCAGAAAAGGGGGCGCTAGCCAAAAAAGATTGGGAAACACTGCCTTAGATCCTGTGCACATGCCGCTACTAAAGACATAGTGATTTAAAAAACAACAGGCTGTCATAAAGGCATATCAGGCTTGCGTATTTTAGGATATAACGTAGTTCATGCATACGTCAGCCATGAACGGTGCTATAGGTGAGCCCATAGCAACGCCGTCGACCTGTCGGTAAAAACAACTGTTAAAATGAACGGTAGTTGTTTTCACAACCCATTCCAGCAGCTTCTTCAGGCGTCTTCTGTTTAGGTCATTGGACTTGTTGCTCCTGCGGAAAACAGAGTCGAGAATTAGATTGATGGTAAAATCAACCGGCACTTTGGTGAAAACAAAGGCTGGCTACGTCAAATGACGTCATAATCTTTCCAGATGAAGACCTATCCTGAAGCAAGAATAGAAACGATAGTGTGTCTTTGCTGTCAGTTCTAACTCAGTATCGATTCTCACTACTGCAGCGCAACCGTCGACTTGCATGTCAACCTACTCCAACTGCGAAGTCCCAGAAGAGCTACAATCACCAGCAAGCGTTAAACTTATCATCCTCGATTGCACATTAATGACATTTCTGGATTCAGCTGGTGTCAGGCAATTGTCAAAGGTGAGCACCCACCGCTTTGGTTGTACAGTAGATTTTTTTTATTCGTTTTTATACCTTTTCATGGAAACGTTTGTATTTTTCAGGATTTCGACAGTTTCAATAAAATTGGAGTCCAGGTGGTTTTGACCAACGTTTGTGGTGAGTAGCAGAGATTGAAAGCATGGCAGTGGGGGCGCTAAAGCAATTTTACTGATACATTGTAATCTGTTGCAAAGACATGTTATGTATTGCTACTGGTAGCTGTCACGAATGAGTTTTTTATGCATCTGTTTGAAGTATTGTACAAATACAGTAATGGAAGGTGTTGGCGGTAAATGTACCTGTTGTCAAGACATCCGAAAGCAAACTCATTGTACTTTTTTAAAGTAGAAACATACGCCATATACCTCTCTTATATGAGTCTCAGTAAGTAGCTCTCTTCAGGGGTGTAGTGGGGCGGGAACACGTGGTAACGACGTTCCCATACCTTTTTCATGTTTTGCTTTAATTTGAGTTCGAAATTTTAAATTGGCTAGTTTTTTTGGGTGCGTTCCCGCACCTCTTTTGTTAGTACTTCATCCCTGGTTCGCTTAGCAAGTAATTCTTAAACAATTTCTTCGCCTTCCTGGTGTTCATAGTTTGACCAAAACCTTCTGTAAGAATTCCGAATAATTTCGTTAGGAAATAAGACGCGTACCGTCCGAAATTGGGCTATTTGACATAAGTTTGGCCATATAGTTTTCGAATCTCCTGCAGTTACGTCCCTGACTTTTGCAGGTAACGCAATGCAAACTCTAACAACCGGGGGATTTATTGAGAAATTTTCTCAAGAAGTGATTTTTCTCTCCATTCACGACGCCGTAACTTGGTGGCGACATGGACGCCTCAGCAGCATTTCAACAATCACAGCAACTCGACTATAATGATATGTATTGAGACAGGAAGATGGTCTGTTGTGATTAGCAAATGATCTACTATGATTGACAAATACACTATTGTGACTGACACCTGATCTATTTTACTGTAATCTCGTTTGAATGATATCCTATACTCTAAGAACTGCGAAAATGCACCAACTACAACAGCGGCAACAAATCCGGGAAGTATTTGCACGAGTGAGTTATAACGGTGTTTACTGAAATAATCTTACACTCTGATGTTCCATAATAAAGCGAACGATACCAATCTTGAGAGAGAGAAATCAATGATAGTGTGAGCTGATGCGGAACTGTAAATATTTAATAAACTTGTAGCGCATGACTCAGGTTGGTGGTTTATATAACAGGAAATGACAAGATCAAGAATCATCAATTAGCATGTTCGGTTTTTTGATCTCTCAACCTTCCATAATCTCGATGTTGTCCATCGTGTAAATGTCTCACTTAAAAACAGTGGCGGATCCAGGGGGTATTGAGGCGATTGCCTCCCCCGAAAACTTGCGAACGTAACTTTATTCACCATAATTTTGTACAATTCGGAAAACAGCATACGCGATATAAAATCAATATGTTGTCCATTGTTTTGTCACAGCAGTGTTGTGAAGTATACTTCATTCTCTTACAGTAGCCAAGCTGTTGGGACTTGACTACCAAATCATACTGAAAGCGACCCTAACCTACTGGCTGGATCCGCCCATACTTAAAAAAAATAAAATCAGAGTTAAACAACAGCGTGAGCACTTTTTGTTGCAACCATGCGTCAATGTAAGTGTTAGTTTTGTATATTGACAATTTCAAACTAATTTAAGGTTTTCTAAAAAATTATTCTCAAAACTGCACGAATATGACAAATACAAGTTTTGTAAGTCGTGCTTTTGAGATGCGAGGACGAACCACTAAAGTAGCTTTTTCTTGTGGCGTTTATCCCATTGCAAAACCGATCTTATTGTTCTCAGTTCATATTGAAGGCGCGTTTTTAGGTCAGTTAGCAAACCTTGTGAAGGTTCATGGATAATGCATTGCGATAGTTCAAGTAAAAAGAGAACAGCAACAGAAGCAGTCTGTTCATGCCAGACATGATATTACAAAGACAAAATATTATTCGAGGTTGCATAACCAGTACAAAGATTGCACAGCTAATAGTTTCCGCAGCGTCGTGTCTCGTACTTGCAAATTTGTACATAAGCGTACATGATTCACTCGCGATTGTTGTGGGTTTGGAGAAAATCACAACAGAGCCCTTGAGAGGAGACCTGTTTTGGGCCCCGTTATACAATATTACTGATTGAGAGCTTCATAAGCTTTTCAGTGCTATGACGAAAAACTTATATGCTTTCTTCATTAATTTACAATTACATTATAACCATTCACCACTTTAATTAGTTAATTTCAAAGTGTCTCAGGCCAATATCAAAAAATACGCATAACATAGTTGCTCTCCGAATTTCACAAATATACATCAAATTTAACATTAATGGTAGGCTACAGCAATTCTCACTTGCAAGCAATTTCAATAATTCTATCACCCTGCTACAGCAATAGAAGGACACGAATTTATTAAAAACTACATCTTAATCACACGCCACACATACTGCATGTTCAACCGGGCAACTGGAGAGTTTTTTTCCCAAATAAACGCCGTGTATGATAACTATGGAATTAGAAACTAATGGCTGCATGCCCCTCTTTGATGTTTCTTGAACTTTGCGAATCTGGTATTGGTATTCGTAATTCTAACATATCGAAATCCCATGCATACAGGCCTGTATAGTATCTGGTCCAGTTTCTTTTCCGTGGCATTATAAAAAATCTTGTACATTAGGTTTTGAAACGAGCCTACGCAAGCTCTTACAGAATCATGCACGAAGATTCCCACGTATTAAAACGATGCTTGTGTGCAATGGTTTCCCGGCAAATTTTCTGGATGATTGTGTGCGCAATTTTTAAACAGACTATGTACATGGTCGTCGAAAGGGGGGCAGGGGAGGGCCTTGGCCCCCCCTGGATTTTAAAATCTTTAGAAAAAAATTTTTGTTTTCTTAGTTTTGGGAAAAAACAAATTTCACCACTTTTTGCCTCCCTGGAAAAATTTTGGAAAAGTCCCCTAGTGCCCCCCCTGGAAAAAGTTCTTCCGAGTCCCATGACTACATACACTAATAACCCTGTTTCATGAACGCTACAGTCTGCAGATAATAAACAAATGATAGTATACTTAGTAGTTAGTAATAGACTGACTTTATGAAAAATATGCTGACTCCAGGCAAACCAGTCTCGGATTTGCTGTGCTGCATTAATGTTTCTGAAATTCAGTATACTGTACCTATTGGAAATGTTTGATTTTTAACATCTTTAGGCAATGTAAAGGAAAGTCAATGTGACCTCTGGTAACATAATTCTCTATGTCTGATTGAGAAACAAATTCTGCTGCGAGGAATCCAATGTCAAGCCCAGCGGTAGTATTTTCCANTTTATCTTGAACTACTTGCATTGATTCACTACTTGTTTTAGGAATTTCTGTTGCATTGTTTGCCTGATGTTTGGACTCTACATTCTNATCTGATCCATCAGGTCCAGGCTCTAAATTAATATGGTATTTGCACATGCCCCGGAAGTTGTTTCTCTATTATCTTCCACTTTATTTCCATATCGGCTCTCTTTTTCACGACTGCCACCAACACTCTCCCCTTCTTCAAAGTTTTTATCTTTTGTATATATTTCCATATCATGCTGCCTTCTTCTCATGTCTGCTTGAAAGAGTGTCTTTAATTCTCTTCTTTCATTGTCAGCACGTTTCTTCTTTTCTTTCCTCTTTTGTGCTCCTGATTTATGCAGAGACATATTTCAAATGAACAAATGCTTTAAAAAATTACTAAAAA
>JGI24022J15233_10008319_pt1 | contig 11565 bp, 7 predicted proteins | sample Ectturendosymbi2_FD_15233 | JGI IMG/M metagenome (IMG submission 15233)
TACGAGATGTGTGGATGAGAAATAGGTTTGAGTTTTATGTTGCTTCATAGTTGCGTATTGACCAGATTTTGACGGGTTTATTACGGCAAAATGAACTTTATCTGTTGACCATAACAGTAAAAGAAGATAAACAAAGCATTCCATAAAAATTCCTAGGCATGCAAATGTTGTTGTTTGAAATAAATATAATAGAAACATTGTTTTTGAAATCTATTAGTCATAACATTCGATGGAAGCAGAAATTTCTTATTTGATTTTTTTTTTTGAGTGAAAAAACAGCCAGGACAGTCTAATCACCCACTACCGTGGCAGACCTCCACCTCAATTTTGAATAAACTTGGTGATTTATTTGAACCTAAACAAATCTACCGTTCAACAAAGGCACCTTTCCTCAAACCAAATCATTGCAATTTAATCTAACCCTGATCAGGTCTAATGTGACCAACTGGGTCATTCGCACGTACCAACAATGTAATGCTGGTTTACGTGAAATGATCATTTAAAGACGATACTTCCAAATAGCTGATTACATCTGTGCGGTCTGCCCAGCGGTCTTCTCGAAATTTGCATGATCTTTGTATATATCCAGTAAGTGGGATATTTTCCCAATGTGTGGGTAAAGCACACCTGAGGTTTTCCAACAAGAAACTTTGCGAAAGCTAATTTTACCCATCTTGGGCAAATATGTTTGGCATGTTGATGAGGTGCTAAATATAATGCCTTGGGCACGTGAATGAAATCCACCTGAGCAGGAGATTTGATCTGCCTGACTGAGTGACTGATTTCGATAATTGGTTGTTTCGACCTGAGTTTGCAGGGCAAAGCTTGGTTACTTTCCATTAAACAGGAAATGTGTTAAGTTGTTTTCATTGAACACCTCGTAATTTCGAAAAACGTCAGAGTTGTCAGCACTGCATGTTCGCTGCAGGTAACCACGATGCTGCGTTTACGGTTAGGTCAAGCTCTTTGGCGCAATATGTGACAGATAAATTAGTTGGAAAATACGGGGGAAGCGGTCGGAATGCCACAGTCGAAAACTGGTTCACGTCAGTCCACTAGTGAAAAGTTTGCAAAAAAATTATGTTCTGACGTGTGTGGGAACTGTTCTTACAAACAAACGCGAAATTCTTCACTAAATGCTTGACAGGGAAATATTTCTTGGGTCAAAGTGATTTTGCTTTCAGCAGGGACTAGCCACTGCTACTTTTGCATGAGCTACAAGCACGTCAAAGTAAAGCTCGTTTGTCTGCATTTTCTCCACGCATGATCACCCAGTGATCAATGAAAATAGCAAGGCTGAAATTATTATGTGTTGCAATTCCACGAAAGATTGTGTAGACACATTTGATCTGATCTGATCTTATCAGTCATGCAGCCGCATCACCAAAAGGTGGCCTCTTACGGTTTTTATGGTGTTTTGAATAAAGCCGTTTTAAATGCTTATATTCTACTGTTGAAGAACACCAATCGCAAAACACCTTGAAACGGCGGTTGTTTCAGAAGAAATTGGCAATGAATATGATCAAGCGTTTGGCTATAAGACGATTTTGCAATACGATATTGCCTCCCGCTGTGCAGTCCACGATCAACCAGGGCTGTGGCGAAGGTACTCAAGTTTCAAGCGTCGGCTCAGGCTCCACCACCAGGTATCAAACGTTTTGGGCTGCAACTCCGGTTCCAAATTGATTTATTCCATTGAAAACTGAAAAACATTCTATTAGTTTTACAGCTCGCTTACCCCGCGAACTTCGGCTGTGGAACCAGAAACAAATTCCAGGCTCCGGCTTGGGCTTCAATCATCCAAAATTGCTTAGACTCCGGCTCCGGCTCCAGGCTCCTGCTACACAGCCCTGCCATCCACAGCACAATTTCTTAATTCAGGGCAGCGTCACCGGTGGAAGTTAATAAACGTTTGCCGGCAAGGAAATTCTGCCAAATCGCCTATCGCACCGAAAAGATACGAGGTTCGCATCCCGTTATTGTGGAGCTCCTGTGATGGAACACTTTTGAATAATCTGCCCCAAGTGCTGAAAGTCAAATGCAGTATGCAATTTGGTTTTTGTCGTATAGAATATTTCAGCGTTGCTAATGTGTCAAACGCGTTTGTCCGGAAGCGTTGTGCGTCTCAGTACTTTGACGAGTTACGCATGGGAGACGACAGTATATTAACAGAGACGTACAGTTTAATAGCATATTAGCCTGTCAAAGCAAACCCTGTTGTGACCTAGAAACACGTGCGTGAATTCAGAAGAGCCGTTGCCGCCGATATGTATGTGAAATCACATTGTTTTAACCTTTCTTATCGAACGATTTCACATATGTAGCGGTGGCAATCACAGGCTTTTAACCTTTCTAATCAAAAGATTGTGACAATTTTGGGTGAATATATGGTACAGTATGTGCACAATCTCACAAACGTTTCCTTGAAATGCCACATTTTTCTGTCTGAACCTAATTTACAGTAATTTTCAGCATGTCCTTCTGCCGGCTTCGAGTATAACAAGACATGGGTCTTGTACAAACCGACAATCAAAGCTAGTGGCCTACTTTTGGTATTTTTAATGTATTTTTCATGTCTTGAACATACGCACTACTCGCGTTTTTGGAGGGGATACGCATTTGGCTTAAAAACAATAAAATGTTTCGACATGCAAGACGTTACTTTTCATGGTCAGTTTAGCTTGCGAATATTGGCTGAGTTGTTGAGAAGTATGTCTGTAAAATCAAAAACGTCTCAGTAAACTTCGCTTATCGTGGAAACAATATTTCCAGATTTAGGGAAATGGTACTAACGGTGTGCATTCTCATTCAGACCTGAGCAAGGTCAAGGTACTGTTAGGAAACTCACCATGTTGTCAAATTACCCAGTTTTTCTTTGAAGTCGACAATAGTTTTCGTTAATGCGTCTTTGTTACTCACAGTTTATCCACGTTGCAAATGAAGATACTCGAGTGTAGACGCCTGGATGAGAAGCCAAGCCACAACCAATCCCGTACGAGGTTATGCCCACGACATACCACGTGACTTCATTGACAAGCATTACTAGAGGTCCACCTGAATCACCCTGAAAACATGAAGATTTATCTTCAGCAAAGAGACAGGACTAAAGGCAATACTTTGAAACATTAACATCAAGTCAAAGAAGAGTTTTTATCATTTGAAGTTGGTTTCACGAGGGACAGTTCACCATAGAAAAAAGATGATTTTGCATTAACTTGTAAAAATTGATTTTTCTTTTTCTTGACTGAATTTTTTAAAAAAGTTTTAAAAGTCAAAAAATCTCTTTTATCACGATAGGTTCTTTTCTGGTTATACTTCAAGTCAACAAGAGGAAGAGTTTATATTGATTTTGAACAAAGCTTCAATTGTAAGCCTTTAGCTGAAGCTTTACAATCAAGACTTAGCAGTTTCAGAGCCGGCGATTTCTTGGTGCATTTCCATCATGCAACGAAACTGCAGGGTTGGAAACATTTATTCGTTTTGGCATTGTTGATTTATCTCTTCGCATACTTCAAACACGTTGTTGTAATAGAAAACTGCATCAATTTAACTAGAAGGTTGATAACAATTAGATTTCCTGCAATACAATTTAGTGCTGGAATAACCAAAAATATTTTATGCAGTTACATAAAGAAGAGACCTACTTGAAAGTGTTAAGTAGCCTTACCATCAGAAAACGCTTCATGGGACTGCAACAAAAGTGTTGAAAATCATTTCATATCAATCAGATTTTCTTGTAGTCACCAAATTCAAAACAGATATCTCAAAATATTGCTGAACAAATGTTTTGAATCGTCGCTATGGCTTTTGTTTTCTCTAGCACAAAATTTACTGAGCTATCTATTTGACATACATTTTTACCTTTTAAATTTTTCTTCCGATTTGGAACCAGAAAAAGTTAAACTCGTCCAACAAAAATCAAAAACACTTGCCTGGCAACTGTCCACTCCACCTGCCGTGGTGTCTCCAGCGCAAATTTGCGACTCGATGATTGCACCATTATATCGGACATTGCAATCAGCGTTGCTAACTATAGGCAAACGCACTTGATGCAACGCTGATGGGTGGTTTCCATCCGTTTCTGAAAATTCTGAAAATACGAGAAGTTCAATGCTCTCTCAATCACGATTAAATGTTTGTTGCCAAATCCGAAAACCATGGTTTGTAACCCTGCTCAAGTAAACTCTGCCCAATTTGTGCAAATGGTTCTTCTACTTAGATTAAAAATTAGTTAACGCTCACGTAAAAAAATGGTTGTTTCAGTGGTTGCATTTGTTTAGACTCTCTTTCGGGCAGTCCTATCGAAATCTGCACAAGTTGTGTAGTTTTCGATGGGAACAAAAATTTGCCCAAATTGACCCATGGTTACCTGAGGTTTAACAAAATTGCTACACAATGATCCCTCCTAAGGTAACCTTGACCAATTTGGGCAAAGGAGTTGGTGCATGTAGGTTCACTAGTAAGCCACGCCAGCAACTTTTGACCGAAGCCAGCACGGGAGTAGGTCACACGACTGCAAGCACTGGCGACGCAGATCAATTCGGCGCGAATGGCTCTTGCTCAGTTCGTGGTTTTCATTGAGAAAGAGGCAGGAGAATATGTGGCGCCTTCTCCGCCAGAAGAAAGAAATTGAAACCAGCAAGGAATTGCTCCTATTGTGCGTGCACTTGTGGTAAAAGACCAAAGCATTTTATTGAGGACATGAACTTTGAGATCCGACAACGCTGTGGAACCTGTCCACCATCAAAACAGAACAAAACGAAGTTCACGTGCCAACTGCCAACAATGGGGAGCACTTGTCTGCATTGATCACTTTCAAGTCTTCGTCAACGATTACTCACAACCCTGGAATACTAACCTCGGGTGATTTCTACCTAGGCAGGAGTGGTGGCCACGTACTCCCTAGGTGAAAATCGCTTGTCGTTGTGGTTAGTGTGAGGTCGGTTGAAAATCACCCAGAGTGAGTTTTTGTTTCCCGTTGATGCCTTGACATTGTAAACATTGACAAAACTCCACTCATTTATAGTTTTCATATTTGAATTTGGGGGGCTTAGCCCACCAAATCCCCCCTGTGACGACGGGACTGGCCGTATGTGAGACATGAAAGTCAATAGCAGTGCCGTGATCAATCTGATTGCCCAACAATTGTTGTAAAGTATTTTCCATTTTGGGCAGGTTTACGTTATGTGCCTGATTTTCGTAAATAATTTGCCCATTTTGGGCAAGGTTGATTACGTGTGGCTGAAAATTGCAATGAAAATAGAAAAAATTCATGTCTCAACCTAATTTACATTTATTGCAGATAGAACCACAAGCTTGAAATGAGGTTCTGTTTAAACCTTAAACCAACCACCAATGAAGTCTACGGGCGAAATGTTTGGATTTTTCTTTGCTTTTTCGTTCATTTGCTAAGAGCACTTCCAACATTTTTGTTTGGAAAATTCCTTGTGCTCTTCGTCATATAAAAAGTTTTCCAAAATCAACACGTTGTTCTTTTCTGATCGGATGAGCTTGAGAAGACTTGCTAACTTGTAAAAAACCCGCATGCTTGTCTAAACCTGTCCGTTAGTCCAGTATTAACGAATAAACAAAATCTGCCCATTTTGGGCAAGGACAACAAAAGTGTTTGTGTTTAGCGGTTATTTGAGCAGGGTTGATGTATTTTAGGGACCCGATTCGGTTCCCTAGAATTGAAAATCGGGTCCATAGAATCAGAAAAATGATCAAGGGAAAAATATATGAAATTTAACCTGAACTTTTTCGAGTCCCTACAGGCCCACACGGATACCTAACATTTTCCTTTAAAAAAAACACTGGCGTAAACAATATGAACTGTTTGCTTGAAATTGAAACAAATATAGTTACTATGGCATTCCTTTTGGTGTTCTCTTATAGCAATTTAGTGCTTTTTGCGTAAACCAGTGGGAGAGACAGTTGGTCCTTGCAATTTGTGTTTTTCAAAGTGCTAACCTGTGGATACATTGTTAAGGAACCAGGTTAGGGTTATTCCGTTTTATTTAATTTTTTCTCAGCGTTTACGCAGTTGGACAAACCATTTTCTATTTTGCTTTGACATCCACAATACCTCTGATAGATATTTGGCTCTAATGCATTTCTCATATAATAATGGAAAATATATTCAAACAAGGCATGGATATTCCTTAGGATATTCATCATATGTAGTCTTTCTAGTTGGGTTTCAATGTATTGAAGATGTCTTTTAGTGAGTACAGCTTGACAAAAAAAACGTCAAAAGGTTTCTAAAGTAGATAAAATTGACATGATGCATTTTTTTCAAGAGTGAAGAAAAACATTTCGTTGGTGCAAAAACGTTATGTGTTTTACTTTTCATCAAGACACGAATCTTTTGAAAATAACGGAAACGATCTTTTCGCTTGTACTGGATTTCATTTCAATGTTGAACAGCCACATGCCAACTGCTTGATGTTTTTCACATAAATATGAAATAGACATGGATTTTCACGCCACGTTTTCGCAAGAAGAGTTCGCTGAATCATTGTGCATTATTTGCACTTAAAATGTGACCCGTGTAAGTGGAAAACGCACTGTTGAAAAAGATGTGTGATTCAAAAGCATTTATTTCTTTTTTGAAAAACTTGTCATTATCAATATGGAATTATTGTCTGAGAGAAAATCTTTGTGAATTCCTTATATTGTCTCTGTAATAGCAGATATTGGTTTCACCGCTATGTTTAAAACGTATTCAAAGCATACCTAGTGTTCCCCATCCAGTAGCGATGACTGTGTCCGCGGAAGTAGTAGGAAAGTTTTCAGGTGGAATGCAAACTGGACGAACGATGGAATTGAAGGTCAAAGGTGTTTCCAATTTTAGCAAAGCGATGTCAAATACGTCACTGCAACGTGAAAGCAACAATTCAAACAATTCTTTTGGCATTTCAAAGTTCACTCTGAAATTTGATGAATCACAGTTTAATTGTCTAGCTGTTTCTGCTCAGCAATGTTAGTCATACAAGATGAGCAACGTTGTATAGAAATCCAAAAACCCGTACGACCGGTAGATGATTGCGTTGCGCATCATCGACTTGAAACAGCCAATTACAAGGAAACTTAATCTGAGAAGGTGCACCAACACAAAAAATCTTGCATTGCCCACCTGATTGCAATACTGTATATCTATGCTAGCATTTTGATGTTCTCTGGACTTTATCGTGTTTGATCGTGCGATAAAGACTTCCCTTACGAACGTTAATCAATTCCATGCATGTTCAAAAGCTGAGCGTAATTTCCCAGGTTGAAGGTTCCAGGAAGATTTAACTGTATCTTCATGAACTCGTTCATGTGTATGTGTCAGAACAATAACTTCAAGAAACACCTAGGTGGTGTTTCTACGCATTCTATTTTGTACTGCCGTGCTAAAAGGTCCTAGTATCTGAAATTTTAAAGCTTCGCACAAAAACGTCCAGGGAAAACTGTGTAATTATCAGCTTCATATATAGTCTTATATCTATACTCCCTTTTCGAATACACATTAACCTGCACTTGAACATTATGAAAAAAACATGAGTAAAAAACCGTTTTCTCATCTCTAGATTGTCTAGCGAGAAAACTTGAGTTTGAGATATAGAAATGGATTTTCGGTGAACCTTAACAAGCTGTATTAGGTAGACCTCCTGCAATTGCTCATCATACACTTTTTTCAAGTATAATGGAGAAAAATCTTATACCTCACTTTATGCAAGTCTCAATAGATAGTTTTTTACGAAACGCCAAACTACGAAGACAAACAGTTTTATTTCAAATTTTAAGCCTGAAACTTAAGCAAAAACATCGTTATCACAACAATTGAAACCTTCACCCAATACGAAATAATACAGTAAGTGATCTATCCACTGATAAGCACAGAAGGACATTCAATTTTGTCTATGCTGCTTCAATGACTTAACAGTCACAGACAAAACAATGCACCTGAAAATGCACAAAACATCGCAAAAACAAAAATTTGAGCCTCCCAAAAATGAGGATTCAAAGCTATATACGATCCGGCTAAAAGATAATTTTTTATCATGAACGATTTTGTCACAAAACGCCTCTTAGAGTTTATTCAGATCACTAGTAACGGAAGCGGTCGCATTTGCGCTTACGTCATTGACTAGATTCTAATATTAAATTACAAAATGGGTGGTAACGTAGAAGGGATTGCTGGGAGTTAAGGGGTAGGGTGAAAACAACCCACCGCATGAAGTGTCATTCAGTGTTTAAAAGAGCTCACTGCAAAAAATATTTTATGCTGTAACCTTCGCAAGTTGATCAAGGTTGTTGTGCGTCATGGACTTTGGGGAGCCGGTCGGGTACTGCCTGCCACGAAAACCAGTCGTCAAGTTTTTACAGATACCATAGAGTGAAAACACAATTTGCATTTGAGTTTGTTCGATAAAGAGCTAAAGAACTCATTTTGTGACTTATTTTGTCTCTCAGTCTCTTCCCACCAGCGCTGATCCGTCAGATACCCTGTAACTAGGTGCTGGAAATAGTTACACCATTTTTAAATGATTAAACTGTGCAACGTTCCAGAAAAACAAACTCCTCTGCGTTGCTGTTCTAAGATTGTTGATGAACAATGATCACATTTTACCGAAAAGTAAGTTTTTATAAGACTATCGAAATCCACTAGATTTGCACACAAACAGAACGTAAAAAGCTCAAAGATAAAGAATCAGATAAAACCATGTTATATATTTTCTTTTTCGTACGTGATGAAAAGCATTTGAAAACAAGAACTAAGCTAAAATGTTTAGAATGGCCATCACCGTTTCCCTAGAATGATCAAAATCAAACGAGCAACTCCGAGCAAAAACATCTTCACCCATATTTGTTTTTGTTAAATGTGTTTTTCTGTCCATTGTTTCTCTGTCAGTATACACTTACTTGAAAAGCTGATAACTGTTTGTCTTGTTTTCCCTACAAAAAACAACGTTTTCTCTATGAAAAACTTACCCATTATAGGAAGAGTGGACAACTACTCGACTGACAATCGACGATTGATCGGCTCCTCCAGAAAACGAATGCTTTCCTGCGTCCACTTGCAGAGTGTTGGGGCTACATTAAAAATCATAAAATACTTGCCAGTCGGAATTTATCATCAATCCTCGATAAAATGTTTAGACGTGACGTTTATGGCATTAACTCTATTTCTAGAAATGTGTAAGAATTTTGTTGAAACAAGAAAACCGTCGTTTATGATTTATCACAGTTTGGGGAGTTACGTAACAATACGGGTTTACCAAGTGCAACTATTGTTGGATGAAGCAAGTTAATTCACGTTACTTAACGCCACAGGTCAAATAAGCAAGGAATCAATCACAAATAGGATATCCATTCCACGTAAAACTACGCATCATCAGTCCTTACATCTGCAAGCAGTGCTAACAGGTGTAACGTTGAAAGGCTAAACCAAGGTCAGAGAAAGTAAACAACCTCAAAAGTGTAGTGTAACATAGCACAACACCAACTGCGACAGATAAAACTGGCAATTAAATCTTACTCAACTGAACGTATTCACTGCAACTTCAAAACTTACTAGAAAAGTTATATGAATTTAATAAAACTCCAGACAAGCTACAAAAATTTACAAAATAAAATACTTCTTTCTCGAAATAATGCAACTACTGTCAAACGACTCTTCCAATTTACCTTGACACAACGCGTCTATGATTCAGCATAACTACAGAATGCGCAAGGTAAGCTAGCATTTAGCAACGATGGCAACCTAACATCAGCGGGCTCAATTGAAACAGTTGAAAAGCAGTGATTGGAAACAATTGAAAAGCAGTAATTGGCACAGACCTAACTGTAAAAGAGCAACCAAATTTTCACTCTGAATATCTGCGAAGATAAATGGTGCAACCAGCTTGACGCACAAATTAATATTCACAGCATGATCCTCTCCCGTTTGAGATAAAAGTTTTTATTGTTTTACTTCTGCGCTGAACGTTGATGTGTTTTGACTGTCGCGGCTGGCGTGCTAGTGTTTGGTTCTCGTCTGTCACAGCGTTTCAAACGCGCCCGCTGAGGTTTGGTTGCCATAGTGACTTTATTTCGGAAGTTTATTTTGGAAATCGTATTTGGTTCTATTTTTAACATTTATCTCAGCACTCCGATTTTATGCTGCACCACTGGTGTAGGAGGCGGGGGTACGAACGAACAGTTTTGACTTGGTGAAAATCCTGAAAAAATCCGTGGAAATCTGGGAAAAATCTCAGAAAACCTTAACAAAATTCTTGAAAATGATAGCAAACGCCTGAAAATATGAGCAAAAATCGCACCCCACGGCGCCCAAAATAACATAAAAAACTTTTTTTTGTAGTTCACTTTTTTATGGAGTTTTTCGGGCAGGTGAGGAAGAATTCGGGCAGATATCATTCGCACCCCCACAATTTTGCGTGCTCCTACTCCTATGGCCTGCACCACCATGAATTTAGGAATTTTTTGGAATGTTTTGGTACTGTTCTAGGGATTTTTGGAGTTGCATTTGTGAGAGCCCTGTTGCTGACACAACATGCGTATTTTTCTACACGCACTCTCCTTACACGGTATTGTACAATGTATTACTTTAATGAACATTACCAGCACTTCAAGTTAGGAGTATGGAGGAAAGCACAGCACTCAACGCTAAGACAGAGCAGTGCATAACTGCAAAATGATCCGGCAACGAGTTAAACAGAGGCGTAGAACACACTCCGTGCTACGTCAGCGCATTTCACGACTGCAAAACTGTAAGGCTGCGCATTGAAACAGTGGAGTGAAACACACTAAAAACTACGACAGGGCATGTCATAAATGCAAAAACATTAGGCTGCGCAGATGTCTCGTCGAATAGCAATCGAGAAAAGGTAATGTGAAACTAGTGATGCATCAAAAAGTCAGATAAATCAATCTAGTTGAAATAGGAAAGTTTTGAAATTTGGCTTACAAAATCAATTAAACGTCTATAATGATCTTTTCAACAGTGCTGTAACGTGTGGTTTAAGCCACGGGGGCAAAGCTTAACTGCAGGGGGCCCACTAGCCAGCATTTAGAAAAAACTTAAGACCTATTAATGAATCTGGATGTAGTGGATGACTGTACTAGGTAAAAAAACAAAAACATCCAGAAAAAAATAAAACAACAGCAACCTACTGGAAACCACAAGAATACTAAATATCAAAATCTAAGCCAATGAGGGCCCAGTTTTTACATTTAGCTTGCCAAGGGGGCAGCTCGCCCCCTGCCCGTCAGTTACGCCACACGTCTTTAGATCCTTTTGTGATTTTCCATTCATTGCACTATCTGGAAAGAGTCACGTCACTATCAGTGTGATTGGGTGTGACCCGCACACCTACATTGTTGCTCCCTGGTACTGAAGAATACAAGAATTACTGGCATTTGAATACGTAAAATTTGAATATGTTGGCATTTGAATATGTTGACAAAAAAACAAGTCTCGAAAACTTAAATCCATGCAGCGTGTGTTTGTAGCATCACAACAGGAAAAATCATCTAGTCACAGCATTTTAATTTTTGTGATTTCACTCTTTGGATGCCCCC
>JGI24022J15233_10008323_pt1 | contig 11562 bp, 6 predicted proteins | sample Ectturendosymbi2_FD_15233 | JGI IMG/M metagenome (IMG submission 15233)
CAAGGGGCAACGACTCGATAACCTTGCGGTTTTTTCGGTGCCCTGGCGTTTTTGCAATTGCTATGGTTTCTTTCTCGTCTTTGAAATTCTTAACTTTTGCCAAATAAACTCAACTCAACCCAGTGATCACGCAAAAACTTTAATTTGAAACTGGCATACCTTAAATATTATTAACATCAGAACCGGGCGTCGGTCTAAGACAGCATTTATCACAAAAATGTTGCAAATGTGTTGCTCAAAAAATTGTAACAGTAATCTTTTCCTTCATAGGAACCTATTTCAGCGTAAAAAGCCCAAACAAGAGCTAAAAAGCGAAACGAATTTTTTAACGCCAATCAACTTGACATTAGACCAAAAAAGGGCAAAAGGCCAACCACAATTGTGTAGGCCAACCAACCTGAAACGAGGCCAATTTTTTAAAGTTTGGCCTAAAAAAGACCAATCTGGCAACCCTGCCCTGATGCGAGAAAGACTTTAAGAAAAACAAATATCCCGCTAGAGCCAGTGGCGATTCTAAGGGAGGGGACCTGGGTAGGACATGCCCACCCAGATTTTTGGTTGGACCTCTGTTTAACCTCCATCCCAGTTTTTTCATAATTCCCCGTTCGTTTGGTTGACATATACAGTAGATAACTTTCGGGGAACAATATTTTAAACGATAATTTAGAAACCCTCTAACGCGCATTCAATATTTCCAAAATGCACGATAATCTGTGTTGTTATTTTTGACGGCCGGGAAACTACAGTTGTTTATGACGACACACACCACTACTGTAATTGCTCGGATCCTCCGTGACATTGAGTCAAACATCGGACAGGATGGTGAAACATTTATTTCGAAACTAAAAAACAGTTGCAGAAATTAGAAGATTGATCTTTCGTGCATTTTGGTGTGAGATGGAACTGGATTTTATTACTGTCAGCAGATTGTTGTTTGTCCCAGTAGAAAATGGTTTGTGAAAGCATTAGGAATTGGATATCCGAGTTTATCCTGACGGCAGTATTGCGTTATGCTGCCTTGTGTATCCGAATTCGCAACATCTGACGTAACTGGATCGTGACTTCAGTTTTAACTCCACCATCATAGTGTAGGTCCTGCAACCTCATAATTTTTTAAGGATTTTCTGTAATGATTCAACAGGAATTCTTTTGCGTATTTCAGCTCATTGCCCATGAGGTCAAACATTTCTATCAAACAAACAATTGGAATGATTCACAAATCATATTCATTTAGTGTAAATGACTTGAAACATGAAATAACTTTGGCAAAGAATTTGCTTCGGAAGTATTCGAAGCTGCCCGTATGGCTCGAACAATTTTTTTCATTTATAACTGCTTAAAATGCTTCGGTTGATTTTATTGGTAGCTGTAACTTTTCTCGTCACCAGTGCTTCATGCGAGAGAAGTTTTTCAAAAATGAAATTAATGAAAACATTTCCCAGAAATTCCATGAACAGTGAAAAATCGGGTAACATTGATTTACTTTCAATTGACACGTACGAGCTGAAAAATAGATTTAAATGATTTCGTTGATGAATTTGACAGTCGACATGATAATCGAAAGATTTAGTTGTATTGAGGTGATTAATATATAAAATTGTAATGTAGACTATGCAGAGATATGTGTGAGAATTATACTGCTCATTGTTTATTTGCCTGAATCTTCTTAGGGTTAGAGATAGTGAGTGTTTCGCTTACGAAAAGACAGTCTTAAATCAATGCTGGATTGAAAAGTCAATTTTGAGCATCAGTCAGAGGAAAATTCAGTGTGAATATGAAATGAACGACTTTGTTGGGAACATTCTGCAAAACAAGTTTCCCGCCTGCTGATGCATCTTGCTATCAGATACACGGCCTAAATGCCACCAGCGTAGCCAGCCCAAAATTGGTGTGGGGGGGAGAATTTTAGGTGACCAAAATGTTTCATTTGAACCAATAGTAGTATTTTGTTTGAGATCCCGCCTCTCAAGGCACAAAATGTCCATATGATCTACAATTTTGGAAGGGGGCATGGCTGCCTCGGCCACCCTCGTTCTGCGCCTATGCTGAAAGCCGACATGTGCACCTATCTGCGCCGCTGCTATGCTACTTTAGGCGCAACTGGTGCCGGAATCTCGCTGCTGTTAACTGCATACTGCATTGAATAGTACTCACACTATCCACGCTGTAGATGGACATTACTCTCGTAATAGTACTTGCAAAGCGTTGTTGTGGTGACACTGCAACCACAAAATGTCCATAACCTACCACAAAATCGGGTAAGTCTGCAGTCATTTTATTCCGTTCGCAGATGGTTTATTTTTAAAAAATTTGCTATGTAGTAAAAATATCATGAAGAAACTAGTTGGCTACTAACAGTCTACGTGCCTCTGTGTCAATATGGAATTCTTAGTTGGAACCATTTCGCTTTCATGCAAATTGTATTCACCTTCGTGGAACTGTATTCGTTCATGTGAGGTCGCCATATCAATTACGTACTGAAAATGGTGTTTTATTTTACATGTACAGTGCTGTGGAAGTTGCATGATTAGCACAGATTATTCGGCATAGCTATACACGTGTATTATTGCATCTGCAATGGGCGTTTAGTAATCTCCAGTAAATAATAACACTAGTTTATATTCAACGATATTCACAAGCCTATGCTGGGTTGGATAGTGGTAATCATTGCTACTTAATCTTCAAAACAACAAAAATCACTATGCAAGCTAGATGTTTATGTTGGCCCCTTACTTTTTACCTTGCTCCGCAGTGCCCCATCTACTTTTTTAAGTCTAAAATCGCCACAGATTAGAGTAAGAAAATTTGAGAAGTTTTCAGCAACAACTGCAATCAGCACTATTCTGTAGGAGTATTCATAACAAAAAAATTGCAGTTAGTTGAATTTTGTGGACAATGTGGTGTTCGGATGTGAATTCCGAACATACTGCCAACCTGTGTTTTCAAAATTATGCTGATTTAGGCTTCTGAATGAATGTACATGCTAAATGCTATGCCAAGCCTGGGAAGAAGTAGTAATGGGCGTGACAAGAAGCAACTAAGAGGTGGTCTTTGGTTGCATTTTTTAGAATTGTGAGGTAGTGAATGCTATGGGAGTTAATGCTTCAATTTTACACCAGACTTACATGGTCAGACAAGAAATCACAAAATTGAATCTTGTTCTTGAAGAAACTTTAATTTGAGATGATACATCCACGCGCAGAGAAACAACTCGCCCAGCCAACAGGGTTGCCTAGTCGGAGGTGATCTGTCCGACCTTGCCAAAATTCCGACTCCGACACTGACTCCGACACCGACTCCTTAACATAACGTGAATGAAGTTTTGGCTCTAAACAATTTTGTTGCAACTAGAAATCAGTGGAAATTGGTACACAATCAAGAGTTATCTGTTCCAACAATGTTTCAAAAGAAATTGTACCATTTCAACAGGCACGAATTAGGATTCTTAACTTGGGACTGAGATGTAAAAATGCTTCAGTTAGACTCCACACAAAGCCCCAATCATGCTTCTCAGANTTCGCAATCCCACCTGCCAAATTTAGTCAAACTTTATACAAGCTGTTGAAGAAACGTTTGACTTACTGCGCGACTGTTTCACAATTCCCGAGACCAGCACAAGAACAAAAATAAAGGAGGCGCAGCACTGGGTCTAGCGTCTAGGACAGTTCGGTGACGCCGATTCGACGACGGGACGCTTCGGAGATGGTGGTCGGAAATGTTTTATACCAAAAAAGTTTGTTTTTAAATACAGCAGAACTGACCTGTTGCGTCACAGGGACCAATAAAGAGGGTCGCTATGAGTCAAAGTGACGATATAGCCGAAGTCGTACTAGCCGAACTTTATTGCACGAAAAAGTTAGAAATTCTGCCAGGACCGAAGAAAAAGCGTCGTTACTGGCGAACTGGTCTTTTTGGCGAAAGCGTTGCAGACGAATTCCACTGAACTTCAAACGTTACATTGCAAAGGATGTTTGTTTTCCTAAAGCTAAATCATAAACCTGAATCGAAAAGTTAAACAAAAAAAAATTTCAAAGAAGTACACAAAAAGCGCTCCCATCAAAAGTATCATGTGTTACAACCGATTTAACCCCGATTGGTCCATCGCCGAAACTATATCGCCGAATTGTGGCATTCCGTGCAGCGTTTGCCCTCGTAGCAAACACAGGATGACCAAACCAATTTCCTGAAATTGCCACCTACCCGTGTACAAGGAACACTGCATGCAATTGTGCAAAGACTGCTATTCCTGAGATAAGACTAGTTGCAATTTTTTTTCATATCACGGTGATTTTCATTTTTCTCTGAGGTTTCATATTGCCGTTCCTTCGAAAGAAGAGTTCAGTGAATTTTTAGGCTCTTTGGAGATCTTTCGACAATCAGTTGACGTGCTTCAAGATTTATGTTTATATCAATGCCGAAAAGTGCATCTGCGTAGCGCTATTTCAATATGAAGATAGTCACAGGAATGTTGCTACTTTTAGTCATTTTCACTACAATATCAATTATGTTCATCCAAACAGACGAGCACAATTATTTTATATACTGTCCAATGCCCTAGAACTGTTTCAGGAGGAAGTAACTTTTATTTGCCAGTAAAAACGTTATGGGCATTTCTGAACCATTTTGTATTCATGTCGTACGAGTTCAGAGCTTAGGCCTCTGCTACAGGAAGTCAAATGTCCGATGTTTACAGCGAAACATGCTGCATATCCGCAGAAATGTTGTTGCATTCGAATCAAAGTGAATGTTACAGAGATTTGCACATGACATTTTGAAACAAGGATTGGTGTACGAGCTACGCAGATGCACTTTTCGACATTAATAAAAACAAATCTTAAAGCACGTCAACTGATTGTCGAAAGATCTCAAAAGAGCCTAAAAAGTCACTGAACTCTTCTTTCGAAAGAAACGGCAATATCTAACCTCAGAGAAAAACGAAAATCACCGTGATATGAAAAAATTGCAACTAGTCTTATCTCAGGAATAGCAATCTACGCATAACTGCAAGCAGTATTTCTTGTAAACAGAATGGTGGCAATTTCTGGAAAATGGTTTGGTCATCCTGTCTTTACTACGACGGAAAACGTTGCGCGCATAGGTGTAGGAGCAGGCAAATTTTTGGGAGTGCGAAAGATTTTTTCCCGAATTACACCAATATTGCCCGAAAAAGTTTTGCGCCACTTTTCATGTGATTTTCATATGATTTTCTTATCATTTTTTCAAAAAAATGCACTTTGGACGCCAATTTTGCTCGAATTTTTATGGAGTTTACTTCGATTTTCACAGATATTTCGAAGGTTTCCACAAATTTTGTCTAAATTTTAACTGATTTTGTCCGGAATTTCGGGGATTTTGCCCGGATTTTCACAAAATCAAGTCATTTTTATGGGTTTGCACCCCCGCCTCCTACACCACATACTGCGCGGAATGGGACAATTCGGAGATGGACGTCTCAGCGATAAATCGGTTATAAGACATGACACTTTTGATGAGAGCGCTTTTGTGTACTTCTTCAAACATTGTTATGTTTAGTTTTAGGGTTCAGGTTGAGGGTTTAGCTTTCGGGCAAACAAATATCCTTTGCAATTTAACCGTCAATCTTCAGTGGAATTCGCTTGTAACGATTTCGGCTTTTACGGCAATTCACCTATGACGAAGCATTTTATTCGGTCCTGGCAGAATCTCTTATGTTTTTCGTGTATTCTACTGTATTTCAAAAACGCACTTTTTTCGTATAAAACATTTCCGACCACCATCTCCGAAGCGTCCCGTCGTCGAATCGGCGTCACCAAACTGTCCTAGACACTAGACACAATGCTGCGCCTCCTTTATTTTTGTTCTTGTGCTGGTCTCGGGAATTGTGAAACAGTCGCGCAGTAAGAAAACGTTTCTTCAACAGCTTTTATGGCGTTTGGCTTAAATTTGACAGGCGGGATTGCAAAGTCTAAGTCGCAAGGAGGCTTTGTGTGGAGTCTAACTGAAGCGTTTTTACATCTCACTCCCAAGTTAGGAATCCTATTTCGTGCCTGTTGAAATGGTACAATTTCTTTTGAAACATTTAATGGACAGATAATTCTTGATTGTGTACCAATTTCCATTGATTGCTAGTTGCAACAAAATTGTTTAGAGCCAAACTTCATTCACGTTATGTTAAGGAGTCGGTGTCGGAGTCGGAATTCTGGAAAGTTCGAACATATTACCTCCGACTCGGCATCCCTGTTGGCTGGTCGAGTTGTTTCTCTGCGCGTGGATGTATCATCTCAAATTAAAGTTTCTTCAAGAACAAGATTCAATTTTGTGGTTTCTTGTCTGTCCATGTAAGTCTGGTGTAAAATTGAAACATTAACTCCCATAGCATTCACTATCTCACAATTCTAGAAAGTGCAACCAAAGTCCACCTCTTAATTATTTCTTAGTCACGTCCATTACTACTTCTTCCCAGGCTTGGCGTAGCATCTAGCATGTGCGTTCATTCAGAAGCCTAAATCAGCATAATTTTGAAAACACAGGTTGGCAGTATGTTCAGAATTCACATCCGAACACCACATTGTCCACAAAATTCAACTAACTGCTAATTTTTTGTTATGTAAACTCCTACAGAATAGTGCTGTTTGCAGTGGTTGCTGAAAACCTCACAAATTTTTCTTACTCTAGTCTGGGGCGATTCTAGAATTTAGTAGCGGGGGCACTGCGGAGCAAGGTAAAAAGTAAGGGGCCAACATAAATGTCTATTGTTCACGGTGATTTTTGTAGTTTTGAACATTGAGTAGCTATCATTAACCCTATACAATCCAGCATAGGCTTGTGAATATCGTCAAACATAAACCAGCGTTATTGTTTACTAGAGTCTACTAAACGCCCGTTGCAGATGCAATAAAACACGTGTACTGCTTTGTCGAATATTTTGTGCTAACCATGCAACTTCAACAGAACTGCACATGTAAAACAAAACACAATTTTTCCGTACACAATTGATATGGCCACCTCAGATGAACGAATACAGCTCCACGAAAGTGATAACAACTTACACGAAAGCGGAATGGTTCCAACCACGAACTCCATCTTGACACATAGAAGGAGGGAGTCCTAGGGGACCATGACTCCTGCCAAAGTTTTAGAACATATGGTCTTTTTGTGACTTAAGTGGCGGGATCCCAAGCAAAATAGCACTATTCGTTTAAATCAAACATTTTGGTCGCCCATAATACACTACCCAATTTTTGGGCTGGCTGCGCTTGTGGCGTTGAGGGCGTGTATCTGATAACAAGATGTATGAGCAGGCGGTAAACTTATTTTGCAGAATGTTTGCAACAAAGTCGTTCATTTTGATATTGACATTGAATTTTCCTCTTACTGATCCTCAAAACCGTCTTTTCAATCCAGTGTTGACATAAGACTGTCTTGTCATGAGCGAAGCGCGCACTAACTCTAAACCTAAAAATATTCAAACAAATACACAATCAGCAGTATAATTCTCACACAGATCCCTGCATAGTCTACATTACAATTTTATATAATAATCACCTCAATGCAACTAAAGGCTTCGATTATCATGTCCACTGTCAAATTCATCAACGAAATCATTTAAATCTATTTTTCAGCTCGTACCTTTCAACTGAAAGGAAATCAATGTTACCCGATTTGTCACTGGCCATGGAATTTCTATTAAATGTTTTCACTAATTTCATTTTTGAAAGACATTTTTCGCATGAAGCATTGGTGACGAGAATGTGTACAGCTACCAATAACAATCAACCGAAGCTGTTTAAGTAGTTATGTATGAAAACTATTGTTCGAGCGATGCAGGCAGCTTTGAATACTTCCGAAGCAAATTCTTTACCAAAGTTATTTCATGTGTCAAGTCATTTACACTAAATGAATATGATTTGCGAATCCTTCCAATTGTTTGTTTGATAGAAATGTTTGACTTCATGGGCAATGAGCTGAAATACGCAAAAGAATTCTTGTTGAATCATTACAGAAAATCCTTAAAACATTGTATGAGGTTGCAAGACATACTGTATGAGGGTGGGGTTAAAACTGAAGTCACGAACCACTTACGTAAGATGTTGCGAATTCGTATACACAAGGCAGCATAACGCAATACTGCCGCTAGGATAAACTCGGATATCCAATTCTTAATGCTTTCACAAACCATTTTCTACTGGGACAAACAACAATCTGCTGACGGTAATAAAATCCAGTTCCATCTCACTCCGAAATGCACGAAAGATCAATCTTCCAAGTTCTGCAACTGTTTTTTAGTTTCGAAATGAATGTTTCGCCACCCCGTCTGTGGTCTTACTCAATTTCACGGAGGATCCGAGCAATTACATTAGTAGTGTGTGTCGTCATAAACAACTGTAGTTGCCCGGCCGTCAAAAGCAACAACACAGATTATCATATATTTTGTAAATATCGAATGCACGTTAGAGGGTTTCTAAATAATCGTTTAAAATATTGCTCACCGAAAGTTATCTACTGTATATGTCAACCAAACGAACGGGGAATTATGAAAATACTGGGTGGGGCCAATCCAGGTTCCAACCAAAAATCTGAGTGAGCATGGCCCACCCAGACCCCCCACTCTTATAATCGTCACTGGCTGTGGCGAGTGATTTCTCTTTCATAAGGTCTGCCTCGCTTCAGGGTCAATAAAACCAAGGTAGAACAAAAGAAAACATAACCATTTCCCACTGCAAGCTTCTCTAAATGCAGGGATTCTCGAGGAGCCGTAGAACATATTTTCGTTGCTGCGCGATTGTGGTGCGTTCTAACACCTGATGCAACCAAAACGCCGGTTGTAGCTAACAATTCTTCTTGGCATGTTTTTTCGAAAGTTGATTTCATACCCTGCTCGACACGATCTGGGAGAATTCTCAAGCAAGCAATTGTTCGTCTCACAGGTTCTAGATGTTCCAAGAACTCTAGATAATCTACAACATAACGTGAACTTATCCTGAAAAGAAACTTGAGGGATTCGACCGTGCAGCAAAGATGGTGGGAGTTTCATACTGAAGGCTTCTACCAACCGAGCCTCGTGGAATGGTGCTCCACCAATATCTCTTCATGCTTTTTTTGACATGTTTTCCACCGAAAGCCAAAATTCGAGGTATACAACGCGCTTGCGAAGAAGCAATATCTGTTGGGTCTCGGCATGCATTTCCTGGTGCTTGACCTTGGATATCTCTTCTCGATGTTAAAGCTTATGCAAAAGCACCGTGATTGTTCTATGATATTTGATTTAGGCAAGATGGAACTGAAGTGATAGGTTCTGCTGCGTCATAAGGAACTTTGGTTGATTGTTGCAGGATCTCAAGTTGCAGACAGTGATGCTCCACAGACAGGACAAATCGGAATGGTTCAGATTGAAACTCATTGTAATGCAATTTAGTTACATCGCGCGCGTCGTAAGATTGGTTTTGAAATCCAGTTAACATGTGTAGCAAAGCACTGTTAGTCGCCTTAATGCAAACAGAATTGCAATGCCTGGATATAAAGTAATAATCGCACGTTTCTGGTAAACACACGCGCCAGTAAGAAACGTTCTCGCGGAAAACGAGTGTCGGGCGTTTGTTCACAATTGCAGATTCGCAGGAATGCCACTTGGGGTTTTCAATAGATGTAATGCTTTGGCTTATCCTAGCAATTGAGACATTGATACAAAATAAAAGAATGAACAGGGTGCAGATCGCTCGCAGCGCAAAGGACGCAAGCCTACGAATTTGTGGTGGGACTGAACTCAGAAATACTTGGGTATTCCAGCATGCACAGAGGACAAATAGGTTTCAAGCAAATTTTCGATGAACTGATAGGTTTGCACACGAATGAACGCACTTTAATTTGGATGTCACCAGAAACAAACGAACAAGAATGTATTCGTGACGTCGCACAACTCTTATCAAGGACTCCTAAACAGGCAACGCCTCTCAACGTCTGGATGATGTCAATGAATGTCCTCCGTGTTTTCAGTAAACTGAACTCCCACTGAAATAAAAAAATTATAACGTCAACTGTTACAGTCGCGCTCAAATGTTTAAAACCACCTGCCTAAAAGTTCGATTTTTGCAACATATTTAGAAAGTGTCATATTTGCTTCGTCGCATTGTTTTTCTGTCGGAAGAACGTTGCAACATAACTGATGCTTCCATTTCCTTTAAGAATAAGTGTTTTAACGATCTGGTTGTCTTGTAAGCAAGAATATTCTAAATTGATGCAAGTGTTGCTGCTGAAAAGATGGAAAAAAGATGGTAATCATGTGTGGACAGGTCAAAAATTGCTACAAGAGGGGTACTCAGAAAGGCAGATATCTGAAAAACTGCAGTTCTGGTGTTGCTATGCGTTCATGCGATGATGTTTTTTTGAACTGAGCAGCATTCACACGTAAATGCTTATGTCGCTGTGTGCGTGTCCTTTCTAAATAAACGGTTGCAGTGAATGTAAAAAAAGAACGACTTGCGATTGTGGTGATGTCCTGCACATTAAAGCTTCTTTATTGAAGGTATTTCACGGAGTGGTGTTATATTTCCAACAGCATATATGCTTTGCATTGCTTTGATGATCTACTGGGTTATTATTAAGAATTGTGAATGTGGTGAGTTTTAGCAGGGTTCTTCCCAGCGCTATTTTGCAGCAATCCGTGTTGGAAGCCGAAGATTTTCCATTTTTGTCGTTGGGAACGTGTAAAAGCAACCATGGTCCGCAGAAAATAGTAAATATGGCTTGTTGGATTTGTTCAAACATTCTGCTGGTCAATTATTGTTTTAAAAGATATGATCAACTTACCTGTGATAAATGATCAAAAATGAGAAAACTCCAAATTTAACTTGATTTGAAAAGTGTAAGCACTGACTTCAAGCTTAAGTACAGCGATTTCACGCTGAATGTTGTGTTTACTTGGCCGGGGAGTATGTACTGTACACTATAGAAATGTGTCATGAATATCAAGGAATGTGTGCCAATTTTGTAAGAATATCGCGAAAATCATTCCTGCAGCACTACTGAATTCACGGCACACCCAAGCCGAGCGAGACAGACGACTCGCTGTGACGTAGGTACTTTTTTTGACGCATGCTGAAAGGCCTTGCTCTTATCAAGGCCTCTTAGAAAAACAAAGTAGAAGGCCTTGTTCTTATCCGCCCGCGTTCCCGCCGCAAAGAGAAACGAACGATGACATAAATCACGTCAATGAGCTGGCCACTATGTTGCTTTGTTTTGCGTAACCCAGTAAAGGTTTCTGACGCGAGTCGCTGGAAAGGACGGATGATGCGCAGCGTTACGAAAAAATGATTTCCTATCAAAGTTTGCAGATAGATTCCTAGCTTGTTTCATATGTACAGAGTACTCACTTGCAGTGAATTACATAATGCAAGGTTTTTCATGTATAACGCAAAGGTAAATATGGGAATGTACCTGCATCGAAATGGCTCATCTAAATACCAAAAAAACATGGCTGTGAATCAATGCAACGAATGAGATCTGCAAATCTATGTATTAATTTTCACATTTTATTTCATTACAGAGAAAGGGCCCGTTAAGTTCTATGTGGTTCAATCGCGTTTG
>JGI24022J15233_10008325_pt1 | contig 11561 bp, 9 predicted proteins | sample Ectturendosymbi2_FD_15233 | JGI IMG/M metagenome (IMG submission 15233)
ATCTGGGGATTGTATTGGATACTGAGCTCTCAGATGACAAAGACATTCAGAGACAGCTGCGATATCAATATTGTGCAGCAAACAAGCTGCGAGCCTCCTTTTCCCGATGTTCAAATCCAGTTAAAAACGTACTTTATTGTTCGTTTTGTACGCCCATGTATGCACCACAATTATGGTGTAATTTCATGAAGTCATGCATGCAGAGATTGCGTGTGGCATATAATTGTGGATGCAGAGCTTTATACAACCTGGAGAGCGAGTGTTAGTAGCCACCAGGTTCAATGTAACATTCCTACCTTTGAGGCTCTGCTACGAAAATACAAGTACCTGTTCCTCGAAAGATGCAGAAAATCTAATGACATATGGTTACGTGCTTTGATGCAGTCAGATTGTTTATATTCATCCCTACTCTTTGAATACTATGATCGCATTTTACTCTGTGATTGAGTGATCGAACTTTGCAGTATCCGTTTGATTAATGGCGTGTCGTGCCACAATGTTTTCGCATTTTACCTAGACTCAACCAATTTAGGAATTGGCGCCCTACTCCGCAGTGGTGTTGTAACAAGTCTCACGTGCTAGCTAACTTTAGCGTTAAGAATGTGTCTGTAACCCTATGGTTCTGTCTTCGATGCAGTTGCAAAAAGTGTCTGTCACCCTGTGATTCCGCCGGCTTCAATGCCTTGCACTACGCTCTGTTTTGTCTGTTTTTATCGACCTGCGTTCTGCAGTGTGTGTGTTCATACTATGGACTTCGTGTCTGCTCATAAACAAACAAATAAATAAAATAAAATAAATATGTTACGGAACATTTCTAGAACTCCATTGATATTATCAACGATACGAAGCAAGTGTTGAGATCAACTTGAATAAGCTAACAGACGCAGACGAAAAAGAACGAAAGCGCTTGAAAGAGTTTTTGTTATCAGATTTCTCTAAAAGAAACTCATCGAGAATGTTGTTTGCGTGAGTTAAAAATTGCCAAACAAACTGAAACAGGCCAATGGTTGTCAATTTGAATTACCTCAATGAGTAAACACAATGTTGCCAGTGGAACCAACTAAACCAAGCAAAATTATATTGCATGTAAATAATTATATAATTGTTTATCACCTACTTTGTGTAGAAAATGCTGAATAAAAATACATGTGAATGTTTGAAACAATATAATACAGGTTGTGAAAAAACAAATATGCACAATACCAAAGTTCAATTACTTTATACCTGGTACACAAGCGTTTGTTTTGTTAGATTTGTCAAAATTTCTTTTATAAAATGCCAAAGAGCATTTTCTGATGACAAAACACTAAGGTCAAATTTCCGGAATTTCATATTGAAAATGCCAACCTGACAAACCTGCTGAGTAATTCTACACAGTTCTCACGATGGAAAGAAATACCGAAACAGTGGTATTATTAAGTAAGAATAGCAGTGTTGATACTATTTGACAATATGGGCTAGGACTAGGTAAAAATCCAGCACGTAAATCATGCAGTTCGATGAAGTGTAAAGCATTGTTTGGTTTAGAGTATTTTTTAATCTTGCTTCTATATCAGTCAGCATTTTTATCAAAGAACCGCCTTTCAAGGAGGCGCCACAGACGTTTGGGCGGGGGGTGAGAGTTGCACTAAACTGCTCCCCTGGATCCGCAAATGGAACTTTGCCATGTCTTTGCTTCGTCACTCTGCGCAGCGATCCACCGATGATTTCGCTACACTCGATCGAATCCACCAATCAGAGAACGCCATGGTGAAAAGTTCTACAAAAGCGGTTGACTAGCATCACAAGTTGGGATTACGAGTAGATGCTTCCTGAAATAAATCAATTTTGGCGTTTTTTCAGAAGATGAAGAACGTTCGACTGCAAAAGGCTAAACCAGTTGCACAGACAGGGCTTCCGGCATGCAGACAACCTCTGCTGAAACAAATCGTTTCGAGTACGGATTTAGCAAATTCCGCCTTACTTCCATGATTTGTGGACAGCATCCTGTCACCTCCAAGGTAACTATAAACAAGATGAAAGCAGCTGAGGCACGTGTAGGTGCACCAGAAGTCAATTTGTCTGTCGTCCATTCAGAGACGAGCGCTAATGTTTTTAACGATTCTGGCATCTGTTATTTTAGCTTAGTGCGTGCCAGCAGCAAAATGCAAATAGACCAAGTTACAGCGAAACTCACTGAATATTTATCTTTTTCTTAAAAACGTTGGAGTATTAAATAGTTTCTTGCAAATTTCCAAATACGATTCGGTGTCTTACACAATGTCAGTTTCAGTTTTAGATGATCTTCTTTTTCAAAGTGCTTACTTCTCACAAGTACAGCCTATATTGTTGTTATGCGTTGATGCGCTGAGTTTGCATCACTATGTTTGCTATGAGGTCAAACAAACTAAAATCTGATCTAAACAGCTAGTGTCTAAAGCATCGTTTTCTTGTGCCTACAGTTGTAAGTCTACTTTGAACGATTAATCAGGTTCACATTCTTTAAGAAGTTAGTGTTTTGATTTCCAGCTTGTTTTCAACTCAAGTCATGAAGCTCTACTTGTGTTTTCTTTTACTGACGTTGTTAGTTGCGGTCAAAGCTGGAGGTAAGTTAGCTTACTTGTTGTCAGGAAAGGTGGCATAAATAGCCGAAAAGTAGCTTTTTGTTTCAAGACTTTTTCGCTCTCTGTTTGACAGTTCCACAGTTGCTTCAGGCTCTGTCAAATAGCTCATGACTCTTAAACTCCAATTCAATCACTGCAGCATAAAATAAACCAACTCGGTTGGGTCATCTCATTCTCTCTTTTAGAAAATATTGCTTGTCTGGTCACGAAATGCTGTTGCGATAGAACGCTAGACGCTTGTTTGCAAAGCTTCTTACACAAACTTGTTGAAACCAGAATTCGGGGTGCTGCCAATGTTTCATTCGTATCCGGGCAATAAGGAACCAATGTATTCAAAACATATACATTCACTGGTTGTTAACGCAACAGAAAAAAGTTAAAATACATCACCGCGCAAAAGAGGTAGTTCTCTGTTTCTGTGTTCAGGTCACTGCAATAGCGTGTGCTCAGCAGAAATGGGGTAATCATCAATCGTAATCGATTACAATCGATTACAGTTTTTTGAGTAATCGTAATCGATTGAACTGACCAAAAATGAAATGTAATCGCAATCGATTACGTTGACAATTTAATCGTAATCGACGATTACTCTCACGATTGAACTTGGATATCTTCACCCTGCATCACTGTGCGATGAACCACAGTTGTTGTGGCTGGTTTCCTCCTTTATCATCCTTTGTTATGGTGATGTTTCAGGGAAGGCTATTTCCCCCTCTACGTCGTTTGAATCCACACAGTCCAGGCGCAAGCACAGCGTTTTTATAAAATTCTCGCTTTTTCCAACTAGCTTTCCTTGTAGGCCGCCAGAAGTAACGTAGTGGATCTGGTCTAGTGAGACGTAGCAACAAAAATAGGAGCTTATCTTAAAAACGGGTTCACACTTCAGCAACAGAACAGCGGTACATTACGAGGAGAGGTGTTCTTGTCATTTATATATATTCAGAGTGAACTTATGAAGGTAAGTGCAGGAGTAGGCTACCTATATAATTAGCACATTAATTTTTATACAGTAAATTAACTTTCTTTCAGAGGAATAAGGTACTTCAATCCAAGTCGAAAGTACCTTTCCACAACACTGATAACTAGCATGTCAACCGTGATCCACCAGATACTGGTAAAAAAACTCAACGAAACCTGTGAGGTTTTGTTAATTATTGACTGTTGGTCCATTAGATAGATGCCCAGCTATATTGGCAACACTATTCATTTCATTTCAAATTAAAAGCTGCACAAAATGCTATGTTGGCTTGCAGACGATCGTAACCCGCAGTTAGAAGAAAAAGTCAGGAATTTCGAAATTACTAACAAATGAATTTTCAGCGTTTATGGACGAATGTTCAAGCCTGATAGATATCATTTGCCTGACAAAAGATTTGAAGTATTGATGTTTATGAACTGTAACAAAGATTTTAAACATTGAATATTTTTGTTTAATCAATATTTTAAAATGTTTGTTGCAGTGGAGTAATTGACAGGAGGGAAGAGGGGCGATTTGACTCCTCTGGCCAACTAAATGTAAAAACCACTCCCCACTTAGCTTATATTTCGGTTTCAGTATCCTTTTCATAGGTTTTTAGTGCGGTGTCGTCTTTTTGCTTCTTTCGGAGTACTTTCAGTTGATTTGGGGCTTTAATACTGTGTAGCCATCCACACCCGGATTCACCATCGTTTCTCAAGTTTTTTCTGAGTGTTGACTCCTAGGTCCCTGACAGAGGCTATTTGGCTTCTTTCAGCTAAGTTTTTCCTCTATCTCAAAGCTCTAGTTAGGCCATTTCTTTGTTGACTGCATGAACATCTCAGTAAACATTCAATGTTTTTTTCTTTTTTCCGGTGCTTGATCCCTACAGATTAGTAATTCGGTTTATTGCATTGATTCATATCGCATGTTGTCTGAAAATATACTTACACATAACTATGCAAATGGGCTTTGTTTCTTTCTGAGAATATTTCAAGACGAATGCAATTGCGATTGTAATCGTTACTACTTACAATGTAATCGCAATCGATTACATTGGGATTTTGTTTGTTGGCAAACGTAATCGTAATCGAGCAGGTGGCAAGTAATCGTAATCGAAGTCGATTACATTTGTTTTGTAATCGCCCCATGTTTGGCGTTCAGTGCGACAGTTATTATTTGGTTGGTTTCCCCTTCTCGAGGTCCACTGTGGAAAGTTCCACTGCATAAGGCCTTCTATCATGATGCGGCTGAAGATGGTACGTTGAAATTTTGCACTGCGTCCACCATAACGACAAAAGAAGCAAAATCATGTCCGCGACTTGGCACAGAGTTACATTTGAGCTGACCGACGTTTGGCCGTGCTGAGAAGCCGCGCAGTCAAGCCCAAATTTATGTTAGAGGCTTCAAAGAGGCAAATCAACCACACAAAACTATTGGAGTGGGCACAGGTTATCGCGTTGACCTGTGCAATGAAGTTGACGCCTCTTTCGATGCGATCATGCATTTAAACCTTTTTATTATGTAAAGTTTTGTAAACGATCAACTTTACATAGTCGTATATGCTTTTCAGACTTTATCGTCGCGTGAACGTGCATACCCGCTAAGCCTAGATCCAAGGGTTTACCAAACAGAGTAAGGGTGGTTCAATACTCCCAGCCAACAAACGACAAAAAAAGCAGAATTTTCAAAAAATATTAAGACCTTGGTTCTTAACAAGTACATGGGTTACACAGATGATTTCAAAATTCGTACACTGGTATGAAAAAGAATTAAACAAGCAAAGAAAAAACTTGTTATTAAAGCCGGGATGAACATTCTTTCGGACGGTGCTGTCATCATCAAATCCTCGTTGGACTATAACAAACTCCGGCTATCCATGTTTAGTTATTCGTACTCATCGGTTTAGGCTGGTTGCGCAAAGCATAAACTTTCTCTTCACTTCTTTCTGACTGCGTTGCAACCTTATGTGACATTCGAAAAAGTAGTCCTTCCAGAAGTTAGTTTGAATCTAAGTTTTTCTTGTGTTACGTCAATACGAAAATGATCATGAAGTGAGGGGAAATTTAAAAACAAATATTATCTGTTCTAAGCACGTCACAGTCAACCATTGCTCGAATCATATAAGAACAGCAATCTCCAGAGGAAAAACCTAAAACATACGAACGTGCATCTTGATTGCTCAGGTTATCGCAGAAGGCGCGGATGGTTCCCGTTATGGTCTCTTTTTGCCAAGTGCAAATGGTCATTCCGATCAACCCGAATGGATAAAGAAAATGCCTACAAATATTGCAGTGGAATGTGCGGGACCAACCGTAAGTGTTAATTGTTTTTCAAAACAGAACAAATGAATTAAGGACGATCTTCATCACGGTCCACTGAGTTTTATTGATTGGACCTTGATGGATTGTGAAGGAATTCTGAAAAAAAATGTCGACTAGAGCTTCTGATATTTCCATGAATCCCGAAAACGTTTGTTCATGAAAATAAAACTCTGTCGTGACAGCGATATGTATTAGCGATGGCAACCAAACAGCAAAAAGTTATTTAACAACGCTATTTATGGCGGCAAGCTGTTAGTGGCGGTGATGACGACAATGCAACGGATGTATGAAGCAAAGTTCGCCGTAGCCAGGATTTTTTATTGTGGACGAGCAAATCAAGTGCATTTGAATAAGACCGTAGAACTGAGAATGCGTAGAGTTACGTGGAATCGATTTACAATTCTTAAAAAATACTTAAAACAAAAAAAAAAACTTTAAAGATAAATACTAAAAAAACACTTACTTATTCACTCGACGTCGTCATCTTTGGAGACTTTGTTTCGAGAGACAAAGTTGGGGATTTGTAATACTGATTACAGTTCCGAGCGATATTCAAATTCCCTCGAGCATGGTCTTTAATGCCAGTCTGATTTCACATCAAAAACACTGATTTTATATTAAAAATAAAAGTAAAGAGAAACAAAACGCGGCTATTGTCAATTTCAGCACCCGATGAGTTTGCATATATTTGCATAGCTAAATCACATTAGCGTTTGAAGTTTGTCGAAGATTTCCTGGTAATTTTCGCAGATTGGTTCATATATAAACGAGGCAGCAACCAATGATTTGACTTTGAGCAGTGTTGTTTCTTATACCGCTTGGCAAGACTTCCAAAGATTAACTCTGATGCAATTCATCTCCAAAATTGGGGAAAAGCACCCCGTGTCCTCGTGCCAACTCCCGTGTCCCCGTGCCAACTCCCGTGTCCCCGTGCCAACTCCCGTGTCCCCGTGCCAACTCCCATGTCCCCGTGCCAACTCCCGTGTCCCCGTGCCAACTCCTGTGAGCCAAGAAGATTGTTTTGAATTCGAAATTTTTACGCAAGTTTTATACGCTGGTTTACTGACATGGCAAAACAAATGAGTAAACACTGCAAGTAAAGTTGACTAGACGCAGCTGTTGGCATGACCACGCGTTTCCAGAAACCGTAACAATCTATGTGCGGATGATGTGAGTGTTGGTGTACTGTCTGGTTCAAACCTTTTGTTACCCTGGCTGAAACCTCTTGTTATGCCACTGATTATTACGTACATTTTTGCAACCACGTAATGCCAAAATCAAATGTTTTGAAGAACACTGCAAAAGATGTTTCACAAGCAAAAGCACACAGGAATAAGGTGCTCGATAGGTTTGTAGTGCAGGCGATTGTGCACGTAATAATCAGTGGCGTAACAAGAGGTTTGAGCCAGGGGAGGCAAAGCTTAGCTGAAGTGGACCCACTGGTCACCATAGGAGGCCCACTGGCCAAAACTCAGAAAAACGTTCCGAAATGACAGTGAATCTCTGTATGTCGTGGATGTCTATACTAGCTGAAAAAATCGAAAACACCCCGAAAAACGCAAAAAAAGCAATAACCTAAAAATACTAAATATCAAAATGTCGACTAGAGTGGACCCAGTTTTTACATTCAGCTTGCCAGTGGTTAGGGTTGCCAGATGCGTTTTGTAAAAATCCCGGCCATTTTGCCAACAGTGGTAGATGTAGGCTGCATTCGTAAGCGCATATTCAATGCGGCACTGGATTCTCGAATAACATTTTTTCAAAATAACGGCTTTTTGACAATGCATTTATTTTTAATGTCATTTTCTTTACAATTTCATGAAGCTCCCAGAATGGTTGGTTTGAAAATGTTTCAAATCGTGTGCAAGCGTACGGCTCTGTGAGCAATAGTCTATAGCCCTGCGCTCAGCATTAGCAAACTAATCTACTCTAAATGAAAAGCGATAAGTGCAGTGTTTAATGTGAACGGAGGCGTTTTCTTAAACTCTAAAAAATATTGCACTTAGTAAAATTCAATTTTACATGTTATATAATGCACTTAGTAAAATTCAATTTTACATGTTGTATATAAATCTGGCTACGGGCCTGGAAATCGTTATTACAAGATTCACTACTAGAGTCATTATAATTTGATAAGTTAGTTCTTTTTGCAGTTACTGCAAATTATTTATTTTCAAAATACCGGCTTCGGGCACTGTTTTTAAAATACGGGCTTCTTACCGGCCTTTGTTAAGCTAGCAGTAAAACACCAGCCATCTGGCGACCCTACCAGTGGTTCGGTTCGCCCCTTGCCCCCCTGTCAGTTACGCTACTGATAATAATCATAGGAAAAACATCTTTCAGCGACATGTTTTGAGAAGAAGCTTCCGTGTTGATTGAAACCGCTTTTTCTCAAAGTCAGTCTTCGCTCTTCTCAAGCAATGAAGGTAACTTGCACCACAAACACGCTGCTCATCATCCCGAGTGCACATTAACTGAGGATTAGTTTTATGACCAGCTCTTTTTATTCTTGCTGGCAGTTAACACCGAAATCAATTCCAACAATCATTTTCCCAATATTGTCATCGCCAAACGTCCGGTATGTGTTCGTAGTCAGTAATGAGCAAGCGTTCGTGCAACAGCTGACTTTTGCAGTTGCAAGCCATGTGCTTTGTCAAAGTGTGGACTTACTGTTTATTTACAGTACAAAGGTGTTTTATCCTGTATTGATTTGTTTTTGAAAGCATATTCGTGATAAGGGAGAACAGGGTTGAAAGTGTCGCTGCGTCACAAATATATTCAACGTTTTTAAACTACAGTGTCTGCTTTGAACTGAAAATACTATTGAAATCTTGTTTCTGATGTGTTTTGGACACCGTGTTGATCACATGAGCTTGCCAGAAATTGAATTTTTACATTGACTTAGTATTAGCATTGTGTGACGTATTGGCTTGAAAAAACTTGCGTGCGTTCTGCATGCATCCACGCGGCTTCTCGCTCTGAAGTGTGGACATGTGTCAGTTTAATTGGTGACATCAATTTGACAGTAGGTTACATCCACGGCTGATTAAACGCACCTATGGAAATGATTTTATAGCGCAAAAAAATATCCAAAAACCGTCCAAAATAGAAATTGTATGTTAACCATAAATCCGATCCGCACCACGGTCGTTGGAAAGGGGGGCACAAGGAGGTCAAGTCCTCATCGATTTTGAAACATGATATTTTCCTGCTACCATTTCACTAGGAAAATAATTTTCTCTTAGTTTCGAGTTGGCAAAATGACATTTCACCCCTGTTGGTTCTTCTAAGCGTCTCAAAAATCCACCGTTGGCCTCACTGGAAAAAATCCTTCCGACATCCATGATCAGCACTGCATCATATCCGAACACAATTTAATGCGAAATTAAATTATTTTCTGCGCTTTTGAAGCTTTCAAATTTAGAAAAGTATGATCCAACGTTAAGTAGGACTATTCTTCTAGTCATTCATTTTTGCTTTGAAACATTAACATTTAGATACATAAAACGTTGTAGTCGTTCTCGTTCCGATAGATGAGCATTTAGATGATTCATACTAGGAAATGATCACAATACTTCGCCGAATCATAATTGCGCTGTTTGGATTCGTTCTTTGAGTTGAGCAGAAATGTTGATCATAAAGTAATCGTGTACAGCTTCCAAATGACCTGTGTAACTTTTTTTGGTGTCTTTTCTGTTATGTGACGTCACGTCACACAGCGCCCATAGGAAATCATCTAGCTATAATACCCGCACTGCAGCACAGGCAATAAAGAGTGAACCTGATCGAGCGGTGACCTCTTACTGTTTGTGCTGCCGAAACTTCTCGAGCCCTGGATTCGCGAAAACTAAAGTTATCTAAAACGGAACGATTGAACGTTATCGCTGCCCTTTTGCACTGATTAGCTATGTCTGTTTTCAGCATCTGGATTTCAACAATCTGTGTGTTCTACGATCAAAACGTCATGATTGTATGTTTTTCTGAGTCATCATAATTGAAAATGACACGCATCACTGCTTGATAAGTTCAAACCCAGTACTTTTTTTCTATTGACCGGGTGTGTTGGCTTCATAAGTTAAATAACATAAACACAAACCCATCCCAAGATATCTAAAAGCCAGGCAGAGGATATTTATTCCTTGAGGGAGATTAAGAACTTGTGACGTTGTAACCATGGAAAGACTTGGGGAAGTGTCACGTATTTTCACAAAATGGGATGAGAGAAATATTTCACGAAATTGGCGTGACGTCATTTGTGGAAGCTTCATTGTGAAATCGTCTGCACCTTATTTCGTATTTAATGTTCCATCATTATTTGCAGACTATCCTAGTACGTTGTGCGATGTTTATAAGCCATGTACACCACCAGCGCTTGTCCCGCGCCGTCGCACAGGTTTGTCCTTGCGATTATTTCTGCGTTGTTCCGTTGCTGTGTTTTCATAAAATGAATGATTAAACGATTACCTTATCTAGTGATCATGATCAAAGAAGGTATTATTTTGATAAAGTCACAAGTGCAGTCATGTCCTTCACGAATGAATGAAAGTAAGAACAAAATATGACTTTCAACAGAACTCCAACTTCAATGAAAGAAATCACAAAACAAGAATCCAAACGTTAAGTTGTTCTGTTGCAACATGGCGGGCTGAAACTATGCACTATGCACCGCTGGTCAGTCCAGAAGTGAATGATCTGGTTCCATTTAAGCAGCAGTTCTCCAAAGAAATGAAATTGATGGTTTTGTACAAAAAAGAAATGGTAGTGTTGCAACCTCTCCGGTGGCGTTGCGTTGATTATGTGATTCACCACGGACGGGATGTGCGTGAAGAACAGCACCATTATATATGTAGCGCGAGCAAGCAATAACATGAGAGATTGCGATCATGATCTCTATTGTTGCTTGCTGCCACAGTGCGAAGCTTTACGCACATGCCGCTCGGGATTTCCGATCGCAACAGTTGCAAATGGATTAATCACACTGGTAGCAAAAACTTTCTCTGTGTGTAGAGTTTTTGCAATATCAGCTTTATGCGACGATTTCAGTACAACATGCAAATTTGAAGTTTAGTTATGAGGTGAGGCAAAACTTTTCTGGTCAAACATGAATTCATTGATCACTAGAACTGTTTCAGTTAAAATCATAGTCTACTTTTTGCAGACGCCAGGCGACACTAGAGCAAAAACCGCTTGACAGGAAACTTGCGGACAATGCAACATTATCCGCAAGAACATGTTTCTACTTCACGCAACATTACGTTGAAGCTGAAAGAAAGCTTTCGCTTGCGATAGAGAGCAGTGACCGTAAATGCTGGAGGGAGGATAGTTTGGAGAATATGCGGCGCTTGTTCCATGAAAGTGAAAATGAAAGCTGCCGCATACAGGTCACAAATTTGCCAAATTTTAATGATCGTGGAATATGGGAATACAACAAGTACATAGTCTAACACTCGAGTCCAATGTAACATCACGATGACAAATGAGCGATGGATCTGACGGATTCAAAATTTTTGCAACGAAGACCATCTTTGAATGGTCAAAGCCAATAAAGAAAACAAGTATTCTTGAACAAGGCTTGACCAGTGGTGGAAGTAGAATAATTTTCTTACCGGAACGATCCAGTATTTGTCAATACCCTTGCAAAATTTCAGCCATAAATGTAAAAAAGCAATCAAGAGCACG
>JGI24022J15233_10008326_pt1 | contig 11560 bp, 7 predicted proteins | sample Ectturendosymbi2_FD_15233 | JGI IMG/M metagenome (IMG submission 15233)
CTAATGTTCGCTAATGGTTGACTTACTGCATGCGATGGCTTTTATGATGCTTCTGCTTGTTGGCTGAGTCATATGAAACAATAAACCATTGACCATTGACCAAAGCGTTTTACCGGTCCTACGATACTTCAGTGACAGCAAACGAAATGGCGTGCTTGCGAATGGACGACAGAAATTTTTAACGAACATGCGAATCGGCAAAAAATTTGGTGAAGCAAAACTTTAACAAAATAAACTTTTTTGTAGGTGGAAGTGCGTTGTCTTGCCTCCTACTAAAAGTGTTGCCTTCTCGTCATGTCGAGATGCTGGCTCTTAATTTACTGTCTCAAAAATGTCTCAAGTGATCCAGCACAACTCCAAGTAGCTCTTGCAAAGGAAGGACGCCATCTGCTTGGGAATCGTCGAGGCAGCACCGGCCTCCGATGGTAAGCCCTATGCTCAAGCAGTGTGGCTTTCCTTTCTGTTTGAAGTATTGGTTTTTGTATTCGAATACAAACTGTTACCACGGCTAAAACAAACGAAGTAGAAGTCATAGTGACGAAGGGTTGTAATCCGTGAAGCGTCAGCAGTCACGTGACTCAGCGGGATACGCGCCGGTAGTGTTAGCGTGTGACCACATTGCTGAAACGTATAGTTGCGTTACCGGTTTTAAAATGCATATTTGTATCGAGAGGAGACTGCAGCAAGCACGTGGAGATATCACGAAATAAACAAATCACAGAATGAATAAAGTCATAAGCGAAAATTTTGGCGTTAAGTAAAAAAGTATTTGTGAGAACACATAAATTCTCTCTTTCGAAACAATTACCTTTTAGCTTTTTGTTTTTCTTGCGTTCTGTGTCAGGCCTTTCAGTGAACTCTTCTGACTTCCCTAAACGTACAATTTTTTTCAGATTCACTGGGTTATAAAGAGTGCAAATCTATTATAATTGATACTTTTCACTCGTATTCAGTAAAAGAGCCACAGTTCACTACGAAAGAGTTAAAGGGAAACTTACTATGTACTCTCATGCTTTTGCGAGGTTCAGTTATAACGTAGCTACAAATTCGTGCGTCGTAAACTTACTGCATTGTAGAATTTTTTCGCCCTGAAACTGTTTCTACCGACTCACAAGTGATCACTTCTAGACTACACCAAGCAATAAGAGAGGCATGTACAAGTACCATGCATTCATACTGTAAATTAGCGGCCTATGTTTTGTTTGCATTCGCTGACCTGTCTCTTTATATCCATTGTCAAAGAAGCTCGAATCAATGGGAAGGCACTTCTTGAACTCTCTCCACGTACCATCGCTTTGACAAATGGACGACTGAACTGACGAAATTCCACTTGCGTGCTCGCACGCTGCCAGCGCTGTCGAACCGAGCAGATTCTCGCATGTCTCGTTTAAAACTTTCGTTGATGATCCCTTTGTAACCGGAGGACGGCAACGAATAACTACAAGACATCAACAGCAGAATTCTGCTGAAGAAAGCAGCTCTAGATATCCACCTGGAAGAAAGCTAGCCTTTCAAAGGAATAAGGTGCTGTATAGGCACATGGAGTATGCCTCGTGATCTTGTGGAGAGCTGTTTCGAACAATAGATTTCGAAAAAAATAACACGAAGTCGTCATTTTAGGCTGTACCTTTTACAATGATATCAATGGCGCAAGTGTCGTGGTTTCCTGCTCCGTCAGTTGCGGTGTATCGGTGTACAAACTCTCCCTCGCTGAGGTATGCAGGAGGAGGATCCGCGGGAAATTCCACAGTTACATTACCAGAATTGTCTCTACCCACAGGAATCTAGACAAAAAGTTGTATACTTTCTGGTCTTTCACATTGCTGGTCAATCGCTTCTTTCAACCTGACTTCCAGTTAGAGTAAACAAAGAACTACGGTGACAGTTTGACAATTTATGTTGTTCGCTTGTGAAACAGTACAGACAACCTACTTTCAATATTTAAGAAAAGAAAAAAAGGGAGCAGCTACAACAAATCATCTACTCCCTTTTTGTAGTTACTACTTTTTCAAGTTCATGAAAAAGGATATTTTGTTCGTGATTATGCCGCAATAAAACAGGTTTGTGGCAAGCAATCAAAGTCGATCGTTTGCTATCTAATTGTGTCAGTTGTCTTTTGCATAGCAGATTTATATTTACATATGTTGAAAATGCCATGAAATTGCATTCAAATTTAGCACGAAAGGCTTGTTCTTAAGCTGCTGCAACGTCACTTTCCCAAAACTTCAATTTAATTCGTTCAAAAGCTCTACGAAGTGTAACCGAATGTTCTTCAATTATCAATGTGAGTTTATTTGAAAGGTATGTAGGTGATACAAGTGTCATCCGTGAGGAAGATCAAAGTAACCGCGGGTTGCCTATACAAAAAATTCCAAGAGCACTTTTGCTGTTGAGTACCAAAATAGACTTTGTCTGTAGAAACAATGTTTTTCGTCACAAACACCATCAGTTTGAATCATACTCAATGTTCGTACCGTGTAATTAACGAGTACCGAACTGGAACAAGGAGGAGCTACAAATTCCAAGCTTTGCCCACACTTCCCGTCAAACGTCGGAGGTTCCCTGTCGACTGCAATGCTCGGTTTGTCACACGTTCCATTGTACTCCTCGCCACACATGCACAGCGGTGAAGTTGCGTATTCGGCAACCACAGTCTGCAACAAATGATTCGCCAGAAACGAAGCATTTCTTGGAATTGGAATGCAAAGGCCGCTGCAGTTTCCATTTCTCTCCTGGCACGGGTTTGTTCCTTCACAACAGAACAAATCCTTTTCAGTTAAGTTTCGAAATAAATGAAAGAAATTTTTGCTGAGTATTTCGATAATTGTCGCCTCTTAACACACTGTTCTAGGGGTTTCAACTGCCTCGATGAGGTTCTTACTGCAAACGACTTTTATTTCTGCGCTGCTCGTCGTACTCTTTTGCTTTGCAAAAGTCATTTACTGGCAATAAGTAACAAAATTGTTTGCAAACCGCTTTCCAGAGCAAAGGTCTCTTTTCCGATGAAACTATGCACGTCGCTTGCTTTATCGAAGATGTGTGGACCGAATTCTTCTGCGGTGGATTCGCTGTCGTGTTTGCGCATGCGCAGTATGCTAGATCGATGCCAGTCTGTCCAATAGATGTAATCTGCATTTGTTACAGTTTGTGTTACAAGTAGTAGTGGATTGCCATTTTTAAACTAGCGTGGAGTAACCACAGAAGCCTTAATGAAATTGTTCCATGCAATATAAACATTTTAGGTTACTTTTTGCCTGTTTATTGTAAACTGGCAGAATTTTATTAAAACAATTTGATTCTTCCCTCCAGTGTGATAAAAACGCTGAAAAACGATCATCACGCAGCATGTTTGGTTATAAACAAATGCAAAATATTTCTAAAAGCAATTTAGAAATGGTGATGGATTTATGAAATCTTTCTGTAAAATGAGCTGTAACATTAAATCTTGTTGTAAAAATCATCGTCAACACACAAATGTTCAACTAAAAAAGAATATAAGAATGAAAAGACGAACTTCATCAGAATTTTGTAAATCATTTCCAATTAAAAAAATTATATAATAGAGTGACAGGACGAACTTTCATCAGAATTTTGTAAATCAAAACACATTGGGATTGACAGGCTCTTCTTTTGTCTGCACTTGTCAAAGTAATTTGTAAAAATGTAGTAACCACCTTCATAGACATCGATTCCGAATAAATGGGTATCTGCGTTTGAAAAACGTTTCAAAATTTTGCGATTTCTGCCAAAGAAGTCTGATGTTTCGATTGTATCTTTCTTCGCATCACACCAATAAAGCTTCGATTCTGCGAAAACAAGTATACAACGAAATCAAAGTTGCAAATATATGCTTGTAAAAGTTTGTGTATTGAAGTAGTTTTGTTTATTGCGTATATGAACAAATAAATGTCTTTGAACTAAGCCCGTTCATTCTGTGTTGATGCAAGAATTGGCAGTGGTTGCATACGAACTAAAAAAACTCAGTTTTTTGCAATGAACCGTAGCTTACACATAAACAAATCATCGATCTCTCTGAACTTATCGCTGAAATCTCATTTACATGTCTATATGTTTATACGTTGAGCCGATACTAAAATTTATGCATCGTATTGCTTGAACTGAAAATTGCCAACCTTCAAAATCAATAGCAATGCCATTAACCCACTCCACATCACGGTCAACCACCGTTTGTCGGCCATGCCCATCCATGTGCGACATTTCTATTGACTTCTTGCCCCAATCTGACCACCACATGAGCCCAAGAGTGGGATTAATTACCAACGCCCTGGGCATGGACACATTTGTTGACACCAAAGTTTTTCGGTGGCTTCCGTCAGTACGAATAACACTTATTGAGCCTGTTCCTGCACAAAAAAAATTAGATAATTACTGTTATACCTATAATAGTACAGAAAAATTCAGAAAGTTATTTTGGCATGGAATGACGCTGGATCAAAAGCAATTTTACGCAATTGTTGCAGTGAAGTGCAGCAATGGATGGATCCTGGAATTTCGGGGCCGGAGGTAAAAAATTTGAGCGAGGGCCTTGAGAAGTGGCCGCTCAGGCTATTTGAAAAATCACTCCAAATTTGAAACTTCCATATTTTGCGTGTTATACATATTGCACATCATGTTTATTTCAAACGACTCGTACATACAGCAGGCCCGTAACCAGCTTGGGACACCAGGTGGAGCAAACAGTTTTCTGAGAGGGGCCCAAATTTTTTAAACTATATCCAATAGTTTTGAACTATGTCCAACACAATTTTCCGGGCGGTCGAAAAATTTTGTAGGAGGGCTTCGCCCCCCTTGCGCCTCCCTGGTTACGGGCCAGACATACAGTAATAATAACCTATTATTGGAAATGCCGCTAAACATGGAATCCTATTTCAAAATGTGAATTTTTTTCTGTCCGTCGGTAACAATTTTATTAACCTTCACGCTTAATCTTGTTAGGTTCTGCCTTACAACAAAGGCTTAAAGCAGGGGTGGGGAACCTATTTACTGGCCCGCGGACCGCAGGTTCCCCACCCCTGCCTTAAAGCCTTCCGTTTTTGCTACCAACAGGCAAAAACAGATTGTTTGTCGAGCACACTGCAAAATCAAATGGTCCTTTTTGTACCTTTCAATGTAAATGACCACTTATGCAGCAGAACTTGTACCTTATTGGGAGCGTAGAAGACAAATAGCTGAGAGTAAGCTGGGACTGGTGTCCGCAGGGCGCAGACTACTCGATCGTGACACTCCGAAGTGTGTGCAAAGCAAGCATAATGACACTTTCTTTTTCCTTTACCTCCTCTAATGGCTTTTCATTCTGTGCAGCTTCTTCACAATCTGTTACTTCGTTTTCATCAAGTTCATTATCATTCATGTTAACTTCATCTACACTCTCTTCATTGTCCTCATGGTCCTTGTTGTTCATGCCAATGTTACTGCCACTGTCTTCATTTTCATGAAATTAATCAACAACAGCACGTGTTTCTGCATCATGTTCTAGCACAGTGCTTCTTTGACCTTTTTCGATTTCATTCACCGCTGACATCGATTGCTGCATTTCCATTCACCCTCTTGTGAAAATATGGCCGATGTGACAATAATCATAGTACGTTGAATGTTTATTGATGTACCACGGTATTTGGTATCGACTTTATCCACAGCATGCTTTCCGTCATGCAGCAAATTGGTTACGATCTATCAGCACTGTTTGATTACAGACTCAGCTTCGCAAAATGTTTCTTTCATTTCATCAGCACTAGTGCTATTTGGAAAGTGGAAAGGAGATGAGGCTTTTCACTAGCAGAGGGATATACGACTAATGAATGGAGGGGATTTAACTGTTTGCACAAATAGTTGTGCTGTTGCTTGAAAAATTGCGAGCACTTGTTCGGATGAATGCCATGATTGTTTTGTAAATGACTCCGCAGTTTTGAATGAGGCAAGAACTTGTTTCTATATTTGAAATAGCTAAACATGCGTTGAGCAAACCGTTCATGACTCGATTGTTCACTTCTGGAAGAAAAAACCCATACCTGATATAATCGTCAACCCACTTTCGCCTTTTGATTTTTGAAGGGAACTTATTCTCGATGCTAACTTTCCTTTTCAAAACTGGTTCTTTAAACTGTTAAGCTGACGTTTTGTGATCCATGTTATCTATAGATGTACATTTACTTTCATCAAAACAGTGTTTTTGGTACGCATTTCGTAGACATTCTGAAGCTAGTACCTGAGATATAAACGCATATTAGATGTTGGAATCAATACCAAATTGGAAGCAAACAAATATCACAAATAGGCTACTCATGCACTTTGAATTGGTTAGGCCTGCACTTCGACTGATAAGGCTACTCTGATGTGTGTCCAGGTGTCTGGTTTTCACTGGAGAATGAGATCGAAACTTTCGAAAGTACTGCAATTCTACCAGTCAACCTTTGCACAGGCATACAAGATGCTCATGCAGAGAGCACAGCAGAGATTCCACCACTTCATTGAATAAAACATGGCATCTCTAGGTAAAGGCTATCCCCGTTACGTGATATAGACGCAGTTAATTACACTATAATACGTTTTTTCTGAAGTGTTACGTTTCTGACTGCTGAACACGCAAATCTAGAACGCTTGAAATTTGCCATTTTATTCACAATTGCTGATGTGTTTTGGGTAAAATAACAAGACAAGTGCATGTCCCCAGAAGATACAAAAAAATAGGAACAGAAATTTCANTGACCCCTCTTCTTTCATTCACCCTTGCAAAAAATTCATTCACTCGGTNAAGAAACACTNTCCTGACATAACTTCAGNTGCTATTATGCTGGCTTCATCATAGCGATGCCCTGCTAATTCCTCGCAGCCAGCCTCATCTGACTTTTTCCCTGTCATACTTCGTTCTAACACATACACTCATGTTAACTTTTTTTAAAAAGCTCCTATCTGTAAAACCATTGCAAATCTATTGTAGAGCTATACCTTGAAAAAGTAATACACTGATTCTGATATGTTCAAACCTGAGTGAATCTGAATGATTGATAGAAAGCTGAATTGGAAAGAAACCTCACACGTATTAATAAGAACAAAACTTACTTTAATTAACATTTTAAGAAAATGAAGCCCACGGCCTATCAAAAAAGAGGCGGGTGAGGTGAGTGCTTCATTTCTCACCCAATATATCCACTGTACTGTGCATATGGCCAACAAATAACGGAAAAATGCAGAACATCTTTTAAATTCAGCGTGCATGACACATGGATTTCCTATTCCATGCTGTCGATACATCGCCGTGGTTCTGCGCATAGATTTGTCTCAATCGTGTGCTCTTCACCTGCAACGGGCAATCTCTGCAGCAGGGGCCTCAAACTCAAATTGTTCCGAGAGACAAATCAGGACTTAAAAAGTAACCCGAAGGCCGCAGTATGACTACCCGAGGGCCGCATTATGACGCTGACGCAACAGTGGCGGTACCTGAACCTTACTAGAAATAGCTTTTACATCCAACTTCCTGCAAAAGGCATCGTGAGTTATAGGCAAATCATTTCTAGCCATCTCTACGTTCGTTTGAAGAGGAACTTGTTCACTCGCTAGCCGAGCACTTTTAAACACCGTTAAATAAACTAAATAACGTAGGTAAATGTTAACTACTTGAAAATTTCCCAAAAAGCATCGCTGGCCGCACGAAACGCCCTTGAGAGTCACATGCAGGCCGCGTGTTTGAGAGCCCTGCTCTGTGGGGTAGCAGGAACAACACAGATGATTATGAAACATTCCATATCCGTCAGGCAACTCGCAATAAGACTTCGTGAGTTGAGCAGGCCCCAAGACATTACATGATCAACAAACAACTACTCAGAAAATCGGCTTCTCAACGACATTGAAGCTCCAGCGGACAACTGAAGCGTACAGACCTCTGATAAAATCGGGACATTACGCGCTTGTCATTGCCAAAAAATAGACCTAAGATAACCTTTTGACGAAAGACCGATAAGTGACCAGCTCTTTTAGTGGCATCGGTTCAGCGTCTTTTCTCGAACTCTTTCCGAGGATCAAGACTGGTGCAATGGTTTTAGCTTAGGAGCTACTGCTACACCATGGCTGACTATCAGCTGCAAACAACGTGTTTATATAAAACGAATCAATTACCTTCGTCAGTCCAGTACAAGTTTCGTGAATACCGATCGAGAGCAAGACCAGTTGGTTGGCGAACACCGGCACTTGCTAAAACCATAAGGTTACTACCATCTAGACCGGCCCTATTTATTGTCGATGAACCAATATCTGTCCAGTACACCTGTAAATAATTGTTGTTTTTTGAGTTAAAGCCCCATGCATTCTCTTGTCAACGCGCCTTGTGGTAGATCAGTGGTTCCCAAACAGGGGTAAATTACCCCCCAGGGGTAATACGCAATTCTTCGAGGTGTAACGCGGAACCAAAACCACAATGTTGTTCTGTATCATTGTTTTTATGACTCAAAATATTGATGGCAATAAGACATAATCGCTACCTTGATTTGGGTAACGGTTCGACCAAGTTTAGGAACCACTGTGGTAGATGGTTAAAATTTATTTTTTTACTTATCTGTTTATTCGTTTGCAATGCCGTTTACAGTTCCACAGAAAAAGCGTTACGAAACACATTTTCAACCGCATATATAGTAAACTGTCTCGCCCATCTAATTTTTAAAAATTCTAAACATTTTTGGATTCGTAGGTATGAACGAACGTGCCTCCCTGGTGTAAGGATCGCGGAAACTTTTCAAACTCAATACCAAAGTGAAAATTAAATAGTTGAGAAATGAGTAAACAGTCACATAATCCTGAATAAACTTAAAACAACTTTGTCAAAAGCATGCACTTACTTTACCAGTATCAGGATCATATTCGGTTTGCACAGGAACGTTCAAACCGGGTATATTGAGCTTGCTGTAAGATATGCCGTCAGCAGCGACTTGGAAAATCTGTTTCATGTCCGAATCAACCACCAAGTGAAAATCGGTTTTCATCATTTCTGCAAAAAAAGATTAAGCTGACGGTATCATTCGTGAAGGTCAATAACCGGTTAGTCACCCAGGGTTTTACTCCGGAATTCGGAAAAGAGAAAAGTGAGAGCCAGCTCAAACGACACATTCAGTGAGAATGCCAAAAACAGTTTGCTTTAATTTTCCAACGTACGAAGTTCTTCAATTGCGCACTCTTGCCCAAGACAAATGAATCATAGATTTACATCTTTTTTCTTCCAACGGCGCGAAAGAATTTACCAAAAATATTTAGCACATTATAGGGTTGATCGCTTGAACACCGACATGATAATTCCAGCAGCATACTTGTCCTGGTTGGAACCAAAATTACTGAACATAATAACACGTATTAACTGAAATAATTTTGTTGCGATTTTACAAACGTTCATGAAATTGACAAAGACACTTCCCATCACACGTGCTTAAGCATATTTTTTGCGATTAATCATGCGAACAAACATTAGGTGTTAGGTAACATATATCGTCCCTTGAAGTGACTTCCTCATTTATTAACAAAGTCAAACTTATCCAAAATCAGTGGAACCAAAACCAGCAGCAAACTTGCTAGAAACACAGGAAGTTCCATTCGTTCCAAGCAGCATTCCCATGTTACATCCACATTTGCGCAGGTTTCCTGGCGGTTGAGGAAAACAAAATTGCTCACAGCCTCCGTTTTCTATGTCGCAGGGGCCTTTAAACAAAGATGAAATGGTGTCAAAATAAATATTTTAAAATTTATTCTCAGCAAAAGACAAATTATAGTAAACATACGTGACAATTTTATATTGGATCTAAATAACCAGCATATGCAATGCGCCAGCGGTGCTGAAGTTTTCATTCCAACTGAAAAGTGATGTATTCACGTATTCTACTATCTCAGTCAGCCAAAGGGACCTTTCGCCCGCGTCTGCATGCGAATACTTTTATTCTATTTGAACAAGGTTGTAGGACTGACGATGTGCAGTGTTACGTGAAATCGATTTCCCAGTTAAAATTTGCTGATTTATTCAAGCCCTACACCTGTGTGGAGACCATAGTTGCTTTTCTTGCATTCGCTTTCATGTGTTCCACTCTGCCTGTGATCGCGCTTCACGAAGCTCAAGCATCTCGCATGCTGTGCTGTCAACCACGCAGCGTACGAAAATTTCATCGTACATTTCGATCTTGCAACCTATTTCTCATGCGTAACTTCCGATCTGATCTAGCATTGGGTGCTTTATTGGCGCAGTTTTCAGAGTGGAATGATAAAAATTTGCTTGATTTTAATTGTTAGCTCTTTGCAAAGCCTGGTGAACCCACATGTGCCTATTAGAAACAACCCCAGAAAAGACTACAGAGTTAAACAAAGCTATGGATAACGAAAGGGATCATTTCTTTCAGTACGTCTTCGGGTCAAAATGTAACAAAAAGTTTAACAGTATGGTTGATAGCAGCAATCAAAAATGCTTCTGGATTATGTTGATGTTTGCATTTAGCCTTATTTTTCGATTCTCGATAAAAATACTGATCGATTATTTTGATCAAACTATGGTATTCATTTAGCAACTTGCGTCACATGTTATCATCAGTATGTTGGCCAAACAGTAAACAGATTTTCCACGAGGTGGTCATCGCACTGAAGTAATCAGAACAACCCAGATAATAAGGACAACAACGATCAAACGGACTTATCGCGGTACGATACAGTGCCCCTTGACATCATAAATAAACCACCTATCCATGAAGCTTACACCGTTACTATTGTAGAACACCCCAATTTTCATTGTTTGGATGCATGTGAAGATAAATGTTATCACACACGTAACGCACAAGTTAATATTCAAAGCATTATCCTTCTTCATGTAAAACCATTCTTGCACATTTACGTTGTTTTTCGAAATCCTCCATTGAGCATTGTCGGCTTGTTTTGACCTTTTTCACCAACCAGTGCGCTCACAGTGTTGATACCACTCTTCAGAGAGTTTTAATATTTACTTCCAAAGGCCTGCTCTTCCTGTACAGCACTTTACGAAGGCAATCCTACTTACGCGCATTCTACCAACACTCTGTTTGAGTCACATGAACATGTTTCCGTCAATGTGTGTCTGTTGGAATCAGGGTCGGATCCAGGGGGGAGCGATTGGGGTGATCGTTCCCCTAAAACTTGAAAAAGTAACTTTAATCACTATGGTTTTGCACAATTCGGAAAACAACATTCGCAATGTAAGGCCATTTTGTTGTCCATTGTTTTGTCCCAGCAGTTTTGTGAAGTATACTTATCTCTCTTACAGTAGTGAAGCTGTTATGAGACTTGACTACCAAATTTTACAGAAACTCTTTCTACCACATTCGAGGCAAACCTGCCTTGCACTGGGGTAGAATTCCTGTCAATTTCGATCAATTGTTTACTCCCGTAAGTCAGGCCCTCTCCCATGCAACACGTGCTGCCACACGAGGTGGACACATTTGACAAATAGCTTCGACAGTCAAAGCCAAAAGATCTCTGAAACACCTTGGCCCAAAAATCTGGGACTCCATTGATCCTTCCTTGTATGATATTTCGCTACCTGCCT
>JGI24022J15233_10008328_pt1 | contig 11559 bp, 8 predicted proteins | sample Ectturendosymbi2_FD_15233 | JGI IMG/M metagenome (IMG submission 15233)
TTTTACATGTGGGTGCACCTTATATAAAAAAATGAGGCATTTTTGTGACATTGGGTTACACCCCTTGTTGGATTATAATGATTTGACCCTATCTTGAGGCCTTACTGTGAAAATTTATGTGCCGTTTTCTGGAACGATGCAGAAACTTTAACAACGTGTGGTTTCGTGCTTTGATGCAGTCTGATTGTTTATATTCGTCCTTATTGTTTGAACACTGCAACCACATTTTACTTTGTGACTGAGTGCTCGGACGTTGCAGTGTTTTTTCGTTTGAGCGTGTGTGCATGCCATAATACTTCCATACTTCACCTGGCCTTGACCAGGGTTGGACTCAGTGTCCTACTCTGGATGTAGTGTTGTACCAAGTGTTACGGGGTAGTTAACATTAGTGTTGGGAAAGTGTCTGTAACTCTGATGTTGTTCTACCTCCAAACTCGCTATGAATTGTTCTGCTGTGTCTGTTTTCACCAATCTGCATTGTGCAGACTGTGTGTGTCTGTACTCAACGCACTTAGCAGGGCTTTTGCTAGGGAAAATGTTAGTTACCCGGTATGGACCTGTGGGTTCCCCATTTCTCTGATTCTAGGGACCCGATTTTCAATTCTAGGGGCCGAAATCGGGTCCCTGAAACGCCTTAACAAAGCCCTGGACTTAGTGTTTGTTACAAAACCTCAAAATTAAACAAATTCACCAAGAGATACATTTGTTTTGCAACTTATTTAAAGTAAGGGGGGCGTTAGCCAAACAAAAATTACTTTAGCTGGTGCGTGATGCAGAAAAGGTAAAAACCACTGCATCGCAGTAACACGGAACAGACAAGTACATGAAAGAACACGAGGATACAGACGTGACGGGGGTAGAAAAAATATACGCTTAATGGCGTATATTTTCAACAATTTACATAGGATTTTAATGAGCTGGATATGCTGAAAATGTTTGCTGCAAACCACAAATAAACATGCCACGAAAATGCACGTATTAAAATTTTCAAGAGCATTGCATTTCTGATGCTGTTCTAAATGCTGGCAAAATGTCGGTGTAGTTATTCTGAAATTAAGAAGTTCCTTAAATCTTAACCTATGCGAAAGTTTCCGCAGTCGCTCCCACAAATTCAGCAAGGTTCATATGCAGCCCAGACGCCATCGAATGCTTTTAAATTCATCATTTCGGATCAAGCGTAACGAAAAGAAAAAGTGAAAATATGAGACAATGTTCAAATAGACTTCAAATGCACAGTTCTATTTGAATAAGGACAGAAGATGCGTTTGAAAACGCGGAACTAGTTTCCTTGTGAGATAAACTGTGATCGATATACTGGCGCTATTCTTGTGGCTCACAACTATGGAAAAATTGATACGTGCAAGTTTTAATCATCGCAGAATTATGAAAGCAGAAACATGCAGCAAGACTCCTCACAAGCTTGCCGCCAGGCTGAAGTTTCTTTTGTTGTAAGAAACAATAGTGTCTATGATGACCAAGTTCACATCGAGTTTCTAAGCTCAACTCGATGTGACATTGGCTTCTGCACCATATTTTCTACATGATGCTTTAAACCGCAATGCTTGAAAACATTACACGGAATGATTTGCATTTTTAGCTCGAGCACAGTTCTAATTTAATCCTTTGCGTGCAAGCATACGTGTACTCAAACCGAAAACGTTAGTGACGATACTAACAACTAATTACTAGGGCCATTTTTTATGTCTTGCAAAACTTCACAATATGATTTTTTGGAAAATATAACTTAGTGTGACCAAACGAAATCATGACTAAGTTAGAACATGCAACTACTGTACAAATAAGCATTGCCAGCGAAAATAGGCATAATAAATGGCAGCCCCATGGTTTATTGAAGCCCCACTAAAATAAATGGCCCTAAAGATGAGCAAAGCATATAGTTTGGTTTGAAGCAAATTTAAAATATGCATGGACATTGGTTTGATTCTTCAGGGCAGCAAGAACATGTATTTTTAGGAAGTACATTGCATTTCATCCAATTAACTTGGTCAACCTACGTCTTTGCCAACATTCGCAGGGAGTCCCGTTGTGTTCAGTTTGCAGGATGCAGCTTAGATCTAGTGATACATTAGTTTCACCTGATACTTTGAAATTGTTTCGAATGCTTTCCTCATTGAATTAGGTTGAAAATACGCAAAATATGACTTTGTGACCTAACATGGAAAACATGACTTTATATGACCTTATAACTTCTGTTATAGACTTCGTAGGGGTGCGATTTTTGTGGTAAAATGCGTTTCATAGCTTCCTGAAGCACAGAAAAAATATGACTTTAAATGTTCCTACTTATTAATATGTTCAAAGATCGATGGTACTGGCCAGTATCTGGTAACTTTGTGATGCAAAATAAGAAAATAACTATCTTATCTATGTTAAACAAGATAATACCTGTTTGCTATGGAAACTATTGGTTATTTCCATATATTCTATATAAATAAGATATTTTATTTGATAGTTTTCGGCGAATTCGATTTTTACTTCTATTATATAATAAAATAGTATGTTTCTAGCGTGTATCCTCTGGAAGGCCTTACAATAATTATTCGCTGGATGAATAATGTAGCATTTTAAACAATTACGTTGACTAATGAATTTTTTTTTGTCATACAATGCAGTAAGGTTATTTCTTAGGGGCATATCTTCCAAACTTGGCTGGACCGGACAACAGTTCATCCTTCATTTGGCTAGACGGTAGTCCGGTAATGTTCCAAAGCTGGTGGTCACCAGGAGATGCACACAACGACGGTGCATGTGTCAAAGCAACTAATGAAAAGTCCGACCATATATGGACAAGCAGCAACTGTTCGCTCTCCTTACCTTCCATCTGTTATGTCAACAGTAACTCTTCTCAAAACACAGTGTGTTGTTGGTTGAGAAGCTGCACATTTGTGTCACGTCTAGAGATGATGCTTTCGAACACTTCGTAAGGTGGTGTGTTGCTGTTAATTTTATTTACTTCACGTTTTCAAAATATTGTTAACGCAATAATATTCTCATACTGCATAAAAGCAACACAGTTTCATATTAAACTGAGTTGGACAAAAGACTTGATTTTTTGCAACTTGCTCAAGCTCGCAACCGTAAAAATGTCATTTTCCGTCAATCATATCTGACTAGAGAATTCTTTATTTCAAACTGAAAAAAACTAGTTTTCCACATGAGATTAAACGTAGTTTTATTTGAAAACTGTGGCAGATTTCCAAAAGAAGATTTGGAAATAACGCAATGAATGTTTGCCATCGATCAAAGTAACTCGCTGGTGCGTTTATGGGTATCTCGAAGTGAATTGTTAAATTACTGAGAAACGATAATTTTATTTAAACGACAAAGAAAAGGTTGAACAAATTGTCGCCCGTATTAAAGAGTACTTCAATGAATACAAACCAGTAGTTCAAAGCATGTATCTTTTCAGTAAGGTCTTCAACAAAAAACAAGACGACTTCTGCTCCGAAAGTCCCGAAGTTCTGTGGTAAGTGACCACTGCACAACAGAGTTGTTTCACATAAAGGTTTCATTATGATGAACATTTGTACAACTTTGAAACCAACCCTGGTTAATTTTGCGTTTACTCAATCTGCGCTAATGTGCTTTGATTTTGATAAAAATATTATCATTCTTCAACCACTTTGCAAATCAAAATATAGCATGGCTATATAATGGAAAGAGATATGAACCGTAAGCCATCAGCTATAAACGCAGCAACGTTTATGTAATTAGAAAACTATCACATACCTGACAAGAGTAGAAAATTATGAAAAATGTGTTAAGTAACTTTAAAACTCGTGCATGATTCAAGCGCAGCACATGAAAATTTTAAAATAATTTTAAATTAATGTTTGGAAACGTAGTTACTTAGAACACAACGACAGCAACAAATGAAACATTTTCAACAGCTTTTCACAATTTATGAAATCAACATATATCCTTGAGAAAAGTTTCACGGCAGTTTTGAAAAGTGATGAACCCTTGTGTCAAACGATTTGATTGGTCGTTATATCTCCAGTGTTGGCTCCTTTCAAGTTTGTGTCAGATCAAAAGGTTTACTTGGCCGTCATTGGAAGCAAACTTGATTCAACAGTTTTTCCTCTGGCCAATTTTGTAAACCTATTTCTTACGTAATATTAAACGAAGCAGTCTTTCATTATGTTATGGTTGTAAAATGCATATGGTAAAAATATTCTACTTAGGAAACTGTTGCAAGCTACATAAATGTTGTAAGCTGTAACCTTTATGAAGAAATAAAAAAGACAAATTTGCATTTCAGATAGCATCAGATTCGACCAGTGCAAAACTTTTGCAAATTGTTTTCTTGAGAAACGCAATCAAAGCACATATGACGACTTGTTCAATACCAGCACAGCGCTGCCAGCAACAGGCTCAAGCAAGTTTTCTTTAGACGTTGGTACAGTAAACGATATTATGCATGGAACTCAACACGGATTTCAATGTAAATAAGAAATGCCAGACATGTGAATTGTTTTTGAGATCTAGGTATCGTTATTTCCCAAAATGGAGTCAGGTAACTGTGGTGAAACGAGCGGAGATATTTTAGGAACACTTTTTTGTTCTTCAATCTGTAAACGATTCTCTTGCGAAGAATTTAGTGCTAGTTCTATTCAATCTGTCAGAGATTCAAGCTGCCAAAGTGTGTTGAAGAGATACCTTACTTTTACAAAATCTTGCTGCGTCACTAATATTATCGTAAAGTGTTTGTATACATTGTTGGAATGGAACAAAAATAAACGCCTTTTGCTACCGGACATGATAGCATCAATTTTGTACTGGAATGAATGTCTTGATTTTGAAGGTTTGCAAGATCATAATCATTGTATTTTATCTATGCTGTTTTTATTTCTAAGGAAATTGGATGACATCAGACGAATGTTTAAACTCTGTTCCATTTCTTCGGAAGTTTGGAAACGGTAATTTGTGTTTCTAATTGCAATCCTTTCAAAGCAACTTCGCAATATCTCTATATTTGTACGATTCATTCGAAGAGTATCCAATGGTCGTTTTGAAATTTACAGCTTTAGATGAAATTAAAATGCGAACGCGGCAGCAATTCAAAAATAGCAGTTTACTCTGTTGAGAAAATGCTAAATCCTGTCGAACTTAAAATGTGTGAGCTTCGAGCGGTTCTGTCAAGGTTTGTAAAAATTAGTCAAAAAATCAATGTTCAAAGCAACCTTGGTTGTGTTTTGATGGATAACGCTTTCCATTTCAAAGATCGGTATGCGATGTTTATAGCGTAAATGGGTTCATTTAGAAAGCTGAAGCGCATAGTTGTTGTGAGTGTTACTAAGTGCAAAGGTCAACGCATAAAGACTTACACATGTTGTAAAGGCTATCTCGTCTTATCTGAAAAATGCTAGCTCCGAAAATTTATTTGAACTCCTAAATGTTTTAGCGAAAGAGTTTGACAATGCTGTTTCATTTAAATAAGTTTATTATTCATGACCCCCTTTATGGCACTCCTTGCTTTGGATTTGTTTTTCTGCCAAACTGACCACATTCAGAAACAACGTGCAAGAGAAAGAGATAAATGTACCAAGAGAGACCGTGTAGCTGAAACACTGATTGCACTTTGTTTTGTTTTTTTTGTGTTAAATCCTAAAGTGTGTCATTGGCCTCGAAAAAGAAACTAAAGTTCCTGGTATGTCAGTTACAAATTTATCCTTCTTGTTGAAAACAGACCACCATATTAATAAGCAGTAGGTTGTTTTTGGTCATAACCTAAAGCAACGTGTGACCTAAAAGCTGTGTATAGAGTTTGTTTGTCACTAAATTTTTACCAGAACTTCGGTCTTATACCACCTATGCATTGACAGCCACAGTGAAACTTTACGTTGTTCACAACGATGAGCAGAATTTCATCAATGCAGCTACGAGTTGCTCAAGCAGAGGTGGTCAACTTGCAAAGATTGAAACAAATTTAGAAAAGGATACTTTGCAGTGTGTCCGCAATATTTCGACAAAAGTCAAGAAGATGTGGATTGGTATGTTTAAAAATGTGAATGTGCTTTTTGGAAGCAGACAACTTAACGCGTGCTGAATAAGATAGTAGTGAATCATTTGTTAAACTCTGGTTGAAATATCTAGTGCAGGAGTGGCCAACCTATGGCGCAAGCACGAAATTTGCGCAATGGATGATTTGAAGTGGCGTATTTCATCCTTTTGGTCGTAATAAAGCAAGATCGAAAACCTCTCCAACATTATCATCGAACTTTTGTTTCGTTTAAATCCCTTGCTACAAGCTGTCAGTTATCATCTTGAAACAAGCTGTTCATGATGTTCCGTGATAGTTACCTGAGGAAAGACCTCTTTCATGTGATAACAACTGGCTATTTGATCTGGCAATTTTAGTTGATATTACTATATAACCACCTCGGTCCGNTGAAAATGAAAGTGCAGGGCAAGANATAAACTGTTCNTTGACTTNAATGAATAATATCATTGCAGTCAAGATGAAGTTAAACATGTTCATTTTGCAATTAAAAAATGCGGATATGAACCTGNTTCCGTNTTAAAAAGAGCAGATGGAATGTGCTGCTGATAATGGCAATTTGAGAAAATTCACTGAAAAGATCAAGCTGTTGCAAAACTCATTTGAATGTTGCTTTTGTGACTATGCTAAAGAAGACTGCATAGTCGTATTTGCAGTATATATCCTATTCTAATTTAGTAAACAAAAGATAACGAAAATGCTCAGTTAATAAGGAATGGAATTCATTTACTTGAAAACAAATTAAATATTAAAAACGAAATTTGATGAGCTTTCTTCAGCCCTCGTGCCTCTGAAGTCTTTGTTTCTGGCGATCCTTATCCTGCGAAAATTTGCCAGTACTACGAAAATTTGCTCACGAGTTACGTGTCGCTTTGGAACGACGCGCATATGCGAACAAGCATTTTCATTCATGAAATTGATTAAAAGCAAAGTGAGGTCGCACCTGAATGATTCCAATTTTAAGAATTCTCTGCTGTTCTCAGTTACAAATTAACACCAAACATTGAAGAACTGGTAAAATAAAAACAAACTCAAAAGTCTCAATACAAGTAAGTAGCGTATTTTCCGCCTAACAAGCCGGATCGTCGAATAAGCCGAGGCCAATTTTTAGCCCTGAAAATAAGTTTATCTTTGTATTACCGCCCAATAAGCCGAGGTCATTTTTTAAAATCTCAGAAATTTATTAAAATCCACCAATTTAATCTTAGTACGATAATCATCTTCATCGTACATTATCAGCTAAAAACACCAGAAAATGACCCGTACGACGACCAGGTATCTGCCGAGGATTGGAATCTATTATTCGATGCTTCTGACGATGAAGATGATTAAATTGATGGATTTTAATAAATTTCTGAGATTGAAGCGTATATTTTTTCTGGTCCAAAGCTGATGATCCGCCTAATAAGCCGACACCCAAAAAACAGATCCAAAAGTTAGGTCCTGAAATTGGGCTTATTAGGCGGAAAACAGGGTAAATGTGAAATTTATTTGCCGCTTTACCAGATATTCCATTTGCATTTGACAATATTACCTGAGCGGTAAATCGCTTCATTATAAATCGCTGATGTTGTGAAATAACACCGTTACAAGAAATAGCAGACGGTATGGCGCATCGGTACTCGTGTCGTGAAAAAATTGGCGTGTGGCATGCAAAAGGTGGACCACCCCTGATCTAGTATACAAGTATTCGAAAAAATTAAATTAAAGAATGTATGGAAAAAACTTTTAACGGCAGTGAGTTTCCTGAATACAAAGTAAAATGTCTTAATGAAATGTATGAACATCGGGTATATCTTATCTGAACATTTACGAAACTAAGACAGAAATATCTACGTTTTACTGAAACTTTGCATTTCTGCAAGCGGTTTGAGTAAATAAATTTTTCTTTTTGCTGTACAATTCCAGGCATGGCAAGCAAGATCCAAAACTCACGTAGAAACAAATCTACGTATGAATGGATCGACGGAAGTAAAGTGATGCAAGCTTTCTGGGCGAACAGTCAACCCGATGGACTGAGTATGTGCGTTTTCTCTAATGCTAAAGAAGAATGGGAAGACGAAGATTGCCATATCGAAATGCCCTACGCTTGTTATTCAAAAGGTTAAATGTTCATAGCATTTTTTTGATTTTGCTTAAATATTTTGCTTTATAATGTTATTAAGCTCATACTCAATTGAAAAACACACATTGTGGCACTATGTACAGAACAATATCTTATGGCACTTACAGAACAATATCGTATGGCACTTAATTGATTGCTTTGAAATGCAAAAAAAGTATCGTGTAGAACCTTTACCATTGGAGTAGATCAAATTGAATGATTTCTGATCAAGTTTTGAGAAAAAATTTACTGTGCAATGCGAATCGCAGAAAAAAGTACATACTTTTAGTTTTTACTGCTTTGAAAATTGTAGCCACACATAAACCCTTACTATTGCCAGCATCGGATTTAGATGGTGGGGGCCTGGGACCAGGCTTGGGGAGAGGCCCCAGGTGCGGATACAAAATATTTAGATATGTGGCGATTGATGAAGTCACTAGTATTTCCACTGATCATTAATATTTATGACGTATTCTTGTGACATCTTTTTTGTTAACTCAATTGTAACAAAACTGTATGATGCAACATGGTATTTGACAATGGTTATGGGTTTGTGAAACTGTTGCAAAACCGGTCACCAGAAGTATCGCATCTTCTTTTTTTGAAATTTTGCTTGAAAAATAGTTTTGAAATTTTTTTTGGAAACGTTTCTGGGCAATCAAACGTTTCCAACATCTCTAAACGCCAGTCCTCGCTCAACAATAACTTTTATGACAGAAACCAAACGTTTCAAGCAGAAGCGATTTCCAATATTGTTCGTATTGATTGACGTGACTGACTAGCTCTGTATCAATTCTTCATCGTGATTAATTACATCTGCGCCTAAGCGTAATCGTGGCAGCTCTACGGTCTATTGATTGCCAGTGGCTCCTCAGGAGCACAAGAGCGTGCTTCTAGTCGAATATTTCTTTTTTAATAGGGAAATGCGCACATTTTGTCAAAACCGCGCACATCAGTCTAATAGAGAAACATTAAACACAAGTTTATGAAGGAGAAAAACAAATCCAGTTTCTATCAACGACTTTGCATTTGTGGTTCTGGCAACGAATAAGGTTTTTGGTGCATTTCCGTGACGAGTTTCTGCCTTTTCGGTCTTGTGGAACATCATGGTTTAAAAATGACTTTTCATCACAATCTGAAAGAGAACCTGTTTCATTTTTCAACCAATCTTCCCCCATTTTTTGTGGTTTATTGGTTTGACAGAGACCGATATTGTTGTCTCCAGTGATAGTGTCAGCCGTCTCATCCATCGTGTTTTCCGAAGATACTCTTGACGTTNTTCTGTTACTGCAGCGCTGGTTAAGCTAGGTCTATTTTCATTGTTACTTAGATCTGTCTGTCACAACATGTTCTTCGATTTTCTGTCCTCTTACAGGTTCCGCAGGAATGTCTCTGCTGGACTTCACTGTCACAGTAAAATAGTTACTTTAATGTTTCTTGACTTAGCTCAGAGGCCGATCCAAGGGGGGAGATTTCCCTCCCTAAAACCTAGGAAACTTACCTTATTCACCACAATTTTGTACAATTCGGAAAACAACATTCACGATATGAGGTCATTCGTCGTCGTTTATTGTTTTGTCACAACCGTTTTGTGAAGCCTACTTTTCCTCTTTTAGAGTAATGAGGCTGTCACGAAACTTGACTACCAAATACAGCTAAAACTGCCCCCCCTAAAGTTACTGGCTGGATCCGACCCTGACTTAGCTGCAACTTCTACCTCTCTTATTTTTTGCCTCATTTGCTTTTTTACGTTTTATAGTACCACTTGGATAAGCTCTACACTTGTTAAGATGGCAATCCCTTTTTCTTCTGCCCATGTTTATTTATCAATAAGCTGAATAAGGCTGCCTCATTTTCATCGCAAAAAAGCAGGATAATTAACGACTGTCACTTACTTGAGTGTATCATCTACACTTAATAAGTCAAATAACAATTAGGTCCACTGATACATTTTAAAGCGTTGACGTAAGACTTTCAGTGTGGACGATGTTTCAGTCAAAACACACAAAATGAAGTCCGTATTTACTTGTCCTATTTAATCCATAAATATTTTGCAGTTTCCTAAAAATGTAGAATCGCCTTTTACAATATTGTGAAAGTGCTTACATGAAAGATGTTTGTCTTAAATTGCAGATCAGCTTTAATAGACTAAAAACTGGTTAAACTAGAGAGATTTCTCTTTCGTTTAGGTTTGTGGCTGCATCAGGGAAAGACATCGTTCCACATTAGCATAATGACCCATAACGCTGAAGTAAAACTTTGCAATCTTTTGTCCATCTTTGATGTTCCAACACTTGACAATAACTTGTATTTGGTTCATGCGATTTTCATACGAGCTCAAACACGTTTTGGCATTGGTCAAACAATTTGGTATCATCAATAGAAACGTTTCTCTCAGGCAGATACTACTCACATGGTTCAACATTTTCCCATTCAGCTGTTTGCAAACGGATGAATCTAGTCAAAGCATTTAAATTCAGCAAATAAAGTAGTCCATTTAGCCAGATGTGCAGCACAAGACTTGTAAATTACAGATCCATCTGACATAAATAATAAACCACGGTCACAATCCTTACCTTCTCTAGGTTTTCTTAGTGCTGATTTAACTTGACTTGATCTGTACATCTGATTGTCTCTCCTGAATCCTTGCCTTCACAGTGGCAAAACACGACACAACCTCAACAACTGGTACTTTGACTTCTGAATATTCTGAACTTGCACATTAAAAGGAACCATGCCAAATGATTGCAAATGTCTTAAATAGAGTTTGCTCAGAGAATTTTCAAAAAAACGTTTCAGAACAACAGTTGGCTAGGGATGGACATGACGTTTGAATGAGAAGCTGGATACAGTTGAAGCATCTTTGGCATGCTAGGATAAAGTGATAGCCACTTGGTATACGCTGTGAGAAATATGGTTTTGTTACCCAATATCTACAAAGTCAAAATAGTCTTTTTAATTTTTTTTGCGAACTGTGCAAAAGTTACAACACGTAGTTCACTCAGCTTCAAATTCATTTAGTCTTTTTCGGAAAATGGAATACTTCTGACGTATTACTTCATTTTTTTAGCATTAGCCCTGTTGGTTAGCTATAATTACTAGAAACGACTGTACTACGCTAAGCTATGTACAATACACGGAGAATCGTATCACATTCATCAGTAATTTTAGTATAGTATTATCAGGACGGATCCAGCCAGTAATTTTAGGGAGGGGTGATTTCCGTAGTATTTGGTAGTCAAGTCTCACAAGGGCTTCGCTACAGTAAGAGAGATGAAGTATACTTCACAACAGTGCTGTGACAAAAAATCAACCCAGAAATGGCCTTTAATCGCGAATGTTTTTTCTGAAATGTGTAAAATCATGGTGAATAGTATGTACTTTCCACGATGGGTGTAAGCAAGGAATCGATCAGCAAATTTTTAATAGGAAA
>JGI24022J15233_10008329_pt1 | contig 11559 bp, 9 predicted proteins | sample Ectturendosymbi2_FD_15233 | JGI IMG/M metagenome (IMG submission 15233)
TCAGGAATTTGATAATGTCTCAGTAGGGAAGAAGGAAAACTAAACGTTTGCTGGACTTCCAGGCCCGTAACCAGCTTGGGACACCAGGGGGGAGAAATGATTTCTAAGAGGGAGACATTTTTTTAAAACTATGTCCAATAGTTTCAATATACGTCTAACACATTTTTCTTGTGGGGACGACAATTTTTCTATGGGAGGCTTCGCCCCTCCTGTTTACGGGCCTGTGGACTTCTGTACATCACAAAAGCAAGCGTTTTCGTGAGTACATTATATGTGCATTCTCAATTCTTGTGTCGTTTAGTAAAATTCGATCTCGCAAACGAGGATGTGCGCCAGCCAGTCCAGCCGCATATCTTCAATGCTCAACTGCTCTTATTGGTCGAGACCGTAGCGCAGCCTTATTTTGCAGTTGTAAATTGCTCTGAAGTAGGGATGAATGTGTTTCACTCCCTTGTTTCAACGCGCAGCCTGATATTTCTGCATTTATGAACTGCTGTGTCGTAGCGTTGAGTTTATTTTCCTCCGATATCCGAACTTGGAGCGCGTAATGACACTTGAAGTAAAGGGAGTGGATGTAGAAAAATATGCATTATTATGTCAACAAACTTTGCCAAAACGTTGGTTTGGAAACATGAAAATGACGTCAAATTGTGACGTCACAAACAGCACACCAAATACAAATGGCCACCATATGACCCTGAACCAACCCCCTATGAAAATTTTTTGCGTACGCCACTGGGTGCACATTATGATATAAGCAAGATCACTTTGATTCTGCCACTTCTTAGTGCATCAGTGCGGTAAAACTACGTGAGCATCACAGCCCCGCGGTTTAGTTCTATTTGATTGCAAACTAGAGATTTTCCATACTTGTAACCTGCATAACGATTTCAATATTACACAATGGAGAGATACGAAATTTCTAGCAAGGTTTCTTCGGCCGCACATAAAACCTCTACTCTATACCATCAAAACTTGAAATATACGAAAAATTCAATCTTTGCACGAAACATCCAACCTACAAAGATTCTTCTATTACACATTTTTAATCAACCAAACTTTGCTTTCTCAAAGAAAACCTAAAAAGCAGTGTACGATAGCTTTGGACGCAACATATTCAAAGTTGAGGATTAGCATCAAAATACATTTTTAGGTGTTGTAATTTGAGTTTGTTTGCATTTCAATTCCAACGAGTTTTAGTAAACGCGCATCAGTATCAGTGAGAAAAATAACGAAGTGTTCTTGTTTGTTCTTGAATTTCAACTAGTTTTAGTATCAACAAGAATATCTGAAAAGTATCAACAAGATTGCTATCTTAGCCCACCCGTTATGTAACATTCACGAGCATCACGAAAACCAAACACTTTGGGAAAACAATCGCAGGAAATGTTTGCAAATAAAAAAGATAGGCTTTTTTGGTGACGGCAATTGGCGGTAGGCACAAGCCTGAATTGTGATTCTTTTGGAAAAGGAATTGTCCTGACAAGATTCACCACTAGAGTCATTATAATTTGAGGAAATTGGCGTTAGTTCTNTTTGACGTTACGGNAAATTATTTATTTTCAAAATACCGTTNTTTTGTTCATTTTGGTGACGCAAATCGGCAAAACGTTTTTTATATCACTGAGATCATATTGGCGGCAGGNCGAAGCCTGAATTGTGNTTCTTGCCGGGGCGATTGAGGTGAACCCTGTTACCCAAGGAGCGCTGCGGCAATTCACTCAGTGGCTGTGGATTGAACACCCAACCTTCCAACTGGGAGGCAGACACTTTACCACCGAGCTAATGCCGCCCAGGCAAGTTTTCGTTAAGGTTGCTTCTTTTTGCAAATCTTCGTCTCTGCCCTTCGATTCAAACGCATTTTATGTTACATGCGTGAATGCGAAGCATCTCTTCTATTTTATCCTCTGCCAGGACTCCAAAACTTGTAAAGCTCGAAGGGCCAAATTATCAACATAAATTTACCGCGGGCCGAAAAGTCTATTTCACTTCGATGTGGATGTTTCTTTGTAGAAGGGAAGAAATTCTGAAGCGACAATTACTTATGCGAGGTCGAGAATTTGCAACATTTTCCGCAATTAAGAAAGCTCTGGCGGGCCGCAAGAAAAGCCTTCGCTGACCGTATGTTGTACTGCAGGCCTGTCCTTTACTTTGAGAAAGGTCGCGACAAAATGTCATATAGTGAAAATGCTGGTGTGAGTTTGAAACAAAGTGATCTCTCCCATTTTATCCCCGGTTTGGCGCATCATTGAGGCAAAAAGTTAGATGATGCACTTCTGATCCCAGTTTTTGTATTTATGGCTAAGAGAAATTTTTGGAGCAAAACTGCTTTACGCACACACATGGATTACAAATCGNTTGGAAACTGGCCACTGTACGTCTAATATTNTTCATGATTCAATTAAAAACTAGCCTTTGTATATCTGTGGTTTATTAATCGGCNGGAAGTTGGCTTATGTATATCTATGATTTGTAAATGGATTGGAAACCGGCCTCTGTATGTCTACGATTTATGAATCGACTGGACGCCGGCTGTAGTCTTTTCTCTTGGATAGTCCTACATTTATATACGAAAATTCTGAAAAGAAAACAGCCGAATGTTTAGACAGGCCACTTTGATGGCCGGTTGAACAAAAATAAACGCACTGCACCAGTATAAAAAAGCAGGAGGGTCGGCAGGTGCGAAAAGAGGACCACTTCAAGTAGCATTTTCGCGGGGAATCCCGGCTGAGATAATGTGACTTTAATCCTGATTGACGTCCTGTCGGGAGACACTAGTAAGTAGGTCCCTGGACGATGTTTTTCCGCTAAGTAACAACTTTTCATGTTTTCCTCTTATGTACTTCTTTGTAAATCTGTAATTCTGCAATTTTCGGGCTCAATACGGCATGATTCTGGTACAGATTGCCAAAAAAGTTTGTTGGCGGAATTTCGTTTTTTCGTGAATTTTTAGTGCCATTTCCAAACCTACCCCCCGAATTTCTTCGAGGAGGACCTGTGTTTGCTTTTTTATTAAAATTTTTCCGACACTCAACAAGTTACTTTTTTAAGATCAGATATGTTTGACCAGACTTTCTGAGACTTGACTTTGTGCGCCTGCGATTACCAACCGCGTTGCAAAATAGATGTACCCCAGGAGAGTTAAAACCGATAACAAATCCGCTGACCTTTTTTGATTGCTTGCGTAACGTTTAGTTGCTGTGTCTGTTACTATTTGATCTGTCTGATGCGCCAACACATATCTCGGTGCTATCTTTTCCCCTGAGGATGAGTTCTCAAATGTTGCCACAGATTTTGACTGCATGCCAGGCATGTAACCAGCTTGGGACACCAGGAAGCGCCGGATAATTTTCTGATGGGGGGTTAAACTATCTCCATTAGGTTTAAACTATGTCCAACACATTTTCCAGGAGGTGTGAAAAAATTTCCAGGAGTTTGTCGACCCACTGCGTATCCCTTCAGTTACGGGCCTGCTGCATCTTCGTGTCATTATGCATTGTTTAATGTGTGACTCGTGCTTTGTTGATGAATAATTTTTTTTCAGCTTGTCATGACACGACATGATTGCAGTAATCAGGCTTGGGCCTGTGGCAAAAGTTATTGCTAAATAAATAAAAAAACTATTAGTTGTGAGAAAATCAATTTCCTAGATGCATTAATAAAACAAGACAAATATGTATGTTGGAAAGGGAAATGTTTTAAGTTCTGGTATGTCTCTATGCCTTAACAAACTTACTCAGGCAGATTATTTTTTGAACAGACACCCCTCTCAGGGGGTACAGGGGAGCCCTTCCTCCGGCACCCACTATGTGCATTTGGTTTCAACAATTCTTGGGCAGGAACAATGTCTATGTTTTTTTGACAGTCAGCACTGGCTTGATTGACAAAATGACTGGAAACTGTTCCAACACATGTTTTGCAGTAATTTTATATGAAAGCACATGTTCATAAATTTTCTTCTGCAGAAACATGAATTTTTTATTGCTAAGTTCAGCTGCTTTTCCTTAGTTTTATTCCTTAAACATTACTTCCCGTATGCAGCTCATTCAGATAGTTCATGAACTGCAGTAACGAATGGTATCACTATGCTTTCGCCCTAACTTGTGATGATGGAAGTTACAGCAAAAGCCAAACTCCTGTTGTGTGATTGGATTGCTATGACCTGCAATTGTTTCAGGAAAAGACTGTTCTGAGGATGTTGACGAGTGTTCCGATCCAAACAATGAATGTGTTGAAAATTCGTCTTGCGATAATACCTTTGGAAGCTACAACTGTACGTGCAACAATGGATACAGAGGTAAAGGAAGAGAGAAGTGCTACGAAATCATTTTGTTCCCGTATGGCCTGGACCAAAACGACGAACTTCTTTGGCCCGTATCAGATGGAGTGGCATCTCCCACTATCAGGTATGTAAATGATATTGCGGTTTTGAGTAAGCACACCCCTGTTTCGATATGTTTTATAAAAAAGCGTTGTGACTGAAAAGAGGAATACTGACAAACCAAGCCGAAATCTCAGTTGAGGTCAATTTAAAAAAGTATATATAATTTTGTGTATTGTCAGTAGAGAAATTTCTTGCATTCTTGCACGATTTCTTTCACACATTGGTGGTAACGGAGTTCTGTTTTTTCGTGATGAAGATACAACACACCTTCATGATGTACCGTTACAGTATATAGTTTGCAGAGACCAGATCTGAAATCAAAATCGACAAAGATTTTTTGTAGCATTTGTCGAGTTTTTATTAGGATTTATCGATGCGTTTTTGAATTTTTTCTTGTGTAAAAGATCAAAACAATTTGGAAAAAATCAAACGAAGCCATTCGTTTTTTCTTACAGGGAATGTTTGCATTCTGTATGTTTTCTTACAGGACATTTTTTGATTGTAACGTTTGTTTCACATGCATATGCAATTTCATATTCACATTTCAAAGGTTAATGTACTTGTTGGAAAATTGTGTCTTTCGAAACAGCTGTTGGATGCTTTTAGCAAGCATAGCATACAGTGGCGGCTCCGTCACTCCGACTTCTCGGACTCATCCCGAATCTTCGATAACGATTTACATTGTAAAACGTGACATTGCTTTATAATCGCGGGCCACCCACTTCACTGATTAAAGTTGTAAACTCGGGTCCTTTTGATTGGGCTGTGACACTGTTCATATAACGTAGTTACATGTCTGACATTTCGAGTTAACGTTGCATTCACCTGAATAAAAACATATCGTTCGTAACAAGCGTTTTCTCGGTTTCGTTCCCTGCCGCTTTACTTGGACTCATCCATGATGGCCCGAGCTTTCCTCTGCAACATAGGTCTAGAAGAAAGCGATATGTTAGGGTTACGAAGGATTCTTCCCGAATTTCACCACACGTACCTGAATAGGTTTGTGTGCTACTATGACTACAGATTTTCTCACCCAAAGATGATGAAGACCTTTTTTGTGTGACCTCCTAAAAAAGGTCTTCATGTGATTTTCTTGCAAACGTTGGAGGCCAATGTTTGAAGTCAAACAATGCTGGGCACCATTTTTGCCCCGATTGGATTTTCCAGGGAGTTTGCCGAGATTTTCATGGGTTTTGCCCAGATTTTCAACAAATCAAAATTGTGTGTGTGCGCTTTCACCCCTGCCCCCCCACCTCCATCACCAGCTGGTCTGCAATTAGATATTTAAAAAATTTAATTCATATCAGATTTTCTTGAAGCAATGGAGTTGCATCCCATAGAGCATTGAATGTGAATTCGAATCCAGTGTACAGTCCCGTTAACAATAATTGCAAACGAGCGATAGATTGCCCGGTAACTCGGGCTAATATGAATGAGCCTGGTACGTAGAGGATTAAGTGGCATTTGCATTGTTCTGTCACGTATGTCACATGGCAATGGACGAGTTGTCCTGAGAACTTCTTGTCCATTTTGCGTGATTGACGTCACAGAGCAACCATAATGCCAGCCTGAATGAGGGCAAATAGACATTTTAGTGACGCAATCCTCGAAAGGCAGCATTCAGTGTCAGTAAGTTTAAACCTCACGATTAGCCCGAGTGCTGCGTTTGACCTGGAGTCGCCGCTGGAAGCATTCCTTGTGATGGAGAAAAAACGACTTTTCAACAACGGTGCGATTGCAAACCAACAACATTTAACTTTGTGCCTACAGTAGAATGTGCCTACACTGACTTCGGCTATTACAGCAGGTCGCGTACAACTTGGTCGGTCCCAGCGAGAAAACGTAGTTGTATGTGTAGTTCGCAAACAAGTACATCGCGTTGAATCACGAATGGAATATTACTGGGAATTACGCAGTAAGAATGCACAAAACATTAAAACACTAATGTGTCCACTATATATGCGAACTGCTCATAGCCGAAGTGTTGCGACTTTATTCAATTCGATCGAGTCTTGGTGGAGCAGTTCCCAAATTGTCGAACAGAAGAAGCAACATCCTGTATAGCAAAAGATGACCAAAGATGAGCGACTCGCGAGCTGCATGTGGCTCTTTGCCCGGTTTCATGTGGCTCTCACATAATTACCAGAAATTCCACTAAATAACATGCATAACAGTAAATAGCTTCTAAAGTTCTGTCATAGTCATGTTGGTAATTTGTGATATTTACAATAAATGCAGCTGAGCAAGGGTACTGTACGCGTGTGAGTGAGGAAGAGATGGGGTTATTATGATCATGCATGACCATGTGTATGGTTTGGCTCTTTGCGGTAAAACAGTAAGAAATTTGGCTCTTGGTCTCTGAATGGTTGGCCACTCCTGCAATATGGAAAAAGTATTACATCCGTGTTTTGCTCAGTATAGAGAAAAAATTACAAAAGTGGCACAACATGAAAAAGATTTCGATATCCCAACGACGACAATTGCTACAGTTTTGAAAAATAAATACAATATAATTTCCAACTTTTCTTTTCAGAGCAGACACGAGGCCACGGTGCAGTAAGTGGCAATCTTGATCAAAGAACAGTTTTTGAGCTTGCCAGGCTCTGGTATTGAACTAAGAAGCCATTTTAGTAACGGTTTATTGTATTCCGCTTATAACGACAGTTGGCCGTAACGACGTTTTTTCTCAGTCGCATGAAGTGACATAAGAGATAATTCTGTTGTGTAACAAATTTGGGGACAGGAGACTAGTGATACCTGGGGCCGGGCGGGTTTCAGAGTCTACAAAGTAAGAAGTTGAAAAATGTCACGCGGTAAACGTTCAGATGTCGATCGTAACGTAGATATCGGCAATCATTGTCGAAAAAAACAGTTCAACCGTGCCGGGCCCTTGCAGGTCTCAATCTCAACCATGTCGTCAACGCTGGTAACTTCCAAGGGAGGATTTAACTCGCGGAGCGTTCCACGATTTCCGACATTTTGAGACTACCAATCAATTGTAAAACTCTCCATAACTTACGCCGTGCAGATCCTAGGCGCTATCCAGCATTTAGAGTCTTCGTTCGACAGTCAAGTTCAACGTCTGCAACTACAGGTATATGCATCGCGGCCATGACCCACGAACCTGAACACCAGATTTTGTTGAAGCATTCAACAATCCTGACTGTGAACACATTTCCCCTCCGGTTCAAACTATTATGCTGATGTCTAGCTTCCACATGTATTACAGCATAAATTTAAGGTAGTTAATTAACATGGAGATTAACATTTGACCCCCTGTGCTCGTTTGCCATAGGCAAGGGCGTGCATGTTAAAAAGTCGGTAACTGATTTTTCAAAATTTTCTTACTGTACATCCAAATTCAATTGTAGATATACATGTGTATGTTAAATTAGGTGTATTTCTCAGAGTAAAGCGTGAATTGAAATAGCAACGAGAAAATGAGGAAAGCGGAATTTTCATAAGACGTTTACCACCAAGAACACGTAAGCTGGCACGAAATCAACTTTAGATGCAGAATGTATCATACGCTTTTGTCATTGTAGTCATTTTTAATTAAGAAAATGAATGTGTCCGTTACATGCATACATTGGTTTCAATGTTACTGACATTGCTAGTTGCATGTATCCTGACGCATGGCACTGATGACAGCTGCTCTACAATTACTAAACCTTGATAAGGCATGGTTACGGGATGCAATCAGTGTGAGTCGCATTTGACGTGACATTAGTTACACCTATGGTAACGATTTTCCCATTGCAGTTGTTTTTTGAAGATAGCCACAGTGCGCGATAAATGATCCGCGGAACGTTTGTTGTCAACATGTAACGACTGTTGGGACTAATCTTCTTGAATAAATCAAACAATTTCATCAAATTTAATTGCGAAAACTAACGTCCATGCGTCTTTGACCTTGCTGGTCATGTGATATTTGCTCTAGCTAAGCAATAGAAGCAATGCCTTCATGCATTTCCTCTGCTGCAGTGATTTCTGATCGTTTGCTTGACCTATTTGCTTAACAAACCCACTGAGGATCTGTTAAAGCATTTCTGTGAACCGCGTGCAAATAAATGCAGAGCACAGTGATTATATTTTGGTCGCAAATTCAGAATTATGGAAGAAACCAGACGCGAAGTGAAGGCGAATCGACATTTTGTTCGCGAAGACAGGCGACGACTTGTTTTAGCTAATACTACGTAGTACGTGCAATTCACATCTCGCGAGGAAGCATCCATTTATGTTAGGATGTTGATTCTCTGTGGAACAACGTGACATATCCCGTCACATAGTAACATATCCCGGAAGAATCACAGTACGTAAGATGGTTAGTCCTCGAACTGCTGTGCAGTAGCCTATGCGAGACTCAAGCAAAGCGTTTGATGTTAAAACATTTAGCTAAAAATATCTGCAACCAGATCTAATCAAAGAAACGCACCGACACCTTATGGCACAAAACCATTTCTTTCAAAACCCTCAAATTCCCGCGTGCGCCACTTTTCTTGCATTTTTGAAAAGTTTGCAAAGGCATGACTCACCAGCCGATTGAGATAAAGAGCTGTTCAAGCCCTCTATGGCTTCAGTAAGTCTTCTACTGCAGATTCAAAAAAATATTTTGTTTTGAGCTTGGGGTTTTCTTGGAATGACGTCAGATTAAGGGCATTTTGTCGCATTTGTAGCGAGTAAACCTGGCCCTAGGCGACAATCCAATGAATCAGTTTTTGGCTCATGTTCTTTTAGAAACTAGCCTTTGATCCGCGTCTTCAGAATACATGATTGACTTACTGGCATATCTGGAGTCAAAGTTATATCTTGAAAACCCAGCGTTTGACAAAAATCAAAAGTTTCACAAAAGGTGTAACATTAGCAATTTCAGGACAAATTCGGCCAGCCATTACTCGGCAGCAGATTGATCTTGAGAACTATTCAAACCCTGCAAAGTCTCGTAAAGGATTGTATTTCAGAATGAATAAAAGTGGTTAATGACATCATGATTTTGGAATGTATTGCCTTTTTTGTGATAACGTCATCGCCGATCCAAGGAGTCGATATTGTAGCTCAAAGTTTTATTGAATTCTATGCTATAATGTGAAACTTTAAAGCCATAATCGACCTTCTAGGTTTTCTCGTTCAAAAGTTATGTCAAAAACATTCCAAACATGTCAGGAACTCCCAAGGGGATATAGGGGATTTCCCTAAATAATGTTTGGTAATTTTTGCCTTGACTTTCAACCACAAATGCAAAAAAATCAATCAAATCTTTTTAAGTCTTGTAGTTCAACTTAGAATCCAATTGAATCCAACAAAACTTTGAGCCACGAAATTGAATCGATTGTTGAACTCCAACAGGATTGTGATGTCATCCAATGCTTAGACAAACTTGTCAATAGAGGTTTTGTAAAGCACTCTAACTCAATCTACTGGCGTATGATGGTCATATATATAAAGGGTTTATTATACCCATGAACAGCGTTTGTGCGAGTAAAATTTTTTATCAATTTCTGTTTTTTCACCCATAATTTTGACATCAGATATTAGAAAGTCAATCAAGGGCTTTAAAACCCGGATAACAGCAGACTTTCCAAAAAACATTTGACAAGCTCATTGTGTTGGCGCCAACAACCAGGACAAGTTGGCCAAAAATTCGCGAAGACATGCCCCATGATGAATTCACCCACAGAAAACCCTAAACACAAAACTAATTTTTTTTTCAATCTTCGGTAGAAGACTTGCGACACCGTAAAGGCTTTGAACAGTTCTCTAGCTCAAGGGGTTGGCGATTCATGATGTTGCAAACTCCAACAAACGCAAAAAATGGCGCACAAAGGGTGAAAAGGAGGAAAAGCTTTGTTGTTGAGATTTAAAATCAACGCCAATTTCGGTTTAGAAGAAAATCAAATATATTTTGCAAGCAGCTTCAAAACCGCGAAAATGAATTTTTCTTGAGGCATGAGAAAACACAGCTTGTGCACTGTGGAGTGTTTTAAAACCAGTTGATTGTTGGGTACTTTTTTTTATAATTGAAGTTACCAGAACAAGATCTTTGACTTGCAGAATAGACGTCATTTTTATTGCAATCAGTCATAACGTAGGAAGATGAAAAGTATATTCTGCCATTATATTAGATTCGACCATTGATTTTCAGTGTTCCTAACGGAATTCCTGTTGGCGAAAAAACCTTCACATCCATGAACATCATCGCAAGTGGTTTCATTTCACTCGGACCCGTCGGATGGTACGTTAGGTACATGTACCAGCCATGGAGTGACGGGTTCAGTTCATTCTACAGAGTGCCGATGATTGCTCCATTCTGGGACGACTTTCACCCAAGCTTGAACTACGAGGGACGGGTTTATTATCATGTGAGTTATCACACGAGGGCAGCCCCATTGACTGGTAAATGGTTTGTTTTACCAACCCGTGTTTCGATATCCTTAGAGTTCTTTCAAAGTTTTTGTTTCGGTGTTCGTGAGAGGCAATAAATTGAAACATTCTTTATTTTCGTCTTAAATTGTCGAAGACTATTTATTCGTTATGGCGTTTTTTGAACAGTTTTAACCTAAATCTCTAGAAAACCTGTTGCGTGCAGTTTACCTAAAGCACTGCGTAAAACCACATTGATTTCGTGTCGAGAAGCAGACCTCACGCAGCATCAATGATATCCTCGTAGTTCCCGTAGAAAAGTAGAAACGAATACGATTTCTAACAGAGACTACCCGATGTTAAATGAGACAAGGTCTTCGACTTAGTTGTGTACGCGTTATTAACGAAGAACTATTACATGGTAAAAATTGAAAATGTTTTCTTTGCATCGACAAAAAAACAAAAACAACCAAGTTAACGCTTTGTTTCCTAAATCGAAAACAGGGACAACTTGTATTTAGCTCTCCGCGCAGCAATACATTAAAAAGTGTCCATGGTATAAGTTGTACCAAACAGGAAGTGATGAAATGAGGTATGCACAAGAAAATTTATGAATTACGAAAGTGCTTTTCAGCCGTTATTTACTAGAGGATGTGGTTGGAATTCATGTTGCAGCCAAATTATGCTTGCCAATTAAATTAAAGGGGCGCTAATATTAATGCTTTGTATAAATATAAGTCTTGGGCGGTTGCATGTCAAATCTTAATTTTAAGATAATTGGATTTCTGTTCTAATAGCAAACTTCACAAAAGAGT
>JGI24022J15233_10008330_pt1 | contig 11558 bp, 9 predicted proteins | sample Ectturendosymbi2_FD_15233 | JGI IMG/M metagenome (IMG submission 15233)
TTTCAACGAAAACACAAATCATGACTTTATTTTACTTAGCAAGCAAGGCCGCACCCAGCTGATATATTCAACTGAACATGTTTTTGAAAATTTCGGGCGGGGGATTAACTGGTTGCTCTCCCCCTAATTACGGTATCAGCTGGAAAAACTTGTCAGCTTTACTTAGAAACAAGAGCTGCAAAATTCCGGGATCCCGTCCAAAGCGATCAATGAAACCTTGCTACACAAACCGGGCAATTAACTAGACCTGTATGTTGACACGACTACGGATAAATTTACCAAAATTAGAGCACCACGCAGGTTTTGCAAAATTGACCAAATGAATTATGAAAACTCGCCACAGCAAATATAGCTTTGCACTCAGTATTCACTCAGATATCAGAACTAAACCTTAACAATTAAGACGTATTTCCACAAGCCTGCAGAGACGTATTCTAACCAGCCACATAACTTTATACTGTATGAAAAGAAGCCTGCATAAGTGTAGTTTGGCACTCAGGCACATTGGTCACACTCGCACTAATAATGGATTTTTCAAACTTGTGGAAGCATTGCTACAGACTCACTCCTGCTTCTTTTCACAAAGTACAAATTTACGTGGCTTGTCGCTATCAGCATGTCACTGTCTCGCTGCATTATCTGCCAAGATGTGTGCGTTCAACAGTCTCATGCGACAAAACGCCTGCTACCGTGATATAAAGTGAACCTTTGCAGGTTTGTTGCCACGGTAATGTTACGCAATAAAGACCAACAGCAGAACAATCCGCTCGCGACTTTCGCAACCCGCCTCTGCAGGCAAAGGAAGGGACATGAGTGAACTGCAAGCTCATCACTGCATGACACTACAACTGTGAACCTGACTCTTGTGCAGTGTAAGTTTCATACTTGCAAAAAAGCTGTCATTGCAAGAATCAAATCAATTAATCGGAATTTAAGATGCCGGCTTCAGGTTTTTCGAGAAATATTTGGTTCTTAATCCCAATTTCTAACGGGGCAAATGCCCGATTTGACCCCCTGCGAACGCCCATGCAATCATTGACCATTTTATAACAGGTTCCACAAACAAGGCCAGCTCATCTAATGAACCGAAGAAAAAATTTTGACTACTTGTTAGCACAAGTTAATTTTTAGTATCTTTAGCGATCAAGTAATGTGCAGTACAAAAATATTTTGGCGATGATTTTCAATGAAATCAAGTGTCATGTCAACACCTCTTTAGGTCTGGTGGGGGGGATTCATCCCCTGCATCCCCCCTGTGTCCGCGCCTGTCTACACCCATGCTCTAACCATAACCCCTAATGATGCGGCATACAGAAGTGCATAACAAGGTGGCCCGCATATCCCCTTCCGAGGCTTGATCAAAAAGGTCTTATCACGGTTGGCTACGTATGATGACGTCTTCAGAGGGCCCACTATTCAGCCTTGCCTCGTCACCCCTAAGTCCACCACTGCTTGCTGCTAATCAAAGAGTACATCTCATACTTTTCCTTAATGAAAGTTGTTATTCTCCATGTACCTGAACAAGCAGACATAAAACCAATGGATACCAAATTCTGTTACTCTGCTGAATGCATCTTTATCATCAAATGTTGGTTGCACAACTGTGCAACATGGCATACTATCCATTTAAATAGTCAATTGAGTACAAAATTTGTATATTTGATTTCGGTGGCGGCAATCGGCTGCATGCCGAAGCCTGAAATTTGCTTCTTGGAACGTTACGACGGTTCACTCAGTGACGGTTGATGGAACAGCCAACCTTCAAAATGAGCGGCAGACATTTCATTACTGAGCTATTGCCGGCCACACGTTATAACCACCTTTTTCTGGCATTCTGTCGGTAGTACAACATAAAGAGACTTCCAAGTCTTCAGGAAATTTAGCAGATTTAATGATTAGCTTGCAAGGACTTTGCAAATAGTTAGGATAGGGTGAGTCCGTTCGTTCGATCGCGACAGAAAGTTTTGCCACGAACAAGAGAAAGCAATTTTCAGTATACTGGTACGTTTTTATTGTTTTCCACACAACATGCGCGTAACAAATCTACGATCCAAAAATTGACGACATTTCAAACGTTAGATCAAAGTGTCTCAGAGCAGCAGTTTGTCGCCAAACAATTGCTATATTTTTTGTTTTTATTGCCGAGAATTCACCATCCATTGGTAATATTAAGTCTGAGCGTACTTTTGCTTCGTATTGTTGGAAGTCACCCTGAGGAGACATCGCGCTTCACGATAGCAACAAGTTACTTTCCATGCAGACCAACTTCAGATGAAAAACGTCCACAGTCGCTTTCGAATTCACCGAGGAGCAAAGACCGCAATATATTTTTTTATAAGTGAACGCAAATTTCCGATACGCTTGTATGTCGTTCTAACCAAGTTACTACTAACTTATGAGATTTTTAGCAAACGCTTCTTTCTCTAATGTAAAGCAGCAAGTTTCTTATGTTTTGAGTTTGTGTTCTAAATATACATTACCNTTAAGATTAAAGCTTCGATTACTTTATTGAAATCCAGTGGCAAATATATAACCGAGGTGAAAAACAACAGTAAAATAATAAACTGAGAAGATTATAGCTTAAAAATGTCTTTGCAACTTTGGAATGATTTCTTACATACTTCGGAAAATAAAGTTAGATGTTGAAACGTTACTAAAACCACCTCTAAGTCAGTAAAGGGTTACAGCATTTTACATCACCAACAAAAATGAAATTACTGAAGTTTTGTAAGTCTTTCCACAATGTTGTTGCAGTCAATGTAGAAGGAGGTTGACTGTGACTGGCAGTGGCCAGGAACTTATCTACGCTTTATTGACTCATTGTTGTTATATTAAGATGTTTTGAAAAACCAAAACAAAGATAGTATTTTCCTTTATAGCAATTAAAGCATCTTGATTACTGCTTTAACACAAGGTTTAACATCTGGAGGGTTGCACAATGTTCAACCCTGAACTGATTGTGATAGCATCTGAGAAGTTAGCGAATCTCCATATACACGTTTTCCAGCTCACAGTCAGCATTCCACTGAGTATTGTCCTTCCTTAGATGTTGGTGTTTGCTTTGGAAAAATCCAACCTAAAAACAAATCTAGCCTACATGATCTAAGATTAAATCTGTGCCGCTTGCCATGGACTTTTCTTTGCAAAATATGTAAAGCAAGTGATACGCTGTCCAGGATCTGTTCTTAACTTTAACATAAAGTATTATACACAGTAAATGGTTGCCGTAAGGGGGTCAGAGGAAAAAGAACCACTGCATTTTGAATATTGATATTTTTACATTAACTTTTTAGTAGAAAAATATGTTTCTCTTAGTTTCGAGTTGAGAAAATAAAATTTCAACACGGTTGGCTTCATCCTGGAAAAAATCCTTTGGCCTCCACCTGGAAAATCCACTACTGCCTCTTGCTGGAAAAAGTCCTTCAACGCCCATTACAGATCACAGAAAGTTTAAAATCTACGAATTTTAGAAACAACATTGTTGTCATTACCAGCAAAACAGCAAAGAATTTTCGTCTCATCAAAAAAACACAACCTCTACCAACAAGAACAGAAATCCAAAAAATTTTGAACATCACTGGTTGAAGTCTCTTTCGAAAATACCGACCTTACACAGTATTAAGATAATTATTGTCAATAACAGCAATCCTCCTGCTGCACCAGCGGCGTAATACCACCATATCCAAATTTGTTCTTCTAAATGTGCAGGTGCAGTGTAATATCTGGCTACTGTCGTAATCTTCAAAAATAAATAATCTTTGAATGAAATTTATTGAAAATGTGCTTAAAATACATGTCATGTTCTACGAAAAAACATGCTAGATATTGATACTATGCAATCAACATAAGCTGTCTGGATTTCCAAGCAATTCAAGAAATTTACGCTTTTCAATCGAATCAACTTGTGTGTACACAAAACAGGGTTGTCTTGGGAATGGGATGGAACTGTGGACTTGAAAATTTTCCCATGTTCCGTTGTCGTAAATAATTTTAACTTCATATAGCAGGAATTTTATGAAATTGAATAACATTATTATATACTCACAGTAGAGTAAACATTAGACGTACAGGCTCATTACTATCTCCGAAAGTAAGGTTGTTTGACCATATTTTCGATGACTACCAAAAATAGTGTTACCCAAATTTCATTGTCCCCTCTAATCGGGGGAGTTGAGGCGTCTTATCCACGATTCTGCAGAGGTTAGACATTAGATATGCACATGGAATAATGTACTTTGTATCACGAATTTCGTGAGAATCACGTTGGATAGGACTGTCAATAGTTGTCACTGGGATGTGACAGAAAAGTTTATTTCATAGACAAATCTAGGAAAAGATGAATATTCTAAAACCTTTCTCAATTTTTNGAAACTTTTAAAGTTAGGAATAAGAACTGGGTGCTCACACGTTGTATATCAAAATTCATATCGATACATGACGTCATTTCCCTCACATATAAGGTGTAGCTACGGTAAGCTGTAAAAACCTAAAGATTTGTCACAACAAAAACTTTGCTTTCGTTTGCCGGTCCACTACCTAGGTAGGTGAATTATGTTTCACATATTTTTCGATCAAAGTTTGCTGAACAAGTTTGTGAAAATTTAAAAACTCTTTTATGCAAACTTTTCTAAACGTAGAAATTTTCATTTTGAATCTTTGCTTGCAGGATGTATACAATTTACAACCATGATTCACTACTGCTTTCCAACAACCAAACTTGGTGTGCCTTGTTGATATTTTTGATAAATTTAAACAACGTTATTAATTTGGCAAAAGAGAAATTTTTTCCAGGTTAATGTGCAACAGCACCGACATCTACAAACATTTTTTGACGACGGGCAAATTGCAAACGGATTAGATGCGTTTTGTTTTTGCGCTTTCCCCCCAGCATGTCAATCCACAATAGCTAATTCAGCAAACCAGAAACTACAAAACCATTATCTTTTGCCTTTAGTTTTGAATTGTGACAACTCATTGTGTTGTGCATCGGGAATTATCGCTTTCGATTGATATGCATTACAACGCAGTTAATACTATTTGACCCGGTTTTCGGAATATGTATAAAATACTTCCCAATTGAACAGCTTACAATACTCAAAGATTTCGTTCGTTTTTTATGAGGGATTGGCGAATTCAGACGGCTAACATCCTTCACGCATGCGGATTGTTTTCATCTTGATTGTTTTTTTCGTGACTATATTCAAATAATCTCCGTTCCGAAACGAAATAACAAGGGAGCCATATCAAAATTAGTAATTACAGAACTCATTTCCGAACGTCATACTTACTGAATCCTTTAGGATCATTGGGTAACGTCCAAAATCATTGACAACCAACGGGGAACTGGCCGTGCTGTACACTGCTCCGCTGATGAATGTAACTCGGCCGTCATTCTTTAAAACAAAATTAAGATTGTTCAGGTAAGATTCGAAAATCATTCCCCAACATATATGTGGTACGTCGTGCTTCTTTCGACTGACATACTGTAAAGCATGTGATGCATTTTGCTTAACTTGTGCTTGCTTCAGTTCGTCAAAAACAAAACTTGGAAGTTAACGTTGCAAAAACAAACCTTGTTTAGATTTAAGGACTGAGTCCACAGCCTAAAAAACGCTTTCAGGACAAATTCATCCGTTGGTCCAAGATTCGTGACATTGCATGATAATGAATGGCATACCACTTCGGAGGAGCTGTTTTCGTCATAACAGTGCTGTAAAAACAAGATATTTTCCTTGTTTTGGAAGAGCGAAATGTTAATAAGCCAACAAAAATATTGTAAAGCAACACATGGTTAGAAGAACTCAACTTTTTGACTACGTTTTTTCGACCTACAGCATGGGTCTCCAAACTTTCGTGTCAGAGGGCCACATAACTTAGGTCCTGGAGAATGACACCAACAGTTCGACGGCCAGACTTCTTAATGGGATTGTTTCGGGATATGTTACATTCTACCAAATCAACAGATGTTTCGCAAAATATTGTTTTTTCATTATTGACAAATGTCTTCGCAGGCCGGATCTGGCGACCGTTTTGTGTCAGGAGACCCTAACATACAACAAAGACAAAAGTAAGAATATGAAGCCACTGGTTTAGAATATGGATCTAAACTGTTTTAAACGCAGTACCTAGTAGTTACATGCAACTATCACACAATGAATGCATAAATTAAAGTACGAGCATTACTATGCATCCAGTTACCAATAGTGCTATGCATCCAGTTTTTCTTAGTTTTTTTGCTATCATTTTGGCGTATTGAAACGGGAGCCCGAAATCATAAATGTGATCAATTTTTCACAATAATCACAAATTTCAGCGCTTGTGCATGCCGGATTACAGTTTATAGTTTTTGCAAGGTGCAACTACAACACTTTACTGTCCTTGACAAGCCCCGTTAAAGGACATTGTTGTGAAAACCACAGTCGGGATGTCGTTGTAAAGATCTGCAGAAAAAATATCTAACAATCTTTAGAAGATGAAGTACTCACAAACGTTTTTGCTGATAAGACATTTCGATTGGGTAATGCAATGTGTGGACTGTTCGTCTTGTTGACAAGGGTAGAGGCAAGTTTTAGAGTATTTACGCTTGAATGATCGCAGGAGCAGTTGGCATTGCCCTGTGGTAAAGAAAGCAATCCTGCAGAGCGATCATCATCAGCTAACCTGACTAATAGGTTAAGGTCACACTCACAAACTGCACTAAGATAGTTTTCTCAGAAAAACATTTTTCGACTACAAAACATTTTAAACATATTATAAGTGAAATCATGTGAAAGAACATTGCGTTTGAGAAAAGTGGAACCGTTAACTCAAGACAAAACGTTTTTTGTTGCTCTCAACAGCATCGCTGTTTTATCCCTCTCTGATTTGATGGAAACGAAAGGCAAAATCGGCTTTTTGAATATTTTACAAATTCAGCGGCGCTTCATTCTTTTTACTTTTTGTGTCTCAAGTGTCAGATGTTCAGTGGAAAACTTGATATAGCAATATATGCCAAAGCAGTAGGCAGCAATATACAGTATAAGCAACATATGCATAAACGCGAGGCAAGGATTTTCCATTTTGCTTTCTTAGCATTATTTCCACTTTTGTCCTTCCGATTTCACAGCGGTTGTGAAATCGAGAAAGGATGAGGATGATGTGCTGAGAAGGGTGTTGGACTTCAAAGTAAACGGATGACGAAGAAGACTAAGAAAACATGGAGAAGGTAGTTGGAAGTGGAAATCAGCAAAATTATTCTGAGTCAAGAGGACGCATTGAATCGATTAAAGTGGAAATACGAACTGAAATTAATGGAAGGTCATTATGTTAATCCGCCCATTTCCGCATCGGGAATTTTACAGGGTTTAAAATGTAAACTGCTACTATTTTTAACCATACCGTTTCAATGCAAGTGAGCTTGTACAAGTAAAGCAATCTTTGTTTGTCCATCGAAAATCTTGGGTAAGATAGAGAGATAGTAGAGTGAGGAATGAGAGAAAATCCAATGTTTTTTACCTGCATTGACAAAAGAAAAATTTCAATACTTCCAATTTCCTAGTATAAAAATATGTTTAATTTTTAAAATTTCTTTTACAAAATACATTTCAATTGCTGCTCCTTGTAACCGATATTTGTATAAAAAATACAAAAAATACCAGCAAAATTTCATATTTATTCCCAGGCAAATATTTTCTTGAGTTTTATTTCTTTTTATATAAAAGCGAAAGGCTACGCTATGTTTCGTATTAATCAGCGCACCAACAACGAAACAATGAATGCAACGACCAAGGTATCCAAAATGAAGCTCACCTAAAAGAATAAAATCTGTTCAGCCACATTCTTTTAATTTAATGTAATAAGTATTCCAGCACAAATGTGGCTAAAATTTTTCAAGCGTTTTTATGAATTTTAGATCTTTAGAAAATTTCACCTAAGTTTAGCGTGAAGTGCCGATGGTGGATTGGTTTCAACTGTTGCGTTTTTTCGGGGCGTTTATCAAATCGCTTTATCAAATCTAGCTGTGTTACTACACTGCTTAATCACGAGTAAAGCTGTCAAATCTTTCTTCCCGACGTGCAATTTTAAAAACTGAATAATTGTGTGGACAATTCCCGTAGCTGAAATAATTCCAAACCGTCGCATAAATTCGGCTGAATTAACCTACTTGGAAAAAAGAGGAAAATGGTTATGCTTTACTGGCTAGTCCAATACCTTTAAGGTGTTTTGAGGGAACGAAACGGTCTCTCATATTTTTCCAACGGTCTCTCAAAGTACAGTAGAACCTCACTGCATAGCCACCATCAAAATCAGGGATGCCAATTTAACGGATTTTAATCCTGTCTAGCTGGAAAATAATTGGTCTACCGGCTAGCTTGAATCTAGCTGATTTTTAGTTAGAACTGGCGGATTTTTAGCTGTTTTTATAGACGGTACTTTGAGACCAATTTGTTTCGTTTTTTTCTAATCTACCTCGCAATAATCGTTGTTTTGCCTGATTGTGTATGAATCGTTGTGTAATTTTTTCGTTTCGCATGGATAGTTGAGATTTCGTGTAATTTGCCAAGTGGGCAGCACTAACGGTCATTCAGTGAGCACCGAGCAGTTGAGCAATTAGGAGTCGGCAAGTGGGATTGATTATTGGATGAGCACCTAAGTACGATACTGTGATAGACCACGGCGTAGTGCTCCTAGCCCACACTGTACAGGATAGAAGCGCACAGAACAAGAGCTGTGGCACTGATATGTGTACAGGAACTTTGAGTTTGGTGGCAAGCAGTGGGTACATCGTTTAATTTCTTATTCCACTTTTGCCTTTTCATGTTTTCTCTGCTCCATCATCTTCATTACAGTCGACTTCAACATTTGATTCAGTCGATCAAAAATTTTCAGAAATCTTTTTTTCAAAGTTATATATTCGTAGTAAGTTTCACGTCGACTTAACTGACCTTTGTTGACTTTTGCATGATAAGGTTTAAAGGTATTTTTATTGACTGCACTGTACGCTAGGAATTTTCCCTGTAGTTGCATCTCTGTGTTTCTAGCTTTAAATTTAGCTTGTGATGAAAAAATCTAGCGAATTCCAGCGAATTTTGCAATTTTTCTAGCTTGAAAGTTCTATTTAGACTTGGCAACCCTGACCAAAATACACTAAGCCTCACTTTATGAATATCTCGGTCACTGGTGTAGGAGGCGTGGGTGCAGGGTGTGCAACCACACCTCCAAAAGTTTTGATTTGGTGACAATCCGGGCAAAATCCTCTAAAATCCGGGCAAAATCTCTGAGATCCTTCTAAAACTCACTGAAAATCTGAGCAAAAATGGCGCCCAACATGGTTTGATTTGAAAACAAGGGCGCCCGAATTGACATGAAAAGCTTTTTTTGGAGATCACATTGCGCCCGAATTAAGAACCTTTTTTTTAGGTCACATAATGTGAAGTATTTTTCGGGCAAGTTTTGGATAATCCGGGCAAAATTCCATCGCACCTCCAAAAATTTGCCTGCTCCTACACCTGTAATCACGGTCCTCAGATGAAATGCAGTAGCTGCGGTCTCTCAAAATATCTTAACGGTCACCAAGGTCAAATCTTTAAAAAAAACTGGGCTAGTCAAATGTAAACCTGGGAATTAAAAAAACTACCACATAAGCATTTTGTAATTATGCAATTTTGCTTTCTGTTCTAATAAACACAGACGTTTAATCAAGTTTATCTGTTACAACGTGGTCAAAGAGCAGCTCGTAAAGTGCAGTCGGATCCTTTCTTTCGGTCAAAAAATGATGAAAGACACGTGTGGCGTATTTGCCGTGTAATGATCGCGGTGACGGATAATTATTGGTCGTCGCATTTTTGGGTGGCTTGCTGGAATGCAGCTGAGTGCAACCCTACGTTTTCTCCGCGTGTTCACCGCAGAACGTGTTTGTCAGTCTGGTGTCGAAGGACAATTCTTGTGTTGTGCATTGTCTGTAAAAATGTTCTCGTGTCTTCGTCGCTCTGATCGCCGCGAAAGCGACGGCATGGGCCATGTATGTATCCGCTTTCCAGAGAATAATCGATGGCATCATTTCGCAAAGTGGCCTATAGCGGACTTACGCTTACCTCAACATAACCATCGGCGGAACCAGTAAAGCTGAACACGACTAAAATATGAAAAAAAGCCGCGTCGCAGTTGAGCTTGACTTTTAATGAAGCAAAATCTGTCGGGGCAGTGCCACAAATCGATATTCTCGGGTACTGGGTTTCACACGGCTTGGTCAAGCCTGACCCGGAGCGGTTACGTCCCTTGATGAAACTTCCTGTGCCGCAAAACCATCGAGAGCTGAAACGATGCTTAGGTATGTTTGCTTATTATGCTCGATGGATCGAAAACTATTCTGATAAAGTGAATTCTCTCACTATTAAAAGCGTTGCCTTTTCTTTGTCGCATGATGCCTTGGGTGCATTCGAACAACTGCGGTCAGAACTGCTCAACGCTTGTCTGGGCTGTGTAGATGAGCGGGAACCTTTCACTGTTGAATGCGGCGATGCATCTGATTTCGCCATAGCAGCCACCCTCAATCAGAACGGCAGGCCAGTTGCATTTATGTCTCGGACCTTGTCTAAAACCGAATGCAATTATCCGACTGTAGAAAAAGAAGCCACTTCTATTATTGAAGCTGTTAGGAAGTGGGCCATTTTCTGTATGGTAAACCGTTCGCACTTATAACTGATCAACGGTCATTAGCATTCATGTTTGATAAAAGCTGTCGAGGAAAATCAAGAATGCTAAAATTCAAGCATGGCGAGCCGAACTTGGCATGTATACGTACCATGTGCAATATCGCCCAGGAAGCAAACGCAGCTGCAGATGCGTTGTCTCGAGTATTTTGTGCCATTGGTTGCCCTGGTGATCTATTTGGGCTACATGAATCTTTGGGGCATCCCGGTATTACTGGATTTTGGCACTTCTTTCGCAGTAAAAACTTACCTTTCGACGGAAGAGGTTCGCCAGACATGTGCGCAGTGTACCACGTGCTCCGCTTTGAAACCGCGATTTTATCAAACGCCGCGAAATAAGTTGATAGAGCCACTCAAGCGTGGGAACGCATCAGCATCGACTTCAAAGGCCCTCCTACAACTTCCCACAGAGGGAACAAGTACCTTTTGATAGCTGTTGACAAGTACAGCCGTTTCCCTTTTGCATTTGCTTGTAAAGAAACCTCAGCTTTATCCGTGACTAACTGCCTTGCCAGAAGTCTTGTAGGCTTTATGTTCACAGTGATCGTGGAACGGCTTTTATGTGCAAAGAGCTAAAAGATTATCTGCACAGTCGTGGCATAGCTAGTCATTCTACGCCGTACCATCCCACTGGCCACTCCCAGTGTGAGCGGTGCAACCAAGCTGTTTGGAAAACCGTGTCACTAATACTGAAGGATGGAAATTTAGGTCCTCATCTGTGGTAACTTATTCTGCCCAAAGCTCTCCACGCCGTACGGACCTTGCTATGTACAGCAACCAATGCTTCTCCCCATGAGAGGTTCTTCCCATTTTCTCGTCGGTCGATGTTAGGTCGTTCCCTCCCCAGCTGGATGATCACTCCTGGAA
>JGI24022J15233_10008333_pt1 | contig 11557 bp, 4 predicted proteins | sample Ectturendosymbi2_FD_15233 | JGI IMG/M metagenome (IMG submission 15233)
GCAGTCAAGTCTCATAACAGCTTCGCTGCTGTAAGAGAGATGAAGTATACTTTGCAAAACTGCTGTGACAAAACAATTTAAACAACGGACGACAAATAGCCTTACATCGCGAATGTTGTTTTCCGAATTGTACAAAATCATGGTGAATAAAGTTACTTTTTTATGTTTTAGGGGGACTATCGCCCCCCCTAGATCCGTCCCTGCATCATACAGTCCATTATTGTGGTTGGTAATCGATACTACGAGTAACGCTTATACGCATGCAAGACGTAGTCACAATAGTCAATTACCAGAGGAAAAATAGCCACAGCACAACTCGCTATGTTCGTTTGTGCGGAGAGAGCGACGGCATTACAAATGCTTTTGCTGTTGACAAGAGTGCGCGCCACTGTTAATTTTGTTAAACAGCAGTGTACAAGTATCGGAGTGTGATGAAGGATTTGATGTAAGCAGCGTTTCTTATCCTTTTTTCTGCCAGGTCTCCCTTTAGTAATTGACCTTTTGCTTCAATTCAAGCTCTTGACTTTAAATAGGCTGTAAAACTTATGTAAGTATTAGTATATTTATTGATCAAACTTTCCATATTGTAGAGCGCATAAGGGCTTGCACACCCCTGGAAATTTATTGACGCCCCCGTGGAGGGAGCACCCGCCAGTTAAGAACCACTGAGCTTTTTCGGGTAAATGGGCCCACTAAACAATCGATTCGCCTATTGAGAAAATGAGAAAAGGAAGTCAAGTTGAATGGTTGGATGCACAAAACACTTACAGATAAAAAAAAAACTTATTTTAAATACTGCTGATGCGAAATAAGAACACATTACAATAACTTAAATTTTAAAGAATCATTTTACAACTGCTAAACGCATTAAAAAATGCACTCCATTTCCATCTAGGCGCAGTCTGTTTCATGCTGGCTAGCTTATAGCAGGGCCGTAATAGCCTATGTGATAGTGTTAAATCTACAAATCGCTGCGCATATTGCTTACCATTCTAATATAAATGATGCAAGCCTACATCACCCTGAACAATTATTAGGCAGTATATCAGATCAAACATATTCTATTTTAGTTTGACGAATCGAAGTTGTATTTTCAATATGCACAAGATAAAGAAAACAGGAAACTTTCTCTTTATTCCCTAAAGCACATGCTTGATATTGTATAGTGTGCATCTGGGTTTGATATTAGCATTTTATTTCGTCTGCTAAGTGTGGTGATATTAATGACAATTTGATTGTCGTTACGATGCTACTAGCTGTTGTTATTGTGTATCTTTGAGTTTGCTTTGCAAGAAAGATTAGTAGTGTGTTGCACAAAGATTGCAACTGCAGTGAGTTAATGGTGGTTATTTTCACTGCAAACTGCTAGTTTCATCGCAAATTTTGGGCTGTAATTTGGGCTGGTTTCGGGCTTTTTTTAGGAGGACATTGGGCTGGTTTTTTAATCAGCATCTGGCAACACTGTTAATGTGTCTTAGTATTTGCAACGACCATTAATTGAACGATATTAGGTTGCCACCCCACGACTACTTTGGGCTTACCAGAATGATCCGCTAGAGGTCTCTGTAGAGCATAGACTAATTGTGCAAGGTAGCACATGTTAGACTTGAAGTTAAAATGCGAAAAACAGAAAGCAAGTCCTATGAGAAAACGGAATTAAAAATTCGTGAAGACAGTCTCAAATGAAGTCCATAATTTACGTTGCAAAAAAATTGCAACTTTTTTTGGAAATTTTCTTCCCAAAAATTATAATGAAAAAGAAGTTAAAATCCGACAAATTATTTTGCTCGTATGATCCAGAGTTTGAGACACAATACTTTTCCAAGGAAAAAGTCTTTCTTGACCCTTGCTTAAGCAAGAGCTTGTGATCACAAACACTTACTTAAGTTGGCTGCGAAATCCTGCGTCGACATTGCTTCATGGCTTCTTGCTTTGATTGTGTGCAACTGTAAAGAAATGTCACATTAATAAAAGATTGCAAGTAACAAAATGTAATCTTGTATAGAGGATAAAAACTACAATGTAAACTATTTGTAAACAAGTTGCGTCCTTTCGTTTTTCTCATCCATCGCTCATTACGTTCAATTACGGAGTTCAGCAGCATGTACTTAAATAGTAAAGAAAGCATCTTTCGAACATTTTCCGGGCGTGCCATCATGTAAGCAGCCAAAAGGTTAATTTTAGACCGTAGCAGCGTACAGAGCAATTCGATCTGAAGTGCATGCTTGATTATTATACAGATAAATGGTTTTCACACGTGTTCAGCAGAGGCATTGCGCATTTCTCGTTTGAAGCAAGTGGAAAACGTACTCATTTAATTACAGGCTTTCGCCACAAAATCTGTTGAAGTACTGTAGAATTAAGCTCGTGTGCGTGAAGCTATCACCAATTTCTATAATTGTTTCAAAATGCTTGCGTAGCTTTATAAAGCAACGCCAATATTAAATTTTACATTTGCAGCATTATTTGCAAATATATTTTGCAGACATGCTCGCTGCCAACCATCCACAGAAGTGATTGTGCAATTCATGTAACATGTGCATCACAGAGGTAAACCGTGATCGTCGCTCAGTTTTCTGGATAGATAAAAGCTTCTTGCTGAACATCATGCCTGTTGTTGGTGGTGATGCAAATCCCGCGGCACTTGCTAATGTTTACAAATTCTGTCTTTCGCATCTGCAAAAAATAAATAAATCTACGTCCAACCACTGGCTTTGATGGCGCCGCTATTCATCGCACTGATGCCACCTTCAATCAAGTATAATTTCATTCCATGTGAAAACTACAGTGGCGTTGGAAAAGTTACCGACATTTTGAAAAAACAGTTTTCGTCGTAGAGGTTTTCAAGAAATCGTTCTTCCGTGCAGGGCTGGCTGAGAACTTGACCCAAGTCGTCTTTCGCCAACCCAATTGTGATTCAACATGTTAGAACACGATCATTAAACTGTGAAACCTGAAATTTCTAATGTTTTTATATTCTCATCAAAATAAAATTAATTTGTGATCTTTGATGCTATTTTTCCTCTTGTTGCATTCGTGCTATTTCGTGATTTGAATCTGAAAAATGCATGAATAAACCATGCCATACCGTAACAAGGACCTTCGTAAGTGGGTGCTGTTGACCCATTTCAAAATGCTTTGCGTGTAGTTGGAATTTTTGTTCAACTTCCGCGGCAACCATATCGGCGTTGTCAGTGAACATGCATGTATTTCCTGGAAAAATATGTAGCAGTGGGATTGTTTCTGCTGCTTGATCAACATGACATAAAAAGGTATATACTGTGCATAACAAACAGAAAACTTAAGGAAGCACCCGCAATGATAGAGAAACACTAGCATTAGCTTTCCACAAAGCCTTCAATAGCGCCTCAGCTTTAATGACATTGATATCTTGTTGAGGACATTTAATGTCAACCACTGTCCAAACTTACGCAGCGCTTTAGAGATATTCTAACTGTCGGAATATTGCGTGCAGCAAATTAAAACAATATTTAGTCCTGCTACGAATTCAAGTAAAACAATATTTTTCAAAAGGTTTTTGAAGTTTTTACTCACAACTGGTTACAAGATGGCGAAAGGCTAAATGACGCGGACAATGGGTTCTGTTGTTCTTGCAAGTGTTTTGTTCGCTGCAATCATCCGTACCGAGGTTGGTCAGCTCCGTTGTTTTGAATCGCTCGTTTGCAGCTTTTGTTCGCTGCAATCATCCGTACCGAGGTTGGTCAGCTCCGTTGTTTTGAATCGCTCGTTTGCAGCTTAACGCATCAGTGCTCTTGGATACAGTGAGCGTCTGTCAGGTATGTTTGCTCACCGCTCCGCAGAGCATGAAGTGAGTCAAAGCTCGCTCTCAGCATACCTTGTAATGCAGCGGAAAGTTGCTTCGTCAACACAGATGTCGACAGCGCGCTGCTTGCTGCGTAAAAAGCGATCGTAGTACTTTTCCGCGCATTACAGCTGGCAACAAACCCAAGCCTCGTAAATGGCAGATCGTAACATGCGATTTACGAGGTGCGGATAGTGAAGGTCCCAACTGCTTGTGATAACAATTTAATTTCCAAAATTAGCAATAGCTGCACCATTCGCTGAAAGAAAAGTATGTGGTCTACATTCATTAAAAAACAGTGAATACGATTCGAAGCGCATTTGCTCACGTGCAGGCTGAAAGCGTAAACAAACGAAAATAGACCATCTCTGCTGAAAAGCCTATGAAGCCCCTTTGACAACAGCAACTGTGAGCAGTGAATCACAAGTGGCTCAAATGTTTTAGTTTGGACTGGGTTTGATGCAAGAAGAATTCAACTCAGCTATTTTCATACGAGTCTTGTTTTTTTCCACATTTTGCCCTAAGCAAGTAAGTAACGTATATTTGTCAAAAAAATGGCACAATGTTTTTTATATGCAGATAAACAAACGTTATTGAAAACAATAAAAAACTGTTACTACCTTTACCTGCGGAATTTTGAAAGCTTAAATGATCGAAAATGATAGAAAAAGTACGAAATACAACTCGTCCACTTCTCAAACGTCGACGAAACATATCCTACATTTTATGAAATTTTTGTGTTTAAAAAAACTAAAAAACATTTCGTGTTTACTAGAGCACCATTTGGTTACAACAGTGCTCTTCAACCTTTTTTGTTATGGCGCACCCTTGAAGATGTTTTAACGAACTCATGCACCCTATTTACTTGAAAGGTATACAGAGGTGAAAAGTGATAAGAAACTTATCCTGCAATAAGACTATTACACTACAATATTACATAAAGCACAACAAAATCGAGGAAATATTATTTAATGGCTCTTTTGTTGTTGCATTTTATTAACTAATAATTCAAACCGAAGAACAATCTTTTCCATTGCTCCCCTTATCAATGAATCGATGTGTAGTGGTGAATAATGGGGCACCCCACGCATATTTTGATGCACCCTAGGGTGCACCGTGCACACCGGCTGAAGAGCGCTGTGTTACAACTGCAACTTAGTTGGTTTTACCCGCTTGACGTTGCACTTCAAACGTTGGTTCACTTCTCTAACATGCTTATTGTTTTTGTAATCCAAAAATGCAATTACAAAAATCGTCGCTCTGCGATTGAGGTACAATGCTTTCTACCTCGGTGGTAAAAGTCGTACAAACGTCAAGCAGCGCGTTTATAAAATTAGTTTCCATTTCAAAAACCAGCGACTGTTGGATATGACCTACACGATAAATAAGCAATTCAGAAATGTATACAAGTTTTTGCGTACCCTTCTCCACAGGAAGTTTGTCAAGCGGGTAGAACATGCGCACATTTTTACTGTTGGCGTTGTTGCTTTATTGATGCCTGATAAAAAAGCCTCAATGAAAATCAACCGGAGTCTTGGTTGATTCCTTTAGCTGATTGTTATTTAACACCGTAGGTCCGTTTCATCTTAATATATTAATCGTGAACTTGTGAAGCCAAATCGGGTGATTTCCTTTGTCTCGTGAGTTACACCACCGTGACGGGTAAAACCCTTGTGTCACACCAAAGGTTTGGCCTCTGTGGTTTTGCAGGTGCTTGCTGGTTCAATGTTTAATTTGTGTTTGAAAGGCAAGCAAAGAGTTTCTGAAAAAGTTACCTTTAAATCCTTGTGTTATTTTCCGTCTTTTTGCGCTGATCCTTCTCACAGCAAGATTTGTTAAGTTCATCGATGTAGGGTATGAGTTCTTTTGCAAATGAACCAATTGAAAAGTTTTTCCCGTCATAATAAATTAATGAAAATACAGCAATTTAGGTAAACGATTCCCCAAGATTAATCTTTTTTGGAGACGATGATATGCAAAACGTTAAAAACAATTCACTTTTCAATCCGTGCACAATGTTTGGAAAGGCGTCCCACAGTGGTTATCAAAAGGAATCACATTTTTCAATGTTGGTGTAAATCAGAGAAAATGTTATATATTATAATGATTTGCAGCGGTCAGTGGTGATTCTAGGAGGGCAAAGAAAGCTATGCTTCTATTTTTATTTATTCGATCCCGTTTGGCCGCTGTAGTTTTCACCGATTACGTCAATCATATGTAAAGTATGTTATTTCTTGTCTTTTGAAGCACTGTGTACGGAAAATTAAAGGCTAAATTGGCACTTCGCTTACTTGGCCTTGTGTTTTATTTAGTACTGAGCTTAACCCTTCAAGAACCGCAAAGCCACTTTAGTGGCTCGGACCTTGTTTAGTCATAACTTGCTGTCTGATAAAGCTAGAGAGCTGTTTAACCCTTTATAAAAGCAGAAAGTCTCCTAACTTCGATTTTAACATATCCTGGCACGTTTGGGCTTGAAATTTTTGGAGATGATGTCATGAGTGGGTGGGCTTCAAGAGATTTTTAATGATGTCATCGGGGCCTGAGAAAAACATTCAAGGGGCAATTTCTTTGTTTTATCTTTTAAAAAAACTAGGCGAAAGTCTGCATCTTTAGAGTCCTCGATTGTCCTTCTAGCAATAGTGGTTGGCAAAAACCACAAATTGCTTAGCTGATCCCTTAGACTTAAAAATTCGTTAGAGTATTAATTAATTAATTATCGTTTTTGGCCATTTTTTGCCAACCACTATTGCTATAGGTCAATCGAGGACTCTAAAGATGCGGATTTTCGCCTAGTTTTTGTAAAAGAAAACACGAAAAATTGCATTTTGAATGCTTTATCAGGTCCCAATGACGTCACCCAAAAATATTTTGATCCCCACCCACTCATGCCATCACCTCTAAAAAACTTTCAAACCCAAAAGCGCCTGGATTTTTTAAAATCGAAGCTAGGAGACTTTCTGCTTTCTTAGAGGGTTGAACAGCTCTCCAGCTCTAACGGGTGGCAAGTTATGAATGAACAAAGTCCGAGCCACTATAGTGGCTTTGCGGTCCTTAAATGTTTCAACACGACCAAGAACGGTACGACTTTTGCGAAATTTTGTACGTTGTCCAATAAAATGGCACTCGCTAATTCCGTAGCGATAAACCACGTAATTTTAGACTTTAGACGTCCAAGAAAAGGACTGGATTAATTTAAATACTCCACGCATCCTGCAAATTCCCTATGACAGAAAAGTTGGAAGACCGCCTGCACATTGGTCCTAATGCCTGGTTCAGGCAATGGACTTGATGGTTATGAAACTCAGGACAACCAACACCACTGGCCAATTCCGTAAACAATGACAGGCTAGGGGTCAACGTTTGGACTTTGGTAGATGGCTGCAACCTGCTGAGACAGCAAAGTTCAACGCAAAGGAGAAAACAGTCGGAAATTGGTACGTCACATCCTGTCTTTCATTTGTTGCAAGCTGGCTAGTTTCTATCTAGCAACGTTGTGATCAGAATCGATTCAATCACCGGTGGACCGAACACAAGGACATGAAAAGGAACTGTGTTGTTCTTGTACAAAGTTTTGGTGCGATCAGCAGTAGGACTGTTTGTTGTGACCCTTTCTTTAATAAACGTTTCTTGAGAGAGAAGCTTCGCAAAGATGAAATATGTGCAAATATTTTTCAAACGTTCTTTGTCCGTTGAAAGGTTATGTGACATTAATTTATTACCGAATGCTCGAGTAATGGAAGAGGACATAAATTTAAAAAAAATTGTCTATATGAGTTTTCAAACACATGCGTCAATTGGTCATATCCATGACTGACTTTAATGTGAAACAAACAAAAAAATATACCAGATGCAAAACATGTAGATTTTTGGGCTCTAAAAACGCAGTAATTTCCCAACATAATGGGAGACCAGGCACGGTGAGAATTCAACTAGCAGAAATCGTACGAAACAAACTGAACTGATACAAAAAAGAAAATTTCCACTTACTCAAACTCTTGCATCAGAAGATTTCAAAAGTTGGAAAAAATCCAAAGCAGTCTGAAAAAATTCTTTCCATGGGTAATGCACTTACGCAGTGTATATCCTGCAAGATGATATTTTGTAATAAAATTATGCGAATATACCACATTTTCTCGAAAATCAAAAAATTTCTGAAAAAAGTCATAGCGGCGGAATGATCCCTAATCTGGTCTACCTTTTGACTTCCTACAAGCACGTTCGTTAGAACTGGTGATGAGTTTCGAATATTTGCAATATGTCAAATTAGTAGCTAATTAATATAGTCCAGCTGCGTTAACAATCGATGAACACGGGCAAAAGATAAGCATATTTGTATCGCTAATGAATGAAGATGGACCAGCCAATTTATCATCGTTTAGTGAATTTGAGGTCAAATTTTGTCCGTCTGTTTGTTTTTGCTTCAACTACGCAACTGCCAATTTTTATTTGAAACATGGGAATTCTCTAAGTACCATCGGCATAAGAAATATAGACCGTTAGCACATGTGCACAAGTTAACCCAATTATATATTCCACCTGCTAATCGCCATTGTGAATCGAAATCACAGTGAGGAGCTATAATTGGTGGTGCTTTGAATCATATTCAAGAAAATTGAGGTCTTTCCAACAATTCCCCACAAGCAGCAACAAACAAGGCAAATGGAACCGACCTCAAGCAACTTCACTCCACAAGTGAAACAAACAAAGAATCAATCGCAAAATTTTAATAGGAAATCGATTTCCTGTGGAGTAAAGTTACTTGAATAGAGGTATGTGCAAGTTTGAATCATCTCAAAAATATAAAAGTAGAGCCCAGTCGGCTGATTCCTAGAAAGCCTATATACAGAAAACCTAGAGCTTTTAATTGTCATGAAACCGACCTGTGTCATATTACTGACAATTTATCAGACACATTCAACCAAAGGGAAGCACCATTATAGCCAAACTCACGTTGCTGAAATGTAAACTACAGCACAAGAAAATGTTAGGTAAGATTTCCGTTTTTACTTCTCTCTCCCCACAAAAAAGCATTAGGCGACAGCAATCATTGCAAAAAGGTAAAGGAGTGACGTGATCATGGAATGAAAGACAAATTTTTCTCATACTGCAATTAATGGTCTGCGTTGCGCAGATATACGCTGTTGCAGATAAACATCGAAGTCAGCAGTGAATTGAGAGCAAAAGCCAGCAAACGACACTGAACAATTGTAACTGGCACGAGAACTTCAGTTAATGAACTGGAATGGCTTCGTGTTCCCGTAGGTATCAGCTGCCATAAACCTTACCACAGATGCATTGTTATCTCATGTCAACAGAGTTTTTGCCAGAAAAATTGTGGAACGTTGCGGCGGAGTCTTGCGTTCTCGATCGATTACAAACCTCATTGTAAACGATAAGCGCAAAAATCATGTGCATTCAGGGGTTTTTAAGGTTTGACCTTGGTGACCACTAAGACATTTTGAGGAAACGTAAACAATGTTCTCTCTACGGTGCGCAAATGCGCAGCACCACCAGACCATTGCGCAGTGAAATCTCATTCTCACGCACTTGCAACATTCCAAATTTAATCGTGTATATATACATATATATATACGCATAGCCCTTTTAACGCTTGAAACGCTTCACTGGTTGTGTGTCTTCATGACTGCGCAACGACATCTCACTGAAGCAAACATTTCCACAGTATATAATTTTCTTAGAGGAAACACTGGTCGCAAAGCAAGGTTTTGGTGTATTTTGATATGAAGCGAAGTTCTGCTGTATTTTGAGAGACCATTGGAAAGATTTAAGAGACCGTTTCGATCCCTCAAAACACCTTAAAGAACTGTATGTATTTATATCGCACATATGGTGCTTTCCAGTAGGCTTTCTTTTTTAGTAGGTACTTTGCGGCACAATTTTTCTCTTAGTTTATTCTTTTACAACCGTGACGTTTGTNGTTTGTTTTATTAGTCTCCGCGACAAGGACATATTAGGTTTACCGAAATTACATTTTGGTAAACCAATAGTCAACACCCAATCTTGTGACGAAATGAAATGATTAACTGGCGGTTTCTCTTGTAATGACCAGACGATCACAATCAGCATTCGGTTTAATGTTATTGTCGTTCAGTGCTGTGGCAGTCTATGTCAGTCTTTTGTCGGATCATCGGCGTTACAGTCAGTGTTTTCCTGGTCTGCCACATCATCCTTATTGCTCTGTTTGCGGAGGCGGTTGCCACACTTTTCCAGCTACAAGCCCGTCGTAAAAGTAGAAGCGGCGCAATTTGTTAAAACAGGTGCGTGTGTTGAGTTCAAGTCATTCAGAGAAGTTCGATACCGAATTGTATTTTCCCCCTCGGAAAATAGCGTAGGTGGAGCCTCTCGCTTTTCACGGTTGCCGAACGTTTTGCGATTTGTTGCGATAAACAGTGTGTATGCTAAGGAGCAACGCCGAGTCGCAGTGCTAAACTTCTAAATTAAACGTTATTGGTTAACGCTGGCGAGGGGAGCAGGTTCACGATTTGCAACGCCGCTGTGGACGCCTATACCCTCAGTGATGAAGACACGTGTCTTTTGCTATCTCGTATTCCTCGTAGGTTTCAAACAAGTTCAGCTTATACAGTCACTACAAAAAGTTTGAGACCACCCTTAATTTTGAAAGAAAATTGACAAAACTTAATTCAAAACTCCACAAAAGCTGATTTATTCTCAATAATTTTTTATTTTCACGCAAAATTCACATTGCAATTGTCCTTTTAATGCTGTATCCACCAAATTTACAGTATTTTGAGCCAAAGACAGCATTTTATGGATCCCCCTCCGTTTTTTATCACTTCTTGCGGGCGCCGTGGCATACTGTGCACAAGATTTCTGCAGAATTGTTGGGAGATTTCTTTCACCCACACTTCTTTAATCACTTTCACAAGGTCCTTAGCACTTGATGGATGTTTCTCGGCAACTTTATTTTTCATATTAGTCCACAGATTCTCGATAGTGTTGAGGTCAGGGCCGTTGCCCAGCCAATCTAGAACCTTGATTCGGTTCTCAGCCAGAAAAGTCTTGGCAACTTTCGATCGATGGCAAGGAGCGCCATGTTGCATGAAGATAGTACAGTTATGCACTGCCATGTGAATTTTCAGCTTTTCTGCCAGCAATTCAACGTAATGAGAGCCGTTCATGGTTGTTCCAGGTGGCAAAAAGGAGATCCCAGCCACACCATGTTCAGAAATCGACTTGGTGGATGCTTCATCGTAGAAATCGTGTATTTCTCATTGAATCGCGTTCCACGTGGCCGTCGAACGTGTCTTTTCCTAACTAAGAAATGTTGCGGCGTAGAATCATCAGAGAACATGATTTTGCCCCACTGTGCTGGCGTCCAGTCCTGATTTTCTTGGCAAAGGCTAACCGTTTAGCCTTCATTGCAGATGTATGGCGAGGTTTTCTTCCAGGCTTGTGGGATTTTAGGCCAAATTCCCGTGAAAGGCGTCGGGAAATAGTCATGCAGCCAACAGTAACCCCTTTTTCCAGCAAAGCAGCTCGAACTTTGTTAATAGAACTCAGTGGTGACCTCGCAACTATCCTTTTCATGAGGTGGTCATCTCTGATAGTTGTTTTTCTTGGTCTTCCGCTCCTATGCAAATCCTTATAGGAGCCATACTGCTTGAATTTCTTGATTGATTGATGCACAGCAGTTTTGCTGACCTTTAATTTAGCAGCAATTTTACGTTCTGATAGCCCTTCATTATGCAAAGC
>JGI24022J15233_10008341_pt1 | contig 11554 bp, 7 predicted proteins | sample Ectturendosymbi2_FD_15233 | JGI IMG/M metagenome (IMG submission 15233)
ACGTACTGTTTTCTGTTGGAGAGATAAGACTGTATTAGTTTAAGCGCATTTCCTCTTATGCCGTAATGCTCGAGTTTTGTTAGCAAAATAGAGTGATCACATAATGCCAAGCTGTTGAAAACGGTTTTTCGATGAACGAACTTACAGATTTGATATGACATCAGAAAAAATGTCAGTTGTTTAGAAACAGCAAGTTTTTTTCACAAAAACCATAAAATTTCTGAAAAGAGACACGGGTGCATACTTTTTGTGAGGTCATGAGGCTTTTTAAGAAAAGCAATCGTATCAAAATATTTTGCAAGAAATATACCTTACAAATCAACTGAGGTAGATTTGGTAGATTCGGGACATTTTTAGACGGTAGATTCGGGACATTTTTAGACGATGACAAATTGTAGAAGGCACGAAAAAACATAGACGTTTTGACTGCGATATGCTCGCAACAACTATGAATAAGTACACAAAATTATGACGTGTATGTAAATTAAACTCAAGCGTTCCTGCCACATACTAATAACTAGCGGGAATAGTGAACACCGTGAGAGCAGATGTTGGCTGTTTATGCGAAAAATCTTCATGGGTGTGACAGGGCAACTAATTATAAACACTGAGTACGTTGTAACCACGTGCACAGGAAGGCATTTATAAGGGTGCGGTAACTGCCTTGTGCAGAATATATGTCATTGCACCGATTTCGGCCGTTGGTTTTATCTTTTACTGATAAACATACGCTTTTGTCACAAACCACAGAAACCAGAAACCTATCAGCAACTTCACTGATCGTATGTATGAGAATCGAAAGTATGAGAACCAAAACCAAAAACATATGAACAGCCCTACCGACCATTTCCATTAATTGTGAAGAGTACGTGTTTCATTCAGCAAATGTAACTACAACAGCCGGCTACCCACATTTTTTGCATCGCTTAAATACAAAACTTTTATTCTCCGACAATTAGGCACCACTGCTGTGATTAACAGATTTCGATAAATTTTACAAACCTAGGTAAGTGTCACTCTCGATTCAGACCTTCACACGCTTATGTTCGCAACATAACGTTATCGTTTGTAACTTGGCGGTCTCGGTCAACTTTTGAGGAGCGTATTGATTGTCTTTAGAAAAGTACATTGGCAAATGGAAAATTTCATTAAAAAGCAGTAAGAATGTTTCATAAAAGTGATGAAAATATTGTCAGTTGACAAAATTAAAATGTAAGCAAAAAGCAATATGATTATTTCGCTTTTTTATGTCGATAAGATCATATCCTTGTCAATAATACATTTTACGCTGATAGTGAAGGACGTAAGTAAATTATTCTTTGATTAAGAAGCTTTTCTTTTGAAGCATTGAGTGTGGACAACAAGCAGAGGTAGCTGATGTTTATCTGTCAGAGAAGTGCGAATGAAAGCATTGGCTGTACAGAAATTGCTGAGATTGCCTATGTAACCCAGCTTATAGCGCACATAACATCCAACTGACATAATCACATTTGATTCTATCGTAGATCAAAAAACAAAATGACCACACTTGTTTATTACAACAATGACGAAACAAACAAGCTTTCACCAATATTACACCTGCGAAGCAATATTCTTGATTATTTGCCAACAATTCTCGACAGATGCGACATTATTATTGCTGGATGTCATACAAATGCGAATGAAATATTTTCCATTCACAACAGATGGGGTCAGGCGCACTCGCCGATCTTCTTGAATTTTTCGGTAAAGCTCCTTGTTTACATCATTGTTGATCTGCACATTACACATATATCGAAAATTACGATGTTTGCACCATCTTAAACATTTTACTAAATCGGATACGACGAAGCTATATTGAAATCTAAAGCAATGTCTGTTGGAGTATTTTCCCTTCGCTGTGTTCGTTTTGCCATAACAATCCGAAACATGAATTAATCGCAGGGGTTGCATGTACAAACTGTCAGTGTCTGACCATCTACGAGTGAATTATTTCATTAACAGCTTCTGAGAAGCCACGAATTTCAAACTTTTTCCGGTAAAAGTTTACGTCAAGGACTTACCTTCAGGTCGGCATCCTTGTGACATAGTCGAATGCACACAAGAGCCAGTGTGACTGGAAAAGCAATTTCAAACCGATCATCTTCTCGAACCAAGCTTTCAAAATGCTTAGCTGCGGCCACATCTCGTCTAACATGAGATCTCAAACCTTCCAGACCAACCATTCTCATGACAAACCAAAGCTTGATCGAGCGAAATCGTCGTCCCAGCGGTATTTCCCAATTCTGGAAAATAAAAAAAACTGACTGTCGGTTTGAAACAAGATGAATAATCATGAAGGTGTAGTAACCGACGCACAGCGCCCGATGATGGAGACTAGAATAATTTTTTTTCATACCTCGAGAAATATCAACGCAATTTTGGTTTGCACTTTTGCAGGCCGGTATAGACAATGATACTTACCTAAAACATTTTATAGATTGTTATTTTAAAGTCAGCCAACTTTAGACAAATCAAATAAACCACAAGATTCAATACTCTTTGCATCGACTCTTTCGTGGGTGTATACTGCCAGAAAACATGCTTGCCGCTCTAGCCAAAGTAGCTGCGAATTTTTCTGTCACAAATTTCTTGAGCAAAGTAAAGCTTCATAATTTCTTCATATAAAAAATTAAGAGAGCACAATTCCGCTTCAAAGAATTTGAGAAACGCCTTTACCTCACGCATCCAAAAACTACATCACCAGGCATTAAAATCATGAAAAGTGAAACAGTACATTGCTTTGAGAAAAATACAAAGATTNTGTAATGACGCTGCCAACCTATGTCAAAATTTCTCCTAATTTTATTTCTCTTTATTTTCTTTAAAATCTATGCATTTGTTTTTCTTTCATCCAAACCAGGTCACGTTTTGCTGAAAAAAAGCTAATGAAACTACCTACATTATGCTTGCTATTTTAAGTTTCAATGCATTTTGAAGGAAATTTCCAACGCTAGCAGCCAATGTGTACTTCGTCCCTGGGCCATAGATACTCGTAGTCTCGCATCCAATGCTTTCTGTCGGATGCAGGGTTTTGTACTTCAATAATCAAACCGTAAGTTGATAATGCTGAAACCCTCTCAATGTTTAATTGACTTTATCTACTTTAAATACTTCTGTGATAGCATAAATCAGTGTGCTGTAACAACATTCTTATCAAAATATCAGTACAAGGGAGTGTTAAAACTTTTGCATTGAAGATGTTGTTTCAGGATTAGTCGAGGAAATTTAGCACAAGATGCTGCTTTTTCATACGAGTGAGCAGCGAGTTATTGTCAGTTAAACTACAATTGGGATACAAGCGGAAGTAGTCGTTTCTCAAGTAGTGTAAAAGCAGCCAAGAGCAGACACATGAAGATGAAATAAATAGATCGAGAGCAAATGAAGCAACTTATGTGAAATGATCTGTCAGTTATGTCCATTGTAGTAACTTATATTGCGTAAAACGATGAAGGTGGCAAAAGCATTTTCAATCTGGAAAACTGCGAACAAATTTAAGCTTTTTTACGACTGTATATTCGGAGTTTTTTCCTTACGGTCAATAAAATAACATATTTTCAAGTTTAAAATATTTCCTGCTGCCCAGACCATGTGTATATGTGCGTACAAAAATAGTAAAAGTTTTCTTTGTTCGATGTGTGCATCACAAAAAGTAAATAAACTTTCTTCAGGAGTCAAATGTATTTTGTCCGATATCGTCTATTTGTGACAGACTTCCCAAATATAACATCAAAACTTACTCTGTAGTCAATAGCGCTGCTTTGCTCGTGGTATTGCAAGTATATTGGATCCACGTTGAATGAATTAACAGCGTCTCCACTGTTTCGAAACCTGCAGATTGTAATAAAAAAATTCACGTTTAAGAAAAATTTTACTACTTGTACTTTGAGAAGTATTGCACATGCAAGCACTTTTTCTGCACAGTAACCCTTTGTTATTCCGATTTTGGGCTTAAATTTCTTGCTGATAATAAGTGTTACAGGTTAAGATGTTTTTGTGGCATCACTGAAATACGCGAAGTTTATCTGATGTGTTAAGTCAAACTGCCTATGTCTATCACATCATCGCAAGGCCTTGAAAAAAAATTATCTGTGGTTAGTGGTTGTCTTTTTCAAAAAAACAAAACCTAATCTAGTGCATATGCACACTTCACTGTAAGAACAATGTTTGTAGTTGCTAACAAAATCTCTGACACTCAAAACGTATTCATATTGTAGTTCTTTACGGAATGAGTCGTCTTCATTCTCGGACACATTTGGTTTAATGAAAACTTCTCGCTTCGTTTTGTTGCATCACACTTTATCTGTTTTTCTAAACAGCAAAATTGCATAACATGTGCATAGCCATGTGCTAAGGAACTTTAGCTATAAAAATGTAATTGTTCTGCAGAAGTCGCACCACATTGCAGAACAGTCAAAGTTGACCATCATCCAATTATGAGGATTGAAGTTGAATGACGTGGAATACTGTGAAAAACGACAAAGCTTGTTATTAAAAAACAAAAAACTTTAGCTCCTCTTTTTTGCTATGAAATATAATATGCTACTGAGGAAGGACAAAATTTACTCAAGTTTACATGCAGTAATTCTTCGATGGATTAAATACTTGACACATCAAGCAGTCAGATTCTACCGAAACAGCAGATGCGTTCTGAAGATTGTCCGATTTAATCCAAAGTGCTCAAAGCTTCTGACAGTACATTAAGTTTGATCTGTAAAGGTTTACTTGCAGATAAATATGATTCGTCCTTTGTAGTCGGTCTAGATGGGATTAGTGAGAGAAACGACTCTCTGGTAAACACAAAATTTGTGAAAAGTGAGTAAATATCGGACAACCATTTGAAAAAGCTCAAGAAAAAAATATCGTAACGCAAATTTGTGATCACGATTAGGCGCCAGTTCTAGTTTTTAAATTACGCTAGGCGCCAATTACAATTGCACTGTATTAAATAGGCAGAACCTTGAACAGCAAATGTATGTTGATTTGTCATAAAACCTCTTGAAAATATTTCTTTTGGGCAAAAAATCAAAATATTTGAGCAAAGTTTTGCTTATCTTAATAGTTGGGCTTTCGTAACGTTATGTTCCATAATTAAAGTGAAGAAAAATGCAGGTATTACAAGCTGTTCGATGTCGGACACTAAACTTGCGTGCTCTATGGGTAACTCCAAACAGTGTTTTGTGATCAAACTATCAAGCATTTTTGGTTCAATAGAAACAGCAATTGAGTTAGAAAAGGAGGGATTCTTGGATAACATTATCTTTACGCAGTGATGAAGCTTTCGGTTTCCATTTCCACTCACCACAACAGGAACCAATGCAACCATTTATCTATTCTCGACGATCAACAGAACGATTTTAATAAAAGCAAAATCTATCTTTTGTTTCTATCGCTACACCAATGGTTTTACCTCTAGTCCATCTGCTATGTGCCGAAACTCGGGACAAAGAAGAGCGCTTCCTGCATAGCCAGCGTCTACGTGAAGCCAAATGTTGTGCTGTTGACCTAATAGAGCAAATCAAATTGTTCAAATATCATCAAAGCTAATATCGAACACTGCACTTCCAAGCAATGCTGTAGATAAAGCTGTGCTGCTTTTTCGGCCCACTTACTCCTTTCATTGCCATGAAACCGCTTCTTATCGCGCCAGGTAAGAAAAATGTTTTTGAAATTCTTTAACCCTTAATGTTAAGAAGTTCTGAAACATTTATTTCAAGGTAAATGAAGAAAATGTTACAGTAAATTTCTACTCATGCATACACTAGTTTCTTACAGATATTCCCGATTTCACGAAGATTGTCAAATGAGCAGCACGATGCTGTACCAACGGTGGCACATACCTGAAAGACGAATGGATTAGTGAACGAAAGGTAAAGAGAGTAAATTTAATAATAAGGCATTTTTGTGCATGAAATTCATATTTCATACCGTTACTTCTAAGTCTTGATGTTTACGCATGTCAAGTGGTTGACCGAAAATTCCTCTTGCGACGCTTGCAATTTCGTCTCACGATTGTGAATAATATTGCACTGTAGGTTGCACTTGAGCGTATGCGCGACAAAAGATCTCATACTGTTAGATTCATGAAAGACCAAAATCGTGTCTTGCTTAAATACGAGGAGGAACATTTTGGATAGGAAATACCATCACTGCAGCCGAAGTCTTCCGATCTGTCAAAATACTGAAAGCTGGGAATGCTGCAGGTTGCGTTGAATTCCTACCCGAAGTGCTCACAGCCTTGAATCCAGAAAGAGTTATTTGGCTGAGTAGGGTGCGTCATGTGGCCTTGTGTTCTAGAAGGGTACCGCAAGATTGGCAAACTGGGGTGACCATCCCCATACACAAGAAGGAAGACATGAAAGAATGCACGACCAAACCCACTCTCTTCCTAGGCGCCCTGGGAAAGTGTGTGCCAAGTGCGTTGATAAATATACCGCGCAATAATTGAAACAAAGCTGGAGAAATAATAATTGAAACAGTATGCCAAACACATCTACACATATTTGTCCACCTCGAAAAAGCTTATGACCGGGTTTCTGGAGTAAAACTTTGGGGAGTGTTGCTGGGGTACGGTGTTGACGGCCACCTGTTACTCGCCGTTAAGTCATTGTATTCCTGCTCAGAAGTTTGCGTCCGTGTCAACAGAGGTAAATGACAACCGTTCACCTTGTGTGTTGGACTCTGACAAGAGTGTGCGCTCATAGGCGCAGCCAGGAGGGGAAAGGGATCCACAACTCCCACAATTTCTTGCATATCTTGTCATTTTCTGCTTTGATAGGCGGTATCCCAAACAAAATACTATCGCTCACTTACAGTCAAAACGATTTGCCCCGCAGAATTTTGGTCTGGCTGCGCCACTGTGTGCGCTGTCACAATCACAACTCCTCTGCATGACTTGGATAGACAGTCACAATCGAGTCAACGAGGGTGTCACGTTTGGAAGCTGCAGGATTACCTGTTTGCTTTTTTCAGACAGTTTGATACTGCTTGCATCCACTGAACAGGGTTTTCAAAATTGAACTTGATCGGTTTTCTGCTGCGTGCGACCAAGCCGGAATGAAAATTAGCACTAAAAAGGCCGAGGTATTATATCTCTCCTGAAACTGAAGTCACTTAACGGTGCAAGTAAGCCTCAGTACACTGCAGCAGGTCGAAAGCTTCAAGTATACCTTGGGGTTTTATTCACGAGTGACGGAAAACTGAACAAGGAGATCCATAAACAGATTGGTAAGACAAGCGTAGTTCCGCTTGAGATTTTTCGCTGTGTGGTCACAAAACGGATGCTTTCAATCACTCCAAAGGTCTCATTTTTCAAATCGGTCTTTGTTCCGATACTCGCCTATGTTCATGAATTTTGGGTAATGACTGAAAGAGTGCTATCTCAAGTGCAAGCAACAGAGATGGGAATTTTGTGGAGAGTTCAAGTCGTGACGGCTCACGACAAAGTGAGCAGCTGTGAAATTGGTAAACCCTGAATGTCGATACATCTCACTCCCGAATTGTGTCATCCTAGCTGCGTTGGTTCGGCCGCGAGTCCGGAATGTCCCAGGAAAATTGGCGAGGCATGTCGTGCTGTCTACACCCACAGCAGAGTGGTCCAGAGATCGTCCAAGGATGAGGTGGCGTGACTACATCTTTGAACTGGCTTGGATCCATCTTGGTGGGAAGACAGCAGAACTGAGATTGCTTAAAACTGTGAGGTATTTAAAGTCCTAATAGGGCTACTGCACCCACGAACATCCCCAGAGGAAAAGAGGGAATGAAAATGAATGATGTTGGACTTGATGTCGTCAATGTAATTTTCTACTCTTCAATTTCAATTTAAATTTTTCAGACTGTCGCATTAGATTTTCAAACCATAAATACTTACATAAAAAGGTATTTTTCCGGCTTTTTGGTCCTCAGTAATAGCTTTGAGTAACGTATCTCCTCTCATGGAACCTTTGTTGTCTGTATCCAAGTGTTGCATGTGAATCATGGCAATTTTTCCTGCTCACCAATATTATGTTTGAAAGTAAACGCACCGCGTAGCAACCGAAACACGCTCAGTTCAAATAATAACAACCAGTCCAAACGAAAGATTTGTCAATGATGGCGTATGTCTTTGAAAACAGCTTATACGCTTGTTTCATTTAATGCCCATGCATTTCGACTGAGCAAAAACTGTCACAAGCAAGAGTGAAAAGCATTAATAATTTTCCGACCATAGAATTACACGAAAGCTGTTGCTTCAAACCTAAATCAAAATTAGATGAAATTTGTTTCTTTAAAATATAGATGAACGTTCACCACAACTTTACCTGTTTTTTGATTTTCAAGTATGTTTGAAATTTTCACATCAAACTTCTGGAAAAGCTCAATAACGGAATAGTTTGATAGGTAAACGGATTTTTAAACATCCGAGCCAAGTGCGGTTTCTGCTACTATTTATTAAAATTTTTGCTCACGCGACTTTGCTTCCATTAAAGTTGTTTCTCCTAATTTCCAATGAAATTTAGTTTCTTTAAAATATACAGATGTTTTACTAGCCAAAGGTTTTTGTTAGAATCTCGCTTACAAAAAGATATGTACTTTAGAAATTTCTAAATTATTAATTGTCACTTTAACAAGCTCATATAGGGACAGCGTTACAAACGCACGCTTTGGAAGGTGTTGCTAGTTAAAACATGTGACTAATAAACTAATCCGTGGAATCGTTAAGAAAGAAGCTCAAACTCTGGCTTGAACAGTTGCACTGTCAGTGATGGTACTGGTTACAGACATATGCTGCAAGTTAGAAAGCCGACAAAAATTACCTCTGAATTAAATTCTGATTCAAGCACAATATCTAATAGTTCTCCAGACTCACAATGTTTCCTAATACTAATCGCACAGACCTTTGAACAGGTATCATTTTTCGTTTTTTTAGGTATAAGACAAGTGGCAAACGTTTAAGTTTGTTTAAAATCAGGCACTGCCAATAAAAATTTTATTTATGACAATGACAGTTGGTCTAATCTAAATTTTCTGTAAAAGTTTAATCAAAAACAGGGTGTATTTTCCGTGTGCAATTGCTACATTGCATGTGAAACCAAGTTAAAAATCCAGGTGGTCAATGATGCACGCACACTTCAAGTTCAAACTAACCTGCTTTCTCAGCTGATGAATGACCACATGCCGAAGTGTATGCCACCATGCGGCCAAGAACATCGTATATGGACAAAGTAGAGTAATTTGAAAGGTGTTCTCGAATCTTTTTGCTACGAGCCGCCAGCAGTGCCACCAAAATTGCTTCGCTAGCTTCTCCTGTAAAACAAAGAAATTTATTTGCACTGACCGAAACAAAAACGCAAAACGTTTTATGTTGGATTACAAACGGACCATCAACAGCTTCGGTGAGTGATGCCTTTGATCATTCGAACTCATGAAATTTGCGAGTAATAAAATTCATTTCTGCTAATGGGAGGTAACCTAGGGGCAAATTGCAAGGTTCATCTTCCTTGGATGATCAAATTTTTGCAAATCAAACGGGGCAGATTAAACAAGTCTTCATTGACGGATATTCCCCTTGGTTAGAGCGTTGAGCACGTTTTTGCTACATCAAAATGAATGGTGCACAGCAGAAATGTTTAAAGTATTTGTGTTTCTGAAACAAAAAGCTCGAACCTTGTGTGATGATGTTGATTTTCATGAAACAGTCTTTATTTATACTGTAAGTTTACGGTATGTTTATTGCTGTTTACTTTAAGGTACCTTGAATCACACCTCCGCCTGGACCTTTCCCGCCATGAACAAAACATTCCGGAAGATTTAACGCCCTGGCTAGCCAGTCCATCATAGCTGTTTCAAGTTCAGTACAAGATGGCGAAGCAGCCTGTGTAATAAATGGCACACTTACTAGCGTTCAATTTGCAAATGCAAGCTCTGAAAAGAGCCAAAAATATTTGGATGAAGCAAATATGTTTCATGATACTGAACAAGGTGATCTATAAAGCATTTACCTTTGGCTTCTAAAATGATGTTTATTGATATTGTTTTTCAATTCTTTCAAAACTTTCATCAACTTTCCTTGAAATTCATAATGCACTTAAAATGAATCTGATGCAAAATAGTTTTAAATTCATCATTAACTTTTTTTAACAGCCAGTGCTTTGTGGAAAATTAAATAGTTAAAAAAATGTAATGACGAATATAGAACATTTTGCATCAGTTTAGTTCAGTTTCGTTATACAGTACTTGCTTTTGCACTCCTTTCGGGGTGTCACGTGTGGTCTGTGGCGTCCATCTCCGCTTGCTTGTGCCGTGGGTCACGCGGCTATTTTCATAGTGAATACTGCATCGATGGCGAGTTAAAGAAAGCACCGCGCGTGGACCGTTACCTTGCACCCGCCCAACCCTTTAAGGACCGAAAAGCCACTGTAGTGGCTCTGACTTTGTTCAGTAATAACTTCCCAATCGATAGAAATAGAGAGTTGTTGGAACCCTCTACGGATTCGGCAAGTCTTCTAGTTTAGATTAAAAAAAACACTATTTGATTTGGGTTCGGGGTTTTATCTTGGTGACGTCACAATAAGGGCATGTTTTTTCATCTTTGACCACCTTTACCTGGCCCTTGGCGGCAATCCAATGAGCCATTCTTTTGGCTCAAATTTTTTTGAAGATCATCCGCGTCTTTAGAGCTCTTTATTGACCTTCTAGCATGTCTGGAACCAGAATTATGGCCCAAAAACCTCGTTTTGCACAAAAATCCAAAAAACGCAGAAAAAGCATGAGTCTCGCACTGGCGACTTGCGCGGTCGGCTATAACTCGCCGCGAGAATATGCTAGCGAGCTATTTGAACCCTCGAAAGACTCGTGAAGTCTGGTAGTTTGCACTGAAAAAAAGCCTTTGAGATTTGGGTTTGGGGTTTTCGGTTGATGTCGTCAGGGCTGGGGCATATTTTACTATTTTTGGTTATTCTTTTATGACGTCATCACCAGGACAATGAGCCGAAATTGTGTTTCAAAGTTTGGTTGTATTCTAGGTTGTGATATGAGTCTTTAGGGGCCTAGATCGACTTTCTGGCTTTTCTGGTGTCAAAGTTATAACCAAAAGACCGGAAATCTTGTACTAATCCCCTAGGGAATTAGTGGGTATTCCCCTAATTCATTTTCCGGAAGTTTGGCTACAAATTTTGAACCAGAAACGCTAGAAAGTACATCAAACCTTCTAAAGACTCGTACTGTAGCCTAGAATCCATTTAAATCCAGTAAAGCTTTGAGCCACGAAATCTGCTCGATTGTTGAACACCCACGGGATGTTGACGTCATCCATTGTTTTGACAGACCTCATGTCAAAACATCCTGTGGTTATGTAAACATGGCCAAAAAGGCCGACGACCCACACTGAAAATTTTTTTTTCAGTCTAAACTACAATACTTCACGAGTCTTTAGAGGGTTTGAACAGCTCTCTAGCTCAAGCTGCTGGCAAGTGATGGCCATTTAGAAAAGGGGTGTAATCCACCCCAGGTTCGGGTTTGTGGTTGCAGAAATTTTCACCAATTTTTTTTTATCCAT
>JGI24022J15233_10008343_pt1 | contig 11552 bp, 6 predicted proteins | sample Ectturendosymbi2_FD_15233 | JGI IMG/M metagenome (IMG submission 15233)
CTGAATAATGTGTGGTTGTAATTTGAAATAAATAGCTTTTTAATCAAAGTCACAATTGAAATTTTCACGGGTACACATCTTTTTGGGTCACCCTGTACATTGCTTCGTTTTGTTTCTGCGATGGCTTCAAAAAGTTCAAACTGTGAAACTTGCAGGTTGCTTTTGACAAAGGTAGCTTGCTGTGTACAACTGGGAATTCTGCTCACACAACATATTCAATAGCGGCGGCAACACATTGTAGGCTACTACAGGGTTTTTTAACTTTTTTCGACATCACTTATTTATAAAAAAGCTGTTTAATCAAGGCCACAATATCAAACACATTCACAAAAACAAAATTTAATAAAAATGTTCTCAATATTTTGAGCACACGTCAGACTTTCACAACTGGTATTTCGGTTTTCCCATTTCAGCACTATTTTATTATTGGTGCTGCTTAGCATAGCAACAATCAGCAGTCTCTGGAGCCAGCCCTTGTTTTGATGCTGTCACACTCGAGGAAACTTTGCTTCTCCACAAGGTCACGCAAGGTCAGTAGGTCACGCCAGGTGCTTGGCTCGCGAAAGAGAAGCTCAGGAAGCATTCAGTCGATTTTTAATCTTGATCCGTTATGAGGAGCAACGGTACAGCATAGCTCATCACTGCACAGCCACAAGAGCTATTGATCGACGGATTCCAGGGTAGTTCAGTGATGCACAGCAAGCACTGCGTAAGTCCTGCGAAGGAATTTGTTTCACGTCAGCCATCAGGTCTGCAAACTGTGTTGGTTAGCGTAACTCACACCGCGATCCAAGATGTGGGGTAGCTTTCCGCCATAAACATTTGAAATTCACAGTTTGTTGGTCACAGTTTAGCAGAGTGAGATAAAACCATGGCAAACCCGTCACGTGATTTGTGGCAGGAAATCGACTTCACGTAACACCACGCATCTTCAGTCCTACATACTTATTCAAATAGAATCTATTTTATTCTAGTTGAATAAGGTTGGGGGACTGAAGATACGTAGTGCTGCGTGAAAACGATTTCCTATTAGAAATTTGCTGATGGATTCAAATTCTTCACCTGAGTGGAGAGTAGTTACATGAACAGACGTACTGTATGTGCAAGTTTGAATCATCGTAAAAAGATGTAAGCAGGGCCCAGTCGGCTGATTCTTGAAAAGCTTACAGCAAAACGAAAGCTTACAGCAACTTCTTCGAAAGCTTACAGCAAAACGAAAGCTTACAGCAACTTCTTCGAAAGCTTACAGCAAAAGAGCTTTTAATGGCCTTCGGAACATCATTTAAATTTTGACAAAGCTTTTTGAAATATTGAAAAAAGCTTGTGGATGATTTCTTTTCAAGTGTTTCGGACTTTTTCACAAAAAAGTTTTCAAAAAGCTGGTTGTCAGTTTTTGACAAAAGCTGATATCCATTCATGAGGTAAATTGCTGGCACTAGGGCGAACTTTTCTGAGATTGCTGAGAATTTTTTGCCGGGGCCCTAAATGTCTGCTGTGGTACAGGCTTGGCGGTGCTAATACATGAGTTGTTTGGTGCGTCTGAAATGTCAAAACTTGCTGTGGAAAATAAACAACTTTGCATGCATGAGTAAAATCAAACAATTTCCTTAGACTCAAGCCACTGGGGACACACGCAATACCGTTGCATAATGAGTGAGAGCTCTGTATAAAAGATCTATTTCCCTAATATTTGCTTCTCGACTGAAAGCGTGTTTTTTGTAAAAGCGGGGCTGCTCTATATGCTAAACAACTGTGTACCACGTGCACACAGCTATTCTGCAGTGGAGACAGAAAAGAAAATTAGTATCGCGGTTTTACGGCTAAAGCCCTATCGGTGAGAAACGCTGGATAAGATGCCAGAATGATTTTTGAAAACTGATTGATTTTTTGAAGTGCACTACGTCATACTGCTTTTAAGACAAAAAAAACTGTTATATTTTACCTTGCGTGAAAATTATGCCATATCTACGTTGTCTTGCAGTGAAAGTCACAGACAGTTTATGCAAATGTAGCCAAGAGTAAAAACTCAGTAGCAAAGAGAAAAATAATAAATTAATCAAGAGATGGAAGTGAAGCGATGGCGGCATTCCGTTGCAACTTGCAACAAGATAACGGTTCTTATTTTATTCGATTTTTTCGACGTTCTCTGTGAAACAAAACTTGCTAAGACTTTTGATAATTGAGTGAAATAAAACAGAAGGAAGCAGCAGACGGAAGTGCAACAACACCTAGTATATTTAACTACACTACGCAAAGAGAAACCTTTAAGGAAGAATAATAATCGGATAGCATTTAGATTCTAGACTTACGAATGATGNTGGATTTAGGATGCGGAGGGGCAANCGAGACATTCTCCCCNGGCCCTTTATTGAAATGTCGATTACGTTTCATGCTTTACGTACAGGTTTTCTTTCTAATTCTGCTTCACAGCAGTGCATAAAGCTCACTTATGTTTAAAGATATTATCATTAATGGATTACTTTTGCAAGATACAATTCAATAATAGAATTGAAATTACTTTCGGTGTCAAGATATACGTAGTTCTACGTACAATTTTCTATGTACAAAGCACCAAAGTAGGTTGATCAACGTCTTCAAATAACGCCTAGCTGTGTGGTGCCATGGAGGATCTTCCCTTTTTGTTAGTACGTAGTGTCGAGTCATCGGAACTTGTTTAGTGTGGTTGTGGTCGCAAGTAGTTTTTGCGGTGCAAGAATCATTTTGAAACTTGGCAAAGAAGGGAAGGCAGTTTTGTGTTGACCAGCAGATTGTCTGAGTGTTGCAGGCTTTTTTGACAGGTAGTTGCTGTATGAGTTATTGCTACTATATATGCTAGTAGTTTCAAATAGTACGATATAACAATATGTATATCATGCGATGTGCGTAAAATTATTATTTTCTGTGATTTGCGAGTAGCCTGAGTGCCTACTTCTCAAAATCTTTGCATCGGGGCCCGAACTCTTGGATCGAGCACGGCTTACGAAAAAATACGAGGAAGTTTAGGCAGCATTCTCGTACGTATGGTTTATAAAAATAGAATATTGAAAGATGCATACCCAATATAAAAAATGTGCACGAATCCTAATTGAGCACAAGACTATATTTCTGTTATATAGCCAACCAGTAATAGTAGCGTTCTACCTGTTTCCGCAGATTTTTGAAACATAAGAATCATTGTTTAACACACAGAAAGAGTGTGCCGTGTGACTTAAATAAGGACAACCTTTTGCTAACTCTGTGCCGACTTAAGGTTTCAAATCAATTAGTGTGTCAACAACGTACGTATTTTCTAAAAGTCAAGGCCATTATACTTCTGTGTGAATCATAACAAAACTGATATGTAAAACCGTGGAGCTTCTGCGTGCCATTGGAAATTTATTAGCATGCCAAAAAATGTTGCCAACCTCTGAAATAAGGCCACGCAAAAAGCTACTGGTAGAGGGAGTTTTTCGCTTAGAACGCAACATATCTACAATTTGAACAGTTTCAACGCACTGCCAATGGATTGANAAGAAAAGCTGTCCTCTGTCGAAAAGAATCAATTATTGATGACAGTATAGGCGCTACATTAAAGTGAAGCTCNCAGTCGGTCTGTGAAAAATGCAATTTATTGAAAACAATAACTATTACAGTAAACTGTTCAATTAAAGAAGGTCTCAATCTCTGCGCGTGCAACAGCATGCGGATTTAGTGTTAGCCAAATTTAATACAGAGAAACCTGACCATAGTTCAAGGTTGTTACTGACAAAAACAGTGTGTGACGTAGCCAGCAAGCTTGTTCATTGGGCAATGCCTCTGCTGCTAACAGTAAAACTTTGCAACATCATCAACGACCTTGCCTATTTGTCAAATCCGATCCCACTCAGAGTGAGTATTTCGCACAGAGCCAAAGCCTGAGTGTGAGCAAAGTCAGGAAATGTTGAAACTGCTGGTAATTCAATTCGCACCATACTCAACCTGTTTCTTGTGGTTGAAAACGTATTGCCACTTTGGGCTTCACCGAGACGCAGCACCTACGTGTTTTGACAAATAGTTAGGTTCGAGACATTCAGGAAGACACGGTATTCTGAGGCATAGAAAATTATTGCAAGGCTAAGTTCAGCCTACAAAGAGTAAGATCGAAGATTTTTGGATACTTCATTTGCAACAAACTTAAAAAAACTTCACTACTGTTATAAGATGAAACCAGTGTTATAGGAGCTGTGGGTGCAGTTTGCGCCCCCAAAAATTGTGATTTGACAAAAATTTGAACAAAATCTCAAAACATTTGGACAAAGAAGATTCAACATCTTTTAACAATACTATTGGAATTATGATTCTTTCTTATTGAATGTATACATTCTTATGTCATAAAAAACACCTTAAATATATATAAAATCAACAAACTGTTGCTGGTAACTTCAAGCTTTATAGTACGTTAGAGTTGATGAGTGACCGATTCACTAGAAAGTTTAGGAAAAAAAAGGCATTGTATGTTTGTGCTTTATTAAAGGTAGACTGTGGAAATCAAGTATACTGCTACTGCAGGGCACCTACTTCCTATTAGTAAAATTCATGCCATGCAAGTGCAGGAAAGCTGTGCTTTTAATATTAGGTATAGTGCTTGCATGAACACATTTTACAGTTTGTTACATGTTGCATATATTTCCTCAGCTAGGTTTGAGGTTTCTCGCTGACAGCAACAGCTGAAATATTAATGGAACGCCAAACTTCAGAACTGTGAGGCAGATGCTCAGAGTACTAAGCCAGCTGGCTTCTGACAATGTTCTTGCACAGCCTAGGATACTTTTCCTTCCTCAATTGCATTATTACGAACCAAATTTCAAGCACTACACTTTCTATTTTTAAGTCAATGGCAAGGTGGTAGAGGAAAATATAAGGTATCAACAGCTACAGAAAATTTGCATGGAGAAAGTTTGTCGCATAAAGGTTTTTCGGGCAAACTTGGGGAAATTCGCGCAAAATATCCTTACACCCCATAAAATTGGCTGCTCTTACACCTATGGATGAAACACACATATTTTTAGAGTTCACGGTGATTCATATGAGTGTGCACAGGTGGTGGAGAATGTGTTTTAAACCTAATCGATCCAGTTTGGTTGTGGTCGAAAATAAGGAGACCTTTTTGTTAATTACCGTAGAACGTTTTCGTCGCGTTACTAATATTTCGCATCCCTAGAAAGCCATTGCCCAAAGCAGCAAGTTATCCAGCCAAGAGGGTGGTAGTGGTGGCAATCTCAAACACATTGAAATAAAATTTAACCTTTCATTTCCAAAAAGCTCACTTCCGGCTGTTGTCGGCTCATGGCGTGGAAAGCTGCTCGAAAAAATACTGCAGTGAAAAAGTCTGAAAAAGTTGAGCAAAATGTAAATCGAAAATGTATTTTTCAAAATTTACGACATATGAGTTGCATTTGCCAAAGTATGAATGTCGAAATACAAAAAACACTTGTTAAAGCTTCTATCAAAGCAAGCATCTATAATGTTTACTTACCAGATCTATTGACCAAAACCTAACCAACCGCGTTTCTCAAAGCAGTTAGGGTCAAAATCGATCTGCACTCTTTGGCTGGAAAGGCAGGATTACTATGAGGTTTCGGATATGTACACATTCAAATATATACGGAAAGTTGTAAAGATTTTTCGAAAAACGGGCAAAATATGCAAAAAGTCGGCTAAAAATTGTTAGCGTATTTTGAAACCGGTACCGAAAAAGACACTGGAATTGGAGTTTTTTCTCGCAAATATTAACGTACTTTTCAAAAACGAGAAGGATGTACTGTAATTCCTAAATCGATTCTTCGATCCATCATTAGTTATTCAAAGTAAATGCAAAACCAATTAGGCCAAAAGCCTTTTCTGAAGATTTTAACCTCGAGCTGCTGCGTAATTCCCGCATAAACTTGAAAAACTTACCCAGACTTATAGCAGTTACCCATTTAGTTTTTAGACAAAACTTGGGATATTACTGGGCGCAAACTAGTGAATCGTTAGAAAAATTGCATAGTGTAACAAAAGTCAAGATTTTCGCGTCATTTTAAAGTTGCAGACAGCCTACGTCTTGAAAAAAGACAACTGCACCTTCATGCAATGTGCCGCACTTGAAGTCAAGGTGACTGTATAAAACCTTTTCGCTGGACATCCAGTAAAAGCTAAACATTTTGTTGTGGACAAGCAATCAACCTACATTGTCAAATGTCATGGTAATTCCCATTTCAAATCAACCCGTCTATTGCTACTTTGAAATTTTAACTTCAGTTTGTGTTTCGCTAAATAACGTTTGGAACAGTTGGGACTGATTGTTGCTAGTTCAAACACATGTAAAATTGAAGAAGACACTCGAAACGCGATGGACAAGGAGCGAAAATTCAAGAGAGTTGTGCAGCGAGCCGGGAAGTTTGTGTTTTCTCCCGATGTTCTTTTCAAAACATTAGAAGTTGCTCTCGGTGCAGTTTTCTGGTGGCCTCTTGCTATGCAGAGTCTCTTGGCGGCGAAAGATCCTGGCGTTGAGGGAATCGGGCCGTGGGAAAAGTTTGCTCTGGCAACAACTTGCAGCATTTGGATGGCAACAATGTAAGCGGAGTTTATTGTTGAGTGAATGTTAGCTGTTATTTTAGTTTGCGTACATGAACAAGGAAAACTGCTTTGTAAGTCTGGTACTTGAGGGGGCAATGGAAATACAAGAACCCGACGTTGAGTTCGGGTTTTTTTGTGCGCACCATTCCCACTTTGATTATGCCACGGCCCAGCATAAAAAGGAGCATCAGCAGTCACTGGTTGTGGCAACTTTTACGAAATGCGATAATAAACTTTGGTGAAACCTGGGACAAGGTTTGTCATAACTATACACATCAATCGTAAATGATGTTCGCTTTTGTGCAGTGATGAACAAACTTACTGCGTTTGAGCTAGTTTTATAGCCCGCGTGTCCTGTAACGTGCAATCCGTTGTTCTAAATGCGCAGAAGTAAATAGAACGCTTCCTACACACGAACTGACCACCTTTCTAGAACTCTTCTATTGGTGGTAAGGAGCTAGTTAAAAAGTTGCTATCCTATTTTCCAGTAAATTTACCCGCATTACAAATGTTTTGATTGATTGGTGCGTTTTCTTGCCATTCCTATTTCTTTTTGCCATTTTTTGGCGTTGGATAGAGCCATTTCCAGAAACCTTCGCAGGCCATTGCTTTTGCCTTCGTAGTCAAAGTTTTCCCTGCAGTTCTATAGGGTGACAGATCCGTGTAAGATCAGAAACTGTCTAAAATCCAGAAAATATGTAATAAGTTGCAGGTGCAGGTTATTTCCACTGTGCCGAAGTTGTTTGAGCTGTTGTAATCCGTTCGATAAACTATTATTCAGTACGTAATAAATTGCGCAGCGTAACTTTTCAGATGAGTCAGGCAGCACAAACCAAGTTGCTCTACTTCTCTATGCGCAGGTGGAAGCGACTTTCACGTAAAATACAACATGCTTACCATTAAAGCAAAAGTTTAATCAACCACAGAATGAGATGGTGACACCGTATTCAGCTTGCCATAAGAAATTGTTCAGCATACATGATTAAAACGAAGAATCCGCGTTTATTTAATGTCATTTCTAGTGGTTTGCATCTTCGTACGTCAACTCAGGATGTGTTTTAATTAAGGGTTTACCCACATGACCACAGATGGTTGACAATGACAGTATAACTATTTTTGATTGAGAACCAGGGCTGTGGATCCGGAACACAAATTTCAGGCTTCGGCTCCAACATCTAGAAGTTTTTGGCTCCAGCTCCAGAATGATTTGGTCGATAGAAAACTAACAACTATTGTTTGTACAAGCCGCTTGCCCCACAAACTATGTCTGTGGAAGCGGAAGCCAAATTCAGGCTCTGGCTCCGGCTCCATTATCTAAAAGTTTTAGGCTCCGGATCCAGTCATCGAAAATCGCTTGGGCCCCTGTCTCCGGCTCCACAGCCCTGCTAAGAATCACGACCTAACCTGAATGCATATTCGCTACAACTGAGCATGCTTGTTAGCAAGGCGTGGCAAAGCAGAGACGCAGTTTCCTGCGCATCTTTTATGTAATGTGAAGCCTGATGGCAAATGTTTATTTCTATGTAATTTTCCGTCTACTTAGCTTAGAGATTACAGTAACAAATATCTCCAATTTTCTACTTTCTCTGAGATACGTCTTGCCGGTGTTCTTCCAGCTGCGCGTATGTGTATCTACTTATATATAGTTTGCTACTCAGCGCCATTTTGTGACCACTATGCAAGCATTTGCAAATTTCGAGCAAACACATCTTCAAAATTTCAAACATGGAAGCATAGTCGTGGGAGATAGGAGTTAAAGGGCTTCGGTGGCCGCACACTGCACTTTACAAGTTGGCAAAAAAGTATTCTGTTTCTCTTATATATTCTTATCACGTTCTTGATGAAAAGAACAATTTCAGTGCTGGTATTTTGGGGATCCAGTACAGTGGTTATGCAAGGTGAATTGCAAACCCATAGTTGCTGCTGGCGTCTGAACAAATGTTCAACATGATCTTGTGTGTACACCCTAAAAATGACATGACACTTGTGTTGCCCTTCAAAGGCCTGAGCCCAACCCCCGTTTACCCTGTTGGAAGACATTAATGTCAGATTTTGTTGTTGTTTTGCTGATTGGAAGAAATTTAGCACTTCTTTCTTTATTGGGCGAAAGTCTGACAAATTGGGCAAAACGTTTCGCACCCCAAACAATTTTGTTCCCTTACAGCTATTCAAGGAGGGCATATTAAAGAAATTCATAAGAACTTTTCCATGGATTTTTGTGTTTACAAAAGTTACTGGCGGAGTACCACGTCTCTCCAGACGGAAGATTCCTTTCAGGAATCTGTTGCGTCTAGTTGCTCACTGTTAAGCATAGGAAGATGCTCTGAAAATATTTATGAAAAGAAACTTTGCCTTGATTTCTGTAGCCTACTTAGCAAGGTTACTAAAACTGGCAGGTTCTAATCAGCACTTGGAAAAAAACTTCGACTCAGAGTAATGTTGCGTTAAAGAGCTAACATTTGTCATACTCTCAGTACAAACTTTGGTATACGAAAGACGGAAATGCTAAACAACGTAATTATAAACCGAACGGTGAAAGCAACAGACTGCGGAGACGTGGTCTTGACGTTTTCGTAGGAACTATTTTAATTATACATCATAATCCTTGAGGAGTAAAGTGGGTGGCAGCAAACTTGATTAACGCTTTTGTAAGAACTAGCGAAAATATTATAGTGGAAATGTAAACAAAAACGAGAAAACTGTGAGGGCAATGACGAAGAGCGGCAAAGCATTATCATTCACGTGACTTGGATGAATAGACACCGGTTGTAAGTGCATGATGAAGTCACGGTGGATGCAAAGAGTCCTGCTGCAAGTTGAAAAAACATAGAGACGCTGACTGACTGTTTAAGATCTGGTTTGTGTTCTGTGACCAGTAGAAGTTCAAGAATCTGCAACCGCCCGCCGCCAATTGTTGTAACTACCAGTGATGTCGGGATTGTGAAAATCATCCTGGTGATCTGGTGTTGCTTGCAGATGCATGCAGACAAACAATGTTGGTTATGAGCGATGCTGCTCTGTGGAAGTTTTTTTAAGTTACGTGCATTGGCCTTGTGTGCTGCCGGGCAAGAGCCGCTTTTCCTGAAAAAAAACTTGCAGAGTACGAGCAACCAGTTCGCATGACCTGGCAAAGCCATATGCACGGCAAAAGAAAAAGTTAACAAAGTTTTGTTTTTTGTGCAACGGAACGAAAGTTGAAAAATTTTGAGCAAATGCTTGTAGAGAGGGGTTACTGTTTATGAAAAAGCTGTAGGACCAGTTCGTTTTTGTTATTGAAAGCATCAAGAAAACTAAGAAAAGTTTGGGTTTACTTTAGCAAAAACAGTTAAAAACATGTTGAAATCATCATGACCAGGTAACACCAAGAACGGTCTGGTCGACAATGCGGTGATGTTACTACCAACGTCTGGCCTATCATCTATTTAATGAATACATCAAAAATGAGAGGTGATGATGGTAAGACCACATGGCTGCGCCACTCACCAGGTGGTAGCAGGAGTAGTCAAACTGACATGTATATTTGTTTTCACGAAACTTTTTATAAATTTATTCTGGCGTTTTTCTGCTTACCCGATGAAATCTTAGATTCCTGCAAAAAGAAAGTCATTCATTAGATTGACAGTGAAATCAATTGGAAAAATTGCAAAACTAGCTCAAAAAACTCTTATCTAACTTGATTGCAAGAAAACAGTTTTTTAAAACCCTTACTCTACTCCATATCTGGAGCAACATCGCTGTTTTACGTATTACCGACGTTTGAAATCATGTTGACCTGTACAGAAAAGACAAAAGAAAAAATCCAAGCAATAACGGCAATCCTTGTTATGCAGGTTCCTACTCTTTCTCTACTCAGTGGAGGCTCATTTGTGTACGCTCAACAAAAGCATCTGGACGCTGATAGAATCGACATTCGGTTTCTTCTCCTGGCTGATCTTTTTCTTCGCGGCGTTACTTGCAATCAACTTTCCACACTACACGCAGCTTGGCTGTCTGCCGATGGTGTGCGGCTTTATGGTTTGCTTTATTTACCTGTTCAATTGCTTCACAAGCACAATCAGTTACTACACGCAAGCGCTCTACGGAGGTTTGAGAGAATCTGACAGTGGAAGCATCTGCAGCAGCTCCAGAAACTAAACAAAACTAACAACAATATTTCTGCTTTGGACGCATCACAATGTCGAAAGCGACAGTTGGTGCTAGATTTTTGTTGGGCCTGGTTCAATCTTGTCGTAAGATATTACAAATAAACTTATCGCTTTGTGGCAGGCATCAAGTTAATATCCCTTGTGAATTTTATTTGAATTGGGTTTACACAAAATTGAATACATTTTTCAGCAGTGTTGATTTTTATTTTTAAAGACGCTGACCCTGGATTGCAAAAACATAAAATGCCTTGTGCTCCTGCTTATAAACATGGCTCAAAAATAGTTGATCAATGTGAAAATTCAACTGTGAAATAAGATAGTTAAAAAACTTGCTTGTTGATTAGACTTAGTCTCCTTTGTGAACACTAGTTAATTCTTTTGGTTGTAGTTCAAAAAGCTGTATCACTAACTCTGAGTTGCTCCAGCTCACGAAATGTGTAGCATATCGGCATTAGGTTGACACGTTTGTGGTTCAATTTTAGGCTTCTAGAAGTCCCTCAGAAACGAAGGGTTCTTCGAGAAATGTTTCAAACCACCAAATGATGAGATGATGAACGTGAGTAAAGTGCCACTAAAAGTTGTTGCAGCGCTTAACTCTTGGCAACATTATTGAATAACATGGAAATAAACTGATTATTCTCAGCTATCCCGTCGGTTGCCGTATGTTTATTGTATAACTTCCCAATAGGCGCCACCTGCAGTGTCTAACCCAGTGGTTCCCAACCGGGGTGCCGTTTACAATACCCAGGGGTGCCGCGAGCTAATGCGTTTTTTAATATACTATTAAAAATACATTTTCAAACTGTCATCAAACCTTGAAGCAAAATTGTA
>JGI24022J15233_10008344_pt1 | contig 11551 bp, 6 predicted proteins | sample Ectturendosymbi2_FD_15233 | JGI IMG/M metagenome (IMG submission 15233)
CTGCCATCCTGCGGCGCTGGTGAGCTCTGACTCCAATGTCCTAGAGTCGTGGAGAGCGGCATAGGGACGTGACAGACCACCGGCCTAGATTTTGGTTACCCCTGCCGTTTGCCTCCCGCCTGACTCAGAGCTTGCCGGAGTCTCTGGGTAGCACTAAGTAGGCTAAGAACTGGCGTCGGCCGCTTTGATATAAATCTGTACCGCTGGAGCATACTAGATACACTAAAGGCATATGTGGCACTGAGGAGCAGTCGGCCAATCACCTCATCTTCGACTGTAAGAACCACCGCCCTCTCAACCGCCTGGAAGGCCTGCAGTCCCCTGACATTAAGAACAGTGAATGGCCTGAGGACCTTGTGGGTTTTGTTTGAACGGCGGCTCACACGCAAGAAGACGAAGGCCACCAGTGGAATATAACCACAGATATCGAGAAAGAACAATTACAGATGAATATCAACGCAAATTTGCAACCTAATTCCACCACATATGAGACAAAAATCAATATTATAAATGTCACATAAAATCGGTTCTCACGTCGGGCTGAGCAGGAGGATGAAACGTCTGGTCTTTGGTACAAACCGTATCACTTTTCTCTTGTTGATCCAGCGACAATAAATCTGCAAAGTACATTTCACCGTATGCCTATTTTGACCGATACAGGAAGGTTTCGGGGTAGAAAACGAAGATTTATAAAAAATGGCATAATTTACAAAAAACGAGAGCATCTGGGGCAAAAAATTTACAGTTTGAGCAAAACGGTTGTTTTATTGAGCTAATCTTCATTTTCTTGGGCGCATATTTTTGAGTTAAAACTTTCGAGTTTCGACACCTATGAATTTGTCACATACAACAGCAGGCATGAATCAAATAAGAAAACAACAGACAAGAACTTTGAGAACCGGGTACGATGTATTCGTACTTCGATTTCGGCCTATACCAGCAGTTGTCAGTCGCCTTACCAACGCCCTAGCTCCTCCGCCGATTGCGCTAGAGAGCTATTCAAGGGCTCAAACGGATCGGACAGTCTTCTTGATTGCACTCGAAAAAAATTTTTTGGGTGGGGGTGGGTGCGGATTTTTTGTGAGTTACGTCATAAGTGAAGTAGTTTTTGGGCCATTTTGACTCATGCTGCCTGGCCTAGGGCCCAACCCTAGGCCAAAGTCTTTCGCTGAAGTTTTCATTGGAAACTAGGCTCGAGTCGCAGTCTTTTGAGCCTTTCATCGACTTTCTAGCGTTTCTGGTTCAAAAGTTGTTGTCTTAAATAAACAAATTAATTAATGATGTAATTAACTAATTATTCAAAAATTTTTACTAACTTAGATCATAACTTGTGAACTCGAAACCCCAGCAGGTCATCCAACGTATCAAAAGACTCGGATTGTAGCCTAGAATCCAATAAAACCTTCAGCGAAATACTACCATCTAACGGTTGGCGCCCAGGGCCAGGTGAAGTTGGCCAAGGTGGCCGAAAAGTCCTCCACTTATGACGTCACTCACAAAAAACCCGCACCTCGCAAACAAAAAATTTTTTTTCGCGTGCAAACTACAAGACTTGCTGCGTATTTTGACGCTTTGACCAGGTGCGTAACCCGGACAGGAGCGGAGATACTCCCGCGCAAAGCCACGTGCGAATCAGTTGTTTTTTTGTGAACCGCTTGAAGTAACCCGGACGTCAAAGTAAAAAATAATATTGAAAATTAGTATATAGGTCTTAAATAGACACCGAAACTTCAGATGCATCCAGTTTTCTTTGCAAAACAGCAAGAATACATTGTATATCGTAATGTGTAGGTTTGCAGTGCATCTTTTACCTCAGGTGAAAACGAGCAAGTGCCCATTGCAAAATGTTGGGTGGCGGAAAAGACCCAGAATGAGATCGCAATGCAAATCAATTGACAGAAACGTGGACGTTTTAAGATTTCAAGGTTTTAACAACACTACTACATAATAAGTATGCTAATTCGAAACTTATTTGGTTTGAGGTTTTGGGCTATTGCACATGCAGGAAATACGTGTGGAGCCTTTCAAACCTGGACGTTTTTCTTTGCTGTCTGGTGCAATATCGCTGTATGTCTTTGCAGGGCAAGCTTTGCTCTCTTCTTTCCCGAGCATTTTAAAGGCAGTCTTTTTCTGTTCTTCTTCATGTTCTCCTTGTAAAACGGCATACCAGATGATTTGAACGTTAGCATTGAAAAAGGTTTTGGTAAAAGAATGTACATACCTCCTTGTTTGTCTTCAACATCGGGCTCAGAAACGTGTTTTCCAGGTATTTTAGATATTGCTTTTTCCTGGGAAGAAGTTCTCCTGTTTTCATCTTCTGGTGATAATCCGCTGCATTTAGCTTGTGACATATGGAGATCTGTTAATGAAACTGCATTTGCCGTTTATTTGGCTAGTATTTTCAAATCTGTAAAGGATTTATTGATCTAGAATCCGTTTGACATTATGAATACGATTAAACAAGGGTAAGTTAATATCTTACAAGTCTTAGAACTGGTGTCAACAGCGTGTATGCGTTTACTCAGCAACTAGAAAACTTAAAAACATTTGCTTAAAACTTGCGTTTGTTAAATGCGTAGAAATTCAGGTCAAACAGATTTTAAAATTTCCAAATTAGCGCCTTCCTCTTAGGCGTCCAAACATAATTCTTTCAACCTGACGTTTACCGCAGAAAATTTGTTTCTTCGATTTTTTTTGTCAAAATCTTGCTCAGCCGCATTAACCCAAACTTCGAATACATTTTAAGAAGCTTAAAAAAATGTTTTTTAAAATCGAAACAAAATAGAAATTCCAAACCTCCACAACCCTGCTCAGGTAACCTCTGCGGAATGATATATAAAAACAAAAGTGAATTTTCCAGGTATAAAAGAGACAAACGTCAATCTGCTTTACAAGTTTGCTTGTATTTGTATGGCCTAGAGCCTGCGGTGGGCAAATCTCCACTGTAGGCTGTTAGGTTATACAAGGAAAGAAATAACAATATGTTTTTCTGGATGATAATTGGATCGCTTAACAATTTCGAGCACTGTCTTGAGACATGTGCGCGAGTAGCAAACCATTAGCAAAGCGTTCCTTGTGAAAAGTTTCGTTGACAAAACTATTTTGCTGAGGGAACTAGGCTTGATGGTTGGCCAGTAATTATCGGTAAACTGCATTCGTCAAGCATTAAACTGAATATTATTAATTTTGTTAATTTTTGTAAAAGTCTTAATGTCCGCATGTTCCGTTTTTTCTAAAGCCATTCACTGCTTGGATTCCGTTGAAGATGCCTATATTTTGAACAAGCCTATTTGTGTTTCGTTTGTACTTGTTCTGTTCTTGAAGCTTGTATGCAATCAGTTAAATGTTCAAATACCGTAACAACGTCATACAAGTCATTGGCTGTCGGCTGTCACGACTTAAACAAAGTTTCGTAGGCCAAGTACCAACAAGTTTAGTAGTTGAGGTCGACTACTGTAGCAGCTAGCCTTTCTTTTCTACCAACTGAAGGTGTTTACACAACAGTGCGCTTTGAAGAAAGTAGTAAAACTTTTCTCAATAATTCCTTTGGCCTGGGTCGTTTAAACCTTCACCTCTTGAACGGAAGACGTCTGGTGTTTTGGAAATTGTGTTTAAACATGGAGTTTAAAGGCAATTGATATTTCAGTAGCTCCGCATTTTTCCGTGACATTCATGAATATGACTTTGTTCCTTCCATCAGCTACAAGGTCATCTACATTTAGGTGGATCAGGGCGTGGTCTTAATGTGGAGAGTTAAAAACTTTTCCTGAGGTAGTCTATTTCATTTGCATCAGTAAACGTGACTTAAATACTGTTTTGGTGCCAATTAAAATGAAACACCATTACGCTCTGTTTATTCCTTGCGGCAGTCTTTGTTAAAAACGAGTGATGAAATTGAACATTATCAACTTATGCACTGCAATAATGTCAGGTTACTTTGCTGCATGCTGAATCATACTTTTCCCTCTTACCTTCATTTTCAAATCTTTCAGCAGAAGCGAATGAATTACTCTCCTCCATTGTATTACGTTTGTTAGACGTAGTTTCGACATTTACGTGTGCTGAAACAAGAGCTGGAATCAATAGCAAAACATGGATTTTCTATTGTTAGCCAATAGTGAAAGCACTAAAAAACTTATGGAAAATTTAATTGCTATGATTTTTATCTTGGTGCATTTCACGTTTAATTTTAAATGTAAGTTTGGGTAGCTTGGGGAAAATTGATCATGATCAAATAGAAGTAATATATACCCACTAGATAACTTGGCTTGTCAAAACGTAATCACTTTGAATGAACAAGGTATGGTCTAAAGTGCCAACAGTTGATATCATTTCTAGCAAGTGTGTTGTGACAGTGGTCTGTTGTGCTGATAGACTTTCAAATGCTGAAACAAACACCATGTTCACAACCATCGACAGTTAGAAAAGATTCTGTGGAATGAGAACAGTCGAACTTTAATTTGCATAAAAAGAAGCTAGGTCTGGCAAATATTCAGAAAGAGGTTTGTCACTCATAGTAAAAACAGTGTTTCAAATAACATATATTCCCACATCAAATGTATCATTTGCAAAGTATTCACCTGACTTAATTTCAACTTCACTGGCTTCAGGAATAGCGTTTGACAGAGAAACCTGAAAATATGATAAGTAACGTTTCATTGTAAGAAGCTGAAGCAAAAGAGCCAACTACGCTGAGATGGATACAGCAAGAAAGACATTTTGAACGTTATTGGCAGGAGATACATTTGGAAACGTTGAAACAAATTTTAGCAGGGACCTACTTTAAAAAAAGATTTGTGAACGTAAGTCACTCACTTCCTCATCTTTTATTCTAGAAATTGGTTCAGTTGGAGAATAATGCGCATCAAGGATACTTTTTACCAAGCTCCGTCCATCATTCCCAGAAACAACTGATGAAGAAGATGTCTGTTTATCTAAAATAATTCAGTGTTTGTTTGAAATACAAGTTATTAACCGGTATGGGAATTCTGCAGCATAGTCAGAGAGTTCTATAACCAAATACAGCTGATACACTACAGAGTGCCGAATGCCTGGCCTTGAAAATCAGTACGTTTTTCGTCTATTCAAAATTTTCCATAAATGCATCCGAGTGCTGCTGAATTTCCACAAAGAATAAACATCTTCGATCACAGAGGCAAACAGATTTATATCCATATTACTCTTCTTTCAAATGACTTTTCTAGAAGTTCTTTTCTCATTGCTGTCTTTTCCTAACCTTTACTCAGAGATATATTGGTTCACCGATGACGATATTATCAGATGCACAGCGGAAATATGTTTTACATGTTAGCTTCTAACTCAAAATCCTAGGCACATATTGCTAAACAAAGCAGGTGCTACACTGTTTTTTGAAGGAACGCGTTGTTAAAATGTTACATTCCCTGCTCATACCATTTTGCTTGCTTCTTCTCAAAGCCTTCCATGGAACGGTTAAGACTTGGAATCGTGATGCAACTGAAGCGAATATTTTTCTTCTTTTCTCGAGCTTTTTCGCCTTCTTTGCTGCTTTCTTGGCTTTGATTCTATCTTTCATACAATTATGAGAACAACAAGGTCCTGTAATATCAAGGAAAGATTGTTCTGAACATAGTGCAGTAGATAAATAACTTTTTGCAGAAGTTCTCTACAAAGCTTTAGTAAAAATATCAACGCTTCATTTTGTCGGGAGCTGAACTTCAAAAACCTACCATTGAGGTTTTTCATTTTTTCATCATCGTTTACTTTCTTCCATTTCACTTTCAGATCTGATAAATTTGTTGATTCAGAAGATTCGACACTGATTCTACTTAAAGAAACATCGTCAGGAACCATCTTGTGCTTATAAAACGGATTGTCTTCACAACGGCGTCTGGAGCCTGAATGGAATCACAAACAAGTAACGCCAATTGTCATGCAGCTTATCATATTGCATTGTGTGAGCATTATAAACGAGGGTGTGCACTTCCACAACCAGCATTACCAAAACTTGAGCAAGCCCCCATTTGGACAGAACTTGCGTCGAGGCCCCATTTCGACAGTCTCCCCCACTAACGATCATTGCTATCATCGGCAAGGGAGCGTTTCGAGTGAATTTGTTTCGCTCTTTTTTCCTGAATCCACCTCTTTCATCGCGCAGCGTTCAGAAACATTCAAGTTACTGTTTCCAAGTAACGATTTTCCAAAGCATTCACGTTATTTCTCGCAGTGCGACTGCTGCCGTGATGTTTATGTCCTGTCTGCTGCGAGTGAGTTTCAAAGTTCATGACTTGTGTGGTGTAAACGCTGGAGATGATCTCTGCTTTTGAAAATAGTTTTCTCTGGAGTTGATTTTGCTTTACTTGGGCTAATGTGCTGACTGGTTTATGAAATGGGGAGGCGGGATGGTCGAAGTTAATGGTGAAAGAACGAGATGAACAATTACTGGTTGAATTGCAACGAACACGCGAAAGGAGAGGGGAGGGTACACGAAACAATTGGCGATAGCTCGCTTATAATGACATTTTTCAATGACTATTATTTTTTTGGTTTCAAATGAATTTCTTGTTTTGCAACGTCTCAATAATCTGTCGTAAAAGATGATCTTCTTCATTGTAAGGATTTCCTAAACACTTTTTACCAGTTCATGTTTTATTGTTACAATAAACACGAAGAAAATTCCTTTCTTGTCCAAATGATCTCCTGTGAAATTCAACATCCTTCATTTGTGCCATTTACAGTTTGTTTTAGTGAGTGTGGCAGGGGCAAATTTAACAGAATCGCCAAAAACCCGAGATACGGTTGTTTAGATTTGTTTTGTAAACAGTTAGCAAATGCAAGGAAAGCGTCGCAGAAATTCACATTTAGTGCCTTCTTCTTCAAACTATTTCATAAATTGAGTGCTTAGGATTTTTATCGAATAATTGGTTTATTAACTGCTTTAATGGAAAGCTGTGAATTTGGTTCACAAGAAAACAAAAAAATTAACTTTTTTCTTAACCTATACCACTAACATGACTCGCTGACAACATTTTATGTCAGACCATACCTTTCATCGCGTCCTTTTTCAGTTTTTTCGGTTGAGTCTTCAACTGAAAATAATGAAATTGTGAATAAGAAATATAGTACAGCAATTCGAAAAATTTGGAAAACAGGCTGCAGCAAAAAGTAGAGTCATACGTCGAAATTAAAGTTGTTAAGCACAAGCAGAAACTCGGGAAAATACATATCAAGTCATACAAAGTTAAGGTAACTTACGATATGACATAGTTTTGATGGAAGAGGCAAGCATACTACGAAGTGCAGCGCATATTTCAGCTTTTTTGCTTGCAGGTATTCATTGCTTTGAAATGGACTTAACAGTTGCAACTTGCAATTATACAACAGCTTGACATAACAAAAATTTAAATCGGGAGCCCTTTAGGCTCTTACCTTAAAGAAGTTCAACAAAGACGTTTTCCAACGTGTTTGACTTTCCTCATGGGACCGCAAACTTGTATTCGGTAAAGTCCCGTTGTCTGCAAGATGTGAAGTTATAAAAACACTCAGCCAAATAATAACAATATGCTGATGCAAGAGACGTAACGTTTTTAAAGGCATCTAAAAGAAATACTTGAAGATCTGGAAGAGCTTTGCTTTGGCTGTCGGAGTTAATGCAGAGATGATATTGCAGGGTCAGCATGACTTTGTAACTCTAAAGCGATCTCCAAAGCCACTCTTGTGATAACACCAAAATTTCTCCTCGTCGATTAGTTGTACAGTACTTCAGTCTACTGGGCACCTCCTCATTTCTACCTACGCACAGCTTTTTCATGCATAGGACCTGCGGTGGGTCCACTGAGCAGCACTGAGTAAAAGAGAACAATGCGAAAATCGAAAAGCTTCTTGCATAATCAATTTTTTAACACGTTAAAACCCTGGAATACTAACGTGGGTCTCGATGACCCGGGTCAAATGAGCTCACTCACGTGAAACTACGTAAGCGGGCGTCGGCGCGCTTTCAACTCTTCAGTAGCTTCATTTTTTGTGTGACTTGTAAATAGGTGCGCTTGCCGTCATCTACGCTCTTCTAGATTTTGCAAGGGAGCGAGTTCCTCACGAGTTCGGGTTACGCTGACCCGGCGTTATGGTTAGTGTGAGGTGGCAATGGGTACGCTGGACCCACGTTGTGGTTAATGGGGGTAGAGCACCAGGCGGCTAGAAAAAGCTGAAACTCACTCAGCATACGGTCTTGTTAGCAGTATTCAAAAGGAGAAGTTGTTCACGCCCATAAGTTTTGTTTTTATGAGTAATTCAATTCAGGCATATATGACACCTTCGCTATAACTGGTCTACTTACTTTTCATCAAAACAAGTATGATATTAGAGTAAAGTAACTTTGTTAGCGCTCAAACCGCTCAGTGAGACTTATATTTTCAGTGTAGTTTATGTGATAAACTGCAGTTGAAGGAAAGTATATTTTTTTTATTTTTGAAAAACGGGTAAAAACGTGCACACCCGACGCTGGTACAAACGTACAAAAACCCAAGGTTAGTATACCAGGGCTGCGATGGTGCATTTTAGGTGAAAACAACCTTTGTTTTGAGTAAAAACGAACGCAGACGTCAATAAATCTGTTGGGGCATAACGCTTATACATGATCACGTAGTGGATGAAATATCACCAATTAAGCAAACTCGGGAAGTGGAAAGATCCATATTGCAAAAATAAAGTTTTTGCTAACTTTTGTGAAGTCATCTCATATACTTTGTGCACTGAGTGCAGAAGGAAGCTGTTAACTTTGGAAGAATTGTGTGAAATAATCACGCTTGGTAAAATTTTCAGTTTTTTTCTGAACAAAAGTGACGGAAATTTATCTGAAATGTCTCACCTGAGATAGAGTCCATATCTTGAACCGATGAATAGTAATATTTCTTTACAGAGCCCTGAAAACACTGGTAAGGTTGGTTTTAAGTACACTAACTAATTTTTGAAGGTATTTGTATGCAATTTCAAAGTATTTGTTTCTTAATTCATAGCAGATATCCTTACAGTAAATAGCACGAATCGCTGTTAGATATAACAGTATGCAAGCAGTTTAAATTGTCAACACTCTTTATTAACAGGATGGCGTATCGGTTTTCAAAGCATTATCTGAGAGAGAAATGTTTCACAATATTTTTTATACCTCATTTAAAGGGTAATGCGCCTTTTCTTCCTCTTCGGCATTTTTTGAACATTCCGATATGGATGCGCAGTTTTTCACGTTTACTTCATTGTTTGCTAAAAAATGGAAAGAGGCTGTTTGGAAAAAATGCAACGCCTTTCAAAGAGTTCAATAATTTAATTGATTTCGTTACGAATTTGAAGCAAGTACGTTGGTTGCAAACTTTGGTAAAGTGGTCCGAAACATATATTGATAAATACACTGTCGTGTGTGTTAAGAGAGTATCCTCATATATACCTGTACTTAGTTCGTTGACGTTGGCCCTGCACCGGCAGCTAAATGTTGCAGAGGAAAATCTTCGATTTAGAAATGAAGATTAAACAAAGACAAGTATATAACAAATAAGGCATACTGAAGATGCTCTCAAAAAGTTTTAACGACCTACACCTAATCTCTTAAAATATCCTAAAATAACCACTTCCAGGTTTAATCGCGCTTATCAGGGGCACGTGCAAAAACATTTGAAAGTTGTTGAGTCCGCAGGTGAAAGCAACACGAATACTTTTCGCTACAGTACAGTCAGGAAAGTAAAATGTTTGAAATCGCAGTGAAATCTAGCCATTTTAACACTTTTCCAAAAATCTCACAACTGCAACTTGGACCACGTTTATGTGCATAAAACTTAAGCAAAATATTTTGAACCGTTTTTTCGGCAAATGTTTCATAAAGGTCTGTTTGACTTACTTCGATTCATTGACTTTCTTCCTTTTCCAAATGAATGAGGAAACAACCTCAACGAAACGAGCTTTGTTCTGCCTTCTCTTGATTTCGCTTTCATCTCTGCTTTTCTAGTTTTTATGAGGTTTTCCAGATGTTGATACGAACATGTTGGTTCTTTTGTAAAAAACGTAGCTTCCGTCAGTGAGGAAAATGTGTAAAAAGGCTTTAGTTAAAAATGCCAAACTTTTCAATGAAACAAAATAGGGAAAATGTGTTACTTTAAAACAATCTGGAATTTGTATTGAAATATATTTGAAGATGTCTTCATTGTTAGAGTGGCAGGAAAACTGCAGTTATAACGTACTTGTGCCATTGTTTATGTCAATGAGGTTGCTCCAAGCTTTTCCAACACCACTGCAGCGGCAGTTTCCAAAACAGTGTCAGGAAATGACAAAATCTCGATATAAAGTTCTTCATTACAGTTAAAAGTGACGTGGTATTCAACATGTGCGATATGCGTCTGCGGGGATGATTTTGTGTTTGTAAGAAATTCGAGGTAAGGTTGATTTTAACAGCTTGGTGTCTGTTTCATAAATACAACGCAAAAACGGTGAGAATCAAGTAAAATCTAAATTTTAGAAACATGCACAACGTGCACCGGCAATCGACGCTTATTTCTACTTACATGAAGCTAAAGACAAACTCGTGGTAGCTGTGGTTGTTTCCGCTGAAACCATTGCAGGTGTTTATGACGCCACAACTATAGCTGCTGTACTGAGCCTAGCGTACGTGATTGACTAATTACCTAAGATGCGGAAAATGCTCATGGGTCAGTGTTTGTTGCAAGTGTGAGGTCAGATACTAATTTGCCTTTGGTTTGTTCTTTCGTTTCAATTAGTGTGCAAAGCGAAACTAGTTAACGTTGAACATCAACTCATAAACCCGCTTTTTATGGAAAATCAAAGGAGTGCTGAAATCAGCTAAAATTCAAAACTTTCTGGTAACTAAGTCAATGTCTCATTCGTTGTAATGTAGAAATTATCTGTAGCTCGCTGCAAAGCCAACCACTACGAGTTTTAGTTGTGAGCTATAAAGCACGTATGGTGCCTTCATATGTATTTGGGGGGCAATTACCGCATAACGAAAATCATTGCTGCTGGTGAAATCACAGGTGTTGTGATATAGGCAGAAAAATGTCGCCAAGGCATTATTTCATGAAATGTTGATTAAATAATGCCCAATGCACCACCTTGCTCCAATTATTGCTGGAGGCGGAAAGGACAGATCCAGTCAAAGTGATGAAAACCAGAAAAATTTAGTAATAACTTGGTAATCATTGGTTTGTATAGTTTGTGCATGTTCTCTTGCATAAAGTGAGTTCTATAAAACTGTGATTTGTTTCAATTGAATGGTGGCAACAGCAACAGTGCAATCTACGTACAACCGTTTATAATCTAATCAAGCGTACATTATCAATATAATGAGGTAGCAAAGCGTCAGGGCAAGGAAGACACACCGGCGGTAGGTTGCTGTCAAGATTTAGTACCATAGAGTTTCTACCTTATTTGTCAAAAACATGAAATGCTTTTGTGGGGCGAATAGATGACCTACCGTTTTCTTTTTTATTTGCTGCAATCTCTCTGAAGTTGGCCAACGATTTTTCCAGGCTGGATAAAGTGGATTTGTTGCTGACCCGGCTCACAGAAATTT
>JGI24022J15233_10008345_pt1 | contig 11551 bp, 4 predicted proteins | sample Ectturendosymbi2_FD_15233 | JGI IMG/M metagenome (IMG submission 15233)
CCCTGTGTTTTTCAGCTCTTTTTTCTGTCAGTCTTTTGTTTATTCTGGTGCCATACTTCCAGTTGTTGTGAAGACAAGGGGATTGAATGAAGACTTCACTCTTTGGTTGTATTTATCCTTCTCCTTTTCATGTTGTTGGTAGACCTCTGCCAGGGACTTCCTGGAAAAAAACATAATAAATAGGCTACACAGGTGTATCAACAAAAAATAAACGTGGGGTAGGGACACCGCAAAACCGGAAGGTTATCTTGTCAAAGTGTTCCTAAAAATTGTGTAAACTGCTGTAACCAGTAGTATGTGGCTATAATTATCTATAATCAAATGTTGAAAAACACGAATATTCGATATACCAAATATAACAATAAACTGCAAATGCAATCTCATACATACACAGTTCATTTAGCCAACATGAAGACATATAGTACAGACCAGAGACATTGTAGTACAGGTAATATTTAGGCACCAATTATCAGGAAAAACAAATGGCAGAAAAACATGACAGATAAAAAATGAGTAGTTCATTTGAAATGAACAAGTTATCATTATCATGTAACTGATGACGACGAGAAAGTAAATCAAATTGCCTTAGTCAAATACAAAATGTGGTTTATTACAAAAAGTAAAGCTTGTTATGTATTATAAGAGTGCGATAAGAATCTTCTTATAATTTTTGGAGAATCTACCATATCAGAAATTTTTAAACTCTTGTGGTATGCTGAACCATGCCACTGCTCCTTGATATGATAGATTTTTTTTTCCCAGAGAGGATCCAACTCTGGGGACAAAGTAATTTTGGTTGGCTGCTGAATCTCGTGAAATGGCAACGAGTTTCTGTAATGTTTTTAAAGAAGCTATTATATTATTGTGGTAATGTATTGTTATGAAATTTATACATTAATTTAGATAGCTCTAATTCATATATATCTTCTATTTTTAAAAACCCAGTTGTTTATATAAAGGAGTTATGTGACATTTAAAATCAATAAATGTGAGAGCACGCAAAACATTATTATGGGTAGTATTAAAAGGTTGAAGCACAGAATCATAAGCTGTTCCATAGGATACGATGCAGTATTGAGATGGCTATATACGAAACAGTAATAGATTATTCTTAAAGCAATAATTGGTACAAAGTTTTGAATTTTATATATCATACTTGAAGCAAGCGATAACTTCATGATAATCTTTTAAGTTTTCCTCCTTGTTCATCAAAATATACTTTGTCTTCTTGATGATACTTTGAAATGGGCAACACTAAGGCAAGTAGTGAAGTACAAGCTGCTTCAAAGTTTTTATTGTGACGCAAGCAACATGCTTCAAGCATATAATTGCGTCAAAATAATAAGTAGCTTACTGTAACTACTGTAGATAACGTAGTGACATTATGCCATTTCAACTGATTTGTTGCTAAAGCAAGTTTTTCTCGCAGTTAGCCGTAAAATTATCAATCTGGCAGTTACCTCATTTTTAGCAGGATTTTAAAAACCGTTCGGCAGGTTAAGCAGGTAACAAATTCCTTGCCAAATATTTGTTCTAACAATTTTTAGAGATGAAAACTTTTACACCTTCATCAAAAAGTTATTTACCTTTCTGACATTTTATATTGGGCAACATAAGACAAGGACAACCAGCACAACTAGCTGCCTTTAATCATTTAGATGCATAAATATACCAATTCTATTTNCATTGGAGCTTTTATTATGACACCGCGAAGCTGTTTTAAGCAGATAATTGCATCATTCACACTAACAAGTAATTAATGGCNTGTTGAAACCTGAATGATTTGCTTCTGTGCTTAGTGAGNGCATTGTGTGTGAAATATTACATTGGCAATGGCAGCATATATTTTTATCCCACAACACATAATTTTTCCAGGTGGTTCAGTTACGCCAGGAAGTCGTAAGCCTAATGTCTGGTCAATTGATAGTGGGTGCAAGACCAAAAATTGATACATAGCCTTACAAGTTTATTTTAAACACCTCAAACATAACAGTTTTCTAAGCAGCATTTCACTAGGCAGGTTTTAGCTGAAAATTTGTGACATAGTTTTTAGCAGGATCTAGCAGTTCTCCGTGACGCAATTTAGCAGGTTTAGGTGACAGCCATCTGGCAACACCGAATTTTAGATCTTTGGGGAAAACTCTGGGAATTTGATGTATCTAGGGATTTTTTAGGGAAATTGCATTTTTTTGGTTTAAATTAGGAAACGTTGTGGTCACGCAGCGTGCTTTGATGCAGTTGGATTGTTTGTATCCGTTCCTATCTTTGGAACTCTACAATCACATTTTGCTTTGTGAATGGGTGCTTGAACATTGCAGTGCAGTGTCTGTTTCATTGATGGCATGTCATGTCACACAGCATTCGCATTTTATCTAGAGACTCGACCAGTTTAAGGATTGGCACCATAATCTGCAGTAGTGTTGTAACAAGTGTTACGTGTTAGCTAACATTAGTGTTAACAATGTGTCTGTAACCCATCCAATGATTTCGCCGGCTCCAATGCCTTGTAAAACATTCTGTTTTGTCTGAAGTTTTTATCAACCTGTGTTCAGGTTATGCAGAGTGTGTGTGCTTATACAATGGAGTTTGTGCTTGCTCACAAATAAATTATTAATTAAATTAGATTTCCATCTGATGTGAAAATCATATTGTGAGTCAAATTTCCATCTGATGTGAAAAAAAGTGTCAGTTCCAAGATCCTGTCTAGTGTCTACTGCCCTAAACAAGTCTAAGATAAATGTCAACAATTGGTAAAAATACAACAGCAAGATAAAAAAAGCAGAAACACAATAGACACCAACATAACACAGATGTTGGTGGGCAAGCAATGGGTGAAGAGTTAAGGCATGTAGTGCTCACGTACGGATGAGCGCGTGAAGCAAGCACACAGGTGAAGGAAGTGAGCAGCAATAAGGGTTATGAGGCTGAGAGCAGTGCATTTTAGCACAACACTAAACGAGTCTAATCTCTACAATCAATTGCAACCACATCTTATTCTTGAGTTTAGTGTTGCTGAAATGGGATAAACTCAGTTGGCAATGGTCCCAAAGTGGGGTTTGCTTGTGGTAGGGGTTGCAAGGGTACTAACCATATTCATTAGTCTAGGGCTGCTTNATGAAGAAAACTGTCGCTTGGTCAATTTTACTGCAGCAGGGGNGTAGCGCGGTTAGATGGTGCCCAGGGCAAGAAGCAAGATTGGCGTCCCCATGTTTGAAACTGAGGTGTTTTGGAAGCAAATGNACTGTATTGAAGAAAGTACTTGTGACATTTTTAGGACTTTTTGGCAGCCCTCACAGCCATTCAGTGTCTCNCGCAGTGATTTGGCGCCCTCATAGTGACTCGGCACCCAGGGAATTGTGCCATTTGCCCACCNTTGTTATGCTCCTGTACTGTAGAAGGACGTGCAAGTCTGCAAGAACTGTATTGTAAATTAAAAAAGGATTTTGAACATGAGAAAAGAATAACTGCCCTTGCGGTACTCTGTATGACAATTAACTATGATACAACAATAACATTCTTCTCAATTGTACAACAATCAACAAGTGACGCAAAAACCATCTATATTTATTTTTCGGCTATTAACTACACTCAACCTCCTGTACAACTAACTGGCCTACTTGGAGTCTGAATGCGGTACAGTGATCTAAAAATATCCATAATGATGCATCAACATACTGAAGCAAGAAATCATTTCCCCTCAAAAATGAGGAACCCTCATGGAACACCAATACATGTTTTGCGGAACCCTTATTGAAGAACACTGGTCTAATCAGTCAGTTCAACAGTAGTAGCTTTAGCACTGTATAGTGCAATAGTAGTAGCTTGAGATACTGTGGCAGTTGAGTGTAGCTTGGATTGCTAAACACATAAATATTTTTGAAAATTATTATGAGATATAAAATAATCAATTTTATTTATTGCAATTATGCTGTAGCCTCTGTCATTTTTGTTTTCCAATGTGTTCTACACTCCATAGGTTCATACTCTGCTGAAGTTTGTTGTGAAAGTTTGAACTGTGTCAGTAGGCTAAGTACTCTTGACTTATGAAAAGTGATGTGCTACATAAGGTTGGTGGATCCATGACAATATCCATGGTGGTGAAACCAGTTTTTCAAGATCTGCAATTCGTTCTTGATCTTAGTGCCACATCATTTAAAGCAAAATCAAAACTGAAAAAGGAAATTGCTGTATTTGGTGGTTATATATCATACATTCTCACTAACAAGGTAAGGCATTATGAATGTATTGATTGGACAAAGTGTTACATGCAAAAAAGTTTTTCTTGAGGAAGCAGCTTTTGTGCATCTATATGTACACTGTATGGTTTGTTTTTCTAGACAAACTTTTTGATTGTTTCTCATGGACCAGAACATAGCAACGATACATACAAAACTCGGAAGGCTAGACAGTTAAGGATTCCTGTGGTCTCTTCATCATATGTCGAAAAATGCATTGAAAACCACCAATTGCTTGATGTTGACGATTTTATTGTGTATGGTGAGACAAAAAAGTCTAAGTTCATCAAAGGCAAAGTTGAAGGTTTGTTGGCTTTTAAGTAATGTTGTAACTATTCTACATATTGCTGCATTGTTTGTAGTTTACATGTTGTCAAAATCCATTTGGAAGTCCAAATATAGTGTAGTATAAGTGTGCTTGGTCCTTGTCAGTTTCAAGTGTTTTTTTATTTGATTTTGGTGACGGCAATTGGCGACAGGCCAAAGCCTGAAATTTGCTTTTTGCTGGTGCAGTTGAGGTGGATACCATTGCCCAAAAAATGCTGCTTCACTCAGTGACCATGGATTGAACACCCAACTTTCCAATTACAGGCAGACGCAAGTGTTTGCCATATAAGAAGTAGGGTGCATCAACACCCCCAGATAAAAAACTNACATAGCCATACGTCAGAAATGTTCTACGTTATTGTTGAAAATACTTTTGAGCAAAATATTTAAAATTTGGATAAACTCTAGGAACTGGGTCCACATCAGTTATGAAAATATGGAAAACATGGCAATAGGCTAATGCACCACTGTAGCTACTACAATAGAATTTGCTTACAACAACTTCAGTTATAATGTCAGTTCCACTATAATGACACTTTCATGTCATTCCCAGCAGAATTCTTATCCTTCAAATGCATTCTAGATTGGCTATAATGTCACTTCACCCATAGTGATGCTTTTTGTCAGTCCCACAATCTTTTGTTGATTTACAGCAACAGTTGCAAGATTTCTTTACAGTATAAAGTGTAAGCTCAATTGTGTTGAACTGCCACACAGACATGAGCATTGAAAGAAAAGAAATTCCAAGAGAAGGCTGATAAAAAAGAGAACTAACTGATGAAACAGATCAGCCAGGTGGTAGTGATAGGTGTTAAGATAAACGAGATGGCAACAATGAAGGCTTCATTACATAATCATAAGGAAAATCATATCATCAAGTTTTCTGTTCAGGAACATCAGCCTTCATTCCACATGACATCATTGAGGGGGGAGTCTAAGGGTGACAAAAGCAAAATTACAGTTTTATACAACACTGCTGATAAATCACAACATAAAGTAGAAAAAACGCTTGCAACTGCAGTTAGAAAAATGTGGATAGCACCAAACTATGCTTGACTTCACTGGGATTCAAAACTCATGTCATACTTTATCATATGCAAATATGAATTACAGGGCGACTGACTGCATGCTATCAGTAATGGCAATGAAAACAAGTTCCTTAGGAGTACCAAGCTATCAACCAGGCATTGGAAGATGATCAACTAACACCGTAACAGAGAAAACCTTACAACTTTTGAAATTATGGAACTGTCAATAGCGTTTGACACAACTGCCCTGAACTTAGGCCAAGTAACTGCTGTTTGCGTATGTCTGCAACAGGCTTTGGGATGACTGGGCAGCATGCCAACATTATATTGGTGAGGTAATAATAACACAACTATTCACAGATTTAAAAATGGAAGCTTCTAGCTTCGGAATTACCTGAAGTGCCCATGTTCAGCAGGTTTGGAAGAATTTTGAAAACTTACCTTATATTAGCAAGGAAACCTCACACTGCTTGATTTAAGCCCATATTCTAATGAAACAAAACCCTTGTATAGGAATGGGCAAATTAAGCACTTCATCTTGCATCAGTCATCACACTGCGTCAACTGATGATTTGAAACAGTTTTTATAACTGAGCACTGTTTGTTTGGAAGGACTTGACAGTGATACCAAATTCAAACGTGCCGATGTTCTCCACATGCTACTACATTCATCTTTCAGTAATCAAACAGGGTAAAATGATCAAGCCAGACCAGTGACGGATCTAGCCTGGAAAAGAGGGGTCTGTTGTGGAAGGGCAGCTTTTGATATCACTTCTCAGCATAAAACTATATTTTCTCTTAAGACCAGAGATCGACCGATGAATTTCGGTTAATCGCATATTGGTTAAAGGCATAAATTGCTTTATAGCATTGCATAATCCCAAACCATTCCCATTCACTTGTGAAGAAAATTCAACGGTTCATCGCATAAATCGGTTAATCGCATAAAAAAGCTTGGCAAATTGACTATGCGATTAACCGATTTCGACTGTATTGGCAATTTTTGCTCATGAAAGCCACTACACTAGTTTTCTGCACGGAGTGTTCAGAAACCCAAGTTGCTAATTCGTCTCTTGATTAATTAACATAAATTCTCTGCACTGTTCCTTATGATGCGCAGCTTTCCGACTGCATCAAGTAGTGCGCAATATTCAGACCACTCCACAATCGCCCCAATAAAACTGGTGTATGATGCAAGGTTATGGAGTGAAATATCTGACTCCGACCTTTGCAAGATTTCCAACTTTCTGAAATTTCCGACTCTGGCCTTTCCGACTCTGACTCTTTAACATAAAGGGAATGAAATTTGGCTGTTAAATCAATGGAAATCGTGGTGCACAGCAAGAAATCTCTGCTTCAACAAAAGTTTCAAAAGAAACTATACCATTTAAACAAGTATTCCCAATTTAAGAGTGTAATTTTAAAAATTATCCAATTGGACATCTGGAGTTTGACAAATAAATCCACCCTGACTCCCAGTGTTGTTAGGAATCCAACTCCGACTCCACCCAAAACCTCTGACTCCTTACGACTCTGGCTGCAACTCTGCAACACTGCTATGAGGTCAGATTCGCTCCACACATTTTTGTGTAGTAAGCATATGTGTGCCTGTGAACAAATCAGGGTACATGCCATGGTGATTGACCATCTTAGTGACCCAGGTTTGCACAGAATTCTATGTTATACACTTTTATCGCACTGAAGCATTGCCTTTCAACTGTGGTTTGAGTGTTGCAAAATATCCGCATTGGTTATTGGCAATGAAAAATAAAAACATCAGTATTGGCCCAAAAAAGCCTTTTTGATTGAGCTCTACCTAAAACCCAATCAAACTTGGTGGCTAGTAAGGCTAGTAGCTTAACACAAATAATGATTTAGAATAGATAGTGGTATTGATCTCATTGATAAGGAAAGATTCCCAAGTTGTCATTACTTTCAGTCACAGTTCATTTGTTACATCACAATCGCTGTTTGATCCTACGAACATGGTGCTGAAAAGATAGTTAGCTTGTCAGACATTCAACAAATGTCAGCCATATAGCAATGAGAGCTGTTTATCCACACATACATACACTTAACAAATTAATGCTGACAATCAGCTGCATAACTATGTCTGTGGAGTGCTGTCTATCAAGATGACAGTGTTATTATGAATATCCTTGCAAAATCACTGAGGAGAAAAATGATTGAGTTCCAATTGCTCTGATGATTTTACATTGTAATGTAAAAATGAATTACTCGAAATGAATATAGGACTTCTTGCACACTGCGCAACAAACAACATCGTAAACTGCTCAATTCTGAAAGGGCAATTTTCAAAATAAAACACTTGACTGATATTTTGTCCAGATAATGCGATGCGACAACAATTTGAGGCTAGCTGTCGTGCCTTTCAATATGAGAGATTCCTCATATAGCTTCAGTAGAAACGAACCCACATTACTTGGCATGACCCTGCAGAAGGCCTAAACTTATTTAATTTGGTCATAACTTAGTAGGTGTAAACAGCAGAGAAAATGTAGGCCAAAACTGCAAAACAAAATGATCGTTATCCTCTCACCATGAAGCTAAATGTTACAAAACAGATCTGCGTGTGCATGGCAGTGTATGAGCTTCTGACAGCTTTGCTTGTATTGGAGCTGGCACTGCCAGTGTAGGAAATTCTGAAACACATGCGTTTAATGCAATATCGATTTAGAGTGTTCAAAAACGTGAAATGTTTCATGTCATTGAGCAGGTGCTATATAAGCAAGGCAGAGACGTTGTTGTTTCACAATACAGTAGTATTGTGCAAGGTTAGAAGGGAAATGCTGTTGCTTGTTCCAAACTACCCACTTTAGAGACCTGCAGTGACCACGAGTGACATTTTATCGGGTTTAATGCTGAGTACCTGCAGCACAAAGGGGCCTGTTATGAGTGATGACAGCCAAACCGAGCCCCTTTCTGTGCCCCTAGACAGGACAACACGGCACATCAAGTTAGATGGAAGTATCAAGCAAGATGTAAACTAAACTACTGTAGCGTTAGAGGTTGAGGGATTAGTTATGGAATATATGGTTGAGTCAAACAATTGTTGAAATTCATATTTTTCCATGTTGTGTCATTTCTTATATTGAGCTGCACGTATCATAAAAATACAATAACAAGTAGCATTTTTGCAAAGTATTGATCTTGGTATGTTTCAATTAGTTTCAAAAGTTGTGTGGATTGTGTGAGGATGAGTGAACAACTTGCAACAACATTTCCTGCTTTTTAAATGGACATTTTCTTTTTTTGGAATTTTACGTTAAATTTCTATTTTTCAGTCTCAATGTGGACCCGGTAAATATCAATTAAAATTTATAAAATTTCAAAGAATTATTTTTTCCCGAGGTAGAACACGCCTAGGGTATAGCCACGAGGATATTAATATGTTGGGAGCCGGTGTATGAGTATTTCGTACCTTGAAATCACACACTGATTCACTAATTTTGTGCCACTTTGCAACTCTATAACTTGCTAATCGATTGTGCTAGAGAGCTATCCAAACCCTCAAAAGACTTGGTGAGTCTTCTAGGTTGGACTTAAAAACGTTTGGCTTTGGATTTCAGGTTTTTTGTGGGTGATGTCATAAAGGGGGTAGGTTTCTGGCCATTTTGGCTCAAATTACCTAGCCCTGCGCCCAACCCCTAGATGGAAGTATTTCGCTCAAGTTTCTATTGGAAACCAGGCTAAAACACAAGTCTCTTGAGCGTTTGATTGGCTTTCTAACGTTTTTTGTTCAAACGTTAGGGTAAAATTACCAATTTTATTTTTTGGCCATTACTTTTGAACCAGAAATGCTGGAAAGCCAATCAAAGGCTCAAAAGACTCAGATTTTAGCCTAGTTTGCACTGAAAACTTTAGCAGAATATTTCTTTGTTGCGGTTGTGGCCCAGGGCCCAATAACTTTGGCCGAAACCGCCCATACCTACCACACTTATGACATCACCCACAAAAAAAGCAAAACCTAAACTTTTTTTATTGCAAACTAGAAGACTCGCCGAGTCTTTAGAGATTTTGAGCAGTGCTCTAGAACAGTCGCTTGGTGAGTTATGGAGTTGCAAAGACTGGGCTGATAAGGGCAAATTACACCTTTTAAAGGGAAATTTGGCTGGCTCCAAAGGTGTGAAGAAATTTTCAAAATTGTGGGTGGTCTGATGCACCCTGGTAATAAGCTAGTCGTGTTGATTCTGTTTGAGTCTGATGAGAAGAGAATGTTGGAAGTTCTATCATTTTGATTTGTTTTAATAGTTGCAGGTTGGAAAAAAAAGGAAGAGCGAAGAACTAAAGATGTCATACTCAATCCAAAGAAAACCGTGTTTTGCAAATTCTCTAGTGGTTCCAAAGAATGTCCTAAATATCAAAAAGAATTTGCAGTAGCTAATTTCGCAGCATTCAAGGTCAGCCAATAATGTTTTTTTTTTGTTTCATGTAGAGCTGGGTTCAAGTATGTAATTAACACTTTTGCTAACGGCCAACGTATATATGTTTTGTTTGAATCTGTTAACATGTTCCTGTACGATTTGCCAAGATAATGCCAAGAGTTAACATGTACGATTGCCAAGATAAGTAAGATCGCTAAGATTGGACATGAACATTAAATTGTACTGGATCCAATTTGATAGTGAAGAAAATGTAAAAGTTAATTGCAAATCCAATTTCTGTCCAAAAATTTAAGCAAGTCACAACTTTTTAACAACAAAACCCTGCAGTGTCTTTCAATCAATTTAGTCAAATACGGTTCTGATCCTGGCTATATTCTTTTGAAAAATGCAACAGTGTGGATCCAATCTGAAAAAGCATTTTATATTGGATCCAGTACGATTTAACGTTCCTTTTTTATTTTAGCAATCTTGGCGATTTTAATGATCTTAGCGATCTTAGTGATCTTATCGATTTTAATTTTGATCTTAGGAATCTTAGCAATCTTAGCCATCTTAATGATCTTAGTGCGATCTTAGTGATCTTGTGGTATTTACAGGTGTCACTTGTGGATATTGCCACTGGGAAACCACCCAGTATCAAAAGTGTTAAGCAATCTATTGAAAATGTTTAAACAATAAATATTTGTTACTTGTACCCAGCCCTAGTTGTATGATTGTCACATACTATATAGAACTAGACCAATGTATCGGCATGTCGTTATATATCGGCCGATATGACGATGTTGCCGATGTATCGTATTGGCAAAATTCCGCCGATCTATATCAGCGATATTTGATTGTAAAATTGTTACACTAATGCTCTATTGCATACAGTGTTCGGAAACCCAAGTTGCTACTTCATCTCATACCCTGACTGATTAACGCAAATGCTCTGTCCTGTTCCTAGCGCACAGAACCTTCAAGCATATCAGACCACTGTGCAGTAGTCCAGACAAAACACTATGATGAAACATTTGCACTCAGGTTTTGGCGTGGTAAGCAGATGATTGTCTGCGAACAAACTAAGTTACATGCATTTGTGTTGGTTGGCTGTTTCATCAAACCCTCTAGTTTAGGCAGCCTTGTATTCAGCTTGCATCAAAAAAGTGCCAACATCACAGCGAGCAGTGACCCAGGTTTACGCAGAATTCGATGTTGTACAGTTCTTCATCGCAGTGACTTGATGGTTTTAATGTGTTGTGCATTGTTTTTTGCTTACTCATAACATCTGAGCGCAGGCACAGATGTCTACACAGGGAGTAGGCCTATTTATATGTAACACATATTTCCCGGTTTGTGCATTTGTTCATTTACAGTTAGACTACTGTGAGTCCTAAAAATGGACTGTAGTAGCCACACTGGATAAAACCATCCTATTAGAGGACATTTGACCTTTAGTCAAACACACCTGGTTGAAATTGTTGTGTTTTTCCCTGACAGAGTTTCAAAACTCAGAGCACCTTGTACAAAATGCACTGTACTTTATTCGGAGAAGATAACGGCAAACAAGGCAGAC
>JGI24022J15233_10008347_pt1 | contig 11549 bp, 6 predicted proteins | sample Ectturendosymbi2_FD_15233 | JGI IMG/M metagenome (IMG submission 15233)
TCTTTGCGGTAGAGTTAGATGCTAAGTATTTTATCACAGCCCATCTGTTTAAAATCAACATCAATTCCGTGTTTGAAGAGATCATCAGGTGAAGTGACGGTTAATGTAAAACCGCTTTAGTGGTAAAACACTTTATGAGCCGATTTAGCTGCTTTTGCCTTTGTGATGAATTGTCACTGAAATGTGGATACATGCCGCAGAATCATCGTAAAGTGATGAAACCACAGGATTGCGGGTAGATTTCTCGAAAGCTCTACACCAATTGTCAATAATCCTAATGTTTCTCTTTTGTTTAAAAAGTGGTTATCGCCTGCTGTCAGTTGTAATTTTCCTTAAGTTTTAAGTGAACTGCTGACATGTTTTCACAGTTGTGGGTATTTTTGCATTCTCTTAACAACATCCTCCACTTGCTATACTGTCAGTGCACTGCCTTCTAGTAGTCTTAGCCATGTTTTTAGTATGTTTTGTATGTGGCTGGTAGTTTTGCTGTCTGTTTCCGCATTTTTATGTCATATTCACTCTCTACGTCAAGGATACACAACTGCCGGGCCACATCCTGGTGATAGTCCATGAGGATTTTGTTACAGAGCCATGAGGGTCAGCTGCTGGATATTGCAAATGGTGGTAACCTCAAATCTAGGTTTGAGATAACAACTATACCAATGTTCTGGGTGTAAATCAGAATACCCGAACCCTCACCATAACAGCACTAAAAACCCTGCTAACATTTCCAACATCCTCTCTCTGAGGCTGGTCTTTCAGCTGGTGACAGCAACCAAGACAAAATGCCTAAGTAGTCTGTCCCATAGACAATTTATGGCATCACATAAACGCAATTGTTACCAAAGGAAGGCTTCAGAATAATTCACTGACCAATGTCATGACACAACTCTTTTCAGGAACACTATGATTTTAGAAAGAGGTTAAGTGGTACTGCACTCATTATTTTGCTCAGATAGCTGAACAACTAACATGCTATTTTGGTTTGCAACATATTTGATAACATTTTATTTTAGAAAAACAATTACATTAAATTTCTGCATTCATTGATATATACAATTGAGAGTTTGCAAGTTTGATTGCAAGAAAATAACTAATGCATCAAAATAATTAAAAAATTTACTGTTGTCTTCTAATCTTGCTCCAGCCCTATATGACATTGAAAGTACTAAAATTTAGTTAAATGGAGTGAATATGCTCGAACTGTGCATATTGGTGGAACTAACTGATCCTTTTATGTTTAAGTGTTTTAACATAACTGATTGCTTTTAAGGTTTTTTTTTCAGTGTTTTGTAGTAAACCAGTTGTTTTGATCTGTTGCCTGTGTGCACAGTTCCTCTGGACCACCTCATTTGCCAAGTGGACACTATGGCCATTTTGTGTTTGAATTTTTCTGAGCTCAATAGTTTCAATGTAACCTACAACGAATTGGTAAAAAAGCATTGAATGAAGTGGAAAACATGTGCGGAAGTTCATTCTAGCACTATAGAATAACTTCTCACAGTTGAATGTGTACTTGATGTTCTAAGACATACAAAAGATGTCAAATGTATGTCAGCTTGACAAACATTTTTCTTAACTCTTGATGGTTCTTGTCTGGCGACGCTGTGAGTTGTAAGTTTAAAAAACATTTCTGATATCCATTTATTTGTTTAGGGCAAGAGGTTCACGCTCGAAGACTTGTCACCTCGTTCATGCAAACTGGTGGATGGGTGCTTTTGCAAAATTGTCATTTAGGTTTAGATTTTATGGATGAGTTGTTGGAGACTGTTCAAACTGCTGAAAATGTTCACCCCTCCTATCGGACATGGATCACCTCTGAAGAGCACCCTAAGTTTCCAATTACCTTCCTGCAATCCAGCATTAAAGTACACTGATTAATCTTAATTTATGCAATGCTTATTGCAAGCATAATCAGTTCAGTTTACGTAAATGCAGTTCTCATTGCTCTCAATTAATGTTGAAAAGGTGTCTTCAGATAGTGTGTTGTTTTTTTTGCTCATAATCAAGACTTTACTCCAAATAAGCCCAATGACTTATCAGAGTTTTTTTTAAGGAAAAGGTTAGGTACGCGGTATGGACCTGTAGGGACCCGATTTTTCTGATTCTAGGGACCCGATTTTCTCTGATTCTAGAGACCTGATGATAATTTTCTGTGATTCTAGGGACCCGCATCGGGTCCCTGAAACACCTTAAAAAAACCTGGACTTATAAGCATTTTGGAAAGATGGCTTTCACGTACAATTAAAAGTGAAAATTTGATGTTTTAGGTTGACACACTAAAGTTTTTTAAAGGCACTGACAAAATATATGAAAATTCAGTTTTTTTGTTTTTATTTTTCTCAAGAAATTTTGACTGTTTTTCAAATGGTTCGTTAGCCAATATTACTTGCCAAATTTTTTTAAACCAGTGGATTAGTTTGTCAATTATCCAAATCAGGCTTACATCCACATGTGCTTAGTTATAGTTTTATACACTTTTGTAGCAGCACTGGCAACCTTGATCACTGCATTTGAAGCTGTTGTGTTAATACCCTGAGTTATTTTTCCTGATCGCTTACCTGAGTGTCACATTTGTTCCATAGGTATGTTTTGAGCAAGAAGATAGACTAGCTAGAGTCAGGGTGTTTGGAGTATATGAGTAACTTGGAGTTTGGATGTGAATTACATCTCACCATTTATACAAGATTTGATAAGGGGCTGATATCAGTGGCGATTCCAGAATGAAAAAAATGAAGTGGTTGCACTGCTGGGCCAAAGAAAAAAGTAAGGGGAAAAAAAGTAACGAGAAAAAAGAAAAAAAAAAGAAAACAGTAACTAACATAAATGTCTTTCCTCCATGGTGATTTTACGTTGTAATGTAGATTGATTTGCTTTGATTAACCCTATTAAACCCAGCATAGACTTGTGAATATTGTCAGGGCCGTCGCCAGAAAGTCATCAAATCATTCAAAATTTTGCTGGCTGAAAGGTATCTGCTGTATATGTCAATCAAACAAACTTGAACGTGCAATTAAGCACAAAAATGGCCCCCTTAGAACCGCCACTAGTTCATATCATTTCAAAAGAGAATGGCAGTAATGCAAATGAGTCGGAAGGTTTCTGTAAATCAGTGTTTCCCAAACTTGTTCGAGTCGTTACCCAAGTCAAGGTAACGATTATGTCTTATTACCTTCAATATTTCGCCATGATTGCTCGTAATACAGAACAACATTTTGGTTCCGTGTTACCCCCCGAAGAATCGCATATTACCCGCAGGGGGTAATTTACCCTCAGTTTTGGAACCACTGCTATAAATTATCTATTGACCTATTATATCATGCCCAGAGGCGTGCAGAGGTCTGGTGATGCCCGGGTCAACTGCTTGATTGTATGCCCCCTACCAAATTTTAGTATTGTGTTGAGGAATGTAAGAAATACAGGCATTTGAAATGCGTAGAAACTAGTGTTGACAAAAATGAAGTTTTGAAATTTAAATTAGAAATATTTCAAAGGGTATTTTTTGTTTTTAATGCGTTTAGTCTTGACAATTTTTTTATCCTGTGACCTGAGGCATATGTTTATAAGCAAAATTATTCAGGTGTTGCAGTTGACTACATCGCCTTGAACTACTGAGGCAAGCACAAGGGAAAGATGGCAATTCGGGGCATTAACTAACAGGAAAGCAACCAGCAGCAATAAAGTTCCATCACTGAGTTCACTCTACTACTACTAGGTTGCACTATCATTATATAGGGGAAAGGGAATTACGATAATTCGCTTGTGGTGCCTACCACCGTGACTTGTTACTCATGGGCACCATCTAGCGGTGACCATTCATTGACATGTGGCGCCATCTTCCGGCCGCCACACAGGTAATGGGTATGCATTGAGGAACTAGATGTTTGTTAGCTTGTGTGATTCAGACTCATGGTCCATATCACAATGGTAATCGAATAACGCAAAAACGTAAAAATGGTAAGTCACAACTAGGACAACCAATTCTTTTACCTAAACACTTAAAATTTTGACTTGATAATTTAAAATTTTGACTTAATTTTTACCTATAAAGTTTCTGCGTTTGCAGTTGCAAAATAATTCAGCATTAGGTGTTGAGGTTAACACAGAAGCATATTCATGCACTCTATGCTTCGAAATTTAACAAAATTTGGTTGTTAACTTTGGGGATGATATATTGATGAATACTTTGATAACTATAGCAGGGTCTAGAGTCAAACATGAGGACATCATAAAGTTGAAACACTATGTGTAGAATGAATTGAGTATTAACAAACCAAGTATTGCAAGACCACATTTCTTACCCTCCCACGCCTATCCTATATAATATTCAATCGTAAAGTAGTGGGTAAAATAGCATTTTTCATGAGAAATTGCAACAAACCCATTATTATTACAGCTTTGCAACGAAACTTACATATTGATTAAGATATAAAAAGCTGTGTTGCAAGAAATTTTTGACCTAATGATAAATTTTGACTTTTTTGACCTAATGGCTTGGGATTCCCTCATGGTATGAGCGTGAAACTTGGTTTGTGGACGTTTCATAAGCTTTAGAAAATGCAGAAAATTTTTGACGTTTGGTTGCCCTAGTCATAACTCACGAATCGGTTGAGACACATCAAAATATTAGATATTGTTGGAAAAGTAGAGCCCATTTTATGATGGCATTTTTGCGCGTGTGTCGCGTCACCCTGAACCACTGCAGAGGAAAACCCAATATTTTCATCCTTGCCATAATGGTAGTTGACATTTTTCTACGGGTTTTGAAGCGAAAATTATGTCTGTTGGAAAAATTATTACTTCACTAAAATGTCGCTAATGGTATCATTTTTGCAAAAAAAATTTTTGGCTTCACAAAAAGCATTAAATGAAGTGGAAAACATGTGCGGAGTACATCAAAATTGTCTCTCTCTAAAGTAAATCTTGATTGTCTCTCTAAAGTAAATTTGACCTAAAAACTTAAAATTTCACTTTATAATTTACATATTTTGACCTATAAATTTTCTGTGTTTGTAACTGCAAAAGAATTCAGCCCTAGGTGTTTAGGTTAACCCAGAAGCATATTCATACACTCTATGCTTTGAAATTTTTAAATATTATGTTGTTTAACTTTGGGGGTGATATATTGTTAAGTGCATTAATAACTACAGTGGAGTCAAACCTGAGAACATCATGAAGTTGAAACGTTATATGCATAATGGATTGAACACTTAACAAACCAACTACTGTAAGACCACGTTTCTTTCCTTACCATGCACGCTTATCCTACATAATATTCAATCGTCAAGTAGTGGGCAAAACAACATCATTACGCCAGAAGTCGCAACAAACCCGCTGTTATTCCCGAATAGCAACTAAACTTGCAAAAGGATATCAATCAAAATCTTTTGTTGTAGTTTCCAATGAAGTATTGATAAAGAGAAAAACAACTGTGCTGCAAGAAAATTTTGACTTTTTTTGACCTAATAACTTGGGATGCCCTTCTGGTATGAGCGTGAAATTTGGTTTGTGGACGTTTCATGAACTTCCAAAACGGCAGAAAAATTTTTGGCTTTTGATTATCCTAGTCATGACGCGTTACAAAGTAGGTGTTATAGTTCAGTTCTTCTTAACTGGGTGAATGGTTCACCCCGGGGTGAATGAGACTATTGTCAGGGTGAATGAAATTTCTGTTTCTGATTTTTTTGTATCCTCTGAAAATATGCATTTGTCTTGTTTATTTTCCCCAAAACATCAGCAATCGTGAATAAAATGGCGAACCTGACGCATTCTAACTTCGCGTCTACAGCAGTTAGCAACTTATCACTTCAGAAAACCAGTAGTATGGTGCCATTAACTGCGTCTATTACGCAATGGGTATAGATATTATCGCGATCTGTCATTTTTATTCAATAGAGTGGTAGAATCTCTGCTGTGCTCTCTGCATGAGCGTCCTGTACTCCTGTGCAAAAGTTATCTGCTAGAATCGCAGTACTTCGAAAGTTTCAGACACATAAACACTCATCAGAGTAGCCAATTATCAGTTGAAGTGCGGGCCTAACGAACCGAAGTACAGGTGTAGCCTATTTGAGATATTTCTTTGTTGCCAGTTCGGTATTGTTCCAACGTCTAATATGCGCTTATATCTCAGGTAATACCTGCAGAATATAGGCTATAAGAAATATGCAAAAAACACTTTGATTTGATAAATTTAAATGTATGGATGAAATCAACCAGGACACGCTAGCTTCTTGAAAAGGAAGGTTAGCGTCGAGAATAAGTTCCCTTCAAAAATAAAAAGGCAAACTAGGATGATGATTAGATTAAGTCTGGGTTTTTTCATCCCAGAAGTGAAGAATTGAGCCATGAACAACCGTCTTCTCAATGCTTGTTTTGCTATTTTAAATATGCAACCAGTGTTTGGTTCCTTCAAAGTTGCAGGTTCATTTACGAAACAAACACGGCATTCATCAAGAATAAGTCCCCACAATTCGTCAAGCATCAGCACGAATGTTTCTGCAAACAGTAAAACGCGACTCATCAGTCGTAAATGACTCTGCTAGCAACAAGTTTTCTTCACCTTTCCTCTTTTCAAATAGCGCATGTACTGATGAAACGAAAAAAACAATTTGCGAAGCTGAGTCTGTCGTAGGTGTAGAGGAAAGCAAATTTTTGAGGGGCCGAAGGATTTTTGCCCGAAATAAACTATAAAAAAGCTCCTCATGTTAATTTGGGCTCCGTTTTTGCTCATATTTTCAGGGGTTTTGTGAAGGTTTTCAGAGATTTTGCCCGGATTTTCAACAAACGAAAACTTTTGGGGATGCACCGCCGCCTCCTACATCAGTGAAGCCTGTAATCAAACCATATACAAAGATCGTAGGCCTATAACCAATTAGCCGCATGGTGGTAAGTGTGCTTTGGATAAAGTAGAGCAAATACCTTGGTCTAACAATGAAAACTACAGTAAACCTCGGTTAATCCGGATCTTCGCCAAAACCGAATGAAACCGATAATAGGAATGATTTCTAACGTTTTTCTTTATAAAAATCTTCGGCGTATTTTCTAATCCGGATCTTCGCCCATACCCGGATAAAATCTTCGCTTTTCAGTTCACATCTCGTAATCCGAATTTTGTCTCTAGGAAAGATGCGGCAGCTTTCAGACGCAACCCAAGCGTGCTCGCGATCATGAACGAGCGTATAGAATTATGATAAAAACGGCCGCAACTGCGCGCAACATTCGATTAATTGTAGAGACGATTATTACGTCACACACGGGCATGGCTTATCTTGTTGAACATAAGGCTCAAAGCACGTCGCCGCACCACTGTTTGAGTCTATTGATCAATATTGAGTGTGCTTGTGAAGAGCATAATACCGTGGCCCGCGCATACCCCGTCGTAGGCTTAACCAAAAGGTCTTATCACGGTTAATTGAGTATGACGACGTCATCAGAAGGCCACCCTTTTCAGCCTTGATTCGGGCCCCCCTAACCCTAAGTCCACCACTGATGAGTGATAACTTTCAAGATAGAACGTTTCATGCTACTAGTAAGAATGTGATATGTTTACTTGGATACAAATTTTAGTTGCTCCTTTAAGAAAAAGCATGTCTTGTAAACTATTGGTATTTCTTGGTAATAACAGCACCTTTTCAAACTCCCGTGTTTTCTTAGTGTTTAGACTGCAAAGCAAACTTAATCATATTTGAAAAATCATTTCTAATTTTATATGGTTAATGTTACCATTCAACAAATTAAAACTGCAGTATGGACGAAATTGCATGTTGGAAAAGCTCTTTGTTTCCTATGCGCTAACACAGCACACGACGCTTTCTATGTTTCATTTTGTTCTACTGATATATCCTATATAAAATTTTGCAGTTTACGAATGAACCACCTCAAGGTGTGAAGGCAGGGTTGACCAGGACATTTGCTAGCATCACTCAGGATCAGCTTGACGTTAATAATTTGCCACAGTGGAAGCCTTTGCTTTATGCCATTGGATTTTTACACACCGCCGTTCAGGTATACTTGTTTGTATTTCAAGCAAGCTGGTCAAGGTATTTATTTGAGCCGCTGTACTGTCAGGAGAACTGTGAGGTGCAGTTCTTCTGCAATATAACGTTTTTAAGAACTAATTGTTCTTCGAGCGTCTGCGCCGTTTAAATTGCATAAATAGCGATTTTAATAATTTTGCTGTAGTGCTTCAAAGAGAAAATAGAACAATTTTTCAATCACATTCCGTACAAAATAGCTTGTTTCTTACGTGTTCTATTTAGCAAAGACACATAGCAAAACCAATGCGTTTCTCATGCATGTCATCAAACGCCATTAGTATCAAGGTGTGATGCACTATCCAACTACAGTACGTTATTTGGAAAGTGTATGAAACCATTAGGCCTGATGGCAGAATATAATCATTTTGTCATTAATCCCGAAGATGTCTCAGGAAAATTTTCTAGAAAATGAAGTTTTTAACAAAAGGTAAGGTTACTGCACTCCTGCAGTTCTGCAATTTGACTAGTTAGCGGTGAGCAATATTAACCGAAACAATTTCTGTTCAGGCATGACTTGGTTGACACCCAAACGTTTCGTGTACTCATTTCGGCAATGTTTGTATTCGTGAACGTTGCAGTGCTGCTGCGGTGTTACTTTGATCACAATGTACAGTATGTTTGCAATTACAAACTTTTGAACGGTTGGAAATACTGCCGACAATCAGGGGTAAATTCGCAATTATTGAAATCAACGTTCGTGATAATATTTAGTGAGGTAGACGTATATGCAAAAGTTTTAAGAAATTAGTGTTGTTTGAAAAAGCAAACTGTTCACTACTACTTGGGTGCCACGCGTAGTGCGTTTCAAACGTTCAAGTTTCTTATGCTTAAACTAAAACCAGTATGTTTCTCGTTTGATTCAGCTACCTAACATTTGATTTCTCATTTATGCCATTGTTATAGAACAGGGGTTCCCAACCTTTCTTTGACCATGTACCCCTTCAGCATTTCGACAGATGAGCATGTAACCCTAATATTTCTGATGACAAAAGGGCTGAGTAAAATAAGAAAATCCACTGAATTTAAATAAAACTTTTAGATTTTTATAACTATAAAGTTAATAGTTTTTTAAAACAGTATTCACTGATATACGCATAAATATTTGGAAAATAAATAGTATATAAATATATTTTCCCTTCTATTGCTATCCTTAAATGTACCCCTTCAGATAGGTAAATGTACCCCTAGGGGTACATGTACCACAGGTTGGGAACCCCTGTTGTAGAATAATGTTACAGGTATCTGCAAAGCCTTGAACTGCTGAAGTAAGCACAAGAGAAAGATGGTAATTCGGGTCATTAAACTAAGGGGAAAGTAACCAGCAACAATAGAAATCCCTCACTGAGTTCACTCTACTGTATCATTATTCTAGGGATAAGTGAATTACGAGAATTCGCCTGTGGTGACTATCACAATGACTTGTTACTGATGGGCACCATCTACCGGTGACCATCATTTACATGTGGCGCCATCTCCAGGCCGCCACAATTAAGTCATTACTAACAAGTATTCCAGCAGTGGTAGCCATGCTCTTGCTCTCTAAAGATAATCGCAGGAGACTGTATGTTCTTACAGGAAAGACGTAAATTTGGGCCACTTGGGTGGAACATTCCCTATGAATTCAATACGTCTGATCACTACGCAACTGTTCAATTTGTGCAAAACCATTTGGATGATTTGGATCCCAAACGTGGAATTCAGTGGTCTACTGTAAGATACATGATCGGTAAGATATGTGTCTGTTTACAACGTTTTCACTGCTATCAGGAATAGCTAATCAACATTGTAAAACGTTGCCGCTGTAAAACGTTTTGTTCTGTACGTTTTTATCAACCTGCAGTTTTCAGCTTGTATCGTTCAAAACGTGCAGTCTATACACATGACATATCTGAGTCGCTATGCTGTATATTTTAACCGAAGCTTTTCTGAAAATCGAAAACAGGCATGTTTATTTGGCAATAGGATTTATGCTTGGTGGTTTCAAAGCTGTAGTACCAGTTTTTTGCTCGCGTTGTCCCGTACGGGAAGCACAGCAAGCTCAAAACAACATGAGCTGCTCTCACGTATACAAAAGCCTTTTCTCAGCAAGCTTGGCAGTGGGTAAACTTTTCTTCAATGGACGATTAAATTTCTCGTATAGAGCAACAAATTTGTAAATCCAGAATGTGGAACATCGCCCTTCTTAAAATAGTATAACTACCTACAAAATGCATGTCTTGTAACGATTGTTTTCACTTAAAGGAGGAATTACGGCCGCACTGTCTCAAAGAAGACTTAGCCATAAATTGTATTTGTCCAAACCAGAGGTGCACAACCTGCTTGCGGCCTTCGATAAAAATTTATCCGGCTGTGCACATGTAGGCTAATTTAAAAAATAAGTCGTGGCGGCCGTACGTTGATAAACTCCTTTGTCTACTGTGTTAGCATGCTTAGTAGAAAGACAGCCCAAAAGACACGTGTGGAAGCAGGCAAGGCTCATTGTGTGAAAGCAATTCACTGGCCGCCGTAATTCCTAAAATCAAATCGTTATTCGGTCGGCAATGGCGAGAAGGTTGTGCACCCCTGGTCTAAACAGCTGCTGTTGTTCTTGTTAGTATTTAATGTTGGCTTGTATGCGATTCAGGGGAAGTGCAGTACGGTGGAAGAGTGACAGATGATTATGACAAACGCCTTCTCAACACGTTTGCTACTGTATGGTTTCATGAAGGAATGTTCAACAAATCGTTTTGTTTTTACACCGGTTACAATATTCCCGTTTTCAAAAACACGAAAGAGGTTTGTGTAGTAGTGGCCGTAAGGTTGTTGGTATATTGTATAAGAAGGGACAGATAATTTGGATATGAGCCTCCTTTAAACAGTTTTCATATTTTCATAACGCAATCTAGACATGTAAAGTTACGCCTGTAATGTGGTATTTATGTGCAGTAGTGCTCCGGAAAACTTAAATGTACAGCAAACAGTTTGGAGTTTAAGCAGTGTTTGTCAATTAAACGGCTGTGCTCCTACTAAAATGTAGTGATGCGAGTCAAGTTTACTGCCGCAAACACTAAACATTTCAACTCAGGGTGAAGTCAAGAGACCGTGATGCCAAAAATTGTCGACCAATATAGTCTATTCGGGAACCCCTCGGAAGTTAGTTTTTTGCAGTAAAGTTTTGAAGAACTTACACCAATGCAAGGAAATCACGTTAGTGCTGAGTGGCGACAACTGCAGGAACTAAAATGCTTCATTTTTGCGATGCTGCAAACGGTGGAGGCTGTTTTCGCTGGTAGAGATTAAAACGTCAGTTTTTTTCGCTGTGTACTGTGACCACAAAATCTAAACGCGATGGACTGCAGCTACGAGATGATAAAACATTGTCGATCTTCGTGATGGGCCGCGAACGCACACGTGGTGCAAATGTCTTTCTTGAAGATACGTTTACATACGGGACATGGGCGTCGGAAGGATTTGTCCAGAGGGGGGCACTGGGGGAGGTTTTCAATATTTTTCTAGGAGGCCCAAAGTAGTGAA